>JACCDQ012229754.1_pt1 | contig 14872 bp, 14 predicted proteins | sample 7446031 | NCBI WGS metagenome assembly JACCDQ01 (sample SAMN15323442, study PRJNA562643) | freshwater metagenome | isolation source: river surface water | place: USA:Blue River Watershed | collected 2017-08-17
GCAAGGCCCAACCGTAGTACTGGGTGTTGGCCAATTCCAGGTATTCGGCCCCCAGTACCAGCGCCATGTCGATGATTTTGTCCACATGGGGCAGGTTGTGCTTGTGCAGCACGCAGTTCATCACCATGGGCCAGTCGTGCGCCTTGATCAGCGCGGCCACCTTTTTCTTGAGTTCAAAGGTGCGGGTATGGCTCAAAAAATCGTTCAGTTCGCGGGTCGAGTCCTGAAACGACAACTGAATGTGGTCCAGCCCGGCGTCCTTGAGTTTTTGCGCCCGGGTTTCGTTCAAGCCCACGCCCGAGGTGATGAGATTGGTGTAGTAGCCCAGCCGGTGGGCTTCGGCCACCAGCTCTTCCAGGTCGTCGCGCACCAGCGGTTCGCCGCCTGAAAACCCCAGCTGCGCGGCCCCCAGGGCACGGGCCTGGGTCAACACATCGACCCATTCCTGGGTGCTCAGTTCACGTTGGTAGCGGGTGTAGTCGGTGGGGTTGTAACAAAACACACAGTGCAGCGGGCACTTGTAGGTCAACTCGGCCAGCAGCCACAGCGGCGGGCCCACGTCATTGGATCCAGCCACGCCGTTGTCCTTCCTGCACCAAGGCCTCGACCTGCGGGCGGATGTTCTGCACCTCGAACAGGGTTTGCAGCTCTTGCACGATGTCGTCAAAGCTGCGTCGACCATCGCAACGCCGCAGTATTTCGGCCGCGCTTTGGTTGAGCTGCACCATGCCTTCTGGGTACAACAGCACCCAGGCGTTTTGCACGGTTTCAAACTGCAGGCGGAACAGGCGCGAGAGCTTCGGGTGTTCCGGCACCGACAAGGAATCGGAGGTGGGGGCGTCAGTCATGTCCACAAGCCTTTTCAATGGCGTCCAGCATGCTCCACAAAATGTCGAGCTTGAACTGCAAGATATCCAGCGCACGGTGCTGTGCAGCGCGGGTATTGAAGTGGTCCAGCGTGACCTGCAGGCCATGCTCCACGTCGCGGGTGGCCAGCGGTATGCGGCTGCGGAAATACTGCAGGCCGTCTGGATCGATCCAGGGGTAATGCCCAGGCCAGGTGGCCAACCGGTCTTTGTGGATTTGGGGCGCAAACATTTCGGTCAACGACGAGCACACCGCCTCCTGCCAGGGTGCCTGGGCGGCAAAATTCACGTAGGCGTCGCAGGCAAAACGCACCCCAGGCACCACGTGCTGGAGCGACCACAACTCGTCGCGGTGCAGGCCCACGGCCTCGCCCAGTCGGGTCCAGGCTTCAATGCCACCGGCTTTCGATCCCTCGTAATCGCCGTAGCCGTCGTGGTCCAGAATGCGGTCCACCCATTTGCGCCGGTGCTCGCGGTCGGGCATGTGGGCCAGAATGGCCGCGTCCTTGCGTGGGATGCAAATTTGGTAATAAAAGCGGTTGGCCACCCAGGTCCGAATCTCTTCGGGGGTGCACTGCCCACCGTTCATGCGCACGTTGAAACGGTGGTGGATGTGATAGCCCGCGCCTTTGGCGCGCAACTGCTGCTCAAACGTGGCCCTGTCCCAGGCGGGCAAACCTTCGGCGCTGGGGGCACGGGTGGCAATCGAACTCATAATGCAATCTCCAAACCGTCAAAAGCCACCCCAATGCCGTGGGCGGTCAGGTGGGCTCGTTCGGGCGAGTCCTCCCGCAGGATGGGGTTGGTGTTGTTGATGTGTATCAGCCACTTGGCAGTGGTTTTGGGCAGGCGGTCGAGCTGTTCGATCATGCCCCCAGGCCCGCTTTGGGGCAGATGGCCCATGTCGGCGGCCAGTTTCTTGGAAAGCCCCAGGTCCATCATCTCGGTTTCGGTCCAGAAAGTGCCATCCACCAGCACGGTGTCGGCCTGCTGCATGGCGGCCCAGGTGGCGTCTTCAATGTGGCCCAGGCCAGGGGCGTAAAACAAGGAGCGTCCGGTGGCGGTGTTGCGTATCAGCAACCCAATGGTGTCGCCCGGGCGGGGTTGCCCACGAAAAGGCGAATACGGTGGCGGCTGGCTGGTCAAAGGCACGGGCGTGACGCGCAAACCCGGCAAAAACGGGGTGTGCAAGGGCTGCCCGTTCAAGGCGATGGGGTTGAGTTCCAAGCCGCAGTAGTGACCCAGCAAACGCGTCAAAGGGAACCCCGTGCCCAAATCGCCCAACACCTCGGGCGTGGCGTACAGGGGCATGGGCGTGCTGCGTTCGCGCAGCATCAACAAGCCGGTGCAGTGGTCAATTTGGGCGTCGATCAGCAACACACCTGCAATGCCACTGTCCCGGATCTGGCGGGCCGGTTGCAAACCCGGTGCCTCGCGCACCTGTTGCAACACCTCGGGCGAAGCATTGATCAACAACCAGTCGCTGCCGTTGGCGGTCACAGCCACCGACGACTGGGTGCGCGGCACCGCACGCACGGTGCCGTTGCGCAAACCCAGGCAGTTGGGGCAATTGCAGTTCCACTGCGGAAAGCCCCCTCCAGCAGACGACCCTAAAACTCTCAAACGCATGTTTTGCCCTGAAAAAAAGAGGCGCACCAGCCCACAAGCCGCATGCGCCCCGGTCTTGACGGTTGCCTGCAAGCAGGCAACAGGCCCTGATCAGCGGTTGGCGATGTACATCGTGATTTCAAAGCCGAAACGCAGGTCGGTGAAGCTAGGTGCGGTCCATTGCATGGTGTGTCTCCAAAAAGAAGGATTGGGGGTAAGCTGGCACAGACTTGGCATGGTGTGTCACACACCGGCCCGACCGGCACAGCTTGATCCAACCCATGCAACATCAATGCCAAAACGCCTGAGCACACCGATCGGTGTTTACCCTAGCCAAAAAACAACCCTGCTCCACATGCCGTTGCCAGGGGCTGTGGACATGGCCTATCGAACCCTGGGTGCCACCGGGGGCGCACCCTGGCTGGTGTTGCACGGTGGCCCCGGCAGTGGTGCCAGCCCGGCTTTGTGGCAAGCTTTCAACCCTGAACACCATCGCGTCTGGATGCCCGACCAACGGGGCAGCGGCGCATCACGCCCCCACGGCACCCTGCGCGGGCAGCACATTCGCACCCTGGTGGCCGACCTGGAACGCCTGCGAGCGGTGGCCCAAGTGCCGCAGTGGCATGTGCTGGGGGGCTCCTGGGGCGCCACATTGGCCATGGCTTATGCAACACAGCACCCCCAAGCGGTGGCCTCTTTGGTGCTGCGTGGGAGTTTCACGGCCAGCATGGTGGATGTGAGCCGCTTGCTGGGCACCATGACCTGCGCCCCCAGCCGGCCAGCCCGTGTGCCACTGAACCGGGTACAACCACTGTTGCACCGGATGTCACAACTGTTCCGCAATGGAACACCCACACCCGCCCAGGCCGGTTGGGGGCATCGTTGGCAACACGCCGAGCGCCAATTGGCCCTGCACGGTCAGTGGCGCGCGTGGTTGCACAGCGGCGGTCTGCCCCCCACACAGCGCAATGCACTGCGTCAGAGCTGGGCCCAGATGAAGCAGGCCCAACGGAAAAGCGTTGTCTGCGGTGCCACGGCCACCTCAGGCCTGTGGGCCAAGTACCGCATTCAGGCACACCACCTGGCCCGCCGCTGCCGCATGCGGCCAGGCGATTGGCACCACGGACTGTGTGCGCTGGCACAACAAGGCACCCCAGTGACCTGGATACACGGGATTTTTGATGCCGTATGCCCGCCCCACCGCAGTCTGAGCAGCCATGCCGTGTTGAAAGCCCGCTCCGCTTCCAGCGAGTGGACTTGGGCGCATGCCGGGCATTTGGGCATCGAGCCCGACATGCTGGCCGCGTTGCAACAACGTCTGAAACCATGAACCATCGGCAGACTTGTCCAAAAAAACCGCTGCGGTGGTTGCGTGGGCTGGCGTGGGGGGCAATTTGGGGACTGTGTTCCTGCTCCAGCGCTCCGCCATTTCGCCCCTCGCCACCCGATTGCGCCGCCACGGTCCATCGGCCTTGGCAGGCCCTGGCCCCGGGGGTGTGGGTGTGGCCAGCCTCGGCAGAGGACATCGCCTCCAAAAACAGAGGGCATGTGTCTACCCAGGTATTGTTGGTACACGACACACAACCCACCGAAGCCACCCTGATCGACCCAGGCCCCAGCCACGCCCACGGGCAAGCCGTGCAACACACCGCTTGGTGCCAGTTGGGTGTTCATATCCGGCACGTCATCAACAGCCATGCGCACGCCGAGAACGTGCTGGGCAACTCCGCTTTCAGTCGCGCCTCCCTCAGCGCCACCCACACCACCCAGGCCAGCATGGCGCAACGCTGCCCGGCGTGCCTGGCATCGATCACCCAAAATGCGGGGGCCGCCGCCATGGAAGGCACACAGATTGTGTTGCCCCGTCACACCCTGCAGAACGGAAGCATCTTGGCACCGGCACTGACGAACTGGCAGGTGCAAGAACACCGCCACGCCCACACCGAAAGCGATTTGGTGCTTTGGAACCCCCAACTGAGTGTGCTGTTGGCCCCCAGCCTGGTGTATGGCCAACGCCTGCCCGAGTTGGCCCAAGGCAGCGTGCAAGGCTGGCTCACAGCGTTGGACGCCCTGGCTGCGCTGCGGCCCCAAGTCTGGGTGGGCACACAGCCCAGCACCCTGGCACCCGAAAGCCTGGAGCAAACCCGCCAATACCTGTGCGACTTGTCACATCTGGTGTGGCAAGCCATGGACCAAGGTCTGACACCGAACGATGCCCATGCCCTGCACCTGTCTGCTTACCAACAATGGGCTGGCTATGCACAAAGGCACGTGTTCAACGTACAACGTGCCTGGCGCGAATGGGAACCCCGGTGGATGGCACAGGACGCTCCCACATGCTCCAGTGGGCAAACGCCGCATCAACCCCACACGTCGGCCGGCAACTGATCCTTCTTGCGGTAAATGGTGTTGCGCGACACTCCCAACAATTTCGCGGCCGCAGACACATTGCCCTCGCAGCGTCGCAAGGCATCGGCCATGGCGTTCAAGGCCACATCCTGTATGCGCTGACCGGCCAAAACCCCTTGCAGCATCTGGGGTGGCAACTGTATCGGCTCCTCGTGCCCCATCACGCTGGCGTTGACCGACACACCCTGCAAAGCGGCCAAACGGTCCGGGGGCACGGGCTGGGTCACCGAAGCGGCCACAGCGGCCATCTCATCGAGGAAGTCGTCGGGCAGGTGCTCAACCTCAATCGAACCGCTGCATCCCACCAGCGCCACCGCGGTGCGCAACACATTGTGCAATTGGCGGAAGTTGCCCGGCCAGTGGTAACGGCGGAACAAATCCATCACCCGGCTACCGATGACCAGGGACGGCCCGTTTTCGCACAGGCTGTTGAGTACCTTGCGCACCACAATGTCGAAATCGGTTCGGTCGCGCAGCGCGGGCAACTTGACCACAAGGCCGTTGAGGCGGTAGTACAAATCCTCCCGGAACTGGCCACGGGCAATCAAATCCTTGAGGTTGCGGTGCGTGGCGCACACAATCGCCACGTCCACCTCGTATTCTTTGCCCGAGCCCAGGGGGTTGACCCGACGCTCTTGCAGCACCCGCAGCAAACGAGCCTGCAGCTGGGTGGGCATGTCGCCAATTTCGTCCAGAAACAGGGTGCCCCCGTTGGCCTGCAGTATCTTGCCCGGCGATCCCTTGCGGCGCGCACCGGTAAAAGCCCCCTCCTCGTAACCGAACAACTCCGACTCGATCAGGGTTTCCGGGATCGATGCGCAATTGACCGACACGAAAGGCCGAGACGTGCGACCAGAATCGTTGTGAATGGCCTGGGCCAGAATGTCCTTGCCGGTGCCGGTTTCACCCAAAATCATGATGGGGATGTCACGGTCCAACACCATCTGCAACTTGCGCACCACGGCCGCCACCTGCGAATCGCCCGTGTCCAGGTAATGCAAGCCCGACAACCCGTTTTTCGGAGCCGGTTTGGCCACCGCCTGCACCGGTGCGCTGGCCACACGGGGCTTTTCCCAACGGCTGCTGGGCGCCGAATCGGCATCCACATCGACATCAGAACGGTCGGGCACCACAGGCGCAAACCAGCTGTTGACGGGTTTGACCTTGGCATGACACCACACCGAAACCCCATTGCTCAGGCACAGCAACACCGGTTTGCCCGCCGAATTGCGCAAGCGGTCCATGAGTTGTGACATGGCCATGCCGAACAACGAAGAGAACGTGTGCGCCTGCAAACAATTGACGGTTTGGCCCAATTGAAACTGGGCACTGCGGTTGGCCGACTGGAAACGCCCGTCCTGACTGAAAACGGCAATGCCTTCAACCAAGGTGCCCAAAAATTCGGCCCGCGAATGGAAATGCACCCGCACCGAGTCCGCAAACACGTTGGCGAACATCTGGTTTTCAATCATCTGCGCCGACATGCGCACCAGTGCCATGGTGTGCCGGTGGTGGCTGCGGTCATCGCCCGTCACATCCAACGCACCCACCACCTTGCCGTGGGGGTCAAAAATCGGGGTGCATGAACAGGCCAGAATGTGGTTGGCCATCAAGAAATGGTCACGCCCACGCACCGTCACGGGCCGCTCTTCGGCCAAGGCCGTGCCCACAGCGTTGGTGCCTTTGCTTTTTTCAGACCACTCCACGCCAGGCATCAACGCCACCTGCGACGCCTTCTCCAAAAAATCATTGTCGCCCAGCGAATGCAGGATCAGGCCATCGCGCGCCGTCAGCACCACCATGCTGTGGGTGTTGGCAATTTGCTCGTAGAGCGTTTCCATCACCGGTGCGGCGTGCTGGTACAAGAACCGGTTCTGTTCCAGAGCGTGATGAAAATCCGCCCGGTACAAGGTAGAAAAATCAGGCCGGTCGCGCGAAGACAGCCCAAACTGCACGCTGCGTGCATGGGACTGCTGAATCACCACTTCGTGGTTGGCAACGGGGTCGGAATACGGCCATCCGTTGCTGCTTGCACCCTCCCCACCTTCGGGTTGCGTCGTTGCCATCATGTTGTCTCCGGGGGCTCCACCGGATGCCCATTCGCATCCGCTCACCACACTTTCATCTGAACCCTCTGAAAAACGGGGGGTCTCGCTTGACGTTGAGTTCCAGCTTGTAACTGCCACTTGATTCTCCGACATCTGATGTACCAGTTCAAGGTATGCAAGGAGTTCGCCACTGCGGGTTATCCCTGGTCAGAGGCCTGTTTTGTGACGGTTTTAGCAAAGCCGAGGCTCCAAAACGTGCAGCGCTGGAACAGGGTTTGTTCCGTTCTGTGACACTCGCTACCCCCGCTTGCGGCTTGTGGCACAACCCAACCCACGCAGAACGGCAAAAAACGAATTTCAAGACGCTGTTGCCAGGACATTCCAAGGTGGCACGCATATTGCCCATGAAGACGCATTCAACGACCTTTTGGAGACAAACCCGTGAAATCGACCCTGCACACCCCATCCCTGCTGAAATTTGCCCGTCGCGCATTGGGTGCAGCCACCGTATCGGCTTTTGCCGTGGTTTTGGCAGGCAATGCCTGGGCGCACGGCGACGTGGTACCACAGGCCGTGGACACCAGCACCTTGCCACAACTGGGCGCCAAGTGGCAGGATGCCAACCCCTTCAGCACAGGGCCCGCCCACAAAGAAGCGCTGCGCATTGGCACGTCGGCCTACAACCAGAACTGCGCCCGCTGCCACGGCCTGGAAGCGATCTCTGGTGGCATTGCCCCTGACCTTCGCAAATTTGACGGTGACTGCACGGGCATGGCCGATGAGGGCAAGAAAAACGCCTGTTTCCGCGAAATGGACGAATACTACGTGGCCACCGTTCGCCGGGGCCGTACCCGCGATGGCCGCGTCTACATGCCTCCGTTCGAAAGCACCCTGTCGCAAGAGGCCATCTGGTCCATCAAGACCTACCTGGAAACACGGCGCGCCGATTGAGCGGCAACCCACACCACCGATCACAACAACCCCAGGAGACCACCTTGACCCCACCCAAACGCGCCCCCGGCTTGAAACGACGCACCCTGCTGTGCGCAGCCCCCATGGCCTTGGGCCTGCCCGGCTGGTTGCAGGCCCAGGAACTTGAAGACCTGGACAAGATCCGGGCCTCCGGGGTTTTGAAAGTCGCCGTCTACAAAGACAATGCGCCCTACTCCGATGGCAACGCCAATGACGCCGACGGGGTGGATGTGGCCCTGGCCCAAGGCCTGGCCAAGGAACTCGGACTGCGCTTGCAACTGTTGCCCTTCGATGCCGGCGAAAAAATGAACGACGACCTGCGCAACATGGTCTGGCGTGGGCATTACCTGGGCTATGGCCCAGCCGACGTGATGCTGCACGTGCCAGCAGACAAATTCTTGATGAACCAGAACCGCCAGGTGCTGATTTTTGGCCCTTACGCGCGCGAATCGTTGGTGATTTTTCACAACCGGCAAAAACTGCCTGAGGTGCGCAGCGGCAACGACTTGAAGGGTCTGCCCCTGGGTGCCGAGCGTGGCAGTGGTGCAGCCAGCACGCTGCTCGGGTACCAGAACGGCATGTTGCGCGAACAAGTGCGTATTTACAACAACGGCATCGAAGCGGCTCAAGCCGTGATCAAGGGGGACATCGCGGCAGCCCATGTGAGCCGCGCTCAGGCCGAAACCGCGCTGTTCCAGGCCCGGGCATCTGCCGACGATCACCCCATGACACAACTGGGTCTGCCCGGCTTGAACGACAACGGCTGGCCTTTGGGAATGGCGGTCAAGTCCGAGCACAAGGCCCTGGCCACCGCCCTCGAAGCGGCCCTGCAACGCCTGCGCGACAAGGGTGAATTGCTCGCCATGTTCCGCCAGCGCGGCCTCACGCTGGTGGCCCCTTGACCGCTCGCGGCTGACCGTTCAGCCGCCTCCACGCTGGGTGTACAGGTCGAACCGCTTCATGAAGCGGTTCCTCTCTTCTTGGGCAACACCTGAAAAACGAAAATACACCTGCAGGCGGGGCAAGCTCAGCAGCGCAATCACACGTGGCGGCAGAGCGTGCCACCCGATGTGCAACACCCCGCCCGGCAACCCCACACGGACACTGCCAGCCCAGTCATGCACCTGGCGGCTTTCCGGTGTCTGTGGGTCGATCCAGTCCCAAGGGTGCTCTCCCACGGCGTGGGGCAACCAACGCAGCCATTCGGCCTCGGTGCAGGCCATGTCCCGCTCGAAATGTTCGGGGCAATCGGTGGTCACGGGTGGTCAACCTCCGGCAATCGGTGGCCAGACAGCCAGCACATCACCCTCGGTCAACACTTTGGATGACCGGCCTTCGGCCCCTACGTAAACACCGTTGACCAACACCAGGTGCACAAACTTGGGCGGCAAGGCGTAGCGGTCGATCACGGCGCTTACCGTGGTGCCTTCGGCCACCTCAACCTCCAACTGATTGAACTTGGCCTCAGGGGGCAGATAGTCCCCCAGGGTGGCAAACAGCTTGAGCGTGATGTTCATGCGTGCACTTTAACGAATCCGCGCCTGCTGCGCACCGCTCCACCGACCTTGGGCCTGCGCTGTGGCCAAATAGGCTTTCATCAGTTGGGTGGGGTCTTCCTGCAGCTTGTGCTTCCACTCACCCAATTTGACCTTGCCCTCGACCAAGCCACGCATCACCCCCACGTGGTCGGTCCAGCCCACGCTGTTGCACCCCACCAGCACGTCGCCGTCAAATTGCAGACTCAGCACTTTGTTGTTGGCCATGTCCGTCAATTCCACGTGCTCACCCCCGGGCACGCCTTCCCAATTGCCAAAACTGGTGGAAATCAAGCCCAGGGTGTCGAGCACGTTGATCTGTGTCACACCCTTGAGTTCGGCCTGCTTGCCCACCATGTTCATCGCCGCGACGTAGGCCTGATCCGCCGCGTTCGGTTGAATGGCGCTGACGATGGTTTTGCCGCTTACCTTGTCGAACGCTTCGGCACAATCGCCAGCCGCATAAACGCCATCAACGCTGGTTTGCATGCGCTCGTCGGTCAGTACGCCCTGCAAACACCGGATGTCAGAGTCTTTCAAAAACCCTATCGCAGGCCGCACCCCGGTGGCGCTGATCACCAGATCGGCCTCCAACGTTTGTCCGTTGGACAACCTCACCTGCAGCGGCCCATCGGCCGACACCGGCTCTGCCGCACCCAAACCGAACGCCTGAGCCAGCTTGCCCAAAATCCCGGGATTGCTGGCCGGTGCAGCCGCCCGCTCTATGGCCTCGACCCGGGTACCGGTAAACACCCGCACGCCCTGCTTTTCGCACCATTGGCGAATCATGCCGCCTGCGGCAGGCCCCATCATGCGGGGCACCATGCGGTCCCCCATTTCCACCACGGTCAGCTCCACGCCGCGCTGCTTCAAAGCCTCCATGATGATGCAACCGATAAAGCCTGCGCCCATTTGAAGCACGCGGGCCCCAGGCCGGGCCAACTGGGCAATCGAGCGGGCGTTTTCCAGGGTCCAGCAGGGGTGAATGCCCGGCAGGTCCATGCCCGCAATGGGGGGCCGCACGGGGTGCGAGCCGGTCGCGATCAACAGCTTGTCAAAACCCAGGGTCTGGCCGCTTTGCAGGGTCACAAAGCGCTGCGCGGTGTTCACCGCCGTGACCCTGCCAGACACACGCTCGATGCGTTTGTCGGCAAAGTGGGTGGCACCCTTGCGCAAATACGTGCCTTGTTCGTCGATATTGCCAATCAGCAGGTAAGGAATGGCCATGCGCGAGTACGGCGGCTCTGACTCGTCGCCCAACAGGGTGATGCGGTCGTTGGGCGCGTGTTTGCGGATGGTTTCGGCGGCAATCACGCCAGCGGGGCCAGCGCCCAGAATCAGGTGGTGGGTCATGGACGTACAGCTTCCAATAAACACAAAACAAAAGGGGTGGGTTGGGCTTTGCGCCAAACACCACCCCTGGGTCACACCCGGCCGAGGCCAGCCGGGCGTCGCCGGTGCTTACAACCCGAGGCGCTCTTTGGTTGCAGCGGTGGGCTGGCCCTCGGCATCCCAACCCCGCACTTCGTAGTACTTGGGCAACATCTCGGGCAACTTGCTCACCACACCTTTGCCCGGGCCGGTTTTGGCGGCCTCGGTCAGCAGGCGCTTGGGCAGACTGTCGTCGGCCTTGGTGAAACCGGCTGCGTTGTTGAACTCACGCTCCATGTTCCAGATGCGCTCACCGATGTGGTTCAAGTGCTCCATCGTGAATTCTTCACCACACGCTGCTTGCACTTGCGGAGCCACATCGGCCAGGGTCCAGGCAAAGCTGGTGAAAATGCAGACACCGGCCGAATCGAACGCAGCGGTGGCGTCCTGGAAGGCCTTCACCAACTCAGGCTTGCCGTTGTGCTCAGTGGGTTCGGTTTTGACCGGTATGCCCAGTACCTCAGAGGCAATGGTGTACCCCCGCAAATGGCAGGCACCCCGGTTGGAGGTGGCATAAGCCAAGCCAATGCCCTGGATCACGCGGCCGTCGTAGGCCGGGAACTCCTGGCCCTTGACGCTCATCGACAAATCAGGGTGGCCGTATTTGGCAGTCAAACGCTTCGAACCCAGGCCGATTTCCTTGCCAAAACCTTCGCCCTTGGCAGTCATCGTGGCCAACTCGCACAGGGCTTTGGCCGACCCGAACGGCGCTTCAATGCCAATCTGCTCTTTGGTCAGAACGCCCATTTCGTACAGCTCCATCACCGCACCGATGGTGGCGCCGAAGCTGATCGGGTCCATGCCTTCTTCGTTGCAGATCAGGTTGGCAAATTGCAAGGCTTCCAGGTCATTCACACCGTTGGCAGCGCCCAGAGCCCAAGCCGCTTCGTACTCCAACCCACCGGACGCGCCCCAGTATTCGGGCTTGTTCTGCACCGAGAAGTGGCCCTCGTCGATCTTGGAAATGCGGCCGCAGGCAATGGTGCAGCCGAAGCAGGCCTGGTTGGTCACCAGGTGCTTTTTGCCGTCGGTGGCGCGCGGTGTGGCCATGGCTTCGGCCGAAATGTCTTTCGCCCCTTCAAACTGCACGTCGCGGTGGTTGCGGGTGGGCAATGCACCCACTTCGTTGATCACGTTCATCAGCACCTGTGTGCCGTAGGTGGGCAGGCCCACGCCGGTCACGCCGTTTTCGGCCAAGACTTTTTTGGCGGCCTTGGTGGCTGCCATGAACGCCTTCGGGTCGCGCACATTGCCCACACCCTTGGTGCCGCGCACCGCAATGGCCTTCAGGTTTTTGCTGCCCATGACCGTGCCCACGCCCGAACGGCCAGCCGCGCGGTGCAAGTCGTTCACCACCGCTGCGTACAGGCAACCGCTCTCGCCCGCCTTGCCAATGCTGGACACCCGCAACAAAGGATCTTGCAAGCTGGTCTTGAGCGCCTCTTCCGTTTTCCAGACGCTTTGCCCCCACAAATGTGAAGCATCGCGCAGTTCCGCCACGTCGTCGTTGATGTAGAGGTACACCGGCTTGTCGGATTTGCCCTCAAAAATCACCATGTCCCAACCGGCCATTTTCAGCTCTGCGCCCCAGTAACCACCCGAGTTGGAGCAGGCGATGGCGCCGGTCAGCGGGCCCTTGGTGACCACGGTGTAACGCCCCCCGGTCGAGGCCATGGTGCCGGTCAAGGGGCCAGTGGCCCAGATGATCTTGTTCTCGGCCGACAACGGATCCACTTTGGGATCGATTTCGCTGATCAGGTATTTGGACGCCAAGCCACGCGACCCCAGGTAGGCGCGCGCCCAGTCCATGTTCAATGGCTCCGGCGTTACCGTGCCTTTGGTCAAATTCACACGAAGGATTTTTCCAGCCCAAGACATATCAGTGCTCCTTCAGAGTTCAAGCGGCAGAGGGTTGATTACCGAGCTTGTCAGCCCATTGCTTCATCTTGTCGATGCCGGTCCAGTTGGCGTCGATAAAGGTGATGGCACCGGTGGGGCAGGCATCGGCGCAGGCCGGGTCGCCACCGCACAGATCGCATTTTTGGACCTTGCCGGTTTCCTGCACGTAGTTCACGGTGCCGAACGGGCAGGCGATGGTGCACACCTTGCAACCCACACAGGTGGATTCGCTCACCACCTTGGCACCGGTCACCTTGTCAACCGTGATGGCTTCCACCGGGCACGCATGCAAGCACCAAGCTTCGTCGCACTGGGTGCAGGTGTAGGGCACCTTTTTCCCGGTGTGGTGAAAGTCAAACACCTTGATGCGCGACTTGGAGGTGGCGTAGGTGCCGTAGTTCTCGAAAGAACAGGCCATTTCGCACTGCAAGCAGCCGGTGCATTTGTCTGCATTGATGTGCAGGACTTTTTGCATGTAGGTCTCCTGGTGGGTAAGGGTGCCACTTATGCAACACCCAACTTATGAACAAATGTTCATGGGGATTGTTGTGAAACACGTGGAGGCACCGGCTAGGGATAACCCTAGTCGGATATGGGTTTCCGCACAAATTCTCAATTTGAAACACTGGTGATAATGGCTCTGTGTTGGTTCAAAAACTGCTTGGTCAAACCAACGCACGCAGGGCTGTTCCATTCGGAGACACAACCATCTGTACCGCGTGTGCCTTGCGTCACAAACCGAGACAAGATCATGAACGCCCGTCCGACCCCTTCGCTCACAACCCCGAACTTTGACCGGCTTGCCATGATCGCGCGTGCCCGCCAGCAGGTGATACACGGCGACGGAGAAGGCCCAGCCACCGTTCATCCCTGGTTGGAGCGGTCTTGGCGGCGTTGCCTTGATTCGGGCATGACACCGGGGCAGCGGGTCACCTTCGACCCCGTTTCTTCCGCTGCCACCCAACGGGCCATTGACTCCAACCAAACCTTGCTCAGAGCGGCGGCCCCGGTGATCCGGTCGTTGGCACGGGCCATGGCCGACACCCGCTATTTCGCCATCCTCACCGACGCCCAAGGGGTGGTGATCGATGTAAACGGCCCGATCGATCGGCAAGAACCCCATGCAGCAGCCATTGCCCGTGTGGGGGTGGATTTGTCGGAAAGTGCGGTGGGCACCACCGCGATTGGCGCCACACTCGCCGAAGGGGCCCCGGTGTGGCTGCACCGCGGCGAACACTTTTTCAACGACACCAGCATTTACAGCTGTGCGGGCGCTCCTTTGTTCGGACCACAAGGGCGGTGCGTGGGCATGCTCGACCTCACTGGCATCAATGTGCCGGAACGCCCTGCCCTGCGGCACCTGGTCACGCAGTCGGCCCGCAGCATTGAAAACGCACTCACGCTGGGCATGCCTCACGAACTGCTGCTGCGTCTGAACTGGCCTGGGCATGTGTTGGGCGAGGAAAACGACGGTCTGGTTTGCGTGGATGGCGATGGCTACATCACCGCAGCCAACCGCGCCGCCAGCGACATGCTCAACCTGCCGCCGGGCGGCATTTGGCCACATTGCAACGATGTGTTTGCCATTCCACTGGGCACCTTGTTTGACGCAGCCCGCCAAGAACGTGGCCCCACAGAACAGCCACTTTGGTGCGGTTTGCGCTTGCAAGTGCTGGTTCAGGCAGGCGGACACAGCCCGGGCAACCACCCCTCGCAACATGCTGGCCACCGGGTGCCCCTGAGACAGGTGGAATCTGCGCTGATCCGCAAAGCGGTGGAAGATGCCCAAGGCAACGTGGCCGAAGCGGCAAGGGCCCTGGGCATCAGCCGTGCCACGGTGTACCGCAAACTCGAACGCAAATAGCAACCAACGCTATCCGTTCTGGTCCAGTTCAGCCATTTCTTCCGGTGTAAACACGCGCGATCGGGTGTGGAAAGCCTTGCCTTCGGGGCCTTCCAGCGAAAACGTGCCGCCATGCCCCTCGATCACGTCGATGATCAATTGGGTGTGACGCCAATATTCGTACTGTGCTTTGCCGATGTAAAACGGGCAGCCACCGATCTCGCCCAGGTACACGTCACCGGCGCCCATGGTGATTTCGCC
>JACCDQ010029809.1_pt1 | contig 14868 bp, 12 predicted proteins | sample 7446031 | NCBI WGS metagenome assembly JACCDQ01 (sample SAMN15323442, study PRJNA562643) | freshwater metagenome | isolation source: river surface water | place: USA:Blue River Watershed | collected 2017-08-17
GTTGGTAGTTAATAACTTTTCTATTGAAAATATTACACCATCAATTAACTGAGCATTATTTTGTGTGCAATACTTTCTTTTCATATCTCCAAGCTCAGAGAATTGTTTAGATGTAACACCAACTTTCTTAGTTAATGGAACATCAACCATATCAAGTGGTTTTGTATTTCCAATGTAATGTGAATTAAGAACAAAACTATATGACTCTAAATCATTAGTGATAACTTTTTTCACATACTTTTTGAAATGCCTAGCAACTTGTCCAGTTCCAGCAAATATGTCAGCAAAAGTAGCATCTTCTAATTTGCCAACATATACGCTATCTACAACCTCTTTAATCCAAGGTGCTAGTTTTTGTTTTGAGCCTATGTAGTTCATTTAACTTCCTTTAATAAACTACTTTCCCCTAAAACCCAAGATTCATAGTCAGATTCCAATAAACTCATTTTTGTTTTAAAGCTAGCATCTAATATTGCATATAGTTTTGTTAATTTATTTAATCTTAACTTACTTATTCCAGATGTTGCTTTTAGATAAAGAACTTTAAAAGCATTTATTCTATCTTCCCAAGACATATCCTCACCAGATTTTATTTTTTTTCTAAAACTATCATTATTATTTTTAATACTTTCAGAATCAATTTCTTCAAATAATGCTTTAATAAATTTTTTAACTTCAGCAATTATTTTTTCTTTATCTTCTTCACTTTTTTGAAGCATCTCTAAAATATCAATAGCATCTATTGAAGAGGTTCCAAAAGATCTTTCCTCATCAGCTTTATTCTTATCCTGAACTTCTTCTTGTAAATCTTCAACAACAGTTGCACCATATGTTTCTTCAAATTTAACTACATCAAATATTATTTCACCACTTCTTTCCTCTTGTTGCTGTTGAATTTTAGTATAAAGAGTTTTACGAAGTAGTTCTATAAATTTTTGCTTTTCAACACTAGAATGCTTCTTTAGGCTAGGCGAACTAAAATCAAGCAAATATTTTAATTTATCATATGTGGTTAACCATTGAGCACAAGCCTTCCAAATATTAATTGCTTTTTCCAAATCAGCATCAGAGCCACCTACTAAGTTATTAATTTTATCTAGTAATTCAGTTGGTAAATCTGATTTTTTATTATCACTCCAAGTTTTCCATAATTGGAACTGTTCCATAATTTCTTTATTCTTTTCATTAACAAACAAGAAATTATATGACCTATTTATTTTATCTTGCCAGGTTCCTGCATCAAAATCAGAAACTGTTATTCCGCCGTATTTTTTAAACACAGAAGGTATTTCCTGTGCTACAGTATTTTTATGAGACAAATCAACAACTAAACAATTATTTTTATTTTGATGAATTCTGTTTACACGACATACTGCTTGGAATAAACCAACATCAGATATATTTTTATTTATAAAAATCGTATGCAAGGTTGGCTCATCAAATCCGGTTAATAACTTATCTACAACTATCATTATGGAGTTTTTATATTGTGAACCTTCGCATTTAAACTTTTTTATAATTGCTTCTTGGCTTAAACCATCATTATAAGTTGAACATTTTTCTGTAGATGTATTAGAAAAAACAATCGTAACAATAACATTTTTAATAGCTTCACTTTGAGCATAAGCGGCTTCAATTGTTTTTTTTGTTGAACCAGGCTGTATGCTATCTATAACCTTTTTAGCCTCCAATTGTAATGCCTCTTCTATCAATGGCTTCATTTGAATTGCCACAGGAATAGATGATTCCGCTACTATTGCTTTACCTTCACCACGACCACTATTTCTACCGCGTCCAGCCCTTATAGAATTCATTGTTTCTCTTACAAAAATTTTTACAATTTCTTTAGCTGCCAAAGATTGCCTATTGTGATTAGCATAAATATCTTTTGTTAATGGAGATTTAGCATCACCAACTACTTCAATAAAATCTAATTTATCTGTAACTGTCATTATATTTAATGTGGGGTCTAAAATATATTTAGAATCAATAGCTTCTTTCATTGTGTAAGAAAAATGAGGGACCCAATTTCTTGTATCCGTAGGGCTACACTTTAATCTCCACTCACCATATTTTGCTAAAATTTCTTCTGTTGGAGTGGCTGTTAAACCAATAATAAGATTTTTTTTATTGGAATTTTGACCTATAGAACAAGCATCAAATATTTCCATTGTATCTTTATTTAATTCTCCGTTTTGGGAGCGATGAACTTCATCAATAATAAAAGCCACACGTTTTTTGGTCAACTCATCTTTTAGTTCTTGGGTTAATGCTTTTTTTAAACCTGCTGTTTTTTGAATATTATAAATAACAATTCTTGAACCATTTTTTATAGCATCAACCAATTCTTTAGTTGTTTTTGTTTCTACAGCAATTGATTTATAAGCATCCTTTGCGATATTTGATCTCAATTCAGTTCTGTCTGTTAATATTACAATAATATCAAACAAATTTTCTTGAGTAGGATTTATCCCAATTAATTTTTGTGGATGATATTTAGAAGCTAGTAGATAAGCAAACCAAACAATTAAATTTGTTTTCCCTAATCCAGCGGCACCTTGTAAAATCAACGAATGTTCATCTTGACCATTTTTATATTTTAAAAGTTCTTGAATCTCATAATCAATTTCTTTTTGTGAAATGTTTGGTAAGCTTTTTATTAATTCTTCTTTAATTTTTTGTGGAGATAAAGCGGGAGTCAACTCATCAAGGTAAATAGAATCAACCTTATTCGCAAGATAATAGAACATTGCCCTTTGAGCAGAACGTGGTCTTATTATTTTGCCATCACGATTTTTTGAATTAAAATATTCAATTTCGCAATAGATACCTATAGACTTATCATAAAGAGTCTTTAAATGAGTTATTACTGCTTGAGTTTCAGTTTTTTCTCTCAAATCAGGCATTTTCTGAAAATCATTTTTAATCTTTTCTGGCAATATTTCTTTAAGTAACCTAATAGAATGCGATGACTTTAAACCATGTTTCATGGCTTCATAAATATCTGGGATAAACTTGGCAATGTCATTAATAATATATAAACGACTATCATCAATTGTGGTTATGTGAACAGCCTTAGAAAACAACACTACATCTTGTAAAATCTTATTATATATATTAGCTTTTGTGCTAATATCAGACCAAGATGGCATATTATTTATATCATATCCTTCTTCAAAAAGAACTGATTCCATAGAAGCAGTAATTGCCTCTATGAAATTATGAGCAATTTTTTCTCTACCTTGATTTGAAGCTGATTGACCTTGTGTAGAAAGCTTTAATTCAGAATAGCTAAAATAAATACCATTAATAAAAAATGTCAAATCTGGTCTTCTATTAAGTGTTTTACTGATTTTGGCATATCTTCTTTCAAAAACTGCTTCTTGAATAACTTTAAATACATTTTTATCAAATAATTCATTAGCATCTGAACCTGAGCCAACAATATTAGGCTCATTGAAAAGAGTGAACACTTGTCCTTTAAAAGAGATTTGTTCTCTTAATATAGAAGCAGCATTAACAGCAGAAGTGATTTTAGGCAATAATGCTGAATCAATAAAATCCTCAACTAAATCTGAAGGTGATCTATAATCTTTAATTAAATTATTATAGGACCTGATATTTGTTAAATTTCCTTCTTTTAAAAACCATTCTAAATCAGAAGGAATAATCCATCTTTCTACATCAATTTGATCTCGCAATCCTTCTTTCCACTTTAAACTATTAGTGAAAAATCCTACAATTCTACCATCTTGAAAATCTGCTTCTGTATATTTCATAAAATCTCCATTTTTGCTAATATTTTTAATTTATTCATATAATTGGCCATATTTACTTCAGAAAGTAATGGGTTTGTTTTATCATCATACAAATAAATATCACTATCAAAATTTTCATTAATTGATAATTTTGCCTTATTTTTGTCTGAAATTTTTAAATTTATTGCAAAACCATCTAAATTAGACTTTTGAAATGTTCCTATATGAGCATAATCTCTATTCAAAATTAACCATTTGTTTTTTGATAATTCTCTTAAACAATATGGTAAATACATTCTTCTAAAATCACTCATAATATCTCCCCTTTTCCTGTTACTGCTTCATAAATAATTGATTGTTTGTATTCTTTTAATAATTCAATTTGTTTTTTGATAATTTCTTTTTTCTTGTCAATTTTGGAAGTTTCAATATCAAGAAAAATAGCAATTTTTTCTTGTTCTTGTTTTGGTGGAATTAATCCAACAGTTTGTTTTAACACTGTTCCATCAACATGAGGAACCCCCATACCAGTTAAATTGTCTCTACTGTATTGTTCAATTCCTTTTAAATAATAAAACCAAAATTTATTATTAATGCTGGTATTAAACACCCCAAAAGTAGAACCCAAATAACCTATTTCTTTATTAAAAAATAATTCTCCAGCGTTGGCTCCATCCCATAAAATTAATACTTTTTCTGAATTAATTTTTGTTCCATTTTTACAAAAAACAATATTATCTCTTCCACGAAGAAAATTTGTATCTATACAGGGAAGCATTTCATCTGATTTTTCTAAATATGTTTCAACAGCTTTACCTTTTTTGATTTTTGAAATATCCTTCACTCTCTTAACTTCCCAATGAGCAGGAATTTCACCAATCCAATCAATTCCACTATTTTTCATAGAAATATTACTATCTAACCCCTTGGTGACAGTTTCAAAAATGACAGATTGCTTGTATTCTTCCAACTTCTCATACTTTTGCTCTAAAATTGAGATTTTACGATCAATTTTAGATGTTTCAGTGTCAAGGTAAGAAACGATTTTGTTTTGAGTTTCAAGATCATTAACAAAACTTACTAAATAATTTATAAATTTAGTTTTTTGTAAATTTGGCATGGCACTACCAGTTTTTTCAATCATTAAATATTGCTCAAACCCCTTCAAAACATAAAATAAATATTTATTATCTGAGTGTTTATTTTTAGATTGAATTTTGTAACAATGAGAACCTGCCCAATATTTAGTTTTCATAAATTGAGTATATCCTGCTGATGCACCACCCTCAGAAACAGCAATTGTATTTGCTTTTGAATTGAATTCATTACTCCAATCAGATGGATTAATTCCACCATTAATATATGGATAAACTCCTTCTGCTAATGATAATTTTTCATCAAAAACATTACCTTTATTAATTTGAGCAATATCTTTAAGCCTTACAACATTCCAATTAAAAGGAATACTGCCGATATGAATAAAATCAGTTTCTTTAATGTTCATCAAATTTCTCCAAATTCTTTATCTAAAGCAGAAAGTTCAGCCAAAATATCTGAAGATTTACGCATTTCAATTTTCTTAGGGAAAGCTTTATTAAAATTGATTTCACAACCTTCTTTTTTATCAACAATTTTATTTGGTTCTTTCACCCATTTAGTTAAGAAATCACTAATGATTTTTTCATTTTTTTCATTATCTGAATCAAATGGGGTAATTTCACTATCTTTTTCTTTTAGTGGAGAAAGAGATACTTCAACTTTTACTTGATTTTCTTCTGCTTTCTTAGGTTTACTAACTTTAACAGATACTACCCCTTTACCCAAAGAAACACCATTTTTATCAACAATATTTTCTTCTATTGAATAAACATAAGTATCGTTACCTGAAGTAATTTCAATTTTTTCAGCATTGCTAATTTTTTGTTTTAGTTCTGCATCAGTTAGATTTTCTAAAGTAATTAAATCTTCAATAACATTTAATGATAAAACTTCTGATTCTTCATTTAAAACAACTTTAACTTCATTAATGTCAGATAATTTTTCAGCAATTGAAACTTCATTTCCGTTTTTATCAACTTTTGTAAGTTCTTTAACTGATTGTCCATTTTCGTCTAAACGGGTAATTTCAATATCAACCTTGTTATACATTAATTGATCAACAGTTAGAACCTTACAAACATCTGTATCAACAGCTTCTAGCAAAGTCTTAACAATTTGTTTTCTACTTTCAGCATCAACGACACAGTTTTTCTTGTTTAAGCTTTTCTTCAATTTTGTAAACATATTTTCAGCATTGATAAGAATAACTTTACCTTTCAAATTAGCAGGTTTAGCCTTATTTAACACCCAAATATATGTGCTGATACCAGTATTAAAAAAAATGTTTTGTGGCAACTGGATAATTGCATGAACAATGTCCAATTCTTTTAATAAAAACTTACGAATGTTAGATTCACCACCACCCGCATCACCAGAAGTTAAAGGTGAACCATTATGAACAATAGTGCCAACACCCACTTCAGGTTTCATGTGACTAACAGCATGTTGAAGGAATAACATTTGGCTATCTGAAACAGGTGGCATTTTATCTTCACTAAAACGACCAGTCTTATCCTTTTTAATAGAATCAGCAAATTCTTTCCATTCAGTTCCATATGGAGGATTACCAATTACTGAACCAAATTGTTGCCCAATAAATCTGTCATTTGTTAAAGTGTTGCCGTATTTAATTTGTGCAGAAGGACGGAAACGTGATTCAATAGCACCTAAAGCATACAATTGGTCATTGTATTCTTGCCCATAAGAATGAACGGATAGGTTTGGATAAATTTCTCTTAATGAATCTTCTAAACCGAATACAAAGTTACCGCCACCACAAGTCATATCATAAACTTCCCAACTACCATTAGGATCAATTGGAGCAATAGCCACATTAATATCAGTGCAAAGCTCAATTATATCAAATGGGGTGTAGTGTTCACCGGCAGTTTCGGCTGAAATATCTGCCCAACGATGTTTAATATGCTCTTCAATTGTTGTGACTTCTGAGTTATTGAAAATGCTCAAATCAATTTGGGCCCACTTTTTAGTGAAACTATATAGAACATCTACTACACCATGACTTTTTGCATTTAAAGAACCAATAACACCCTTTAAATCCAAATGTTTAGATGTTCCTTCAGCATATTCAATACCAAGAAGTGTTTTTGTTTCTGTATCATATTTGGATAAATACTCAGTTAAACGAGCATAAAAATTTGATGGTTGTGTTTCACAAATTGTTGATAAAGCCCTACCAAATTTGATCAACTCTTGGTGATAACCATATTTTTCATGAACTAAAGATTCATTTAGTAAATCTATATGTATTTCATTTAATGGATCAAATTTTGTCCCCAATTCAGATTCAATTTCTTTGATTTTTTCATTTTTAGCACGAACAATACGAGACTCAACTAGCATTAAAGCAAAAAAAGGCATCATTATCTTTGGCCAATCGCTTGCTTTAAATCCATTTGCATAAAGGGTTTCAGCAGTGCCCCAAATTCTGTTTTCATATGCTTGTAAAGCACTACCAATATAATTTTTACTCATATAATTTTCTCCTATTTATTTTTTGAAAGTGAAATTAAAGAAGTTAAAGTATTTTTTGAAATTTTCTTCTTTAATGATAAATGTTTGTTGATAGCATCAGCTATTTGTTCCCAACGCCAGCCTGTTAAATTAATAGCAATTAATTTTTCTCTGTAATCAGTAATCCAACTAGACATGCTTTCTGAAGGCTGTAAACCCCTCCAATCAATTAATGCATCTTTATAGGTATCCGTTTTAGGATCGTATATTTTTTCTTTTTGTGAACCAAGAGTTAAAATAGCATTTTTTTCTACAAACCTTGAATTAATGGTTTTTTCTATAATCATTACATTTTTTTCTAAATTTTTATTTCCATATTTTCTTGATCTTGCTCTAGACAAAGCAACTGACAAGGCAGAAACTGAAAATTTTTTATTTAAGCAAAAAGCTAATACTTCAACCTGCTTTTCTAAAGATAGATGCTCTGACTTCCACTGAGAAAATACATTAAAATTTAAATCAACAACCTTAGACAAAGGTAATCCCTGACATTTTTTAATGCTAGATAAATCCTCTTTTTTGAATAATTCAATGTCCATCTTAATCCTTAATTTTTATAATTCTAAACTATTTTTTTTATAAAAGCAAGCAGTTTATTAAGTTTTTATGTATAAAAAAACTGATAATAAACGCAGATAAGTTATTGAATTTGCAAAATTCTCTGCTAGTATATTTTTAACTGGAGCAAAAAAATGATTAACAAAAAAGAAGTTTTAAAAGCATTAAAAACTAACGACAGAGCAACAATTAGAAGAATTTTCCCCACTAAGAGTAAAAAGCAATATTATTTATCTATAGTTTCAATAAGTGATAGATACAATCCAAATAAGCCTGGTTTAAATGGCAACACAAAACCGATTTCTTTAGTTAATTTATTTAAAACAACAAATGAAGAAATAAGGGTAGCCAATAGAGAATTTATATCTAGATTAGAATTTTCATCTCCGATGGAACAAGCTATTCATTATGCACTGAACAATAAGATTTCTATTAAACATATTATTTCTAATAATTATAGAATCACTAATGCAATATTTTTTTATGCATGCTCTATCAGTAATATAGCAATAATAAAACAATTTTTAAAAACTCAAAGCAAATACAGAAAAAATGAAATTATTAGTATATGTGAACTTGGATTAAGTGTCGCAATACAGAATAATCAAATAAAAACTATTAACTTATTAACTAAACACTTAAAAGCATTACCTAGCTTAACGCCATCAATTGATAGAATAGTTGAAATTCAATTTTTAACTGCTTGTAAAAATAATCAAACTGAACTTGTTACAGAAACCCTGTCACAAAATAATCCAATTCTAATTTCAGAAGGTATAGAAGAATTAATTAAAAATAAATCAGATAATGACTATATTAAAAATATATATTTAAATCATTATTTACCCATTAAAAATAAAGAAGATACCAAAACACTATTTGAGGTTTTTTTAAAAGAACAGAATATTGAACTTTTTAAGCGTTTTTATGAAGCAATCGCAGATGATAACTCTGCTTTAGAAAAAAACTTTCACAGTCATTTTTTAAGATTGGCAATTCTTTTTGGCTTTTCTGAACTTCTTACTTGTAAGAAATTTATGTCTAACCTTAGCCAAATAGAGCTTTCAGATGTTTATAAACATATTTTTTCTCTAATGTCTGATTCTAATAGATTTAGAAAGAACATGAAGGAAGAAAAAAAAGAAGAAGAAATAAATTTGGTTGTTGATAGCCTAAAAACTCTTTTATCCTTAAACTTAATTAAAAAAAATCAAGTAGAAAAATTACTACAGGCAGCAACCAGAAGGGGAATTGTACAACTTATTGACAAAGCAATATCTTCTAATCTGTTAAAAATAAACAATTCCAATTTAAAAGATTTTTGCAATTCAGTTAATACATTAGATATGCTTAAATATTTTGAAGATAAGTTAAAAATTAGATTAACAGATACTCATTTAATTTTATCTATGGCGGCTATAAAAAACAGTTTAGAAACCTTTGAATATGTAACAAATAACTACTCTTATGACTTAACATTAAATAATTACTTAATACTTAAAAAAGCAACCAGCTCAGAACTAATTGATTTTATCACTAATAGAATTCAAGTTAAATTATCACAAACGGAATTAGGCATTATCCGTCTAAGCAATCCAGACTTAGTAAAGAAGATAGAGATGCGAGATTTGTTTTTTGGATTACATCAAGATTTGAAAACAAACACTACTAATGCTAAAAAAACTTTAAAAATTTGATAAATAAAAAAAAATAATATAAAAATAACAGGGAGAATTAATATGGACCAAATAAAAATATATACTGATAAGCAATTTAAAAAACGTGATTTGGAAAACGAGAGGAATGAACTAAATGGAAAACTTCAGAAAATCAATACTCTTTTGCTTACTGAAACTGAACCTTATATAATTGAAGCACATGAGAAGCAAAAAACAATAATACAAACGAGATTAAACGAAATAAGTTCTGATATTAATGATATTAATGACTATTTATTAAAAAATAAAAGAACTGTCGGGACTGAAATCATGGAGTACATGACATTAATGGCTGAAGAAATTCAAGAATATTTAGCTCCAAATGCCAATAGAAAAATTGAAACATTAAAAGATAAACTTGATATTATTGATGAGTATAAAAAAGAAATCTATAATCTCTTATGTATATTAGAAGATGAGGAGGAAACTAAAAAGCATATTTCAGATAAAAATTCAAAAAATGATACAGCAAAGGAAGAAAGAATTAAAATTCCATTATCTCTTTTGCAAAATTCACAATCTATTTCTTCAAAAGAGTTTTTTATTCTTCCTCAAAACCTTGAATTCAGTAACTACCAACACAACAGAAAAGATGGTTTTTCTTTACAAAACTTTATTGTTGATCAAGGAGCCCACATTAAAACAGTCCTAGACTACTTTAATTATGACTTTGATAGGACAATTCAATATTTACAACAAAAACACGGACTAGCTAGTGGAAGTGCTATTAACATGAATACATTCAAACAAAAGATTACTTCAACCTTACACTTATCAATCAAACAAAAAATGAAAGTCATTCTTAACGGCATGATCGTTGAAGGAAGTGATAATAACGAAATTTTTTATAATTTTTTGGCAAAAATTTCCTTAAGTGATTTGCTATCAAAATATCCAGAAGTTATTTCTACCAGCTCTTTAAATATAAGTGCTAAACCTTTTTTAAAAGAAGATGTTCCAGATTATATAAATATAGAACTTGTTAGGGAAATCAAGGATAAAAATGGTAAAACATTTTATTGTTACCATAGATTATCAGACCAAAGAAAAGTTAAGCATATTAAACAAATAGCAGCAAAATTAAATCTCAATATTCAAGCCCAGGAGTAAACAATGGATATAATTTTAAAACCCGAAGGATTAATTTCCAATAAAGAACAATTTAACACTACATCTTTTAGCAATTCAGTTTGTGTGTTGAATGCATATGAGCTATGTGAGATTTTAAAAAAAAATGGAAATATCATATTTAAAAAAAACATAAGAGAATATTTAGGTCCCAACAAGGACAACATTAATAAGGAGGTCATTTTTACAATTAAAAATCATCCAAATGATTTTTTTGCTTACAATAATGGAATCACTATTGAAGCAACTGAAATTACACATAATCCAAATGGCATTTTGTTATTAAAGAACTTTTCTGTCATTAATGGTGGACAAACTATAAATAATTTATACCATGTATACCAAGAAAATATCAATTTAATTAATAAATCTAAATTATCAACAGAAGAAAAAAACAAATCATTAATTGTTAATATTGATTATTTTAAAAATATTAAAGTTTTGGCTAAAATTATTATTGTTTCAACCCCAAATAGTATTAAGTCACATTTGCTTTCTAAATATGTTAATAGCCAAAATATAATAAAATCTTCTGATTATGCTTCAACACAAACGATACAACAAAAAATTAAACAGACATTGGCAGAAACATATGGGATATATTATCAAGAAAAGTCTTCAAATAAAAAACAAACCAAAGAAAATGCTAAAGGCTTTAATTGTGTTATTTCTCTAGAAACCTTCTACAGAAACTATTATGCTCTTTTTAATGATCCAAGTAGTTCAAAAACTAGTGCTAAAAAAATTTTTCATATTGAATACAATAAAGCACCCGAAACACCAATTGATTCAGAATTAAATTCTAATTATGACCAAACTCTTAAAAAAATGTTATTGGCTTACTTTTTGGTTAATTATGTTAAAGATGAAATGGCTATATTTTTGAAATTCAAAAACTTCTGTAATAGTATCAATTGGAACTCTCCAGATAAATCATTATTATTGGAATTATACGATTTAGCAGTCACAACAAAAAATCAAAAACTTATATCAACAGTAAATCAACCTGAGGGATTTACTAAAAGTGAAATCTTAAATCAAGATATATACTTGATTGGAAAAGGTAAATATATATATTCATACTTTATTTTGAAATTTTTAGAAAAACACAATAAATTATCACACATTTTAGACACACTCAATAACTTTGAAAAAATTAATCTATTAAATTCAGAGTTTAGAGAATTACTTTATAAGATCTCATCTAAAATTGATCCTATTTTAAAAGAATTAAATAAATCAGAGAATCAAATTACAATGAATATACCTCAAACAACTATAGATAAGATAGTTTCTGTATTATAAAGGATAATATTATGGGCAACTTACAACAACAAATCAGCCAATTACCTAAACAAGCTATAGCACCTATAGCCAACATACTTAGAACTATTCAGAATGAACCCAATCAATATAAAGTAGAAGATTTCACTAAAACAATAGCAATAAAATCCTCTAAAGATTGGCACCAAATAGAACTATTATCTCAACTCTTTAATTTAGATATTTTTGATTTGCTATCTTTATTCTCTATTGAAATATGTAGGCGATATAATATAGATGTTAAAGAAAAAAAGTTTGAAGATATAGCTAAGATTTTTCTTAGCAATGTGAATTAATCTTTATTTTCAAATCTATTTCTCCTATCCACTAAGGATTCTATTTCAGACTCTTCACTTTCTTTATAACCCCAATAAAGAGTTCCTTGAACACTGTACTTATCAGTATAACCATAATTATTTTTCAATATTTCTTTTGCTGAAGCAGAAAGAGATGTTTCTCTTCCATTGTAATCAATACTTGTTTCACTAATAACTGTAGCACTTATAGATGGATCTCTTAAAAAGTAGATTTTATCTCCAACTTTAATATCTACTAGGTTAAATCTAAATTTACTCTTCTTTATGAAACTCTCCATAGCCTCAAAATCACTTTCTGACTCAACTATGTCAGCTTTTGGCGTAACTTCTCCTATAGAAAGCAATTCTAACACTGCCATAACCCTATCAGGGGAAAGATCTTTAAAAAACTCACGGTTTGAACGAATCCTTTTATCTCCAAAAGCAAAATGTAATGCTTTTTCTACAATGTTCATATCTTTTACTTTTGTGGCAAAATAACACTGGAAAGGGAGAGGCATAGATGTATTATCTAGCTCTTTTAATCTTAAATTTAAATCATCTCTTCCAGTTTTCCCTATTTTAATAATATTAGGCATTGCCTCATTTGTTAAAATATATATAATTCCTTCTGTAGATACCATATAAATCCTTTAATTTGTTAAGATTATATGTTGAAAAAATAAAAATATCAATTTTATTTTTATTATTATTTAAAAATTAGACTTCATAAATACCCGTTGACTTAGATAAAATTACTTATAATCTTATCTTATTTGAACCGCATATGAAAATAAATGACATTAAAAAATTAAACAAACAACAACATTTTGATATTAAAGAAGAAGATTTATCGTTTGTAAATTTAAAATATGATATTGATGATTTCTTTTTAGGAGTAAATACTGAACCTAAGGATAACATAGCATTATCCTATTATAAAAATTTTAGTGATTATACACATTTAATTAATATTAGCCAATCTAGAAAAATTTTTTTATCTAATCCAAAGAAATTCAAAATGAATACATTTGGTAAATGTATCAATCTTAATCTTGTAGAACCAATGTTAATTGAATATTTAAACAATGAAATACAAGAAGAAAGATTTATTGAAGTTTATGCTTTTTCCATTAAGGATAAAAAAACATATGTTGAAGCTTTTTGCCATAAAAGAGATTCAACTAGAACTTTTTCACCCACTAAAATCACAAAAATTATAGATCAGAAAGGAAATCAATACTCAATTAAAGAGGAAATTTATAAGTTCATTGAAAATCAACTAATAAATAATCTTATTGATTTAGAAGAAAACAAAAAAATAGTAAAACAATATTTGTAGGGTTAACATATAATGGAATTAATTAATATAGATTTTTATGATTATTTTAGAAAGAAAAGAATTCACTTAGAAATTAGCGAAAATGGTATCCTTATTGACAATTTTGCCATTTTAGAAAAAGATATTAAAATGATCTTTTTAGAACATAAACCCGGAACACCAAATTTACATATATTTGAAATTCTTTTTAAAGAAAACTCAACAAAAATAATAGTTGACGATATAGTAGAGAATATCACTATAACAAACAATAAAAAATCAAAGCATATTAAAATTTCTATATATTCTTTATTATTTCAAACTTTTAAAAATAAATATTCTAAGAACATAATCAAAAATATATATGCTATAATTGAAAAAAAAGGTGTATATAATATTAATGACTGTATTAATTTTACTTCTAATGGAATATATATTAGAGAATTTAATAAATATATCGATTATAAAAATTTAAATTTCAGCATACAAAATGGAAATTTTATATTTATAAACACAGAAGAACACTCACGAAATTTAAAAACTTATCAAGTTAATATAATAGAATTAAATAATTTTATGTTTATTGAAGAACTTCTTTCTATTGTTTTAATAAAAAATCCAATAGGAAATATTTCTTTTAATTTCTCAGATTCTGAAAAATTAACAAAAAAAATGTCTTTTGCAGATTCTAAATACAGTGTTTTCATCCATTATTTTTTATGTATATTTTTTGGGTGGTTGGGATTACATCGTCTATATGTTGGAAACATTAAAGAGTCGTATCTAGCGGTAGCTATTTTAGCTACAGCAGCAAGCTTGAACCGACCTATTTATTTCTGTCTTGTAATATTAGAAATATTAATCATAAAAAATCAGAATTTCACAAACAATCATTATCTATTAAATAAAAACAATAAAATTTTTGGAAAAGTATTTTTAATACTTTTAGCTGAAAGTATTTTAGCTCCTATTGTTTTTAAGTATTTATTTATTGTTTAAAATAATCTTTAAAAGTCTACTTTTAATCCTATACCAATATTATTGATACCAGCACCTGCATGTGTGATTGTTGTAATATAAAGATATGGCTTTTTATATTGTGAATAATTGTCATTCAAATAATCTGTAATAAA
>JACCDQ010862682.1_pt1 | contig 14864 bp, 13 predicted proteins | sample 7446031 | NCBI WGS metagenome assembly JACCDQ01 (sample SAMN15323442, study PRJNA562643) | freshwater metagenome | isolation source: river surface water | place: USA:Blue River Watershed | collected 2017-08-17
CAAAGAAAAAATGGCGCTGGGCAACTTGCGCTCCAATTGGCGGGCATCTTGGAAGAGCTCAAGTTGCCGCATACTAAATTGGCCTTTGAACTCCAAGAACTCGAGCAACTCAATGCCAGTGGTTGCACCCAATTGGCCTTGCTTTTTTCTGCCAATTTAGGCCATAGCTTGGTGCCTGTAGAACGCGCCGCAAGTGGAGGGGAGTTGTCTAGGCTCATGCTCGCACTTCAAAAAATGATTTCTGAAAAGAAAGCACTTCCGACTATCATTTTTGATGAAATTGATACAGGCGTGTCTGGCGATGTAGCGCTCAAAATAGGTAAGTTGCTCAACGAGATGTCTGCTAAGGGCCAATGTATGGCCATTTCACATCTGCCGCAAGTAGCTGCAAATGCTGCGCATCACTGGATGGTGCAAAAAAATATTGTAGGCGAGCGCATGCAAACCAGCGTCATTGAGTTGGACACCGCTGCGCGCATAAATGAAATTGCGAGGTTGCTCAGCGGTGAAGCAATTAGCCCTGCAGCAATTGCCAATGCAAAAACATTATTGAAAGGGGCATGAATATGCCAATAGCCTTTGCACACCAGCAACCCAAAGTCCTTTTAGGTAGTTGCTTTTCTGAAGAAATTGGCAGCTTATTGCAACAGAACGGATTTGATTGTTTGGTCAATCCTGGCGGTACGCTTTTTCATCCATTGGCACTTGCCAATTTGCTCCATTGGGCCCTCGACGAACCCGCTCCTTTGCGCATTTTACAGCGCGACGACATATTTTTAAGTTGGGATCTTTCCGGTACATTTTACGCGCTTTCTGCCCAAGACTTCGATCAAAAGGTAAAGGCCTTGCACCACAATTTACGCCATTATCTTCAGCACGCGTCTCATTTACTACTCACTTTTGGCACAGCCTGGGTGTATGCACTCAAGAGCGACGGACGTATTGTAGCCAATTGCCATAAGCAACCGGCGTCCGAGTTCGCTAAGAAACTCACTGATCTCAATGATCTTCAACACTCTTGGGAGCAACTTCTAGATAAGCTCAAGGCATTCAACCCGCGCCTAGAACTGATTTTTACCGTAAGTCCTGTTCGGCATTTAAAAGATGGTCTTATAGAAAACACGCGCAGTAAAGCGCGCCTGCATTTGCTCGTGGAAGCGTTATGCGAGGTGCCCAATTGTCACTATTTTGAGGCCTATGAAATTGTGCTCGATCAATTGCGCGATTATGCTTATTTCAAAGACGACACCGTACATCCGAATCAAAAAGCGATTGGTGTGGTTTGGGCGCAATTTCAAGAAAAATATTTAGATCCGTCTACCATTCAAATTCTTGACGAATGGCGCACTCTTCAAAAAAGCAAAGCCCATAAATTGCTGTATCCGGAAAGCAAGGAAGCCAAGCGCCTTAAAGAAGAAATGACAAAACGAACTGCTGAATTTTTCAGGAAATATCCTGATTTTTTGGATACCACTCCTGCATAAATTGCGTTAAGAAATCTTCCATGTAGGCGTGTCTTTGCGCGGCAATTTGCTGAGCGGTAGGTGTTTCCATACGGTCTTTGAGCAACAATAGCTTCTCGTAAAAGTGATTGATGGTGTGGCCTTTGTCTTGGGCGTACGCTTCTTTGGTGTCGTGGAGCGTGGGGTTTATTGCGGCGTCGTATAAAGCCCGTCCCTTGCTGCCTCCGTAAGAAAATGCCCTGGCAATACCAATTGCGCCGATAGCATCTAGCCGGTCGGCATCGCGAACGATTTTCCCTTCCAAACTCGTTTCTTGATCGGCGACACCAGCACCTTTGTAAGAAACGACACCAACGATTTGGGCTACTTGAAGTGCAGATACCCAATCAGCTCCTAAAGAAAGAAGTAGTTGTTGCACCTCCTTAGCACCCGCGTCAAAATCGCCACCGTTGTATTTGTGATCCGAGTAGTCGTGTAACAAGGCGGCCAGTTCTACAATGAGCGCATCTCCACCTTCCTTTTGCTGAATGTAAAGGGCATTTTTTCTGACGCGGTCAATATGGAACCAATCGTGACTTCCCTCTTGATCGGTAAATTTAGTTTTTACCAATTGTTCTACTTGTGCAAGTAGTGCCTGCATTAGATTTTAACGATGCGTTTGGTTAGGCTTTGGCCATTTGTATAGATCGTCAAGAAATAGGGTCCGGGCTTCAAGTCGTTTATGTTTATAGAACTTTCGGCTGAAGTTTGAAGTAATTGACCACTCGTAGATGTCAATTCTATTCGTTGAAAATCTTGACTTACCTGAATGTTGATCACATCTTGTGATGGATTCGGATACACATCGCATGTAATGGTTGGATGCTCTGCATAGCCAACCGGATCGTCTTTGCGAACTTCGATGTCGTCTAGATACAATTTGAAACCGTCAAAAGTGCGCAAAACAAACGCAATATAGATAGTAGAATCGTTGTAGCCCGCAGCGCTTAAATTCACTTCGCGAAAAGTCCATTCAAAGTTTTCTTCTTGCACAGAACCAATGGTGTCTGTAAATGCAGTAGGGTCGTTGGTCGTGGTGGAAACCAACACAAGGTAGTCATCAGGGTAAGACGGGTCATGAGATTTAGCTTCCCAATGCAAGAAGTTGCCAAAACTCCCGAGCGAAAGGGCAGGGGTGATGAGCCAGCGGTTGGCGGTGTCTGCATTTTCAAAATACGAACTCACTGCCGCAACGGTATCAGCGCTATTTTCTGGATCTGGGGTAGTGATCCAGCCACTTGCAAATTCTAATACCTGCGGATGAGGAGCAGCTGCATCTAAATTCAAAAGTGTGTAGTTACTTGGTATTCCGGACTGAAAATCAGTGCTTAAAATGGGTGTTTGCGCCTGAATCTGAACAGAAAGAAGGAGAAGGGAAAGAAAAGTAAGTATTTTCATAAGGTAAAGATAGTCATTCTTGTTAGTCGACCAATGTGATCAAGATTTCGTTGAACTCCTGATAGAAGACGTCGAACTCCCTTAAATGTTTCTTGAAAAATGCATAAATGCTCGGCCAGTCTTGTTGGTTGTAAAAGTTTAGGCCCTCTTGTTGCCAGTAGATTCTGCCAATGGTTTGCCCTTCGTTGTTTACAAATTGGGGCTCCCAGGTGGTCGGGATGGACATATTGCTTTCAAGTACAACTTTCAGTTCAGTGAGCTGTTCCCAAAAAATGGCTTGAATCCCAGCATCTTTGAATTGGATATCGTAACAAATAGAAATGTCCTTGCCATTGCAGACCATGCGCAGGTAGGTATTTTTTACTTGTGTAGGATAGTTGATCCAGTTGATGCGCCTACCAGAGGCAGACATGCAAGCGCGCATGTGCGTTTTAAAGCCCGCCCAGAAGGCTTCGTTAAAAGCTTTGCGTTCTTCTTTAGGTAACATGAACTAACTTACTGATTTCCTTTGGCGTGGTCAGCCAAGAATTGCTGTAAGCCGATGTCGGTAAGTGGATGTTTCACTAACGCTTTAATGGCAGAAAGTGGGCCAGTCATGACATCTGCACCGATAGTAGCGCAGTTGATGATGTGCATAGGGTGACGTACTGAAGCGGCAAGGATTTCGGTATCAAAAGCATAGTTATCGTAGATGACGCGGATTTGATCGATGAGTTGCAAACCGTCAGTAGAAACGTCGTCGAGGCGTCCTAAAAAAGGTGAAATGTAAGTAGCGCCTGCTTTGGCTGCAACCAAGGCTTGTCCGGCTGAAAAGATAAGTGTACAGTTGGTGCGAATGCCTTTATTAGAAAAGTACTTGATGGCTTTGAGGCCTTCTGCTAACATTGGAATTTTAACGACGATATTTTTGTGTAAGGCAGCAAGTTCTTCACCTTCTTTAACCATTCCTTCAAAATCAGTCGCAATGACTTCAGCGCTAACAGGGCCATCTACAATATTGCAAATATTGATATAGTGCTGTAAGATGTTCGCTTTACCCGTAATGCCTTCTTTTGCCATGAGCGAAGGGTTGGTAGTAACGCCATCTAGGATACCCATGTCGTGGGCTTCGGCTATTTCGTTCAGGTTAGCGGTATCGATAAAGAATTTCATAAGTTATTTTTTACGGTTTTTGAGCATTTCTTGTTGTTGGCGCTGCATTTCTTCTAAGCGCTCTTGGAATTTAGATTTTTTCTTGACTTTCGGATTGGCTGCATTGTTTGCTTTTCTTTCTGCCATTTTGACTTTTAATTTTTCTTCATTGACAAAGAAATACTTGATCAAGAGCATCATGACAATTGAGAGCAAGGTAGAGATAAAGTAGTAGTAGCTCAAACCAGCAGAGTAGTTATTGAAGAAGAAGATCATCATGAATGGGAAGATGTACATGATGATGCGCATGTCGGGCATGCCAGGCTGTTGTGGCTGTTGCATGTTGCCGCTGTTCATGTAGGTGTAGGCGAGGGTAGTACCCGCCATCAAAAGTGTGAACAACGAAATGTGATCGCCGTAAACTGGAATATGGAAGCCAAAATCGAGAATAGAGTCAAATGAGCTCAAGTCCTCGGCCCATAAAAATCCTTTTTGGCGGAGTTCAAAAGCTGCCGGGAAGAAACGGAATACCGCAAGTAGAATTGGCATCTGGATAAGCATGGGAACACAACCAGCTAACGGACTTGCGCCAGATTCTCGGTAAAGGCTCATCATTTCCATCTGCTTTTTCATGGCATCTTCTTGCTTCGGGTATTTGGCATTGAGCTCGTCGATTTCTGGTTTGAGGATGCGCATTTTGACAGAAGACACGAACATTTTCCATTGAACGGGCATCAGAATCGTTTTGAGAATAAGCGTGAGTACCAAAATAGCCCAGCCAATGGCCATGCCGTTGTTGATCAGGAGGTTAAAGATAGGCTGAACGGCGTAGATGTTGATCCAGCGGAACAAGCCCCAACCGAAGTTGAGGATGTCGTCGTAACCACTGCCGTAGTTTTTGAGTACTTCGTAGTCGTTGGGGCCAAAAAACCAATTGAAAGATGCGGCGTTGTTCTGGAAATCAAGGGCCATGGTGGCGTGGTAGCCTTTGAGGTGCGTCCAGGCTTGTGGGTGCCCGTCTTTGAAGTTTTCGATGTAAAATTTCGTCCCTTTTTTAGGGAAAGCATTGGTCGGGTGGAGGATCGCGGAGAAATAACTTTGCTTGAAAGCTACCCATTCGACATCTTCTTCTGCAACGCCTGATTCACTTGATGTTTCAGAGAGGTAGTCGAGGCCGCTTTCCGTTTGGTTGAAGCAGATGGTCGAAACGCGGCGCTGTTCAGTAAACAAGCGCTCGGTTTTCTTGAAATCTGCGGCCCAGTTCAATACGGTGTTGTCAAGGATAAAGCCTTTGTTGTCAAGCACTTCGATGTTGTAAGAGAGGTCGTGGCCTTTTTTGAGTGCATACGTTTGGCGGATCGTACCTTCGGCAAATTTTGCTTCGTAAACCGCTTTGTTTTTGCTGCTTTTGACCAATTCAAAAAGATAGTCTTTGGTGTAGATTTTTCCTTTTGCTGTGCTGAGCACTAATTGGTTGTGTGCGTCGCCGTCTTCAAAAAGGCAAAGTGCGTTGTCTTTCTTGCCAGCGAAATCTTTGTAGCTTTTGTACGATTTCAAATAAACACCGGCAAGCATCCCGCCTTTGGAATTGAGCTCGATGCGCAATTCTTTGTTTTCAAGGGTGGTGATTTCGCCTTTTGCGACAATTGTTGATGAATTGCTCTTGGTACGCGCAGTATTGGCTACAGATTTTTTTGCAGCGTTCGTTTTCTTTTCTGCTTTTTGAGCGGCGGCAGCTTCTTTTTTCTGAGCTGCTTTGACTTCAGCTTCAGAGGGCTGATTCATGACAGAAAAAACCGTGATAATGAGGCCAATCAAGACCAGGCCGATGGTGGAATTGCGATCCATAAATTAGTGTTTTTTGTTTTTGAGCGCTGCTTTAACAAAAGCAACAAAGAGTGGGTGAGGGGCGTCTACGGTACTTTTGTACTCTGGGTGGAATTGTACGCCAACAAACCAAGGATGTGTTGGAATCTCAACAACTTCTACCAAGCCTGTTTCTGGGTTTTTACCCGTAGCGATCATGCCCTTAGCTTCGTAATCAGCAAGATATTGGTTGTTGAATTCATAGCGGTGGCGGTGACGCTCCGAAATATTGTTGTTTTGATATGCTTTGGCCGTATTTGAATTGGGCTTGAGTTCGCATTTGTATGCGCCCAAGCGCATGGTGCCGCCCATATTGGAAATGCGTTTTTGCTCTTCCATCATAGAAATGACTGCAGCGGTGGTGTTCTCAGACATTTCTGTCGAATGCGCATCGCTCAGGCCAAGTACATTTCTAGCAAATTCGATGACGGCGATTTGCATGCCGAGACAAATACCTAAGAAAGGAATATTGTTTTCACGGGCATAGCGCACGGCTTCAATTTTACCATCGATACCTCTAGAACCAAAACCAGGCGCCACCAAGATGCCGTCTAGGCCGCTGAGTTCTGTGCTTATGGTTTCAGGATCGAGGGTTTCGGAATGGATCCAGCTCAATTCAACTTTTGTTTCATTGGAAACACCCGCATGAATAAATGCTTCAGAAATTGATTTGTAAGCGTCTTTGAGTTCGACATATTTGCCGATGAGCCCAATTTTGACCGTGTGTTTGGGGTTTTTGAGGCGCTCTAAAAAAGCCTTCCAGTTGTCTAGCTTTGGGCTTTGTTTTTTAGATAAACCTAATTTTTCGAGCACAACGGTATCGAGTTCTTCTGCTTGCATGAGCAGCGGAACGTCGTAGATAGAAGCTGCATCTCGGGCTTCAATAACAGCATTGACTGACACGTTGCAAAATTTAGCGATTTTCTTGCGCAAACCTAAATCGAGTTCGTGCTCGGTGCGACAGCAAAGTACGTCTGGCTGTACGCCAAGTTCGAGCAGTTGCTTTACAGAGTGCTGTGTAGGTTTGGTTTTGAGCTCTCCGGCTGCAGAGAGGTAGGGGACGAGCGTGAGGTGCACAACGATGCAGTCGTTTTCGTATTCCCAAAGCATTTGGCGAACCGCTTCTACATAAGGAAGAGATTCGATGTCGCCGACCGTGCCACCAATTTCGGTAATCACGATGTCAAACTGACCATTTTTGGCCACTGCTTGAATGCGTTCTTTGATTTCGTCGGTGATATGAGGAATAACCTGAACGGTTTTACCAAGGTAGTCGCCGCGGCGTTCTTTTTCAATGACAGATTGGTAGATTCTACCGGTTGTGACGTTGTTGGCCTGCGATGTAGGCACATTTAAGAAACGCTCGTAATGGCCGAGGTCAAGGTCGGTTTCGGCGCCGTCGTCGGTGACGTAGCACTCGCCGTGTTCGTAGGGGTTAAGGGTTCCTGGATCGATATTGATATATGGATCTAGTTTTTGGATGGTAGTGGTGTAACCACGGGCCTGTAAAAGTTTTGCTAACGACGCAGATATGATGCCTTTCCCTAAAGAAGAAGTCACACCCCCGGTTACAAAAACATACTTGGTTGAATTGGACATATAACGTTTGTAACTACGGGAAACAAAGGTAATACATTCATTGCCTTTGGCCTAAAATTGTTTGCAATTTGTTCAAATATTTATTTCTTTTCTTGCCAAGTAAAATAGGATTGTTGCTGTTGAGGCCGATTTTCTTCGGGTTCCAAAAGCGGCTCACAGGGTTTGAGTGTCTCGTGGCAATCCTTAGGAAGCGCTTGATACAGCTGGGTTCCGTCGGTTTTCCAGGCAATCATTTCATCGCTGACTTCCTTGATGATCTTAGCCGGATTGCCAACCACCAAGCTGCGCGGTGGAATGTGCATTTTGGCAGGTACAAAAGCAAGCGCGCCAATGACAGATTCTTTGCCCACCACAACATCGTCCATAATAACGGCGTTCATGCCAATGAGGCAATTTTCTTCTAGCGTACCACCATGAATAATAGCGCCGTGGCCAACATGAGCACCGGCTTTTAAATGAACGGTTGTTCCGGGGAACATATGGATGACGCAATTTTCTTGCACATTGCAGCCGTCTTCAATGATGATTTGTCCCCAGTCGCCACGTAATACGGCGCCCGGACCAATGTAAACGTTTTCACCAATAAGTACATTGCCGGTAACGTTGGCTTGCGGATGTACAAAACTCGATGCTTTAACGACTGGAATGAATCCATTGAAAGAGTAGATCGCCATATTTTAAATTTGTGTGTTAAAGATAGAGAATCCGTTGGGAATAGCTGGTATAGATAATGAAACCCAGTTCCCAACTAATATATCCTATTTAACATAATATTAATTATATGACAATTACAACAAAACGACATTCCAAACGTTGTGTATCTTTGCACTGTGTTTAGCACCGACCAACAAACCCTCCACGACCTCGAGTTTGAAGCCATCAAAGTTTGGCTCGAGAAATTCTGCATTGGCCCCACGGCCATTAAGCAAGTCCAGACTTTACAACCGCGCACACAATTTGTAGTCTTGCGCCAAGAACTCAAGCGTCTAGACGAATTGCGCTTGGTGCGCGTTCACGGCGAAAAATTTCCGCAGCTAGAATTTGAAGAACTCTTGCAGGAAATCAAATTATTGGGCATCCAAAAAGCCGTCATTTCTTTGGAAGGATTTCGACGCATCTACCAGGCTTCAGAACTCGTCAATGCTTTAGTGCTGTTTTTTGAAAATGCGCTCTTTAAGTATCCTTTATTGAAAGAACTCACCGAAGACGTCTATTTCACCAAAGAAATCATTGCCGAAATTGATCAGGTATTTGACCGCAACGGACAAATCAAAGACGACGCCTCCACAGAACTCGCTGAAATACGAGCTAGAATAAGGGTTTTACGCAATCAGATCAACAAGAATTTCGACAAAGAACTGCGCCGTTACAACAAAGATAAGGTGCTTGCCGAAACACTCGAAACATATGTCAATGAAAGACGTGTTTTGACGGTTCTGTCTACGTTCAAGCGAAAAGTACCCGGTAATATCCACGGTTCGAGTAAAACAGGAAGCCTGACCTTTATAGAGCCTCTGGTAAACGTACCACTCAACAACGAACTCGAGTTTTTATTCGATGACGAACGCAAGGAAATTCACCGCATTTTACAGGCCCTAACGGCACTTATGGTGCAATACCGCCCCTTGATCAATGCGTATCAAATCTTACTCACCCGCATCGATTTCTTAAATGCCAAATGCAAGCTAGCTATTGAGATGCAGGCTGTTTTGCCCGCAATTGGACAGCACACCGGCATGCACCTGAAGCAGGCGTATCATCCGCTGCTCAGGCGCGCCAATCAGCAAGCAGGTAAACCTACCTTTGCTCAAGAACTGAAGCTGCAGCAAAAATCAAGAATGCTGGTTATTTCTGGTCCCAATGCTGGCGGTAAAAGCATCACGCTCAAAACCATTGGGCTTTTGCAACTCATGCTGCAGTCTGGGCTTTTGGTACCTGTTGCCCCAGATAGTCAGATGTGTTTTTTTAAGCAGATTTATTCTGATATTGGTGATAATCAATCTATTGAAAATGAACTAAGTACATACTCTTACCGTTTGCAACGCATGAAGTTCTTTTTGGGCCGTTCCAACGCCCAAACTTTACTGCTTCTCGACGAGTTTGGAACGGGCTCAGACCCCGAACTTGGCGCTGCGTTGGCAGAGGTTTTCTTCGAGCAAATGTATGCGCTACAAGTATTTGGCGTACTCACCACACACTACAGCAACATCAAACTCAAAGCCGACGAACTGCCAGAGGCACAAAACGGCTGCATGCTTTTCAACGAAAAGGACCTCTCCCCGCTCTATCAATTTGCGCTAGGGCAACCCGGAAGTTCCTTTACGTTTGAGGTCGCGCAACTCAATGGCATCTCCAAAGCCTTGATTCAAGAGGCTAAATTGCGCCTAGATCAGCAAAAAGTAAGGCTCGATAAACTCTTGAGTGGGCTGCAAAAAGAGCGCAATCAGTTGTTGGCGCAAAACCAGCGTTTGGCAGCAGCTGCACAGGCGGCTGAAAAAGCAAGCGCGCAGCACGAGCAAGAAATCCAGAAGCTGCAACACAAGCAAAGTCAGGTAACGCAGGTGCAAGAAACGAGTCAGCGCCAATTGCAGGCCGGTAAAAAGATGCTGGCGTTTATAGAAAAATTCAATGCGTCGTCTCGTAAAAAAGATGTCAATACAGCTCTTTTTCAAGAGCTTACACAATTTTTACGCCTAGAGAAATCTAAGCAGACCATCAAGAAAAAAGCGCCTAACCCCTCTCCTACCCAAAAGCCGACAAAGAAGGAAGTCCAGCGCGCTGAAAAGTATGAGCAAGAACGCATTAAAGTAGGTTCGCAAGTACAGCTCATCCAAACGAATCGCATCGGAATTGTCGAAGAAATGAAGGGCAAGCAGCTTACGGTTATATTTGGTCAGGCAAGAATCAAGGTGAGTTTAGAAAAGCTCCGTTTCTTGGCCGACTGAAATTTAACATAAGTTACACATGAATCCCTTGAAAATGCGTAACTTTGCGCTCAATTTTTTAATTTATCACAACAAAATGAGTAGTACAGCACTTGGAAACCACATCTTGGTGGAGTTTATGAATTGTGACCCGCATGTCATGAACGACGTCGCGGCAATTGAGCGCGATATGGTCGGCGCTGCCCGTAAAGCAGAGGCCACCGTGATCAACTCTACCTTTCACCACTTTTCGCCTTACGGCGTTTCTGGTGTGGTCGTGATCCAAGAGAGCCACTTGGCCATCCATACTTGGCCAGAATACGGCTATGCAGCTGTAGACGTATTTACTTGTGGCGACATGAACGCCTGGATTGCCTTTGATCACCTCAAAGAATGTTTTGGTGCCAAGTCTTATTCTGCCATCGAAATGAAACGCGGATCAGTCAATTTGCTCACCCGCAATGATTTCGATATCACCAGCGCGCGTGAAAAAGCAGCTGAGTGGCGCAACCCAGATTTCTACACCCGCAACGTTTGGTTCACAGACAAAGACGAAGACCAAGCGCTTTCTTTGCGTTTTACCGGCGACGTCTTCTTTGACGTGCAATCGCCGTTTCAACGTGTACGTATCTTAGAATCTACCAAATACGGCAAAATGTTGGCCCTCGACGACATGGTCATGACCACCATCAAAGACGAGTTCCACTACCACGAAATGATCTCTCATCCTAGCCTTTTCACCTTGCAAAACGCCAAAAACGTATTGGTAATTGGTGGTGGCGACGGCGGTACGGTTCGCGAAGTATTGCGTCACAGCAACATCGAGAAAGTAACGATGGTAGAAATCGACGGTGAAGTTATCAAGGCTTGCAAAGAACATCTTCCTGAAATTGCTGCTGCCTTCGACGACCCGCGTCTAGAACTTATCGTAGACGACGGCATTGCTTTTGTTAAAAACGCTGCAGATGCAGTTTACGACCTTTTGATCGTCGACGGTTCAGACCCTGTTGGTCCAGCAGAAGGTTTGTTTAGCGTAGATTTCTACCAAAACTGCTACCGCACGCTAAAAGCCGACGGTATTTTGGTAGCGCAAGGCGAATCGCCAAAATTCAACGAAAAAGCATTTGCCGAACTCAACCAAACCCTTCAAGGTATCTTCGGTAAAGAAAACGCACCAGTTGGTTTGTTCTTCGTACCAACCTACCCTACTGGTATGTGGTCATTCCAATACGGCCTCAAAGGCACTGCTGACCCACGCAAAGTCACTAACACAGACGCCATCAAGTCTTTTGTTGCCGAAAAAGGTCTTCGCTACTACAACGAAGACATCCACTTCTCAACGTTCGCGTTGCCTAATTTTGTAAAGCAATTAATTCAACAATAACATGACAATTTCTCAAAACAAGGTCGTCACCTTGACCTACAAACTCTCTGATCATACTACCGGAGAAAAAATCGAAGAAACAACTCCGGAAAACGCCCTAACCTTCTTATATGGTGTAGGTGGAATGATTCCAGAATTTGAGGAGAAACTTGCTGGCAAAACAGCTGGTGAGCACTTTGATTTTCACATTTTGGCTGCCAATGCGTATGGCGAACAAGATCCACAACATATCGTCATGTTACCTTCTAATATTTTCCACGACGAAAACGGAAGTTTCGACAAAGAAATGTTCCAAGTAGGCAGCATGGTTCCGATGTCTGATAGCGAAGGCAACCAATTGCGCGGACGCATTTTAGAAGTTGCTGAAGAAACTGTTCAGATGGACTTCAACCACCCACTTGCTGGCACAGACCTTCATTTTGCAGGTACAATTCTTGAAGTGCGCGATGCAGAAGCTGAAGAATTGGCACACGGCCACGCACATGGCCCGCACGGTCATCAGCACTAAACGCAACAATTTAGCCACTTTATTGTTACAAGGCGTATATCGGTATTTCCCGGTATACGCTTTTTTATTTTACAACACATGGCTACAGTATTTGAAACCAGACTTATTGGTAACATCGGCAAAGACGCTCACGTCAAAACAATGGACCGCGGCATCATCGCTATTAACTTCCCTGTTGCGCACAACAAAAACTGGAAAGACAAAAAAACCGGTCAAATGCGCACCAAAACAACTTGGGTCAATTGCACCATCTGGAAACGCGAAGGTTCCAATATGCGCATCATCGATTTTCTTACCCGCGGCACTTTAGTTGAAGTATTGGGCACGCCGTTTGCCAAAACTGTGCAGCTTGAAGACGGCCAAATGCGCACTGAAATTCGCCTGAACGTATCCAAAACAAACATCCTGCGCCCTGCCAACCGCGAAGACCACGAAGGTCTTGGCTATGTCGATCAGGATGAAGAAGAAGATCAGTACGGCACAAGCCTCGATGATTTTTCATTGGATGGTGATGATTTTGAATAACTTAGAAAAAAAATGAAAAAAAAGTCATTATTTTTTTACAATTTTCACTTTTTGAATTCGAAAAATTATATATATTTGCAACCGAAATAAAACATTCCTCCTTAGCTCAGTTGGTTAGAGCATCTGACTGTTAATCAGAGGGTCTCAGGTTCAAGTCCTGAAGGGGGAGCTTCAATAGCCTTACGGAAACGTGAGGCTTTTTTTTTCTGATTATTTTTTAGCGGCTGATTATTTCAATAATAATCACCAGAGACAATCATAAATATCGGTGGTTATTGCCCTTGAATAGAAAAAATAAGACAATAAAAAATCAGCTGTTTTTATTCATTTACTTGATTAGTTATGGTATTGCAGTTAAAGATGATTAAAACAGGTCACCTGACCTTAACAGTTATCCAGAAAAGTGGTGTTCGTTTCAAAACATTAGGGAAAAATGTAGTAAATACTACCTCAGATCAATGTTTTTTCGTTTGCTTAGAATTTCGGAAATTTCGTCGTCGGTGTAACGCTTTTCTTGGTAATTGAGTGTCTTGAGCAGTTTTCCTTTAATGGGCTTCTGTTTTAATTCTTCGAGGTCGTCATAACTAAAAATGAAATCCTGTGGCATTTCGTAGAGCTCGGCTGTTTGTTCAGTTGTTTTTAGATAATGAAGTAAGGCTGCCTCCGCAGCATTGAATCCTTTTGATACGACAACACGGTTGTCCGGTGAAGTATTGGCGTAAGAATGATGAATAAGGCTATGGTTAAAAATGAGCGCTTGCCCGGCCTTGAGTTCAATAGGTGTTAAGAACGGCTTTACAGCATCTCTATTGGCATGAAAAAAATCTGGGATGGTCTGGGAGCGAATGGTTTTGATATGAGGAAAATGTGATGCTTCAACAACCGATAAACAACCATTTTGAATGTGAACGTCGCAAAGTGGAATCCAGACATTGCCAGATACATACTGCTCTTCGTCTACAAATGTCCAGTCTTGATGCGCTTTAAATTCAGAATGCGCACCAGAAGGTTTGATCAGAAAAGCGCCTGGCCAAAAGGCTGCATTACTCATGAGTGTTGTCAGTTTTGGCGATAAAATCTGGTCTATTTGATGTGCGATGTCAAATTTCACACTAGCCGGCAGAGCTACGTTAGACGTGGCAAAATGGTTAAAAATGGTTTCGCTAAAATAATGGTCATACAAGCCCAGCAGTGCTGTAATTTCTGCTGCACTCAGAAGGTCTACGATAACATAACCCGATGTTTCGAATTTTTGTTGAAGTGTGGAAACGTTAAAAATAGGTTTCATTGTCTAGGACCAATAATATAAATTGTTGTCGTGGCCTTGGGCTATAAAAAACCCAAGCGTTACTCTGTTTTTGTCTCCTTCGATTTTGTTGATGGCATGCCATATTTGGGCCGCCCTGAAAATAATGGTGTCTCCTTCCGTTAATACTATGGATTTTCTTTGCGGATCTCGAACGCCCCGTGCAGTAAAGAAGTCGCCATCAATGGTGTGTCTTTGCTCGTAGGTACTGTCATTGAGTTTGTGCTGAAAAGTATCCCAATCTAAATCATACAAAAACAACTCCCCTCCTTTTTCGGGTTGTTGAAGAACAGAAAAAATGGAAAGTGCATTTTCTAAGTCCACTTTGGATTTTAACCATTCTGAAAACGTGGGTGTTAACTGATGTAAAAATGCATTTTCACAATGAATATCGATGCCATTTTTACTCGTTTCAAGGATCCTTAAGTTCGCTTTGGCAAATTCTAAACCAAATTCGGTTTGGAGATGACGCAGCTTCACCTTGAAGCGCTTTTCCAATTTACGGAGATACCAATCTGAAACATTACCAATTCCTTGCGCAATAAAATCGTTGTTGGTGATCATTGCGCTCGTAAAATACTTCTTGAGCATTTCTTGCGCTTTACCCTGCTCTCCTTGAATGACCGAATACGGGTACGGGTAAAAGAAACCATCTGGAATGACGGCCTTGCCCCTTTCAAGGCTGCTCAGGCCGTCGTTGACTTCATTCATGAGAAACTCA
>JACCDQ011312279.1_pt1 | contig 14857 bp, 19 predicted proteins | sample 7446031 | NCBI WGS metagenome assembly JACCDQ01 (sample SAMN15323442, study PRJNA562643) | freshwater metagenome | isolation source: river surface water | place: USA:Blue River Watershed | collected 2017-08-17
GCTGGCGCAACCCTGGTCGCCGGCTGGAACTACCTCGAGTTCGACACTAAGGCGAACACGCCGGCGGTCGGAGGTTCTTGGGTCATCGGTGTCATCATCGGTGACGGAACCAGGTATCTTTTCGACACGACCGTGGCGGCTGGAGCTGTTCAGCAGTCCGGTGGTCAGAACTTCTATCTGTCCGAAACGAGTGGCACCGGAGTGGCTCGAAGCTTCTACCGAAACTCGGTTTCTACCGGTGGCGGTATTCGCTGGTACGGCATCGACACGGTGGTGAGCATTCCAGCATGAGCATTGACATCGTAGCTGAGAACGCTCTCGCCGGAACCTACAACAAGGCGCAGATGACTCCTGGTACAAACCAGGGTGACATCTCTGTAGCTGGTTTCACACGGCGAATCAGCTACAACGTCGGTGAGACTGTCGAGTTCTGTGTGACCGGCGACTCCGAATTGATCCGCATATTTAGAGCGGGTTACTACGGAGGCGTCGGTTTCCGGGAGATCGACAGTGTCGTCAACACGCCGGAAGACCAAGGAAACGGTGCCGCCATATCTGGCGGTCACGGCGCAACGAGCATGACCAACTGGACCGTGACGGCTACGTGGGATATTCCCTCCGACGCCGTCTCAGGGGTCTACATGGCCATGATTCGCAACGCCGCGGACGACGACTGTTTCTACGCAACGTTCGTGGTAAGGGATGACGATGCCGTCTCCGACATCATCTACAAGACCAGTGACACCACGTGGGCAGCAGCCTACAATCACTGGGGTACTCCAGCATCTCCAAACGGGAAGAATCTCTACGGCTCTGGCACTGGTGTTGGCAACATCATGGACCGTGCCGTCGCTACTTCCTACCATCGCCCCGTCATCACTCGAGGCACGGTCATGCAGACCTACTGGTGGGCGTGTGAACTGCCCCTCATTAGGTTCCTCGAGAGAAACGGCTACTCGGTCAAGTATATTTCCTCGGTAGATCTGGATCAGGAAGGCGTCTCTATCCTTTCGGGGAAGGGAGCCATATTCTTGTCCTCCGGGCACGACGAGTATTGGACGACCAACATGCGGAACGCCGTGGAAACATGGCGGGATGTCTCCGGCGGTCACTCCATATTCATGTCCGGAAACGAGGTCTTCTGGCGAGCTCGATTCGAGTACGTCGACGACGAAGCGATTCTGTGGTGCTACAAAGACACCATGCCCGGACCGACGGACGCACTCCCCAGGAACGCCGGTGAAGTATTCGATCCGGTGACCTGGACTGGAACGTGGTGTGACACTCGTTGGTCGGAGACCCGCCCGCAATGGCTCCTCACGGGGACTGAGTTCGGGATGAACGGCGTCTACGACTACGACGCCACCATCACCAAGAACCCCTACGGGGGACTCAAGGTGTGGGGTAACACGTCGCTGGCGGACAACAACATCACTCTTGTGGGAGCGATGGGATTCGAAGCCGACCACAAACATCCGACGCAACCGAACGGTTCATATTCGTTCCTGGCTTCCTACACCCGTTCTGCCCCCGGGGGTCTTTCTGACGCAAACGGTCAGAACTACGACGTTCCGGGGAACATCAACTGGGGGGTTGTCGCTCAGCGATATTCTTCCGGTGCGGTGACGATCGGGTTTGGAACCTGCCAGTGGGCGTGGACGCTGGACGGAACCCACGACCGAGGGACGACTGCTGTCTCGACAGCGGCACAGCAATTCACGGTTAACGTTCTCAACGATCTGGGGGCACCACCTCAGACGTTGATGGGAGGCATGACTCTCCAGGAGCTCACGCCCCTGGACGACTACGGCCGGATTCCCGACTCTGAAGAACCAACCGAACCAGTGGCCACTCAGTTCTTCCTCGAGGACGGCACGCCGATGGAGGCATATTACAAAAGCTCCACCGGAATAGTCCCCCTGGAGATCGTCTTCTAACGGAGTCGACATGATCTCGCTGACGTCGAGTGGCTCCTTCAAGAACGCCGAGGCGTTCCTCCGGAAGCTGCAAAAGGGCGATATTTACAACGGTCTTGAACAGCTTGCGCAAGAAGGAGTCGGTGCTCTGGCATCGGCAACCCCTGTCGACTCCGGCCTCGCGGCGGACTCCTGGACCTTCACCATCGAACGGTCCGGGAGTTCTTGCCGCATATTCTGGAACAACTTCGACGTCGAGAACGGGTTCCCGGTCGCCATCATGCTGCAGTACGGCTACGGGACCGGCACAGGCGGGTACGTCGCTGGACAGGATTACATCAACCCGGCGATCAGACCCGTGTTTGATCGCATCGCTGACAAGGTGTGGAAGGCGGTGACATCTGGATGAGCAGTATCGACAATCGCGTTGTGAACATGCAGTTCAACAATGCTGAGTTCCAAGCGCGAGTTGCGGCTACTCTGAAATCGCTGGAAGCACTGAACGCAGGGCTGAAGCTGGATGGCGCCTCCAAAGGACTTCAGGGTCTGAGTGCGGCGGCTAAGAACGTCGATCTCAAGAACGTCGAACAAGGCGTCGATGGCATCGCCAGCAAGTTCAAGGCGATGTCGGTCATCGGTGTTGCTGCGTTGGCTACGATCGCTAGCAAGGCCACACAGGTCGGTTTGCATCTGGCTAAGCAGTTCACGATCGACCCACTGACCACGGGTTTCAAAGAGTACGAGACAAACCTCAACTCCATCCAGACGGTTCTGGCGAACACGTCCAAGGCGGGCACGACGCTTAAGGACGTCAACGCTGCGCTGGCGGAGTTGAACGCATATTCTGACCAGACGATCTACAACTTCGCCGAGATGGCGAAGAACATCGGTACCTTCACGGCCGCCGGTGTTTCCTTGGAGGTCGCGACCGGAGCCATCAAGGGTATCGCCAACCTGGCGGCCTTGTCGGGTTCCAACTCCGAGCAGGCGTCTCGGGCGATGTACCAGCTCTCGCAGGCCATATCTGCGGGTAAGGTCTCGCTGGAGGACTGGAACTCGGTCGTCCAGGCTGGCATGGGCGGTAAAGTCTTCCAGGATGCCCTGATTCAGACCGCTCGAGTGCACGGCGTCGCGATCGACGACATGATCAAGAAGCAGGGAAGCTTCCGACTCACCCTGCAAGAAGGCTGGCTCTCCAGCGATATTCTCACCGAGACCTTGATGCAGTTCACGGGCGACCTTACGGACGCTCAGCTCAAGTCGATGGGATATTCTCAGCAGCAGATCGCTGAGATTCAGAAGCTGGCTCAGATCGCTAAGGGTGCTGCGACGGAGGTCAAGACCTTCTCGCAGTTGATGAGCACTCTGCAGGAAGGTCTCGGCTCTGGCTGGGCCCAAACGTGGCAGCTCATATTTGGCGACTTCGATGAGGCCAAGAAGCTGTGGACCGGCGTCAACAATGTTCTGGGTGACTTCATTCAGAGCTCGTCGGATGCGCGCAACAAGGTCATCGGAGACTGGAAAGAGCTCGGCGGCCGCACGGTCCTGATCGAAGCGATCGGGAACGCATTCAAAGCCCTGATCAACGTCGTTCGTCCCATCAAAGACGCTTTCCAGAACGCCTTCCCGGCTATCACTGGAAAGCAGCTGTATGATCTGACCGTGAGGTTGAGAGACTTCACCGAAGGTCTAATCATCAGCGGCGCGACGATGAACAAAATCGCTCGTCTGTTCGACGGGTTGTTCGCCGTTCTGAGTCTCGGATGGGACATCGTCAAGGAAGGCGTAAGCTTCTTCCTTGAGCTGTTCGGCGTCGTCGGTGAAGGCTCCGGGGGTATTCTGGACGCCGCCGCTAACTTCGGCGACTTCCTGTACGTGATGGTTCAGGCCATCAAACAAGGCCAGTTCGTCAAGAAGTTCTTCGAGACGCTCGGCGATATTCTTGAGCCGCCCATCCGGCTGCTGAAATCTATCGGCGCACTCATCGGAGGCTTGTTCGACGGGTTTGACGGATCGGCCATCGCCTCCAAGATCGCCAAATTCTTCGGCGCGCTCGAGCCTGTTGGCTCCGCCGGCGAACTAATCATGGCGATCTGGACCAAGACTTTCAGCGTCTTGACCGAGGTCTTCACGAACTTCTTCGGATTCGTGGAGAAGGTTACGACGGCTCTCCAGGGTCTCGGATCGGGAGCTTCGACAGCTCTCGGAGGCATCGACCTGCAAGGTATATTTGGGATCATCATGGGCGGAGGCTTCATCGCCTTCATCCACACGTTGACTCAGATTGCCGGCAACGCGGGCGATATTCTGGACGGCATCACCGACAGCCTGGGGGCCATGCAGAACACACTGCGTGCGGCGACTCTCCTTCAGATCGCCCTCGCAATCGGCGTGTTGGCTGCCGCGGTTGCTGTCTTGTCGAAGATCGATGCTGGTTCCTTGACCAGCTCACTGACGGCCATCACCGTCATGTTCACACAACTGCTCGCGGCGATGCTCATATTTGAGAAGCTCTCGGGCTTCACTGGGTTCGCCAAGATGCCGTTTGTCGCAGCCTCGATGATCCTCTTGGGTGTGGCAATCAACGTCCTGGCCTTGGCCGTACGGCAGTTGGCAACACTGAGCTGGGACGAGCTCGGGCGAGGCCTCACCGGATTGACGGCGCTCCTGGCGTTGTTGATCGGGACGATGTACGCCATGCCCGCTCCCCAGAGCTTTATCCTGACCGCCACAAGTCTGGTTATCCTCGGCGCGGCGATTCACGTCCTCGTCGGAGCAGTGACTGACCTGGCGGCCTTGAGTTGGGAAGAGTTGGCCAAGGGTCTTGTCGGGGTGGGAACCCTCCTTGGTGCGTTGACGCTCTTCTCTCGGTTCGCCATGGCGAACGCTGCTGGTGTCCTGTCGGGCGCCGGCATCCTGTTGTTGGCCGTCGCAATCAACTTGCTGGTCGACGCTGTACAGGATTTCTCCAAAATGTCATGGGGCGATATTGCCAAGGGTCTGACGGCGATGGCGGGTGCGCTCGCTGCGATCGGACTGGCACTCGCCCTGGTTCCCCCGACGGCCCCTCTGGTCGCCGCAGGGTTCCTTATCATGGCTCCCGCACTTCTGATCATTGCCGATGCACTCGATCAGATGGGCGGGATGGAATGGGGTGAGATCGGTAAGGGCCTCACGGTCCTGGCTGGCGCCATGCTGGCTATCGGTCTGGCTCTGGGTCTTGTTCCTCCAACGGCGCCTTTGGTCGCCGCGGGCTTCCTCATCCTTGCTCCTGCGCTGCTGATCATATCTGCGGCGATCAAGGACATGGCGTCGATGTCCTGGGAGGAAATTGCTCGGGGTCTTGTCACCCTCGCTGGCGCGCTGCTGATCATCGGCGTCGCCATCACGGCTATGTCAGGGGCCGTAGTCGGAGCAGCAGCCTTGCTTATTGTGGCTGCGTCTCTGGCAATCCTGGCGCCGATCCTCATGCTCTTCGCAGGCATGTCCTGGGAGGAGATGGGGAAGGGCCTGTTGATGCTGGCGGGCGTCTTCGTGGTCCTCGGCCTTGCTGGCCTTGCTCTGGCGGGATTAGTGCCCACTCTCATCGGCCTTGGGCTAGCCATCACTCTGCTTGGTGTTGGCGTTCTCGCCGCCGGCGCGGGCGTGTTCCTGTTTGCAGCAGCGTTGACCGCCCTCGCTGCTGCAGGGGCTGCAGGCACGCTCGCGTTGGTGGCCATGGTTGGGGCTCTCGCAGGCCTTATTCCGGAAGTCATGAAGCAAATCGGCTTGGGTATCGTCGCCTTCGCCGAGGCGGTTGCGGCCGCCAGTCCAGCAATGATCAATGCCATTGTGCAAATTCTGATGGCGCTTCTCACGGCCATCGACACTCTGGCGCCTAAGATCGTCGATTCGATCTACAAGCTCCTGACAGCCTTGCTCGAAACCATCCTCAAGTACATGCCGAGGATGGTGGACGCAGGTCTGAAGATCATCGTTGCGTTCCTCAACGGCGTGGCCTCAAAGATCGGCGCCGTGGTTGACGCGGCTACGAACTTGGCCATCCAGTTCCTCCAGGGACTGCAGAGGAATATTCCGAAGTTGGCGCAGGCTGGTGTTGACTACATCATCAGCTTCCTCAACGCGATCGCTAACACGATCCGGAACAACTCTGCTGCCATGGGTGCTGCTGGCGCCAATGTGGGTGCGGCGATTATCGAGGGTATGATCCGAGGTCTCGCCGGCGCTGTCGGGCGACTCGTGGGTGCAGCTATCAACGCAGCCAAGAGTGCGCTCAACGCGGCTAAGAACGCCTTGGGTATCAAGTCCCCCTCGAGGGAGTTCATGGAAGTCGGTAAACAGTCTGTCGAAGGTATGGCGATCGGTCTGGAGAAGTACTCCAAGGTCGTGGAATTCGCCGCGGCAGATCTCGGCGACAACGCTATCGACGCGATGAAGAAGTCCGTCTCCAAGATGGGCGATATTGTCAGCGGCGACATCGATGTCTCACCGAAAATTCGGCCGGTGTTGGATCTGTCGGACATAAAGGACAAAGCGGGCCAGATCGATGGCATGCTGCGCCCTGCTCCGTTTGAACCAGTCACGTCCACCAACTTCGCAAAGACAGTGGACTACCGGCCATTCGACGATGACGATGACGAGACCGGCGGCAACGCACCACGGCCGGCGATTTCCTACACGCAGATCAACAACTCTCCGAAGGCTCTGTCCAACGCGGAGATCTATAGGCAGACGAAGAACCAACTCGCGACGACGAAGGGAGCTCTGCCCTAGTGCTGACGACAGTCGAAGTACGAAACAGCGCAGGCGAGCTCCTGTCGTTGTCGATGGAGAACGTAACCAACGGTCTCTATATCGAGGACATCGACGGGCTGGGCCCAGTGAAGGCTTCGATCGCTTCCTCACAATCCGCAACGAGCCCTGGTGGTAACTACCAGTCAAGCCGTCGCGAGATGAGGAACATCTTGCTGAAGCTGGGCCTAGAGCCCGATTACTCGATCGAAGACGTGCAAGCTCTGCGCGAGCGCGTCTACAACTACTTCATGTCGGACGAACCTGTGAAGCTGAGGTTCATCGACAGTCTACCAAGAACGGTGGATATTGAGGGGCGCGTAGAGACGTGCGAACCCGACATATTTGCCAAAGAACCGACGATGAACATCTCGATCCTCTGCTTCAAGCCCGACTTCGTGAACACCACTACGCTCACTCTCGAGGGCGAAACGGTGAACGACACGGAAGAGACTCTGGTCGCATATCCTGGAACGGCTAAGACCGGCGTGGACTTCACCATCCACATCGATCGAACCGTCTCTGAGATCACGATCTACCACCGGGCTCCCGACGACACGATCAAAACCTTCGAGATCTCGGCGCCGCTCGAGCTCGGGGATATTGTCACCGTCGGGTCGAACAACAACAACAAGTACGTCAGGCTGAACCGGCTAGGTACGGTGTCTTCATTGATGTACGCTCGTGGGTCGAACTCGGATTGGATCCAGTTGTCCAAGGGCGCGAACTATATTCGCGTCTACATCACTGGGGCCGCCATCGACTACACGATGGACTACACGCCTAGGTACGGGGGCTTGTAGTGGAGATCTACATCCTCAACAGTCTGTTTCAGCATGTCGACGTGATCGACGAGTTCATATCTTTCATCTGGACCGAGAGGTTCAAAAGGGTGGGGGACTTCCAACTCGTCATGAATGCCAACTCTGCGAACCGTCGGAAGCTTCCGACCGGGACAAGACTGGTGATCGAAAAGTCGAAGCGCGTCATGACTGTAGAGACGATCGAAGACGGAGTCAATGACGAGGGTATAGCGACATTGACCTTCTCGGGTCGATCGCTGGAATACATCCTCGACAACCGCTTGGCACGAGGTGCTCTGGCGGACTTGACGCTCACACCCAAGTGGGTTCTCGAGGGGACGCCAACCGAAATCGCTCGTCAGATATTTCACGACGTGTGTGTGACTGGTGTGCTGGATCCAGGAGACATCATTCCTGGCGTCAACGAGAGCAGCATATTCCCAGAAGACACGATCGCTGAACCCACCGAGGAAGTACTCGTTGAGATCGAACCGGCGTCCGTTCTGACGGCCGAATCGAACTTGGCGGATATTTACGACTTCGGATTCCGGCTGGTGCGGGACACCGACACTCAGCTATATTTCGACATCTACATGGGGAGCGACCGTACCAGTCGTCAAAGCATTCTCCCCGCGATCACGTTCAGCCCAGACATGGACAACCTGGCGAACAGCACAGAGCTCACGTCGATCGCGCTGTACAAGAACGTGGCGTACGTCTTGTCCGCCGCAGGCAGTGCGATCGTATATCCTCCGGACGTCGACCCCGAGGTCGAGGGGTTTGATCGGAACGTATTGATCGTTAAGGCTGAGGATATTAAGGTCGACGACCTTGATGCCGAAGCCAAGATGATTCGACGGGGATTGGACGAGCTCGCCAAGGCTCGACGTTTCACCGCATTCGACGGGGAGATCATTCGCCCCACCAACTACGAGTACGGTGTCGATCTCAACCTGGGCGACCTCGTCGACATCAGCAAGAACAGTGGCGGCTTGACTGCCATGCAGGTGAGCGAGTGGATATTTGTCCAAGACCAAGAGGGCGAGCGCGATTACCCAACTCTGACCGTGAACACCTACATCACTCCTGGTTCGTGGCTCTGGTGGCCATTCAACGAGGTGTGGGAAGACGTGGATCCGGATCTGGAGTGGGACGACTTGCCTTGATGAGGGGAGGCCACCATGGCTGTTGGAGACGACGCAATCGCAGCCGGCCTTCCGGTTGTCCCGGACAACGGAGAGGAGGGCCGGGTCCGTCACGGAGCTCGAGAGATCACTCGAACGAGAGACTTCCTGGCGCAGATCAAGGCCCTTCTCCCGACGGGTAAGGCCGCGTACCGTACCGCGGCCGGCATATCCTCTGGTACTGCCGAGCCCTCGGGCGGCAACGACGGGGATATTTACTTCAAGATCGTAGAGTAGCCGATGGTCGATTACTTCAAGTCCACCGGTAACTCAGGAACGATGCTGATCCGGGATACCGGATTCACCGTCGAGTTCTGGCTAAACGCCAACAACACCACGACCTGGAACGCCGCTCTTCCCTGGTCCATGATCATCAACGGTGTGAGTAGTGGGAACCTCTACTACAACTACCAACCAGGGGCGGGCTGGCGTCGACTGACCGAGCAGGTCATCACATATTCTCAGAACGTCACCTTCAAGATCGGAAGCACCGGGACTTCTGGTTTCGGTGGTCCGACGACGTTCACCCAGTGGATCAACCGAGCGCAAGTACCTCCGGCACCAACTCCCGTGAGTTTGACCGACATCACCGGCACCGGGATGAAGGCGATATTTAATAGCCAAGGGACCGGCGTAGGAACGTTCTATCGCTGGGAACTCGGTTACGGGACTGATCCCAACAACCCGACGACCATCATCGAGTCTTCAGGGACGTCCATACTCACTGGCTTGTCCCACTCTACGACGTATTACTTCTGGGCCCGCGGCGTCAACAGCGTCGGAAACGGACCCTGGAGTACACGTACGAGCGCGGCGACAGACCGGGTTCCGAGTATCAACTCGCCCCCGACGGTTACGAACGTCGGTCAGACGACAGCGACACTCAAGATCAACCCCGGTGATGATGGCGGAGACGTCATCAGTCTGTATCAATTCGGCTGGGCTAACAACCCGTCGGATATTCCCACCACAGTGATCAGCGTCATTCCTTTCGGAGGTCTGCCGCCGACCACTGTGACAACTCTCCCGCCAGGAACCACTCTATATTTCCGCAGCCGAACACGAAACTCGATCGGCTGGAGCCCCTGGAGTGGGCCGACTGTGGCCAAAACCATAGCTGGTGCCCGCGTAAAAGTGGGTCTGGTGTGGAAAGATGCAGTACCATATGTCAAGGTAGCCGGCGTGTGGAAACTCGCTAGCTCCTGGGTGAAGCAAACAGGCATATGGAAGGAATCTAGATAAACCCGGGGGAGGATTACGTGCACGAATGGTTGCCGTACATCAACACGCTCGTCGTAGCGGTCATTGCGTCTTCGGGATTTTGGGCCTGGCTCCGGAACCGAAACGTTCCACGTACAGCAACCGCCAAGCTCCTCATGGGGCTGGCTTACGACAAGCTCGTAACTCTCGGACTGCAGTACATCGAGCAAGGCAGCATCACCCGAGACGAGATGGAAGATTTTCGGGAGTACTTGGAAGCGTACAAGGCACTCGGCGGCAACGGCGTTGCCGAGCGTATCTCTGAAGAAGTGATGCGACTGCCTTTGCGCAACCACAACAGATATTCCGCGATCAACCGCTCTCGCTCCAACGTAGGAGAAACTAATGGCAACTGAAACGACCAAGCCCCTCTTCAGCAACGCGACGTACGACCGACTCAAGTTCCTGGCCATGATCGTGCTGCCCGCCCTCGGCGCGCTGTACTTCGGTCTGGCCGCTATCTGGGGTCTCCCCAAGGCGGAGGAGGTCGTCGGCACCATCACGGTGGTTGACACCTTCTTGGGTGTCCTGCTGCGCGTGAGCGACTCGAAGTACCGGAACAGCGACGAGCAGTACGACGCCGCGATCACCCGGGTGCCCGGCCCCAACGGTGAGCCGATGTACGCGTTGGAGTTCGAAACGCGGGAACAGCAGCTCGCCGCGATCACCAAGGACGGTCTGTACCTCAAGGTCAAGCCCTGACCTCGTAGGGGTCTCGCGCAGGAAACATATCCTATAACGAGACCCCTACGAAAGGACTGTCATGCCCATCGACGAATTTGCCGAACTCAGCAAGCTCAACGAAGCGATTGACAAACTTCTTTTCGCCGTGGTGACTACAGATGTCACCGACGACAGCTACTCCAAGCTGGCGGACCAACTCTCCAAACTCGAAAAGATCAAGCAGACCATCGTCGAAACGCAGCTCAAGGAACTGAAGCAGGAGCGCGATGAAATCGAGTTCGACCGTACCGAAGCACTGAAGCAGAAAGAACTGGAACTGAAGGAGATCGAGAACGAAAGTTCTCGTTTCCACAGGACCAGGGAGCTTCAGTTCCGGGAGAACGAACAACTCGACACTCACGCATTGCGCAAGCGCGAACTGGACCTGAAGCAGACCGACGCTGAGAAGCCTGATCGAGTGAGTAAGGACGCGTTGGTCGCCGCTGGAGCAAGCCTCGCCGGCATCCTCGTCATCGTCGGCTACGAGAAGTTCAACGTCATCGCCTCGAAAGCTCTGGGATTCGTCCTGAAGCGATAGCAGCAGAACTACTAGACGATCAAGGTTATAGGCCGTGGTAATTTACACGGCCTATAATTTTTTGCCTTTCGCAGGATATTCACGGCCTATAGTGAGACCCCTACGAAAGGACCGACATGTTCAACCGTAAACTCGCAGTCACCCTCGTTCCCAAAAAGACCAAGGACGGCGATGCGACCGAAGGCTCACCTACCCTCGAAGAGATCGGGGATATTCTGGTGAACACTTCGGCCGGCATCGGAACCGTCGTTGTCGTCGTTGCAGGAGCGATGACCGCACTGCGAATCACCGAGACCGTTGTCAAGCATATTTTCCGCTGATCTCAAAGCCTGAATCCCACAAGGGATTTGGGTTTCGTTCGGGCAAAATTCCCGGAGGGGATATTTTGGACAAACCTCGCAGAAAACACACGGTCTATAATGAGACCCCTATTAAGGAGACACAGATGACCAAGGTTCACATCCTCATCGCCCTCGAAGACGCCCTCCGCGACGCCGAGACCTACTTTGACATGATCAAGGCTGGTTTCGAGTTGCAGGTGTTCAAGCAGGAGAACGGATTCGCCCCCAAGACCATCAAGCCCTGATATTCCCTCAAACCTACAGCCCCTCACACGGGCTTTAGGTTTCGCAAGATTTACAGGCCCTATAATGAGACCCCTCCTCGAAAGGACCTGTCATGATCAAGAAGATTCAGAACATGGACCCGATGACCAAGTCATTCGCCAAGGCGTGCGCATTCCACATTGCGACCGTTGCAGCGATGTGCGCCGTCACCGTGTACTACGCCAAGAAGAACTCCTGACCTACATCCCAACCAAGAGACAATCAACTAGAGCCCCTAACACGGGCTCTATATTTGTCTCAAAGGAGAAGTGACATGGACGGGTTCGTTTACGTTGCCTATCTGATCTACATCATCCTGAGTGTGCTCGTCGTCGCCTTCGTGGTTTATATTCTTCCGTCGCTCTGCATCGAAATCTGGGAGAGCCTCGTCAAGACGGAGTGGGTTGAGCGTTTGCTCCTCGCCGTTGAAGAATTCCGCGAGTGGCACACTGAGCCCGGGAAACACCGCGTCCGCCTCGAGTACGGCATCGAGCTGGACGATGAAGCATATTTGAAAGACCTCAACCGCATGTGGCGGGAGGTCGAAGACACCCTCCGCGTCGACCTCTCAAAGAAAGAGAACGCCAATGTCTGACACCATTTTCTTCTTCGGGATGCTCATCTGCCTGGCCGGGATGCTCATCCTGATCGGAGAAGCGGCGCTCTTCTACATGAACCGAAGCAACCTGTACTCACAGGAGCGCTACGACAAGGCGTTCTGGCAAATCGTCAAGAGGGAACGGCGGCTCGACAAGCAGCGGGCCCGCAACGAAAGGCACATGGCCGATGAACACTAGTATATTTCGGCGGATGAGTAAGTACGCCAGCGACAACGCGCCGGCGATCTTCACCGCGGCTGCCGCCATCGGCACCGTGGCCACCGCATATTTGTCGGGACGCGCTGCCCTGCGAGCCGACCAGATCGTGCGGAACTACGAGCAGGAAGCGCAGCACCTCACCGGAGACGAAGGGTACAAGGTCCATGCTCAGAAGCGTGCTGAGCTTACGTGGCTGGAGTACGTCCCTCCGGTCATCACGGCCGCCTGCACCCTGGCCTGCATCATCGCTGCAAACCGAATCGGAACTCGTCGCACTGCTGCTATGGCGGCTGCGCTGGCTCTCACAGAGCGAGCCTACGACGAGTACAAGGAGAAGATCGTCGAGAAGCTCGGCGAGAATCGCGAGCGCAAGATCCAGGACGAGATCGCCCAGGACCAGGTCAACCGGAATCCCGTGCCGGATAGCCAGATCATATTCCTGGACGGTTCGGCGTCCCAGCTCTGCTACGAGGCCTACACCGGAAGATATTTCGTCAGTGACATGGAGACGATCCGGAAGGCTGCGAACGATATCAACCACCAGGTCAACCTCAACAATTACGCTTCCCTTGGCGACTTCTACGATCTCGTCGGCCTCGACCGGAACGATATTTCGGACGAGATGGGGTGGAACCTGGATCGGCTACTCGAGCTCGACTTCTCGGCAACACTGACGGCCAAAGGACAACCCTGCATGGTGATGCGGTACAACGTGTCTCCGATCCGGAACTACCATCGACTTCAGTAAGGACGAACAATGCCGAATCCGCCTAAGCCCCCGCCCAGTAAGCCCGTTCCGACGCAGCAGCCAAAACAGCCTGGACAGCCCCCTCAGGGCCCTACCCGTCCGGCAAACGCACCCAGACCTCGATAGCTCGCGATATTTGCACGGCCTATAATGAGATCCCTCCTAACAAAGGACCCGTAATGGAAGCCAAGATCGTCGACACCGTCGAAATCGTCCCCGTTGTTCCCTCCGTCAACCCCAAGATCCTCATCGCCGCCGGCGCCGTCCTCGTGACCGGCGCGGTCGTGGTGGGTGTCATGAAGTGGCGGAAGAACAAGAAGGACGCCGCCGACGCCGAGACCACCGAAGACCAGACCGCCGAGTAAGAAGGATCAGGAGAGCCCCTAACAAGGGCTCTCTCTTTCGCCATATTTGAAAGGGCATCATGCTCAAGAAGAAGATCCGCTTCGAGGACCTCGAAGGCAACATGCGCGAAGAGGAATTCTACTTCCACTTCAGCCAGGCGGAACTCGCCAAACTCCAGCTCCGCTACGAGGCCCGGGGCGGCATGGAGGCATATTTCAAGCAGATCATGAAGGACAAGGACGTCGACGCGCTGATGGAGGCGTTCGACTACATCATCACCGGCTCGATCGGCGAGAAGGGTCTGGACGGCAAGCGCTTCGAGAAGAAGAACGGCGCGATCGCCGCGGCGTTCAAGGAGACTGACGCATATTCGGTCCTGTTCATGGAACTGGTGTCCGGCGGTGGGCAGGCGTTCCAGGAGTTCCTGCAGGGGTGTCTCCCGAACGGTCTGCAGGAGAGGCTCGCGGCAAACGAATCGGCCAACACCCGTGCGACCACCGCGACGGCCACCGCCCTCGAAACCCCCGTGCCGGCTTTCGTCGAGGTTCAGCCGCAGCCGGCGAGTAGGGACGGCGTGCCTCCGTTCATCCGGGAGAACCGCCCGCCGACGAAGGAAGAGCTCTTGGCGATGACGCCGGAGCAGATCAACCAGGCCTTCAAGGGCCAGTAGTACATATTTGAGCGAGTGGGGCGTGAGCGAAGAACTCTCTTCTGAGGGGTCGAGAGGTTCTTATTCCGGACGCGAAGCGACTAAACGACCGCCGTGTAATGACTCACGATCACCTCAATTCCCCCCGAGGTGAGAGTCAAAGGTGCCCCCAGCTCGCGATATTTGCATGGCCTATAGTGAGACCCCTACGAAAGGACCATCCAATGACCAAGCTCGAAATCACCAAGTTCGCTGCCAAGACGATCGTTGGAATCGGAACTGGAAAGATCGTTCACGGAGTCATCGCCACCAACGTCCCCTCCGGCGGGATCGTAACCAAAGTTACGGTCATCGCCGCTGCGGTCGTTGTCGGGATGATGGCTTCGGAAGCGACTGAAAAGTTCACCGAGACCAAGATCGACGAAGCCGCCGCCTGGTGGAAAGAGAACGTCAGCAACTGACCCCTCTAGAACTCAA
>JACCDQ010849937.1_pt1 | contig 14856 bp, 23 predicted proteins | sample 7446031 | NCBI WGS metagenome assembly JACCDQ01 (sample SAMN15323442, study PRJNA562643) | freshwater metagenome | isolation source: river surface water | place: USA:Blue River Watershed | collected 2017-08-17
ATGCCCTTGCCGCTGAGCTTATCAATCTCGCTCTTTAGCTTCTTGACGCCAGGCGATGCCTTGTCATCAAACGTCGCTGTTGTTTTAATCTCGCTCATTGAGGCTCCTCATTAGCTGCTCCAAACTATCTTCCTTGTATCGGGCGCCTGCAAGCGCCGCAATCACATCATTCTTCAATTGCCGCTTTTCACGCCGGTTAGCTGCACGAACAAAAAGCGTCAACTGGTCCAATGTCATGTCATAAATCTCAGCTAGCGAGAAGTTCATTGCCTTGAGCGAGACAATCAGGTCGCTCCAATGATGCTCGTTAGCTTCTCCTTCGCTAGCTTCAGCTCCGGAGCTAGCTTTTGGACGAAAAAACTTACATTCACCTCAAGGAATGCAACGGCAACATTCAAGCCGTCAACCGCATCCATTTCATCAAACCAGGTTCGTGGCTTACCGACGCTGAGACAAATAAGTTGGAGGAACTGCTCGCCGCCATGGCTAAGCAGCGAACCAATGAGTTCGGCATCCTCGATGACTTGGCCACCGACGTAAATGCCTTGAAGATGACCAAAGATGCCCTTAGCAAGGTGCATTGCCTGCGGAAGCTGTCCAAATTTGAACGGCTTGATGACAATTTCTTCGCCAGTGCTAAGCGTAATCTTTGATTCTGGGAATAGGGTACTAAGTTCCATCTGATTTTCCTTCATCTATGCAAAAAGGGGAGACTGATGTCTCCCCTTATTTATCCAATCAGGTGATTAGACGTGGATGCCGGTGCCGAATGGCGAGCCAGAGGTAATCTCTGGAGCAGCAAGGACGGCGCCTTCCAGCGGCAGAACTGCAACGTCAGTGCCAATCAGGCTCAGGGCAGTTGCCAGGTTGAAGTTCGCACGATGCAGCTGATACACCTTGACCTGGTTGTCAAAGCGGCTCTTGCCTTCAAAGCGCAGGACGTAGTCCTTGACGGTGTCTTGCAGGAACTGAATCTTGCCTTCGTATGCAGCATACGTGTAGTTCACCGTGCATGGAACAGCCGAGGTGCCAGTGACGTGAGTCGAGCCTGACAGGAACGTCAGCGTGCCATTCTCAGCATCAACCGAGTAATCCGTGCCAGCAACCAGAGTCACTGAACCGGCGGTCTTGGTCACAACAACAGACGAGACGCCTGGATTAGCAAGCGGAACCATCGAGTCAGCGTAAGCATTGATTGCTTCGCCAGTGACGGATGCACCAGCAGAGGTCGACAGCGTGCCATAGAAGGCCTTGGCGATGTTTGCTGCATCGAGGTTCTTGACGTTCACACGGAAGCCAAGGTTCGTGCTGATTGGCAGGTGACCGACTCGAGCCATGTTGCCAGAGTACGATTCATTCCAATCAAGGAAGGTCTGCTCACCGGTAATCTCAAAGCCGTCCACGTCACCCATCCAGGTGAAGCCAGAGGTGCGGCCAGTCGAATCACGGCTAGCGATGTAAAGCTTGCCTTGACCGGCAGCGTAGTACTTAGATGTGGTTGCCATTATGGGCTCCTAAGGTTAAGTTGTGTAATATGCAATGCACCCGAAGGTCAAAGCATACGCAATTCTATCTGGTTTGACTGACAGCAAGGTGCAACCCAGATACGAGATTGGGTCCACTAGCTGCGATGGGGATGTGCCACGAACCGCCGTTGCAACGTCCTCAATAAGTTTCAGCTGATTCTTCAAATCGGTCTCGCCATTTCCGTAGTCGAGCACAAGGACGACGGAGTATGTCAAGTTCAATTTTTGGTATCGACTGTCTGCCCCAGATTTGCCATCAGTCCGAGTCATGTCTTGAGCACCTTCAAACACAACCCAAGCTGCTGGAGCTGGAATAGACGTCAATGTCGGGTCAGCTTCAGTCCCGCCAAGTGAGATGCCAGTAGAACCCGCCAAGGCCGACACGCTCACAATTCTGTCAACAAGATGCTGAGTAATCTCAACTATCATTCTTTGATTCCTTAAGTACTTTATCAACGCTCTTAATTTGTCCGACGAGCTTGCGTCGCTCTGACAAGTAAACCTGCATGAGCCAGTCATACGATGCATCATCAACCTCGATGATTTCGCCGGCTTTGTGCAGGATTCCGTGATGCTCGTGGTCCTTTAACAGCTTGATTGACTTCATAGTATTTAGCGCTTTTCGAGATGTGCCGTGAGGATGTCTTGAATGCGACGTTCATCTTCGTTGGAGATGCCAACAAATGGACGAGCAGGCATCTTGTCAGTGCCATCCTGCAGGAATGATGCGTACTTAGCTCGAGCACCGACGGTGACTTGGTTCTCGGTGACTTCATACGTGATTGACCGAGACAATGAGCCAGAATCGAAGAGGAGACCTAAAGCGGAGTTGCCCTTCTTCTGGCGTCCAAGCAATGTGGCTAAAGACCAAGGAGCCCACTTAGCGCCGTCAGGACTTGTCTTTGTCTTTTGCAGGCGCTCTTGCGTACTTTCAACCAGCATTCGGCCAATGGCTTGCAGTGCTGGACGAGTGTCGGAGAGCTGCTTCAGGAGCTGCTCAAGGTCCTTGGTGTCCGTCTTAATCATACGCCGGTCTTAGTTGAGCGAGCACGAACAATGGTGCCGGATGCGGTTGATTGGCAGAACGTGATGAGGAACCGTTGTGAATCGAACTCGATGACATCGTTCAGCTTGAAGGTGCCTGGAGTTGTCCAAGTCCAAACCTCGAGCTCGGAATTGGATGAGGACATGTTAGAACCCATGCCTTGCAATGCGCCGGATGATTGATTAGCACCAACAACCTTGACGGCTGCTGGCACATTCTCGGCAATCGCAGTGAAGATTGTCTTGCGGTCGCCGCTTGTGAGACCTGGTCGAAGCACATTGACTAGGTTCGTTGTCAACACAGCAGTGCAAGGACGCAGCTCCTCCTTGGCAATGACGATGTACACGGATGCCATCAGCGGATTCCGCAGGATGTCGCCAACCTGAAGATTAGCCGCATTCGCATAGACCTTGTACTTGGCGAGCTCATCGATTCCATGTTGTGAAAACGAGTCATCAGGCGTCGTGCTTGCCTTGATGAAGCCAATGAAGTTCCGTTCCTGCAGTGGATTCATGAAGTTATCAGGACGATAGAGCTCGCACTGGAATCCGACAACCTTGCCAATGGTGCCAAAGGCGTTGTTCAGCGTTTTCAAAAGGGATGGTCCGCTCATTTTGGCTTCCTATAGGCATTCAAGGCTGCCTCAAGCTCAAGTCCCCAGGCTTTTAGCACTAGGATTGTCTCTCGATGCAGCTGAATAATTGTTCCTGGGTCCATGTCCTTCGTGATTGTAAGGACTGGAAGGTCAGGCCTATTTATCACTGGTGGCTCAGGGACATCGGCAACACGGTACTCAATTTGCGTTTTTGGAGCAGCGCATCCAGTGAGCAACAGCGCAAGAAGAAGTGCTTTTACCATGCTAGGTCATCCTTGTGCTCAACGGCAAAGTCAATCGCTTCGCCACAATCAGCCGGCACTTGCTGCTTGGCAAGGTCCTTGAGTGCGGTGCGAAGCGAAGCCTGAATCTTGGTGCGCTGCTCATTGGCTTGAGCAACCTGAGCTTCAACTGCGGCCTTGTCTCTGGATAGCTGCTCAATGGTGTAGTTCGCATGGTCGAGCTTGCCTTGAAGAACAACAATCTCCTCCTTGGCGGATTGCAGCTCTTCTTTGGTGTCCTTGTCGCCTTTAAGGTGCCAAGCGAGGCCAAGCAGAACTAGGCCGAAGCCGAGAACCTTAAGGAGTATTGCCGTCGGCATTGCGCAGGCTCCTAATCTGACGAGCAGCCAAGAAGTTGTTCAGCACGTCCATCGCCTTGTTGATGTTCTGGTGAATGACGCCATAACCGAGGTAGTACAGGAAGTACGTCTCGTTCATCTCGCCCATCACCATCAGCTTCCACATGAAGGCCGTCGCTGAGACGCCTACAATAAAGGCGATGGCCCGAGCATGAGAATACTGGCCGTGGCTATCTTTGATAAGGTCCCTAAGCATTTCAAAATCCTTTCATCTAGCTCGCCGAGCATCATGCCAATGGAGAAGGCGAGCAGCAGAAATGCTTCGTCCATAAGCCACTCTATCACTTCTTATCCGTCTTCTCTGGCTTCACCTGCTTGGCCAATTCAGCAACCTGAGCAGCAAGGTCCTTTTGAGCGGCAGCGGCAGTGTACTGCGTAATCGCAACAACGACGGCAAAGACAACGGAGATAATCGAGCCCCAGACCGCCTTGCGAATGTGGTTCATCATCTCCTCGTTCTCCTTGAACTTGGCGTGCTGAATGATGTGCTCTTTTGCGTCCATACCAATGAAATAAGACGAAATGCCGCTGATGTTGCTGTCAATGTTGTGAATGCAGTTGTGAAGATGCTCGAACTGTTCGTCTACCTTTTGTTGTCTGGTCTCACGAACCTTTCGGTCATCCTCAAGTAGCTCAATGATGCGTTGTGTGTCTGACATGTTACTCCCTTTTATTAACGGAGTATTTACACTTAGGTTCCAGCTGCCTGCCAACCAGTTCCATTCCAGTACAGGACTCCAGGAGTACCGGAACCATCACAACTTGCGTCAATCTTATTCGGCGTTGTGAACGTCATTTGGTCAATCTTAGCCAGCTCATTAGCGAGCTCGACACGAACAGCAGCGGCAATTTCTGCAGCCGAAGCACCGCCGCCGGATGTAGCCATTGCTTGTGCTCGCTCAGGCACGGTGTACTGAACGAGGACATTATAGCTTCCGAGGGTGCTCACAACAGGGTCGCCACCACCGTCCACGGAAATGTTTCCATGGATATTCAAAACGTGATTTGACTCCATTGGGCGAATTCGCCACCCGTTGAGCAGAAAGCAGTACAATGAGACGTACAGACTTCCGCCAAGTGGGTCACCACCGATAACTCGAAACGCCGGGAGGTATTTCGAGTTATCACCAGTGCGGACCCACTCTTTCCAGCGAGAGTAAATGTCCTGGACTTCAACATAGGTCGAGTCCAGGACAATCCGCTTAGTGGAGGGTTCAAACGTGATTGCCACGTTAGCCTCCTATGATTATGGGTTGCTGTAGTTACGTTCCTGAGCCGGAGCAAGCAGGATGGATTGGCCTTGGGTTCGAGTGATTGTGTAATCAACCGAAGTGAACTGTCCTCCAGCAAGACCAATGCCGACTACGGTGACTGGTAGGTCAGTGCCAGCCGTGTGTCCGCCTTGGGTGTTTGTGTCATAAGCAAACGAGAAAGCCACTGGCGAACCAGCATACGTGCCTTCAATTGGAACACCATCCTTGTCATTCACAACAACTGCCGATGCCGTGCCGTAGTTCGCAGTCTGGAACATCCAGAACTTGAAGTCGCCAGAGCCAGCCTGTGAGCCAAAGTTCAGCGTGCCAGCAGCCACGAATGGATACAGGCGCATGACGCCGTTCTGGTCATACAGTTCAACCGAGTTCAGGTAGTTGCTGTTCAGGCCATCGATGGCAACCGAGGTGGAGCCAACAAGGGTCGTACCACGGAAGAATGCCAGAGCGTCAGCCGTTGAGCCAATGACCGAGCCTGCGCCTGAGTCAATGTCGCTGTTCTGACGAAGGAGGTATTGCACCTTTTCGTAGATTTGCTGCGTCGTTGCTGAGCCAGTCGCATCAGTGATGATGATGCGGAATGGACGAGGAGTGACCGATGAGTCAATGTATCGGTCCTGGTCAACTGCGAAGTACTCGACTGAGATGCTTGTGTACGGCAGGTCAGCAGCAATGGTTGCATCACTTGCCGTAATGTTCAGGTCAGTGCTGTTCGAGAGTGGAAAGCGATAGACTTGGTACGTGAGCGTTGATGCACCGATGGATGCATTCGTTGCTGCAGCATACGTCTTGCCCTGCTCACGGACATACACGGTGAACGTGTCAGCGCCGTCTGAGTAGTCAAAGTTGCCATTTGATGCATCGCCGTAAATCTGAACCGCTTGGTTGATTGGTCCAGTGAAGGCGAAGTTCGTCTTTGAGCCAGTGTTCCAACGGAAGTACGGCTGGTCACCTGAGCCAATCGAGCCTAGGGACACGACGCCCATGTATTTCCGATTGACGACGCCTGCTGAGGACTTTTCTGACCAACCAGCATTGCGAATCAGGTTACGAGTTGCATCATTCGCCGGCTTCCAGCCAGAGATGAATTCGAACTGCTCACTCGTGATGGCTTCCATTGGGAATGGAAACTTGATGAAGGTTGCACTGGTCTTCCATTGCTCCTTCAGCCATGAGTAAAGCGCTTGTCCAGCGACACCGCCGGTTGAACCTGCGTTAGAAACTGCGCCAGTCGTCAAAATCTCGATGGTTTTCGCCGTCGTGTCAATGACAATGTCAGTTGTTAGCGCTAGGTTGTCTGGGTCAATAATGATTGCCATTCTTATTCCTCACATTCGATTTGGTAGTTAGGATTGGAGAGAAGCCAATGGCCGTTCTCCAGGAGCCTCATTGACTGAACTTCGAAGATGAAGTCACCAAGCGGCACGATGTCCCCTGTATTTACGACAGGGATGGTCTCGCCAATATGTCGAGAATCAGTTGTTCTGATGATAACCATAGGGCTCCTTATGGGTTAACGTAGTTCCGGTCAATGACCTGCTGAACAAGCAATGTCGTGTCAGCAGCCTGGTATGTGTATGGGTCATAGTTGAACGGTTGATAACCCAACGCAAAGATGCGAATGAATCCAACTGAGCCGCCACTTGAATGCGTGAAGCTGAACGATGTGCCAGAGGACTCCGTGCCACCAATCTCGACAGCCGTCGCTGGGTCAGAGCCAGTGTAGCACCGGACTTCTGAGCCTGGCACGAGATTCGTGAAGGTCAGGGTGTTGGTGTCGAGGTCGTACAGGTTGCTTGTTTGTGCCGACAGTGTGCTAACGGTTGTGAAGTTCACAAAGTTGATGATGTTGCCGCTGTTTGCTGTTGTGCAAGTGATTTTTAGCTTGATTTTGAATCCACTTGCAGAAATTGATTCGGCTGAAAGATTAGCAGCAGAAGCAGTTTTCCACGCACCATAGCCAGAGCCATTGTCAATTGCGTACTCAAAGCTGTGGTTAGAAGTCAAAGCACCAGACAATGTTGGCGCAATGTTAGCAAAGGCTGTGTGCCCTTTAATCCAGTATGGGAATTCAAAGATGGCATAGTCGCCAAGAACCTTCAAACGAAGGTTTCCTGAGCCTGAAAATCCAGAACCAGCTGCAAGACTAGTGGTGACAAATGCCAAACCGGCTGCAGATGGTGTAGCCATGTGCCACTGAATCCAACCAGCAGTCGCTGATGTGAAGCCGGAGCCAAAGTTATAACCAGCGTACGTTGTTTGTGAGTTAACAGGCGCAGCAGCCACGTTTTTGTAAATCGTGTTAGCTGGATATGCTGGCATGGCTGATGAATAACGGCCATAAACCGTTTCAAACAGCATGTTCTTCATAACAGAGTTGTTCACCATGGTAGCTGAACGTGTTTCGCCAACAAAAATTCGCTGCAATGTCACGTTGAAGCACGAGGTGCCAGAGTTCCAGACCGAGCTTGGCCAAATACCTGAAGTTGCACCATGCTGAAGGAACGCCGATGGCGAACCAAAATTACGAATCTTGATGTTCGTCGAGTCCTGACCAGTAACATAGTAGCCGTATGGATGGCACAGCGACAAAGTGCCGTTCAAACCAAGCGTCAATCCATCAATCTTTGAATCATTCAAAGTTGAAAGGTTAAACAGGTTAGTTGAACCAACTGACGTCGTATCACCGTTTGAGCGGTCAATGTAGTCAGTATTCGTGCAAGTGATGTTCGTGCCAGACAAGTTAATTGCGCCACCCATCAGCTTTGTGTTGGTTAGCGTAATATTGCGGCACAAAGTGTTCAGGTTGATGCAAAGGTTCGAGCCGGCTTTGTTTTGAACCAGCGAGACTGATGTATCCGTGACAGTCACATCGTTAGATGTGTTGATTGCAAGTGGAAGACCAGCATTGCCAACAAGCTTCAATCTTGTTAGATAGGATTGTGAGCCAAGAAACATTGAAGTAAGAGCAATGGCATTGGTAGAAAGCAAGTTAACAAAACCATTAGCCGAATCTTCAATTGTCAGCGTATCGTTCGCAGATGTAAAAGTCATCTGCGATTCAAACGCCAGATTTCTAAATGTGTTCAAACCAGCAACTGATGCGGTGATGTACCAATCAACATGCGCCTTGTCAATTTCAACTCTGAAGTCAGTGCCGATGTTAATACGAGGACGACTTGTCAAAGTTGCGTGCAAAGCATTGGTTGCTCTAGCCGCAGTTGTGGCTTGACGGCAAAAGATGTTTGGAACACGGATTTTGCATCCAGATGGCGGCACATAACCAACGTTGTTATTAGACGCATCTTTGCCAATTACGAATGTGCCGTTGGATGCTGAGCGAACAAACTTTGCACGAACATCAGTTGCAAGCGTATTAGTCGCAAAATAGGTGGCATTTCCAGTGATACCGTTGTACCACTCGTACACATTTGAACCAGGCGAAGTTTCAATCTGAATAGCAATAGCTGGAGTTGCTGCACCGCCGGCATTTGTTGGCAGTTGAATGACTTGGCCAGCTGTCCCATCAGTGGTGCCGAGGCTGAACCAATCACCAAAAATTTCGATTTTCGACAAGGCCGTGCCGTTTGTTGCAACGTTAACACCTTGGTCAACGACAACCTCAATCCAACCAGTGACATCAGCGGATGAAGCATTCGCTGAGATGCCCGACAATGCACCAGCCGAAAATGTGCCGCCGGTGACTTCACGGAACTTGATGTATCCAGTTGCAGGCATTGCTGCGCCGACTGCAGTTGGAGCAGATGTGTAGTCAGCCCAGACACCAAGCAGATACCCAGAGACTCCACCTTGTGTGATGCTTGTGCCAATGGCCGGCACAGTGCCTGAACCAGTGTCAAATGGCATCCAACGGACATTGCGACCATCAATCTTGAACTTGCCGCCGAGTGTTGTGCTATACGAAACTTGCCCAAGCGTACCAGTCATTGAAGCTGGAGAACCAGCATGCCAGCGAGTATCAGTGCGAACTGTAAGAGTTGGCCCGTTGATTGTCCAAGTTTCTCCGGCTGTTCTGGCTGTGCCATCATCAAGGAATGTATCTACCGTAATAGTTGCCATCTTATGTCCTTACGACCCACAGGTCGCCAATTCGTGGATTACTTGGAGCAGTGCTTGAAACGGTCACCTTCGTGTTCCATACCCAATCAGGTGCAGCTTCAAGCGCTAGAATTTCAATCGAATCATCGTCAATCAACAGCTCAAGGTTGCCCTCAATGGCGAGCTCAGTCGAGTCATCCAAAAAGACGAGCTCAGTCGAGTCCTCAAGGGCGACCTCCAATGGGTCGCTGATGACAACGATTTCGTAAACATCAGTCATAAACGACGAAGTTCCCAGTGAACAGAGTCTTAACCGTGGTATCCGCAAAGGTCAACTTGACTTGCATCGCCCAGGTGCCTGCTTCAAGCGTCGCAGTAGTACTCGAGCTGAGTCCAAAGCTGAACTGGCCACCGGCAGCATCCACAATAGCACAAGTGAATGGCACAACCGTAGTGCCCTTGGTGATTGAGCCACTTGCAGTTGCTCCAGTCAGGTCAATTGGCGCCTTCGTGGCCTTGATTCGATAGATTGGTGTTCGGCTAAAGGTATCACCCTTGCGAACATCTTGGTTCAACTTTGCTGCCATGTCGTCTCCTTACAGCGCCATGTTCAGGCTAGTTGCACCACTTTTGCCAGTGCTGAGCAGCGTGCCGGTGCCGACTGAGTTCAGCAAATCAAGCACATTCTGCGGATAGCTAACAGGCTTACGCATCTTCACGGTCAGTGGTCCAGCGCTGAAGGATTCGTACTGCGTCACCGTGGTGTCATCAAGCGTTCTGTCGCCTTCGGTCCAAATCCAATAAGCCAATTCGCAGGTTGCTTGCTTGACCTTGAATGGCTGGTCAGCCGATGAATAAGCATTGCCCTCATCATCATAAATCCCTTGACGTGGCCACTGCAGCGGCTGTGTCCGTACAGTCTTCAATCCACCATACGAAAAGGTGTCCAAAATCGTTGTTGCAGACACAAGAAGACTTTGCTTTTGGCTCGTCGTGAACGCAATCCACGCTTCATTGCCCTTGAAGTGCAATGCGAAGTAATCATCGGCGAACTCAACCGATGTGTACGAGTTCATTGTAGCTGACGCAGGATTAGCATCGAATGCCATTGTGGACCTCCAAAATTCTGTCCTTGAATAACTTAGCAGCATCCGCTGAGAGGTACATCATGTCACCTCGAATGCCAGAAATGAGCTTGCCGTTGATGTTGCCGGAGATTTTGTCCGTCACAACATAGAGCTTTTTGTCGTCCTGGATAAGCTCAAGAACCGGAACCTTTGTTTTTCGCATTGTGTATTTATCAGAAACCCGAATGGGGCAGAGGCCTATTGACCTCTGCCCCACCTAGCTTAAGAATTAAGCGTTAGCGCCGAGTGACGAAGCAGTCAGCGTGGTCCAGACAGCATCCGTGTCAACGATGCCGTACTTCATGACACCGTGCCAACCGACGTTGACAAAGCGGTTCAGCTTGTCAGACGAGGTGATGACCATGCCTGGTGCCTTCGAGACAGCTTGGCCGAGACCGTTGAAGCCCATGAAGGACGACTTGTAAGCATCAACCGTGCCAGCGCCGGTTTGGTCACCGAACAGGCAGTCGTTGTTGCGAACAATGCGGAAGCCCTTGTAGACGCCAACTTCATTGCGCAGAGCGGTTTCTGGCGAAGCGTACTTCACAACATCAGTCCAATCACCAGCTGCAGCCGATGCACGGATGTCAGCAATGACGTCATCGTGCATGAAAGCAACGTACAGGCCATCGCCGAGAGTCGGGATGTTGGTACGAGCCAGCTTGTTGTAGATGCGGTTCAGAACAGCAGCGTTCATCACGTCGCCAGCCACGAGGCCAGCTTCAGTGCCTGCACCTGGGATGTACAGATTAGCCGATGCTTCCAGAGCGCGAATAGCCAGGACGTTTTGAGTCTTAGCAACGTTGTCACCAACCAGGCGAGCAGCAGCCAGGTCAGCCTTGCCACCGGTTTGCAGCGAAGCCAGGGCAGTCTTGGTCACGACCTTACCGTATTCAACCGGCAGGAACGTAATCTTGGTGTCGACCAGAGCTTCGGATGCAACATCCTCGTCCTCAGTCAGCGGGGTGGTAGCTGCGGCGAGCTTACCATACTTCGGGAACTCGATGGCCTTTGCGCCAATATCTGCACGATACTGGACGAATGGGGTCATCACATCACCCTGCTCTGCGGCAACAATGAAACCGGCCTCGAAGGCGGTCACAATGCTGTCGTCAAGGTCAGCAACGGTGGTCATAGTGGTCGTGAATGCCATGATAGGCTCCTTTTAGTTACTTGGCTTTGCCAAACTTTTGCATTACTTCTTGAATCGCCTTGAAGGGGTCTTTGGCCTTCTTAGCAGCTTCAAGAGCTTCTCGATAAGCATCAGCAGTCTTAATCTGGGCAGCACCTTTTGGGTCTGGCAGTTGCTTCTTGGTAGAAGCGCCAGAGCTCTCCTCGTTTCCCGCTTGAACCTCCTTGAAGAGGTACGGGTCGCTTGTTTTGAGTGCGTTCAGCTCATCAGCTAGTGCTTTTGAATCCGGTGTTCCGTCATCTGCAATCTTGAGCTTGCTGAGTTCAAGCATCGACAGGACTCGAGCTGGATTATGCGCTCCACTTGCTTCCAGGGCGGTCTGGAGATGCGTGTTCGTCTTTTCCTGCTTAATCGTCGACTTGTACGTGCCGAACTCCTCAGTCAACTTCGAGTGCTTGTCAAGAAGCTCATCGTAAGTCTTTTGAAGGTCACCGGCACCTTTGCTCGCAGCTTCAAGGTCTCGAACCTTTGTCTTCATCGTGTCTCGCTCAGCAATGACTTGGTCAAGCTTCGCTTGCAGTTCGGTGATTGACTCGGTGTTCTCAGTGTTCTCAGTGCTCATTGGAAATGCCTTTCATCTATATCTGCTGGGTGAATGTATTTAGCGCTTTTTACTGAGTGCTGCTGGTTTCCTGCGGTGCTACAGCGTTCAAAGCGTCAATCTCCGCAAGCTTTTCAATGGCTTGCTCCAATGTAAGGCCCTTGACCTCCATCAGGTAATCAACACGAGATGCTCGACCACCCTTGATGCGCAGCTCCCAGACTTCTTCGGATGCCTTTTCATCAACCGGCAGGTCCGGAGCACCGAACTCAGCCACAAGAATGCCATCTTGCAGGGTAATGCCAACTGAGCCAGCAACGGCTATGAGGACTGGATACAGGCGCTTGAAGCCAGCCTCGAACATGCGCTGACGCTCCTTGCGAAGCTCAAGGTTCGGCAGCTCCTTGACGATGAGCTTGAAGCCAGAATCAGCCGAGCCATTGCCCTCCTTGGAGATGGAAACGCACCAATCGCTGGCAAAGTCATTGACCCATTGCATGACGATGTCATCAAGGGACTTCAAATCCGGCGTAGGACCCTTGTAATCCAGGTAAACGTTCTCGCCATTGGTCTCGACGGCAACAACCGTGCCTGGTCCACCAACGAAGCCAACATCAGAGGACGGCACCCACCGTGGCAATGATTCGCCAACATGCTGAACCGAGGTCATCGTCTGCCCAGTGCCACCTTGAATCTGAGCATTCGTGAACAGCGTTGGCATCTTGACCCACATTGACGAGTACTCAGAATCCGTCAGGTGCAGGTTGTAGATGTCGTTAATCTCAATCAGGTCCTCTGGAATCTCGTTCCAAGCTTCTGCTCGTGGCGTGCACGTGTCATGGAACACGGCAGCTGGAATTAGGCCAAACGGATTCGGCAGCTCAGTGCCTGGAAGCATCTCTTCATTGCCGTGCTCATCAACTCGAATGTCGAAGATTAGCTCATTGGTATAGACACGGTAGTACTCGTAGTCCTTGTCCTCGCCGATGCAGTACACAAGCGTCTGCAGGCGATTGAACATGTCAAGCTGAACGGCAGCATTCTCCTGGCTCAGGCAAGTCAATGCAAAGGTGCTCGTCAGTGGGTCAACTTGAACCAGGACATAGCACGTCTTCAGCATGCGCACAACCTTGTCGAAGTTGTTGAAGAACTCGACCCAGTCAGCTGATTCAAGAACCTCGAGGACAGCTTCGGATGCTGCTTCATTGACATTACCGTTGGTATAAACCGAAAGCTTTGGCGCCTTGCCGTTGAAGAGCATGCCGGACTTGTCAATGACGGTCTTCGTCAGGTTCCGAGTACGTGGCACCATGCCCTTCTGCAGGGAATTCTTACGATGCGTTTGAAGGAACTTGACGAGATGCTCCTTGGATTCACCATCGTAGTAATCCAAGAACTTGTCAGCCAGCGCCTTGTCCTTCTTGTCGAATAGGTCCATGTACATAAAGTGTCCTTATTGATGTCGAAGCTGTGCCCGGGACGTCACTGGGTAGAGCTTATGAATGAGGTAACCACCAGCATCCAACGGGTGGTCAACGTTATTTGATTTGTCTGGTACATCTCGAGCACCCTCCTTAATCCAGGCTTGTCGCTCTAAGGATTGTGTGTAGATTGGGCACAACCGTGTATTTACACGATAACGACGCTGGCCAGCCGCATTCAAAAACATCGCATTCATCGAGTTCACTCGGTCACCGACGGCTGGATTCGTCTTGTCCACAATGACCTTGAATCCTGCTTGGCGCAGCTGGCTCATGGATGTCTCTAGGCCTGCGGCATTGCGGTTAGCTCCAGAGGCATCAGGATACACGATGACTGGCCGACGTGGAAAGCGTCGTTGAATCTCAGCAATCATCGTCTTGGTGTCTAACAATCCGATTAGCTCATCAACCGCAATCGGCTCACCGCTGTCAATGACGTGCACAATGCCGGCCATGTTGCCAATGTTGAAGTCCATGCCGATGTGAATTGGGTCGTACACCGAGTAATCTTTTAAAGACTTATCGCTGTGGTTCAGGTCCCGGTCAAAGCAGGAATAGACGGTGCGTGAGTGAATGTTAGCGAACTCGCCATTGATGTACGCTGATTGCTTGTTCGCTGGAATGTTTGCAAGTCTAGATTCAAGGTAATTCTTCGGCAGCAGGAAGTTATCCGTCATCTTGACGTGCCAAATCTTGGTCATCTCACTGGCTTCCGTCACAAAGCGCCGATACATGAAGGCGTATCCTTCAGGCGTACTGACAGCGAATTGCAAAGCTTTTGGTGATTCTGATAGACGGTTGCCAAGTTCAGTGAACGCATTGTACGCAATGTCAGCATTCCGGCACAGGTCAGCTTCGTCGAATCCACCCCAGGCCAATGACATACCGTTCATGCGGGTGTAGTTCTCAGCTGACACGTTCAGCCAGATGCGGGACATGCCTGAACCTGAGTCAATGTCAATGAAATCCACGTAGTTGTTCGCAAGCTTCTCGGCATCGTACTTCAGGCCAGTTGTTGGCAGAATGCGCCGTAGGATAGGCACAACGTTGCGCTGGTTCATACCAGAGATTGGACTAATGATGACGCCGTGCTTACCTGGGAACAATTCGACAGCACAACGAAGCGCTTTCCAGGTCAGCGCTTCAGTTTTGCCTGCTCGATAACCGCCAACAAAGCCCTGAATTGGCACATCATCGTTCATCACGAACTCGACCTGATGTGGCATCAACCGAGGTCTAAGGCGCAGAAGCTTCATGGCTTTTCGATGATGTCCGGAGCTGAGATGACGCCATCGTACTGTGCGGTGCCCTCATGAACAATCGTTTGCTTTGAACCAAGGCCTTCGTACTTTTGAGCATGAAGCTTGATGGCTTGCAGC
>JACCDQ010335876.1_pt1 | contig 14851 bp, 29 predicted proteins | sample 7446031 | NCBI WGS metagenome assembly JACCDQ01 (sample SAMN15323442, study PRJNA562643) | freshwater metagenome | isolation source: river surface water | place: USA:Blue River Watershed | collected 2017-08-17
GCGCGTCGATGCCGGATCGCCACCTTGAGCGCGTCCGCCGCCGTCTCCGCCTCCCAGCGTGCCGCCACGTTGTAGCTCATGGCCGTCTTGGTGCGAAAGTCTCGCCCCTCCATGACCCACTGATCCCCCCGAAGGAAGATCTTCGCCCCAGGCTCCAAGCCCAGGAATAGCGCCAGCCCGTTCATGTCCCACCCTGCTTGAGGATCTTGATCCGCCGCTTGATCGAGGCAGAATTGGCAGACGCCAGCGCAGCCGCATGCTCAAGGGCGTCCCGCGTCAGACCGTTGGCAGCGACGACCCGCTCCCATAGGGCGTCCTCAGCCTCCTGCGCGAGAAGGAGCGCCTTCCTCTCCTCGTCAAGGAGGAGGCTGATCCGCTCAGCCGCCGCCTCCTCCGCCGTGCGGGGCCGCAGCCCACTCAACCGGATCTCACCAACAATCTGCCGCCGATCCTCCTTCTTCAGAAGGGCTGGGCCTTGTATGTACCAGAGGTTGTAATTGGTATCATACGTCTCTACCCTCTCGGGATCGATCCCGAAGTACGCCGCGAGAACCTTGAGCTTGCTCATGCGCTTCTCCCCCCTGAAGGTAGCCACGGCTCGCACAGATGTTGTCAGGATTGTGTCAACCCAGGAGGGTGTCCGACGAATTCGAATTCGCTTTCAGCGCGGCGATCTCGGCCTTGCGCTCCGCAAGCTCATCATGCAGCCATTGGTGCGAGGTAACGAGTGCCTCCACCGAGGTGCGAAGCAGGATTCGATCTGCCTCAGATTCGGACTTCGGAGTCCGACCCCCGAGCCACACCCCGAGACGAATCAGAAAATCACCAAGACCCCTCATGACGCCCCCTCCAAAAAGACAGCCATTGCCACAAGGTGTTGCTCCTGCGAGGATACGACCTTCCAGTAGGGCTGGAACTCGGAATCCCTGAGCGTGGTCAGCGCCTGCCGAACCGTTCTCAATTCAGCCCACAGGCCGCGAAGGACAGTTTGCCTCGTCCGCTCGATGGCGAGATCCTCGCTTGGTGCGGATTCGAGGATCTCTGAGTGCGTAAGACGGGAGACGATCATCTGCCCTTGAAGGTAGTAATCCCACACTCCCAAACAACCTGCGTCCTCGCGGGATCAAATCCCAGATGGAGCGCCAGCCGAATGGCCACCTCACCAAGATCACTCACTCGCATGAAACACCCAAGAGAGAAGGACACCCCAACGCGAGAGATCGCACGGGTCGTGAAAGAGTCGCATCATCGCTCCTTGCGCGGTAGCTGAAGTGGTTGCCGTACCAACTGTTCCATTACAGCCTGCTCCACAAAGAGCAGGTTCTTGGTGACCATCATCCTGCCGAAGCCCGGAAGCATGGAGTCAACGCCAGCCCTCTTGAGGAGGAGCTGCTCCGCGTCTGTAGGCCCAGAAAGCTCGCCCTCCCAGAAAGCAAAGATGTCCGCGAACTCCTCCTCGTCGGGGGGCAGAGGAAGAAGGACGCCCCAGCCCTCCAAGCCGAGGGCTTCGTTCCGAAGAAAGCACCTTGTCCCTGGAGGCGGGGAAGACCACCCCAAGATGCAGGAGAGGCTCACCTCCGCGCCACCAAGCGAGCCATCTCTCGACCGGCAGCCTCGGCCCCTTCGGGGGAGGGGAAGGTGTCCGCTGTCTCCGCTACCTGCACCAAGTCCCTCCAGACCGTCGCCTGGAAGCCCGCAGAGGTCAGCCGCACCTCGACGTACACGGGGGAGAGCGACCGCTCCCAACGACCGACACGAATCGCCTCCACGGCACACGCTTCACCAAGCGCGCCCCCTTCAACGAGGAGAGCGCAGATCGAGAGCAAGCGGTGACTCGCCAAGAGCGCCAACAGGACGCCCCCCGTGCCGTCGTCGAGGAGATCCGGCACCAAGACCCCTCCTCGCTCGATCAAGCGCAAGCCAGTCACTTCCTCGGGCAGCGCGGGCCATCCTGGCAGCCGAGTGCATCTCAGCGCCAGATCAAGCTGCTCCTCCGTCATCTCCCGCCGCACCAAGACCTGATGCCGCATGCATTCTACTTCCATCGATCCTCCAGCAGAGAAGTACGCACCAAGAGGAGCGCGAGCGTCAAGAAGGAGCTAAGGCGTCGTATGCGTCGCAATGACGCGCATACACCCGCACGATTCGTCCCAGGCCGAAAGGGTGACATGGTCGCCCCCGCCACGAACCTCTACCAGCAGATTCGCCTCTCCTTGAAGGAGATCCGCGTAGAAGGTCTGCTCCGCGAGCAGGCGAAACCGATCCCCCTCTACCACCGCCGTTCCCTCCAGCACCAAACCTGAAAGCCACCCGTCACTCTCCACCAAGAATGACGCCTCCAGAACGTCCATCGACGGAGACGAAACCCCACTCCAGTCCTGACAGCGATACAACGCCATGACCTCCGCACCAAAGGAGATCGTCTCAGGCGTCAGCCCAGGCTCATTCAGCGTGTTCCACTCAAGAGCGATGGAAGTCTCCTCCGCCAAAGAAATCACGTCAGAAGACGCAATATCACGGCATGTGAGCGGGTTCTTGATGTCCGCCGTCCAGCACGACAGGAGCAGTATCAGCATGTAGCCTCCAACGGGTTCAAAAGGCACTCCGACGAATTCGAATTCGCCATGTGCTGCCGAAGGATCTCCGCCGCCTCGTCGAGGTCGCGCTGAACCTGCTCCACCCGCTGCTCCAGCTCAGCCTGAGCCTGAAGCGAGCGGTCGTACTTCTCAAGGTACGAGTTGGCGATCCCGATCAGTTCCTTCGCCTGATCGTGAGCCGGGGTCGACGGTGCGACCGTGGCCACGAAGCTGGTCGCCTTCTCCCGCAGGAAGCGAAGGCGCTTGGCAAGGAGATCCTCAGCGATCTGCTGGAAAGACTCCACGTCGTCGACCCCTTGGTGGAATTCCGCCAGCCCGAGCGGGTTCTTCACCCGCTCCCCGACCCACCAAGCGTGAAGGTCACGCGGGAGACTGATCTCGACGAACGATTCAGAGGATCGCTGGCAGCTCGACCACGTCTCGATCAGAAACGGCCCCAGGTGCGCGGTACTCCCGCAACAGTCGCAGCCCCGATCCGGCCGCTCCCACTTCCACTCCAGCACGAAGCTCATCACGCACCTCCCTTGATCGAAAGCTCGACGCGATCCTCTCGAATCGGCGTCACGACCTGACACTCCCACTTCACCACGTCGACGTGGAGATCCTTCAGCACGCTCCGCAGGAATTCCTCGACCGACCCCGGCGCTACAGGATTGGGCGTCGGGATCGCTCCCCGACTTGGCACCCAAGCCAGCACCAAGTCCAGCTCGCGGCTGCTGTGGTGAAAGTCAGTCAGGTAGCACGCCCCCGAGAAGCCCCAGGCATCGAACTCGCCCTCGAAGCCGAGAATGTCGAAGACGCTCGAGAGCGCATCCTCGAGATCGTCATAGGGGACTCGGGTGATCCAATTTGGATCTTTCGGAGGGCTTGACCTCAGTCGCACCATGAACCGAATGTGGGGCATATCCGGCCCCAACCGCTGCATCTTGAGGAAACGAAACATTTTCAGCTCCTTCTTGAGTAGACGTAGACGCGGATCTCGACGGAACACGAATAGCCACAGCCTGGGCAGATCAGATCTGCCGCCTTCGTGACCTCTTCCTTCGGAGGCGGAAGAGGCTCCCCACAAGGGCAGCGCGGCGTTCGGATCTTCCACCGCTTCATCGGTTCAAATCCTCTCGCCACGAGGCAAGCTCGGCCTCGACAAGGCGCGTGGCCCCGGAGAGCGAGTTGGCCGTGGTGAAGCGCTTCCAGACGAGGACGGGCGGCTGATTCCGATCCTCGGGAAGGAACTTGATCGTCGCCGTGTAGGTGCCGTCACGCCGACATCCGACCTCGCCCTCGAAGTCCAGGCTGCCCAGCCTGATCCGACAGAGCTGACCAGAGGATACGACGTTGTCTTCCAAGATCCGATTGCGCCATTCAAGCCCCATCTTGACCTCCTCCTTGAAGGTAAGCTCGCCCCTCACTTCCGTTGTCAGGATTGTGTCAAGCGAACCACGCTCCCCATGTGAGCGTCAGGAGTGAATCCCAGCTCGTTCAGCGAGCGCAGGAGGCCGATCAGCAGCTCCTCCTTGGTGGGTTCCTCCTCGGGGTTCGGATCAGGGACGCGAAGAGGCTCCGTCATGGGGCTTCGTCCCTCGCCTCGGAATGCCCAAGCAGCCTGCGCCACCAAGAGGAGCGCAGCCGCTTGCTTTGTTGCGGCCTGTCGAAGCTTTCCCTTCTCCCGAACGAGAAGGGATGCAAACAGCGACTCAGCCGCTTCCTGCCGATCCCCCAAGAGCGCGGTCGAACCCCCAGAGAAGTCACCCCGAAAGTAGGTGTTCGGGAGCGGCTCCGCAAACGGCCCGTAAGGCGAGAACGAAGGAAGCTCTACCGTTCCCTCGGCGGGAGCTGGAAGCCACCGCAGGATCGAATCGGGAAAGAAGGCACCAATGGCCCAATCCTCTCGCCTCACCCGAAGCTCAGCGATCTCTCGCCCATTCCACCGCACCTTGAGGAGATGCCCCTCGTCTTCCCAGATTCCTGACAGCATGTGACCTCCGAATTCGTTACACCGCGAAGTCAGAAGCGGCTGGGAAGTCAGAGAAGTCCCGAAGGCGGAGCTGAACGATGGTTAGCTGATGAGACTCCGCCTTGAGCTTCTTGTACGCCTCAGAGAGCGTGGGCATGTTGGCGCTCTCCACGAACGTCGTCATGGCGTGGAGAGCGGTGAAGCGCACCTTGAGGTCGTCCACCACGTCGTCACTGAGGGCGAGCGCACCCTTGATCGCCTCCTCGGGGGTGGGTGCGAAGACCCACGGGGTGTAGGCGTCGTCGAACCATGCGACACTCACCCCGAGGAAGCCTGCGCGAGCTGCGAACTGGCCGTCGACCACCTCGACGCGGATCGTGAACACCTCTTTCCCCTCCATGCGGAGGGAGGCGTCCCAGAGCTTGTGCTGCCGGTCGCTATACTCAACGGTCTTGACCCCTGATTGCCACATGAAGCCTCCCCGTCAAAGATGCACGCGGCTCAGCGGGAAAGCGTCAAGAACGTGTCAAGCCCGAGGGTAGACACCAAAGCCATGACGAACGGCGTACTCAAGGAACGCTCGATGCTCCTCGGGGTTGGCCCCTTCTGGTGCCTTGTACTCCGCTGGAAGCAGCTCTTGTCGGAGCCGGGGCATCGCCTCATGCAGTTGCACGATCCGCTCAGCCTCCAGAAGGGTCGGACGAGCCAGCTCGCGCATGCGCGAGGATTGGGACAGCAGGGATCGGAATTGCTTCGCGTCCTCGTACTTCGAGCGCATGAGGCTCTCAAGATAAAGGATCGCCTCCACCTTGATAGCGACCAGGGGAATGTCGCCCGCCGCTCGATCTCCCCCAGGGCCACCCCACCAGCGATGGTAGGCGTTGGCGTCAAATTTCGCATGCGGGCTGAACTCCACCCGATACCAGCACCTCGCGGCCCGTAGGGTCACGACTCGGTCGGTGCCGAACTCGATGGAGGCTTGGGAGATGCTGGCGTCGCTCCAAGGGGTGACTACGGGGGTGTCGCTCACGCTACCTCCAACGAATTCGAATTCGGCGTCAGCACTCGCACGATCTCGTCCATGTTGTCCACCAAGAGGCAGACAGCCTCGGCAGCGGAGGCGAGGAGGGGAATCTCACTCGACCGAGCGGCGATAGCCGCCCCATGCACCTTCCGAAGGGTACGCTCGACCACCACCAAGACCTCGCGCTTCTTGGCATCTGCCGAGAGGGAGCCGAGGTCAGCACTGAGATCGCGCAGCATTCCCTGCCCCTCGGGGTCAATGAGCGTGATCCCCTCGAGGTTCAGCACGGGCATGCGACCAACGGGCGTCAGCAAGGTGCAGAGCGTCCTCCCCCCAATCGAGATCGTCGCCCCCTCGACGTCGAATTCGACGAACGAGATCCAGACCTCGCCCGCGTCATTCTGCCTGACCACCTTCTTCTTCACTCGCGTGGGCTTCCACCCACCGATCTCCATGTCGCTGCTCTTCACGCTTCCTCCTTGAACTCCGAGAGCATTTCAGCGGCCATCCGAAGGCGAACTGCCGCAATGAGAAGCCGGTCGACGGCCCCCCGAAATACACCAAAACGACGCAGGGGAGACTCCTCCAATTCCTGAATTCGAAGCGTCTCCTCCGAGGCCACGTCCTCATGAAGGTGGCAACGCAGCACCTTGATCGCCTCTCGCTTCGCCTCCTGCACCGTGGGGAACGGGCCGATCACGCCGACGCCGAACCACTCCTTGAAGTTACCAATGTCGTCCACGACGAAGTCGACGTAGAACGCACCAACGTCAGGAACGAAGGTAAGCTCATTCACCTCGTCCATGAGGATGTTGGCCCGCACCAAAGGGCGCTGTCCCTCTTCCCCAATGGAAAAGGACGACACCCTTTGGTGGAACACGCGATCCATGAAGTTGTCCTCGTCCTTCCATCCGAGCTGACTCATCCTACCTCCACGCTGTGAAGCTGATCCTGAGCCTCGCGGAGAAGGGCTGCCTCCTCTGAGAGCGTGCGAAGCGCCTCCCCGAGGTGGTAGAACTCCACGAGGGAAACCTTGCGGATCTCTGCGATCTCTCGCTCGACTCGCGGCACCATGTCCCTGAGGCGTTGCTCGAACAGCGGAAGGGCCAGCGGCATCAGCTTCTCGGCAGTCTCGAGCGACGGTCGGAGCCACCCCTCGCCAAACCACGAGTACGAGTGATAGCGCCCGATCTTGATCCACTCTCCCTTCGAACGCCCCTCCACCAAAGGCATCTCGATCCGCCAGCCCTCATCCGGGTCATACGAGATCCGAAGCGTGACCCTGACCTCGTTCTTGGCACCAGCATTGAATCGCATGGGCAGCTCCCACGCGTCATCCAGCGGGTTCATTCGCCACTTGGCGCGTATGACACTCAGCATTCTTGCCTCATTCTTGGTGGTTCACTTGATGCCGCAAGGAGACGACATGTCCCCTCATGCCCGTCCGTCACGAAGACACTTTCCTCCCAGCCGAACCCGAGTCGCTGAAGGAGTGCGAAGATCCGCTCGGTTTCCGCGACCTCTTTCCAACGAAAGCGATTGCCGATCAGCGGGACGAGACGAACAGCGGTGTGCGTCTCGAAGAAGCGAAGCTCGATGAAGCCATTGGTGGGCAGGTAGACCTGCATCTTGGCCGGAAGCGCATGCCAGTGGCGATCCCCATGAGAGTCGCATTCGTCCCAGAGGGTCTTGCGGATCTGCTCCTGAGATCCGTGCGCCCACATCTTCCCGATCCGTGCTGATACGAGGTCTACGCCCATGCCCTTGAAGTTACGCACGAGATCCGGCTCGGCTGGCGCGGGTGGGCGCTCTTGACACGTTCTTAGCTTTCGTAGCGCCGACCCCACTGCTGCATCAGGGCTGCCGCCCGATCCAGATCCTCCATGCCCCGGATCGCCTCCTCGAGGTTCGAGAAGGAACGCTCGAAGGCGATCTTCAGCACGGGCTGGTACACGGCGACGAATTCGAACTCGGCCCCACGCGGGCTGACTTGCACCAAGAAGCCCCGGCCCCCTTCGCCACAGAAGGTCTTCACGTTTACGCTCCCTTCGTGCAGCCTCCAGCCCCGAGGGAACTCACAGAGAGCGTCAGCCTTCTTGCGGGCCAGATGGAGGATCAGCTCCCTCATGGCAGCTCGCTTCAGCTCGAACGGCGAGCCGTCCTCCACCGTGAGGACGTGGTCTCCCTCAGGGGAGAGGAAGCCGTAAGAGCAAGCCCCGTCGTAGCGCCGAAGGACGATCAGGCTCAGCCTCGGCTCCCCCCCCACAGCACCAAAGAAGCACTCGTCCTTGGTGTGCATGTCTACACGATGCCAGTCGATCTTCATGACCGAATCCAGCGGCGCATGATCGCTTGGGCGGAACAGAGCGTCCGAACCTGCTCAATGGCCGCGTCGAGGTCGGGAGCCAGCCCTCTCGAATGGAACAAGCCCCGAACGCTGCACCACCAGCCCGAAGGGTCTTTCACTATCGCACCAAGGTTGTCCTCGATGCGGTAGAGGAAGAACCAGGGATCTTTCTCCGAGACAAGGGTGTTCTCGGGGAAGTCCGTACCTTCTGGTAAGGAAGCCAGAAAGCGGCGGCGAGCGATCTCTTGCATGAGGTGCGACATTGCGGCCCCGTGAGCGTCGCGGACAACCTTCTCCTCGGTGGAGGCACCACCAACCTCGAAGGGATACCCGCTGTCCGTGACGAGGCTCCAAGAGCGGGCCGACCACTCGATTCGGCACCGTGGAATCCCGACTTGGTGCGCGTACTCCGCCAGATCCTTCTCTGACTCCAGAGATCCGAATTCCCGAATGCTCATACTCTCCTCCAAAGGGTGTCGTTCCAGTCACTCACTACGAGGGCAGCGCGAACGAGCGCCGCGACGCCGTATGTCGCCTCCTCGAAGGAGGAAGCCTGCCAGTAGCGGTCGAAGTGCGTGAAGACGCCGCACCAAATCTCTCCGCTCTCCTCAAGCCACACGAATCCGCTCCCGTGCCGCTCCAAGAAGACATACAGGCTGTCCTCTTGATACCAGCCCCGCCCCTCGGGGCCAGGGTGGCTCTTGGTGTGCAAGGCTCGGTGAACGAGGCGGCAGAACCTCTGGAAAGAGGCTTCGCACGCCCCCTTCGCCTCCTCCAACGTCGGAGCAGCTCCCGCGTCAATCTTCGGCCCAAGCATCCGGCAGTAGCTCCACCGAAAGCGCCCGTCGACGCGCCAGATCGTCAGGTCGCAAATCCCCGTCTCGCAAGAGGTGCGCGCCGTGGTGTACTGCTCGTCTGTGACCCAGGCGATCTCGCCCACCACGTCGTAGCCCTTCCAGATCCGGGCGTAGTCCGTCGAGATCTTCCTCATGACTTCAGCCAGAGGATCGAGACGATCCCGACGATCAGATGCCCGAAGGCCATGAGCTTCGAGCGATCCCAGCACCAACGAGCCAGCGAGGCGTCCTCAATGAAAGCGATGTTGCCAAACGCCAACAGAATGTTCGCGCTCAGCAACGCATATGTCAGCAACATGAGCTGCTCATCTCCCGCCAAGAGCATGACCCAGGAGAGGCCGAAGACAAACTGCAACGCAAGCGATAGGTACATGTCTACTCCGTTTCACCAAGATCCATGATGCAACGCGACGCGGGCGCACGCCTCTCCCATTGGCATGCCCCCTTCCATGAGCCAGAAGGCAGCGGCATGTCGTTTTGGTGCGTCAGATGCCTTCCCAAGAAGGCTCCACAGCACTCCGCCTACAGAAGGGTCGTTCAGCGCGGGGATCTGAAGGAGGGAGGCTGTATTCCCCCTCTGGCACCAAGCCATCCAGAGACCCGGAATCTCCTCCTCAGGCCACCCCGGAATCTGGACGCAGCGAATGGCGAGCCACTTCTGATCAGGGCTGAGCTGATCCAAGATCCGCTGTGTCTCGCGCTTATCGCGCTCCGTCAAGATGCCGATCCACACACGAAGCTCAGCCGACGAATTCGAATTCGCCTCCGCCTTCCCCGTCCCTCTGCACCAAGGACATTCAGTCATACGGACTCCGTAGCTCTCGAGCGAGCTTGAGGCTCTCGGCACGCGCTCGCGCCAAGATTCGAACCAGCCTCCTCGGATCGCCGTAGAGGAGGCGCGAGAGGAGGCGAAGGAACCGGATCACAGCGAGGCGACGTAGTCGTAGAGGGCGCGGAAGGCTTCGCTCCGGTGATCGAAGGATCGGATTGAACCGGACGAGCCACAGAGGGCTTCCCCGTCGATCACGACCTTCCACTTCTTCGTCGACGTCCCACCAAGCGGCAAGACCTCCCCCAAGATCCGCCCGCCGGGAACGCTCTTCTCGAGCGCGAGGTCTGGAGCTGTGCAGTACGCCCAGACCCCAGGGAGCGGCTGATCGGGGCAGAGTCGGTTGGCCCGAGCGAGCAGGAGGGCCGCTTGCTCGCGCAGAAGGGTCGCGTCCCGAGAGGGAATGCGACTGTGGGCCTCGGCCAGAGAGAAGCGGATCGCCCGCTCCTCGGACATGCCGGGAATTCCGATCCGAACTGAATGCTCGGCGTGCGGCGTCCCGAGTCGGAGCTTCTCCTCTTTCGGCCCGAGCCAGTAGCTGCCGTCGAAGTAGAAGCACACGGTCTCCTCGGGCAGCATCCCGAGGGCAACGCACAGCAGCTCAAAGTCACTCATGACGTTCTCCTGTCCAGCTCCTCCAGTGTAGCACGCCCCCCCCCTCGGGGGTTGCCCTTCTTCGTCAAGAACGAGTCAAGGCAGCCTGCCGAACGAGAGGCGCTCGAGAAGCTCGAGGTGGCTCATCTGGCGCATGAGGATGCGATCCTTCCAGAACCACGTCGTACTTGGTGCGTCGCGCTCATGGGGCTTGTAGGGGTGAAGCAAATTCTGTCGATCATGGACGCTCCACCTTTCTCCGCTTCGCCGGTACACCAAGACCAGACACTGCCGCGTCGTCCGCATGGGACGCCACGCGGTGGCGAGATGCAGGTAGCTCACGCTCCGCAGTAGCTCCAGGGCCACCCGAGTCGCTTGAGCCTTGGTGCGGAACGTGCGCTCGATCACGTCGACGTCGTTCTGTCCCGCCACGATCCGCCAACGAATTCGATTGCGCCTCAACGTCTGCCGCCTTGTCGGGGGCTTGCGTTTCTTGTACATGGACTTCCCTCCAGAGACCTTGACCCCGCTCAGCAAGCCAGCCACGAGCCGTCTTCTTCACCTTGACGGGTGAGCTGATCCGATCTTCCCAGACGCCACCACGGCTCCACTGCCGATACCCCTCGATGATCGTTCGGTTCTTGCCCTCCCCGAGGAGGAATGCGAAGAAGTTGCCGCAACGAACGATCTGCTCGTTGGTGCGATGCCGCAAGAGGATCTCCAGCCGGAGCCGCTCCTCGAGAAGCGCCTCACGCTCCTTGTTTCGAAGACGATCCTCGAGCCGAGAGAGATCATGCCCATAGCACCAAGAGTCCCGTGAGAGCGCACGCGCCTTCTCCTTGTCGTAAGGGACGGCGACCATTGCCTGCCATGCCTCATCTCGCATTGCGAGATACCGCGTTCGCATGTGCTGGATCTTGAGACGGGTGGCCTCAATCCAACGCATCTGCCGTTCAGAGGGCTTGGGAAGGAGATCGTCGACCGTCATACCGGCTCCCAGAGATCGCCATACTTCGAGCGCCAGCCTGCGGGATCGCGCACGACCTTCCCGCTCGGAGTGAAGCAGACCACCAAGCCAGCCTCGAAGTGAACCGTGTAGAGCGTCGGGCGACTCCTCCCCCGAATCACACCAAAGGAACGCCCCTGATACATGACGATCCGCCCCTTCGTGGCACGCTGGAGCGCCTCGTACTGCTCACGAAAGCGCACCCCGGTACGAGCCTCATGGCGAGTTCGAATTCGTTCCACCTCCCGATACTCCGCCTCTCTCGCCGCGTTCACGACGCGAAGCTCCTCCAGCACGTCTCTCAGGCGAGGCAGCTCAGGGTCTCGAGCCGACCTTGCCGCGATCAGATCGACCTGTAGGTCGACCGCCTCGGCAGCGAGATGCCATTGGTGCATGGCCTCTTGCGTCTCCGCCTCCAGCCGCTTCGCGGTCTGCCGATCCTCCTCAGAAGGATTCGGGATCATGCCCGCCCCGTCCGAAACTGAAGATCCCGCAAGGTCGCCTCAAGGTGCTGACGAAGCGCGTTCTCAGCCGCCAGCTTCGCCTCCTCCAGCGAGGAATGCCCCTCGACGAACCCAGCCTCTACGCCGTTGATCGACCTGAAGAACCGAGGCGAATCCCCCCACGCACGGAGGCTGACATGGATCGTATACGGCTGGAATCCGCCGCTCACCACCAAGGTGGAACCCGAAGCCTCGTTTCTCCAGCTCCGGGCGGGAGGTCGCGTGAAGCCACCAAGATCGACAGCCACTTGCGCTACCGCAATCCCGAACCCCTCCACTCCCTCTCCGACCTCCCCGATCTTCTTCAGGATCTTCGCGTACACCTCCCCACCCCACCCCTGCGCGAGGAGGTGCATCATGCGAAGGCCATTCGCGTGGTGACATAGGTGCGGGAATGAGGTCTCCCGAAGGCGACGCACCGACCCCTCGCCCGTGCCGTAGAGGAGCGGCTCCTCCCCGTCCTCGCTTCCCCCGATCCAATGCCAGTCGAACCCCCGAAGGGAAGCGACTCGACGCGCCAACGTCACCTCGTCCGCTGTCATGGGCCGAAGGATTCGCTGAGGCTCCTTGAGCTGCTCATAGGCAGTCGGCTGGTCAACGCTCACCCGAGCGTGTGGGCCATGAAAGATCAGATCGTCCTCCCCAAGCTCGATCTGATCTCCAAGCTGGGCGCGCTTGAGCGACGCTGTGTAGACGCCGTAGCCCCCCCGCGAAAAGAGGGCGTGATAGCGGTCTTCGTCCAGCCAGGACACCGCGACAATGCTTTCTCTCATGTCCTCCCCCATGTCCTCTCCTTAGAGATCCTTGGGCAAATGCGCCCGCCCTTCCCTCACGATGCGGGAAGCGGCCACCAACGCAGCACGGCGGGCAGCCTTGCTCGTCGGAAACGTCCGCACCTTGCCACGACGCTGGAGCAGCATGTGATCCACCAACGCCACCCAGCCGTCATGCCGCTCCCCTACCTGCATGCTGGCACGGGGCCGATCCGCCACGTACAGCGTCCCGAAGTAGCCCCCCTGACGACCCGAGCGCCAAGAGACGGTGGCATGCTCCACCTGACAGATCAGGCGGTTGGCCTGCCCGAAGAGCTGCGCCAGCGCCTCCCGCTCGGCGGAGAGGGGCGTCAGAAGCACCTTGCGCCACAGCTCCCGTCCAAGACGTAGCGGCTCCCGCCCGTCGAGTCCCTGCTCGAGGAGGAGGAGCCGAGCCAGCCAGCCCTCGGGGCTGGGCTGAACGATCATCTCGATCTCCATTCCGAGAATGGAGAACACCCGCCGCGATCCGCCATCTGAAGTCCGCTTCATTTTCACCTCGCCCCGTCAAGCTACGCACGCCAGATCAGGATTGTGTCAAGAATGAGTCAACGAGCGGACTTCAGTGCCTCCTCGGCTTCCTTCACCCACTCGGCATGGACAGGAGAAGGCTTCAAGGTGCGCGCATGCCAAGTGACTCGAGGTCTCACCCTGAAGGGCATCCACGCACGAGGCTCCGCGTTCAGGCTCACCAAGACCTCATACGCCTCCTCGGCATCTACGACCGCCATCTCGGTGGCCATCTCGGCAGCTTCTCGCGGAGATCTGGCGTTGAGGAGAATCGGGGGGCGTTCTATGCCTGGAAGGAAGGCCACATACCGCTCAGCCAAGACACCACCCCCGAAGAAGCTCGGAACGAAGGTTAATGTCGTGCGTCTCTACCACCAAGAGGTATTGCAGCGCAGCACCGGCCCGTGAGGCGGAGCCAGTGTCTACCGCTTCGATCAGGCAGTACGCCGCCATTGCGATATGGTGCCGATACGGCTCGGGTGTCCTAAGGAGCGAGTCAATGAGGTGACGGCTCCGCTTCGCAGAAAGCATCGCTTGGTGGATCTCCGAGGAATTCCCAGCGCGAACCGCCGGAAGGATCGACTCGATCAAGAGATCGTCCGCATACCACCCCCACGAAGGCTTGGGAGACTTCTCCTTGAACTTCTCCAAGAGCGCCGTGAAGGCACGAATCCACCGGTGCGGATTCAGGCGAAAGAGGTTCGAAGACATCTCGGAAAGGGCGACGCGATACCCCTGAAAGTCTCCGCTGAACCACTCAGCAGCCGTCACGCCGTCACGCTCCGTGGCTGGCCTTCCGAGGTGCCGAGACAGCGCGTCGCTGTAGCCCGATTTCCCCCGCAACATGGCAAGCGTGACCTTCTCGGAGGGAAGCCGAATCAGCGGCTCAGGGAGCGCCTCCCAGCGACGAGCGGGAGGTGGCGAAGGAGGCTCTTGGTGCCGTCGAACGAATTCGAATGCGTCGTCCTCGATCTCCTCACCCTGGTTCGCAAGCGCATGCGCGTGGTGAATCGCCCGCCCGATCCGAGACTCCTTCCCAAGCTCTTGCAAGCAGGCGTCGACCTCACCAAAGAAGGCGAAGACCGACGAGTGAGAGATCGGGTAGACATGCGGAGAGGACGCATCGATCTCCCGAAGCTCGGGATGCTGTAGCTGGGGCTTGAGGTAGAACCCCTCGTTGGTGCGAACCACAGTCTGCCCCATGACCGACGAGAGCCATTCGGTATCCGACTCCCGACGATCCCAGGACGGACGAATCACGGGGTGGTCTTTCAGGGGCGGCTGAAGCATCGCCCCCATGAAGCCCCGGATCTTGCGCTGATACCAGTCCTCACTCAAAGGGCCAGCACCAGCCTGGATCGGATCGTCCGACTCGCAGTAGAGATACCCCTCCACCCGAGGAGAGGAGAGCGCCAGCACCAAGGACGCCTCAAGCCGATCTCCCGCGTAGAGGCGCAGCCCGTAGAGCGACTTCCCTACGACGCCCCCCTCGGCCCGACCAGCTCGCGCAAGCGCAGCCAAGAGGTGCCGAAAGGTCTGCGGAAGCACCAAGGCAGAACGCTTCCGCGTCGAGAGCGGTGCAATGGTGAAGATCATCGTGCCGCCCCGACAGGAACGTCGACCCAGATCGCCCCGTCGCTCGTCTGGTGCCGACCGTAGCCCAGGTAGGCGGCATGCTGCCCCCTTGCTTGGGGTCTGCACAATCCGTCCACCACAACGAGCGGATAGATCACCCCGACCCGGAGCATGCCGACCCGGAAGCCGTCCTTTTCCGCCACAGGAATGCCCTCCTTCGAGGCCTCCTTCGACGTGGCCAAA
>JACCDQ011673028.1_pt1 | contig 14851 bp, 10 predicted proteins | sample 7446031 | NCBI WGS metagenome assembly JACCDQ01 (sample SAMN15323442, study PRJNA562643) | freshwater metagenome | isolation source: river surface water | place: USA:Blue River Watershed | collected 2017-08-17
AGCACGAAGACGCGCTGGGTGAGGACAAACTGGATCAGGTTACTGAGCATCGGCGGCCGCCTCGGAATTCAACAGCAGTGCACCCTCGACCACCACGCGCTCGCCCTCGGCCAACCCGCTCTCTACGAAAGACTGGTCGTTGCCGCGCAGCGCCAGCCCGACCTTGCGCTTCTCGAAAGTGCCTGGCGATTTTTCGACGAACACGTAGGCATACACACCCTCGGTGACGAGCGCCGTATTCGGCACGCGTATGCCCTTGCGCTCGCCGTCGGCAAGGAAAGCGACGCGCGCGAACATCTCCGGCTTCAGCTTGCCCTCGGCATTCTTCACTGCGCAGCGAACCTGCACGCGGCGCGTGACCGGATCGACCGCCACACCGATGCGCTCGACCGTAGTGACGAAGCGTTGCTCCGGCCAGGCATCGGTCTCGACGCCGACAGTCTGCCCGACATGGACATTGGCCAGGCTCTTTTCCGGCAGGTCGACCACGATCCACAGCCGGCTCACGTCCGAGACCAGGAACAGCGGCTGCTCTAGATCGGGCCGTACTTCCTGCCCCGGATTCGCATGGCGCTCGACCACGATGCCGTCGATCGGCGAGCGCAGCACGAACTTGCCGTTCTGATGGCCCGAGGCCTGCAGGTTGCGCAGCCGCAGCGCGTTGCGACGGGTATCGGCCTGCGCCTGCTGGTAATCGGCTTCGGCCAGCTCGAATTCCTTGCGCGCGATCACCTCGTGATCGAGCAGCCGCTTCGATCGTTCATACGCGAGCTTCTTGCGCTGCTCGTCGCTGCCGGCTTTCGCGAGATCCGCCTCGGCATTCGCGAGCTCGGGCGAATCGATCTCGAGTAGCGCGGCGCCGCGCGCGACGCGATCGCCGACGCCGGCGCGCAGGCCGATCACCCGTCCTACCAGCGGCGAAGTCACGCGCGAGGTGGCGTTCTCGTCATAGACGAAGCGGCCGTTCACGGGATCGGCGGCCGGCATAGGCTCAGCCTTCACCTCCTCCGCACGGATCGCCGACAGCTGCGGCTCGCCTTTGGCGAAACGGACGATGCCCGGTTCGTGCGCCGCTGCCTTCGGCTTTTCTTCTGCAGCTTCCTGTGTCGCGTGCCGTTGCTGCGCGAAGAGAACGACGGCGGCCGCCAGCGCGGCGATCACGAGCAACAGGGAGAACTTGGTGATTTTTTTCATTGTGCGGACTTGTCGGTAGTCTCGGTGGCGGCCTGCCAGCTGGCCAGCGCCTTGTTGAAGTCGGCCTGCGCGGCCAGCGCGTCGAGGCGGGTTGCGCGCAGCGTACGGCGGGCGTCAAGCACGTCCATCACGCCGACCGCGCCGTTCTTGTAAGCGAACTCGGCCGCGTTTGCGGCCTTCTCGGCGGCGACCAGCAATTCGTCGCGATTGCGACGCACGCGCTCGGCGGCGCTCTGCAGCGCCGCCAGTGCGGTGCGGATCTCGCTGTCGGCCACGGCACGCACCTGCGCATAGCGCGCCTTGGCGGCGTCGAGCGCGGCGAGCGACGCGCCGATCTCGCCCTGGTAGTAGTAGCGGGTGAACAGCGGTATCTGCACCGATACGCCGACGCTGTTGCCGTTCGGGTTGGACGGGTCGCCCGGCTGCGGAAAATGCTCGAGCTGCGCGCCGACCGTCACGTCGCGCGTGCGCAGCGATTCGGCTAACCGGGTGCCGGCGCCTGCAGCATCGATGCGCGCCGCCGCGGCTTGCACGTCGGCGCGGCGGTCGATGACCTCATCGATGTTCAGTCCGGCCGGCATCACTGCCTCAGCGACCGAAGGCCAGGCATCGGCCGCTTCCAGGAATTCCGCGTGTTCGTTGTCTGCCAGCAGCAGGGCCAGCGCATGCCGCGCGCGACGCAGTTCGCCGTCAGCCGCGACCAGTTCATTGCGCGCTCGCAGCGCATCGACGCGCACGCGTTCGACGTCGGCGCCGGCAATGTCGCCGGCTTCGCGGCGGACCTGCGCGGCGCCGAGCATGTCTTCCATCAGCCGCGACGCTTCGCGCGTGACCGCCACCCTGTCCTGTGCCGCATGCAGGTCGACATAGGCCTGCGCGACCAGCAGCCGCAGCTGGCGACGGACATCGCCGAGGTCGGCATCGGCAGCGCGCACATTGTGCTCGGCGTTTTCCCGACGGAGTTCGCGCTTGCCGCCGCGCTCGATCAGCTGGCTGACGCCGATCACGCTGTCGATCTGGCGGCGCCACAGCGGGCCGCCGCCGGTACTGCCATTGACGCCAATGCTGCTGGTCGACAGGCTCAGTTGCGGATTCGGCGCCGCACCGGCCGACTGCACGTTCGCCTGCGCCGACGCGATGGCGGCGCGTGCGATCCTGAGGTCGGGGTTGCGCTCGACCGCCAGCAATTGCGCCTGCGACAGCGTCAGTCCGTCAGCCGCGCTGGCTGCCGTGCCGGCCAGCAGCGCAAGGCCGGCAATGATGAATCGGATAGACATCGGGGAGTCCCTGCAATGACAACGGTGCCCGAAGGCACGACATGGTGGCCAGCATAGAGAAGCTAGCTGTCGTGGTTCTGAGCAATCCCTGACAGGGAACTGACAAATGCTGCCGAGTGTAAAGCCGCCCAAAAAAAACACCGGGCAGTGCCCGGTGTTTTGATGACCTGCGTTCGCTGCCGGTCAGGCTGCTTCCGGCACGCTCGGCAATCCGGCCAGTGCCATCGCGAGTTCTTCCTCGCTGTAGCTTTCGTCCTTCAGGTTACCCGCGAAGTAGTTCGTGTAGGCCGCCATGTCGAAATGGCCATGGCCGCACAGGTTGAACAGGATGACTTCGCTCTTGCCCTCGCGCTTGCAGCGCAGTGCCTCCTCGATCGCGCCCTTGACCGCATGGTTGGCTTCCGGCGCCGGCACGATGCCTTCGGCGCGGGCGAACATCACGCCGGCGGCGAAGCATTCGGTCTGGTGGTAGGCAGTCGCCTCGATCAGGCCCAGTTCCCTCAGGTGCGAGACCAGCGGCGCCATGCCGTGGTAGCGCAAGCCGCCGGCGTGGAAGCCCGGCGGCGTGAACGACGAACCCAGCGTGTGCATCTTGGTCAGCGGCGCCATCTTGCCGGTGTCGCCGAAGTCGTACGCATACTTGCCGCGCGTGAGCGACGGGCAGGCTGCCGGCTCGACCGCGACGATGCGAGGCTTCGGACCGCCGCGCAGTCCTGCGCCGATGTACGGGAAGGCAATGCCGGCAAAGTTGGAGCCACCGCCGGTGCAGCCGACCACCACGTCCGGATAGGCGTCGGCCATCGCCATCTGCTCCATCGACTCGATGCCAATGATGGTCTGGTGCATCAGCACATGGTTCAGCACCGAGCCGAGCGCGTACTTGGTGTCATCGTTGGTGGCGGCGATCTCGACGGCCTCGGAGATCGCGATGCCGAGGCTGCCCGGATGGTCGGGACGCTGCTCGAGCACCTGGCGGCCATACACGGTTTCGCTCGACGGCGACGCGACGCAGCGAGCGCCATAGGTTTCCATCACGGCGCGCCGATACGGCTTCTGGTCATACGAGACGCGCACCTGGAACACGGTGACGTCGATGTCGAACAGCGAGCCGGCGAAGGACAATGAGGTGCCCCACTGGCCGGCGCCAGTTTCCGTCGTCAGGCGCTTCACGCCGGCCTGCTTGTTGTAGAAGGCCTGCGGGATTGCGGTGTTCGGCTTGTGGCTGCCGGCCGGGCTGACGCCTTCGTATTTGTAGTAGATCTTGGCCGGCGTCTGCAGCATCTGCTCGAGGCGATGCGCGCGATACAGCGGCGCCGGGCGCCACAGCTTGTACACATCGCGAACGGGTTCAGGAATGTCGATCTCGCGTTCGGTCGACACTTCCTGCAGGATCAGCTCCATCGGGAACAGCGGTGCCAGGTCATCGGGCCCGATCGGCTGCAGCGTGCCCGGGTGCAGCACCGGCGGCAGCGCCTTCGGCAGGTCGGCCTGGATGTTGTACCAGTGGCGGGGAATGCGGTCTTCGGGAAGCAGGAACTTGGTCTGTTGCGACATGCGAATGACTCCGTCTCTTTGTTTATTGGTTTTCGTCGTGCTGCCGGCAGGTCGAATGCCTGTTTGAAAACGGCCGGCCCGGCGCCCGGCTCGCTAATTTACTCGGTCAAAGGCGCTGAAGTCCACCATCCGGGACATCACGCATGACAAACGCCGCCGCCCCGGCACAGGCCGGCATGGCAGCGGCTTTGCGCGCAGCTTATTTCGCCTTCAGGCACTCGCTCATGAACTTCTTGCGCTCGTCGCCCTTCTTGCCCGCGGCTTCCTTGTTGCAGGCGCCCATCTTGCTCTGCTGCGAGTTCATCGCAGGCTTGGCTTCCTCGGCCGGCTTGTTGCTGAGGCAGTCCTTCATGAAGGCCTTGCGCTCGTCGCCCTTCTTGCCGGCAGCTTCCTTGTTGCAGGTGGCCATCTTGTTCTGCTGCTCGGTGGCGGCATGGGCCGGGTTCAGTGCAAAGGCCAGCAGTGCGGCGAACGCAATCAACGTCGATTTCATGGTTTCTCCATCTTGCATGTGCGGTCTCGGATGTCGTTATCAGGGTCGCCTGCCCGCGGTTGCCGGCGACGGCTCCAACTATAGCGCGGCCTGATGACAAATTGACAGTCAGGCGCAGTACCCGTCAGCCTCCTGTCAGGCGCGGCAGCAGCCAGCGCGCGACCCGCAGCAGCGCCCTGTCCTCTCCCTGCCGGCCGATCAGTTGCAAACCGACCGGCAGGCCGCTGGCGCCGCGCGTGAACGGCAGGTGGATGCACGGCAGGCCGAGCAAGGTCCAGACGCGCCCGAACACCGGGTCACCGGTCTGTTCCAGCGTCGGCGCTTCGCCCGTCGCGCTCGGCGCCAGCAGCGCATCGGCATCGCCGAACAGCTCGGCGATCTGTCCGCGCGCGGCACCGGCCAGGCGTCGGTTTGCGCGATGCCGTTCCTCGTCGACCTGCAGGCCCTGCTCCAGCAAAGCCCTGAGGCCCTCGCTGAGCTGCGCTTCATGCCGCAGCCGCTCGTGCGCGAGCGAACGCGCGAGGTCGAAGGCCATGATCTCCTTCTGCGCCTGCAGCAACTGCGAAAACAGCAGCGGCAGCTGCAATTCGCGCGAAGGCACACCCGCACCGTCCAGCGCGCGCTGCGCCTGCGCGAAAGCGGCGCGCGTGTCCGCATCCGCATGCGGCCATTCATGGGTAGCGCACAGCGCAATGCGCGGCATGCCGGACAAGGCAAGATCCGGCGGCGCGTGATGCCCGTCGGCGGCGGCAGCGAACAGCGCGACGTCATCAACGCTGCGCGCGAAGAAGCCGACGGTGTCGAGCACGTCCGACAGCGGCTTCACGCCGGCACGGTTGATCAGCCGGAAGCTCGGCTTGTAGCCGACGATGCCGCAATAGGCCGCAGGCCGGATCACCGACGCTGCGGTTTGCGAGCCGAACGCGAGCGGCACCATGAAATCGGCGACCGCAGCGGCCGAGCCGCTCGACGAACCGCCCGGGGTGTGCCCCAGCCGGTGCGGATTGCGGGTCTTGTTGGGCTTGAAGGTCGCGAACTCGGTAGTGACGGTCTTGCCGAACAGGAGCGCTCCCTGCGCGCGGCACAGGGCGACGCTGGCGGCGTCGGCGGCCGGCCGGTGGCCCGCATAGATCGTCGAGCCATAGGTGGTCGGCATGTCGAAGGTATCGAACAGGTCCTTCACGCCGACCGGAATGCCATGCAGCAGGCCGCGCACAGAGCCGCTATCGAGCTCGCGCGCCTGTGCGAGCACCCGGTCGCGGTCGAGGTACTCCCAAGCCTGCACATCGGGCTCGCGTTCGGCGATCCGATCGAGGCAGTCCAGCGCCAGCTGCCCGGCGCTCAGTTCGCGCCGCGCAATCCGCCGTACCAGCGCGGTGGCATCCTGCCGATGCAGTGCTTCATCCATGCTTGTCTCCCCCTGTCTTGTTATTGATTGCTTTCTTCCAGCTCGGGTCGCGCAGCGGCGCGACGCCGTGCATCCATGTCGCGCGCCGCCGCGGTGTAACCGCCGTCGTTGCCATCGACAAAATGCAGGTGTACCTGCGGCGAGCGTACCATGCAGGTGAACAGCGACGACGCAGCGAAGTGGCTGCCCCAGTCGACGCCATGACAGTGCCGGTACTCCTCGAGCAAAGTCTCTATGCGCGCGCGCTGCGCCTGCGTGACATCGATCACCATCCTCAGGTAGTCGTCGAGCTTCAGGTGATCGTTGTTGCGGCACAATGCATCGATGTAGTCCGATGCGGCCGACCCCGGACGGTGCCGCGTGCGCTTCACCAGCACGGTCAGCAATGCGGTCAGGGTGGCCACGCCGACGTAATGCAGCGACTGCGCGAGGCGTCCGCGTCGCTTCATCCTCGATTCATGCATCAGGAATTCCGGCGGCCAGCGCGCCGGCAGGTTGGCCGGCGTGATCGGCATGGCGTCGGGCGCGATCTCGCGCAGCTGCACGAGGAATTGCTCGTACAAACGCAGGTTGTTGTCCGGCGCATGCACGATCAGGCTGAGCACGCCATCGCGTCGTGCCGGCACCGCGCACCAGCGGCATTCGAGACCGTCGACGCTGCCGTCGTCATCGCCGGTGGCGTCGAGCGTGTGGCTGCCGTTCGCCTGCTTGATCATCGCAGTGGCCTCGTTCAGTCCGCCGCCGGCAAACATCGCCAGGCAGTTGCCCTCGGACAGGCGACGTTTGGCCACCAGCACCCGGCGCCCGCGCGCCCTCACTTCCGCGACCCGGACGCAGCCGACGCGCAAGTCGAGGCCGAAGTCCTGTCGAGACTTGCGCCGCAGGTAGAGCAGCGCGCCGGCGACGCGCTCGCGCGCCGATGACGGCGCAAGCAAGGTCGCGCCATCGCCGCCGAATACGAAGGGCAAGTCCAGTTCGGGACAGGCGTTCTGCGCCGCGATGATGCTGGCGGCCCCTATCGTGTTGATTTCCTTGTAGCGGCCGGCGGCAATGGCTGCGGTGGAGCCGCGCACGTCGGTGATGAAAATGCACCAGTCGTCCGGCGCGTCGCGATAGTGCCCGGCCTCGGTGAGCGCAAGGTCATCGTCGAATGGCGGCAATTCGGAATAAAAGTTCGAGGTATCGGCACTGCCCATCGAATGTCCCGTCATTTTTTTCCGAAGTATAGAGGCAGCGGCGCCCGGGCTGCGGTGCTCGCGTAGAATCGCGCGCATGCTTTTCCTGTCCGATCCGCTCGTCGTCATCCCGCACGCGATTGCGCTGCTGCTGTTGTCCGGCGCGCTGTTGATGCTGCGGCGCTGGCCATGGGTGTACGCGCTGTCGCTGTGGCCCGGCACGGTGGCGCACGAACTGCTCCATTACGTAGCAGGCTTGCTGTTCGGCGCACGACCGCTGTCGTTGTCGGTGATCCCGCGGCGCAAGCCGGATGGCGGATGGCTGCTGGGCTCGGTCAGTTTCGCGCGCCTGCGCTGGTGGAACAGTGTGCCAGTCGGGCTGGCGCCGCTGGCACTGATGCCGGCCGGCGGCTGGGTGTTCGCTGTATCCTGCGCACAGCCCGTGCTGTCAGGCTCGGCTTGGGGCATGAAGCTGCTGGCCGCGCAATGCCTGCTGGCCGGATGGCCCAGTCCGCGCGACTGGGCGCATGCCATTGTCGGGCTGCTCGTCCTGATGGCATTGGGACTGCTGGCAGCGCTGGCACTGGCCCGCGCCGGATGGGTGGCGATCTGAGGCCCGGCCGCTAGGCCAGTGGTACCGTTTCGGGCGAGGCTTCGAAGAACAGGCCGCGCTCGATCAGCGCCGGTATTTCCGACGGCCTGAGGGGACGCGCGATCAGGAAGCCCTGGACCTCATCGCAGTACATGCGCTGCAGCTCGTGCAGCTGCTCCATGTTTTCCACGCCTTCGGCCACCACACGGAAGCCGAGCGTCCTTGCCATCTGCACCATGGCCTGGCACAGGATCGCTCCCTGCTCGCCGTCACCGATGGCTCTCACGAACGAGCGGTCGATCTTGATCGTATCGACCTCCAGATTCTGCAGCTGCGACAGCGACGAATACCCAGTGCCGAAATCGTCGATGTGGAGCTCTATACCCATCTGACGGAGCGCGTTCAGCTCGCCGCGAACGACGGGCTCGTCGCCGACCATCACCGACTCGGTCAGCTCGATCGCCAGCTGCGATGCCGACAACGCGTGCTCTGCCAGCTGCGATGCGACGTGTTTCCGGAAGCTGTCCGAGCCCAGCTGGCGTGCCGACACATTGATGGAAACCGGCGGTGGGTAAAGTCCGTCATCGCGCCATTGCGCCAGCTGGCGGCAAGCTTCGCCCACGACCCACTTGCCCAGCTCGAGAATCAGGTCGCTCTGCTCTGCCAATGCGATGAAGTCGTCGGGGCCGGTAACCTTGCCATCGCCTCGCTCCCACCGAAGCAGCGCCTCGAGCGCAATCAGCTCGCCGCTGCGGGTACAGACTCGCGGCTGGTAGAACAGGCGGAGGTTGCCGCCTGCCAGTGCCTCGCGCAACCCCTGCTCCATTTGCAGCGTCGACTGGACGCGGCTGGCAAGCTCTGCCGAGTACATGCACAGCCGCCCCTTGCCCTCCGATTTGGCCGCGTACATGGCGATGTCGGCTGCCTGCATCAGCGCGGTATCGTCGGCGGCATCGTCCGGGAACAAGGCGGCGCCGACCGAGGCGCGCGGCGTGAATCCGCATCGTGCAGATTTCGATTCGATCCCGTCAAAGCAGGCAATGATCTGCTGGCCTATCGCCTCGACGCTCGCTCGATTTCCAATTGACTCGACCAGGATGGTGAACTCGTCACCGCCGAGGCGGATCACCGAGTCCTGGCGGCGAATCGCGCTGCGCAGTGCACTGGCGACGGCAACAAGATATTCGTCGCCCGCCTGATGGCCGAGCGCGTCATTGATTTTCTTGAAGTCGTCGAGGTCGATGAACAGGAGCGCAACCCTTTTGCCGCTCGTGCGCGCCTCGGCTATTGCCTCGGGCAGATGCTGCTTCAGCCAATGGCGATTCGGCAGCATCGTCAGCGCATCGGTCAGTGCCATCGAACGCAGCTGGCTTTCCTTCTCCTTCAGCTCCGTGATGTCGCGCACGGTGACTGCAAGGCCACCATGCGAACGCACCGCGCTGAAATTGAGCCAGATGCCCCCCTCTCCAACCTGTCGGGGATACAGGTCGGCTTCGCAAAAGCCTTCTCGCAGCGCGGTGTGCAGCAGGCGATCGACTTCGGCCGCATCGTTGCCGGTAAAGACATCGGGGAAATGGCGGCCGACGACCTGTGAGCGTGGCACGCCGGCAAGCGTGGCCGCAAACTCATTGCAATCCTCGATACGAAATCGAACCGCGCGCGAACCTTCCGTCGAAACGGCGGCAATCATGTAGAAGCCTTCGCGGGCGCTGTCGACCGCCAGCCGGAAAGTGCTGCTGATGCGCAGCTGCTCGCGACGCTGGTGCTCTCGCTGTATCTGCGCGCGAGCCCCCTGCCAGGTGGCGAAAACAATCAGCAGGGTGCAGATCATCCCGAGGACGAGCCGCGAGTCGCTGCCGTCCTGCTGGCCGCCCATCAATTCGTACCGAGGCACCACCGCGGTCACCACCAGCCCGGTCGGTAGCAGCCTGCGCCAGCCGACGTAGGCGTCACCTGCCTCACCGTCGGTGTACTCTTGGACCCCAGCTGCGGGCACCGTCGACAGGCGTCCGCGCAATGGCGGCGGCAGCCAGCTTTCAGTACCGTTCAGGACGGCCATCATGCGGCCGTCCGGGAACCAGACCGAGACCGATTGGCCAAGCGTCTCGCGAAGTGGCTCGCTGATAGACCGGAAATAGGATTCAGTCGCCGTCAGTGCCATGACCCCGCTGAACGCCCCGTCCCGCTCGACGCGCCGTGTGAAACGGATCACTATCTGACCCTGCAGCGCTCCGAAACCCGGTGCCCGATATATGTGCAAGTCCGGCGTGAGCTCGCGGCGAGCGTCGAGGAAGACGGGGTTCTCGCTCAGATTCACACCGAGCCCGGCAGGCATGCGGGCACTTGTCACTATCCCGTCCGGGTTCGCATAGAACGGAAACAGCGGCCGCCGGATCGATACTGCACGCATTTGCTGATCAAGCAGGATGCCGTTGGCACCCGCTTCGTGGGTACTGGCGAGGAGGCCGAGAATCTGCTCTATGTCTGCGATCTCTGCTGCCAGCCGACGTGCCTGTGCATCGACCAGCTGGTCGACAATTTTCACTGCCGACTCGCTGCGAGCTTCGCGTTCTCGACGAATTTCAAGGGCCACAGCCGTCCACAGCAACAGCAGCAGCAATAGGGCCAAGGCCAGCCACGCGAGGATAACGCCCCTGAAATTGTCCGGTTCTGGATTTTCGCCCGTCTGGTCTGTGTCGGTCATCGAGCAATACCTTGTCTTAGAGAAAAACATCCGACCCGTGATCAGGCTATCGAACATTATCGAGATGGAAACTTGCAATTGCGACAAGGATCTTGAACTAGCTCAACCCAATTGCATGCGAGCGCAAATTTCAGAGACGAAAATCACTGAGCCAGCTCAGTCGGACGCGGTTTGGCAGGGCAACTTCGACAAATTTGCGTCTAATCGTCAGGTCAAGTTGGCATAGCGGAGGTCGCCATGGGTTTCTGGCTTTTTGCGTGGATCGTCGTCGTACCGGTCATTTTCGGCTTGATAGACATGGCGCGTGAATCGCGCGGCGGGCGCGGGGGGCCTCGGTAGACAGGCAGGGGATCCAGCCTTCCGGCCGCAATCAACCGGCTGCCCGCAGGACGTCGGGAAGCGGTGGCTCGAACAAGGTATTACGTGCAAGCAGCGCTGGTACCCAATCCGGCGGGACTGCTGGCGACACATAGTGTCCCTGAATCTCGTCGCAACGCATTGCCTGCAATTCGCGCAGCTGGGTAAGTGTCTCCACGCCCTCGGCCACGACACGAAACCCCAGCGTCCTTCCCATGGCCACCATGGCCTCGCACAGTGCCTGACTTTGCGCGCGGACACCGATTGCATTGACGAACGAGCGATCAATCTTGATTGCATCAACATCGAGGTTCTGCAACTGGGACAGCGACGAGTATCCGGTGCCGAAATCGTCGATGTGCAGTTCCAGTCCCATCCGGCGTAGCGCGTGGAGTTCCCGCCGAACCGCCATGTCTTCACCCACCATCGCCGACTCGGTCAGCTCCAGCGCCAGCAGCGACGGACTGATCTCGCGGGCTGCCAGCTGCCGAGCCAGTTGAATGCGAAAGTCCTCGCTGCGCAACTGCCGCGCCGACACATTGATCGATACCGGTACCGCCCTGCAGCCCGCTTCGCGCCAGGCCGCCAGCTGCCGGCATGCCTCGGCGACCACCCACGCTCCGAGCTCGACGATCAAGTCGCTCTGCTCCGCGACGGGAATGAAGTCCGAGGGCTCGGCCATGCTGCCGTCAGCGCGGATCCAGCGCACCAGCGCCTCAAAAGACACCAGCGCGCCGGTTCGAGCGCTGACCCTGGGCTGGTAATGCAACCGAAGCTCTTTGCCAGCCAACACTTGCCGCAACCCCTGCTCGAGCGCCAATTCCGACTGCAGTCGTTCGGCAAGCGCAACCGAATACATGCAGAACCTGCCCTTCCCCTCTGCCTTGGCCAGATACATCGCGATGTCTGCGGCTTGCATCAGCGCGTCATCCCGGTCGGCATCATCGGGAAACAGCGCCGCTCCAACCGAGGCACGCGCCGCGAAGCCGCGCCTGACTGCGTCGCACTGGACACGTGCGACGCAGTCGACTATCTGACGGCCAATATCAGTGACGTCCTGCCTGCTGGAAACCTGATCGACCAGCACGGTGAATTCATCACCGCCCAGTCGGATCACTGCGTCGCCGCTGCGTAAGGCGGCGCGCAGCGACTGCGCGGTGGCGACCAGAAATTCATCGCCGGCGGCATGGCCAAGAGAATCATTGACCTTCTTGAAATCGTCGAGGTCGATGAACAGCAAGGCCAGCTTGTGGCCGGACGCATGCGCGGCGCTGATGCGGGCGCCCAGGTTCTGCTTCAGCCAGTGGCGATTCGGCAGCAGCGTCAGCGCATCGGTCAGGGCCATCGAACGCAGCTGCTGTTCACTCTCTTTCTGTGCCGTGACGTCGCGCGCACTGACTGCGATGCCCCCAGCGGAGCGAACGGCACTGAAACTCAGCCACGCCGGCGCACCGGGTCGTTGCCCGTTTGCCGACAATTCGAGTTCGCGAAAACCGGTGCGCAAGGTCTCCAGCATCAACTGCTGCAGTGCGCCACGATCAAGCCCGGTAAAAAGCTCGACAAACGGCTTTCCCACGATGTCGTCGCTCGACATGTCGGACAGGTGGCTGGCAAATTCATTGCAGTCCTCTACGCGAAACGTCAGGTCGCGGCCACCGTCGACCGGGAGCTGCCGAACCATGTAAAACGCTTCCTTCGCGCCGTCGACGGCAATACGAAATGTCGTGCTCACCGCCTCGCGCTCACGCCGCAAGGCCTCGCGACGCAAGTGCCAGCGCGCGCCCAGCGAGGTAGCGAGCAAGATCAGCAGTGTGGCGGCGGCAGCTGTCCACAGATGCGAGACCCGCATTTCCGTTGCTGTCCCCATCATCGAAGCGAGCGGCACGCTGACCGTAACGAACAAGGCATGCCCTGAAAGCCGCCTCCAGGCGACGATGCGCGGTCCGTCATCGGCGTCGATCTGGTCTTCACTGAAAACAGCAACAGCCTCACTGGAATCAAGCCGCGAACGCACAGCGGCAGGCAGTTCGCGCTGCGCGCCCCGCAAGCTCAGCAGCAAGGCTCCCTCGGGCTGCCACACGGCGATCGCCGCATCAGGAACGGTGGCGGATGACTCGACCGTACTTCGAAAAAAAGACTCTTTCGCCGCCACCACCAGCACGCCATCGAGGCGCCCATCTTCACGGCCCACCCGTCGCACGAAACGAACCACGGTTTGCCCGGCCAGATCGCCGATGCCGATGGCACGGTAGAGCCTGACCTCCTCCGAACCGGCGGCCACGGCGTCGCGGAACAGCGGCTCGCGACTAAGGTTCCTGCCGAGCAGGGCATCGGTGCGCGCACTGATGACACCGCCGCTGGAATCAGCAAAGAAAGGAAATATCGGCCGGTTCGCCGATACGCTGCGAATTTGCCGCTGCAGCAATCCGGGATCTGCCCCACCCTTGCGCGCTGCAGCTAGGAGCGCCGATATCTGGCTGATGTCATCGAATACGGCCTGGAGGCTGCGCGCCTGCGCCTCCGCCCTTTGCGCCACTAGGCGTTCGGCGTTTTGCTGCCATGCGCGCCCGTCGCGAACTATCTCCAGAATGACCGCGCTCCACAGGATCAGAACCAGCACCAGGCCACCGCCCAGCCAGGTCAGGAGAACACGCCGGTCGTCGTGAGCGTCTGATGGCTCTGCAGAAGTGTCGGTTCTTGCCATGGGCACCCTCGTCGACGGGGTCAAAAAAGGCATTCCACAACGAGGCAATGCCCTGATTTTGCGGCACATTCTGCGGCTGAAGCCAGCCGCGACCGTAGCTTCAACAAACGGCCGTCGGCCCGATATCTGATCAATTTGATATCAGTATGATTGCTTGGATTATTACCCTAAAGCCAGTTTTGCGAAATATTTTGTTTTTGCCGTTGTCTCGAACATTGATCGGCCAATTAGATGACCGGTCTTTGAAAATGGCTGTAAGTTCAAATTCAAACAGGCAAACCAATAAAAAATGGCGCCCGCAGGCGCCATTTCCAGAGCAAATTAAACGGCGTTACTCCCACTCGATCGTCGCCGGCGGCTTGCCCGAGATGTCATAGACCACCCGGTTGATGCCCCTCACCTCATTAATGATGCGGTTCGAAACACGACCCAGCAGTTCGTGCGGCAGATGCGCCCAGTGCGCGGTCATGAAGTCCTGTGTCTGCACTGCGCGCAGCGCGACCACGTACTCGTAGGTGCGGCCGTCGCCCATCACGCCGACCGACTTCACCGGCAGGAAGACCGCGAAGGCCTGGCTGGTGGCGTCGTACCAGTTCTTGTGGAAATGACCTACCGGCTGGCCTTCGGCCAGTTCCTGAGGCAGCGGGATCGCGGTATTGCGCAGCTCTTCGATGAAGATCGCATCGGCGCGGCGCAGCAGGTTCGCGTATTCCATCTTCACTTCGCCGAGGATGCGAACGCCGAGGCCCGGGCCCGGGAACGGATGGCGGTACACCATATCGTGCGGCAGGCCGAGCGCGACGCCGAGCTTGCGCACTTCGTCCTTGAACAGATCGCGCAGCGGCTCCAGCAGCTTCAGGTTCAGCGTCTCCGGGAGGCCGCCGACGTTATGATGGCTCTTGATCGTATGCGCGCCCTTCTTGCCCTTGCCGGCGCTCTCGATGACGTCCGGATAAATCGTGCCCTGCGCCAGCCATTTCGCGTTCTTGCGCTTCGCGGCTTCGGCCTGGAACACTTCGACGAATTCCTTGCCGATGATCTTGCGCTTTGCTTCCGGATCGGACACACCGGCGAGCTTGCCCATGAACTGCTCGGTGGCATCGACATGAATCACGCGCACGCCGAGGTTCTTGCCGAACATATCCATCACCATCTTGCCTTCGTTGAGGCGCAGCAGGCCGTGGTCGACGAACACGCAGGTCAGCTGGTCGCCGATTGCGCGATGAATCAGCGCTGCCGCAACGCTGGAATCGACGCCGCCGGACAGGCCGAGGATGACCTCGTCGTCACCCACCTGCTTGCGGATGGCTTCAACGGCCTCGGACACATAGTCCGGCATGTTCCAGTCGCCCTTGCAGCCGCAGATCTCATGCACGAAGCGACCGAGGATGGC
>JACCDQ011089853.1_pt1 | contig 14849 bp, 13 predicted proteins | sample 7446031 | NCBI WGS metagenome assembly JACCDQ01 (sample SAMN15323442, study PRJNA562643) | freshwater metagenome | isolation source: river surface water | place: USA:Blue River Watershed | collected 2017-08-17
CCAGAAATCTGTAGAATTTGTCGAATCTTATCGGTCACAATCTCCTGTTGTTCCAGCATGGCCAGATGACCACAGTTGGGAATTTCAATGACGTTTTTTCCCTGGGGATAAAACAAGGGGTGAAAACTGGCTAAATACTTCACATATTGACTTTCCATGATGCGATCGCGATCGCCCGCCAAGAAATAAACGGGTTGGGCTAAATTAGCCACAATCTGGGGTAAAAGATGAACTTCCTGTTCCGTTGTGGATTCTAACAGTGAACCTAACGCCGCCTCCGTATCGGCCTGGACAAAATCCTGAAGGCGTTGTTTGCCCCAGGAACGTTCTAGGGGTTGGGCAACCATTAAACGAGCGAAGAACCAATCCATAAGGGGTAAAGACGGCAACCACAGGGGACGAAATTTCACGAGGTTTTCCCCCATCTTGCGGAAACGCTCAAACTCTTCTTTCAGGTAAATACCTCCCCCCGCATTTAAGCAAATGACTCCTTTCACCCGTTCGGGACAGAGTTTGGCCCCCCATAGGGCAATACTTCCCCCTAGGGAATGGCCGACCAGCCAGGCTTGTTTAATATCCAGGGCTTCCAGTAACGCCGCCACATCTTCGGCATAGTCCAACAAACGATAGACTGATGCACCATTGGCTAGGGTACGGGAACCCTTGGGAGATTCCCCAAATCCCCGGAGATCGAGGGTTAATCCGGGGTAATCAGTAGCGAGGGTCTGGGCTAGGGGATGCCAGTATCGCCGCCCTAATAGCCAACCATGGAGGTAAACCAAAACAGGAGCAGAGCTAGGAGCCACAGAAGGAAACCAATCGTAGCGATGAGGAACGCCCCAAAGATCAATGGTCGGCATTGGTTTATCGGGATTTAGTCAATCAAGGTTAAAGCGGACAGAAGCGTTGGTTTTTGAGCAGATGATAGCAGTAGCTTTTTTAATTATATCGGTCTTGTTTGACTCCCTTGGGGTTTTACTTCAAGGATTCGGAATTTCTCGCCGTTGAGGGTGTCAGTTTTGGGATAATAGATTTTGTCTAAGTCTTGTTCAATTATTGATTTGCGATCGCCATGGGTTATTCAATGTCTCAAACAGTCATGCCGGTGGGCATCCTCGGTTTCGGTGGGTTAGGTCAAGCCGCCGCTCGGTTGTTAGCACCAAAACAAGAAATGCGTTGGGTGGCGGCCGCGGATCATCTCGGTTATGCCTATGCTCCCCAGGGTCTAAATCCTGACCGGGCGATCGCCGTTTACCATCAGCAAGGCTCGGTCGGTCATCTGTCGGACTATGGCACGTTAAGCGATGACAGTATTGCCCAACTGATTCCCCAGGCGGAGGTACAGGGGTATTTTCTGGCCCTGCCTAATTTACCGAATACCTTTATGGCGGATGTGGCCCGGCAATTCATTCGCTCCGGCTGGCGGGGGGTGTTGGTAGATGCCTTGAAACGTACCAGTGCCGTCGAACAATTAGTGGCTCTCCAGAGCGAGTTGGCCCAGGCGGGCATTACCTACATGACTGGGTGTGGGGCAACCCCCGGATTATTAACGGCGGCGGCGGCGATCGCGGCTCAGAGTTATGCCGAAGTTCATCAGGTAAAAATTACCTTTGGGGTAGGAATTGCCAACTGGGAAGTCTATCGAGCTACCATTCGTGAAGATATTGCCCATCTGCCTGGCTATGATGTGGAAAAAGCCAGGGCGATGAGTGATGAAGAAGTGGCGGCTTTATTGGATAAAACCCAAGGTATTTTAGCCTTGGAAAACATGGAACACGCCGATGACATCATGTTAGAAATGGCCGGCATTTGTTCCCGCGATCAAGTCACTGTCGGGGGAGTTGTAGATACTCGCAATCCCCAAAAGCCCTTAAGTACCAATGTTAAAGTCACCGGTCGTACCTTCGAGGGCAAAATTTCTACCCATACCTTTACCCTGGGGGATGAAACCAGTATGGCCGCCAATGTCTGTGGCCCGGCCTTCGGTTATTTAAAAGCGGGAATGCGTCTCCATCAACGGGGTTTACACGGTCTTTTCACGGCGGCTGAAGTTATGCCCTTGTTTGTTCGCTAGACCATGGCTAAACCCACCCGGCGATCTGCGAAGCAGGGGCGAAGCCTCCCGCCTATCCCGTTGCTTTTTGCTCTGGCTCTGTTCCTAACTATCCTGGTCTATGGACTCCGGGGTTGGGGACTCCTGGGGTTTCTGCCGGGGGGAATTATCCTAGGGCTGATCAGCTTGACGGCTATCCTGGGGATGGTGTGGCTCTGGCAAATTAATCAAAGCTAAGGCAGAGCTTCCTAAACCTTGTCTATTTTTTGGAGTTTTTAGCCCCCCGGCCCCCAACTTTGGGGGAGACACCGTAGAAGTCTTATGGGACAAGTCCCCACTCCCAGTCTAAGGAACGATCATTCCCTGGATGCCGACCCCTTGCAGATTTTGGAGAGCTTGCTGGGCATTCTCTTGACTGCTAAAGCGGCCAATTTGTAAGGCCCGTTGTCCCCGATAATTCGTATTAAAGGCTTCCGGATACAGCGATCGCACCTGTTGCTGTTGGATGGGTGTGGCAGTTAAGGCTAAAACCCGCAAAGATTGACTATTCAATAATGATGGACTACTCACCGACGGATTGGTGACGATGGTATTGACCGGTTGACGGCTAGAAGCGGGGTTGGGAGAAGGATTAAAAAGACGATTAGCACGATTACTCCAGCCTGGACTAGGGGCAACCGGGGGGTTAGTCGTCGGCATAGAAGCGTTGGGAGTACTCGGTAAAAGACTGCCGGCATCATCAGAGGTATCCGCGTTCATCCCCCAGCCAGTGGTCGGAGTTGGTTTAGGGGCGGCCGGAGGCGGTGGTAACAACCTACTGGAACTCGCGGTTAAGGTCGGGGCGATCGGGGTTCTGAGGGGGGATTCCTGGGAGGAATTAGAGGACAAATTGGGAATCGCGGGTAAAACCTGACTCTGGGGAGAAGAGACTGAGGGGGGAGCCGGTTGGCGAATGGGAGCCGTAAAAATTAATTCCTGGGGAGCCGGGGAAACGGGAGGTGTGGCGGGATAACTGAGCATAGGCTTAGGCGTGATGGGCGGTGTAGCGTTTAGAGTTGCGTTAATAACAGCGCGATCGCCGGTTAAGTAAATATGGGAGAGGATTCTAGCACCATAGGTTCGTTTCGTAAAACGCCAGCCGGGGTCAAGGTGAATTTTCATAAAACCGGCGGCTAGTCCCTTCGTGCGGCCAATCACCACTTCCGGTTGAGCGGGATTGCGACGATTGGTTCCCAATAGGACTAATTCGCCTTGGCGTTCCACCACTCGCAAGAGGTAATCTAACCCAAAATCCTGACCATCAATGCGGATGGAATAACCATTACTGTCGGTACTCCGTTCGCAAATATCGGTAAAGTCAAAATTTAAGAGTAGGGGATCCACCAAGGTCGGTGTGCCAGGGATTTCTTGCCAACAGGGGCGTTGTCCAGGAATTTGGTACAAAATCAGTAAGTCATAGTTTTTCTCTCCCTGGTGTTCGCCGTAGGGCCGGGCGATCGCCATAAAGAGAGATTGATCCATTTCCTGTTGTCCAAAAACGGAAGTTTGACCCCAACACGGAGGAGTTAGCCCCAGACTGATCAGACTAGCAAGACTGAGAGCCCATTTCCCCAGACCCAAGGGATACCGACAGGCTTTGCCGGCGATTAAAACCGTAGTAGAATCCTGCATCACGCTCACTCCCTCCAACCTGATTCTGGCTACCGATACCCTCTTAAGACGAGGAAAAGAAACCCCTAGATCCCGAATGTTAAAGATTGATTATCAAGTAATTACAAGGACTCCAACCGTTTCCGCCATTCTTCATCTATTTTGTCCGATTGTTGCGCTTCCTGCACTAATAAATCTTCATCAGTACGGTAGGCAATATCGGCAGAACTAATCACTTTTTCCTTGGCAAATTCCTTCGCAAATTTTAATTTTTGTTGGAGTTCCGCATTGCCTAGGGTTAACCATTCCGCCTTAGCTTGACGTTGTTGATTGCGGGTTTCAATCCCGGCGTTATGCCATTGTAGCCACAGATAACGTCCCAACGGAATCCCTAAAAAGGCGATCGCGTAGGTTAACAGTCCCCCATAAATCCCTTGAACAAAGGCAATAAAAGCCATAGTTAGGGCGGCATCCTGCAACAATTTTCCCAGAACTAACGCCAAAATAATATTCAATGAGCCTAGCCCCAAGGCTAACAGAATTTGACCACTGGTGGCCTGGCTAAAGGGCCAACGTTTTTCCTGTAAATAACTGGCAGTGGGGGTTAGAGTGCGTTGCTTGGCCGTTACTTGCAAATCGGGGAAAGTATAGATTAATTCCCCCGTTGGCGATACCTGGGGATAGCCATTAAATTTAGCCAATACCGGTAAAATATAATCCTCATTCTCCCGATTAGTCGCTGTGATATTGTCTAAATAGGGAGCCACTTGTTCTGCCGCGATCGCCCCGCCTTGATTGCGAATCACATTACCAATTAATTGCCACCGTCTTTCTTCTAAATTCAAATTCGGGTTGCCATCCCCAAACAAGAAAGAAAAAATCGCTTCCAGGAAATTGAGATTTTTTTGCGGACGTTCAGCCGTCCATCGTTCTTCCCGTTGATAATAGGCCGGGGTTGGATCAAAAATCCAGAAAATATCCGTCGGAAAAAAGAAAAAACCTCCGCCAAAACCGCGATCATTATCATTAGAATCCCCGTCTTTACTATTAACCGCTACCAGAATCACCACAATCGCCACCATCATCAAAATAATCGAAGCAATTAAAATAATCCCAAAGGAAATACGAATCAAATAAAACAGAACTTTCCAAATTTTTTGCCAAATCGCCTGGAGCCGTAACCGCCAAAACCGATTCCGCAAAATTGTCCGAAAATTAGGAGGGAACTGATAGACAATATCCCCCGTATCACTGACTTGTAAATGGCCACCCGCTTCCGATGCGAGGGTTAACAGCCCTTGGTTGGCCAGATTTAATTCCAAACCCGCCTGGGTTGCCACATCGCCCACAGTGACTTGATAGCCCAACTGTTCGACGGAACGCATAATTTGAGGATTCAGAGAGACAGTCATGGGTTTGTCTGAAAAAAACGCGAAAATCAGGAGTGATCCCCTACCATTGTAGTGACTTTCTTTTTTGACTTGCTGTTCATCTTGTCTTTATCCTCTTTTCTCTATGGCTGATCTGTCTCATCCGCTTATTGTCCAGGGTTTCGCTCTTCCTTCTCTCACTAGGGCTTGGTCAAAACCTCTCAGCCGCCTAACCTGTGTCTGGGGATGGGGTTTAGCCTTAGTGTTGACGCTTCCGGGTCAAGCGGCGGAAAAGGTGGTCTTGAAATACAGTATTTTGCAAGAATCGGTCTCGGTGCCGGAGTTGAGTCAATTAAGCCAAACGGGAGAGGTTTCCCCCAGTATTCAGTCCTATCTGACCCTAGCGAATCGTCAACCCGAAGAATTGCGTCAGTGGTTAAATGCGTCTTTGGCGGTGACTCCCGAAGCTCTCTCCAATCTGTTGAACAGTTTTGTGGGTAAATACCTGCTGGGCCGATTGAATGAAGTGGTGCATACCCCCTCCGACCGTAGCAATACCGAGGCTCTGCGCGGGGCCTTAATTACCTCGGCCCAAAATGATAACCGGGTGAGTTTAATTGAGGTGCTGGAAAATTATCCCACTCCTGAAGTCCATATTGAAGGCGATCGCCTGATGGAACTGTATCAACAAATCAAAGTTGCGGCGGATAAGTTTTCCCAGTTACCTTTCTAACGGTGATACCTAGCGAATTGAGAGGAAATTTTGACTGATATTTCCCTGGACAAGAATTTACTGTTTACCCCTCTTAGTTTACCTCTTTTAATATTTACTATTTATGGCGGCTAGTCTCCTCTACCAAGAAGAAATGTTTGTTGTGTTAGAAACGGCTCAATCAGAAGTCTTTTTAACCCCGGCAGAATTGACCCAAAAACTCCAAATGCTTTTAGACAATGAAAGACTTGACATTATTGATTTACCGCGATCGCTAGACAAATTTTCAACCACCGTCGAGCAGGCTGTTTATTTACGAGATAATTTTTGTGAATTAGAACGAGCCAATGGTGATTATTTACAGTGGTATGCCGTACGGCTAGAAAAATAAACAATCAATAACAGCAAATCCCCTTAAATCCCCATTCATAAGGCTACTGTGTACACACATCTTGGCAAAAGCAACGTTTTTCGGTTTGATCCCCCTAAATCCCCCTTAAAAAGGGGGACTTTCTAGCGTTAACTTATCTGTCTCTCCCCTTTCAAAAGGAGGCTAGGGGAAATTTATACTACTTTTGTAGATTATTGGCCCCAGTCGTGACTTTAGCGGATTGAATTTTGTCGCCTTGCTTAATTTTATCCACAACCTCCATCCCCTTCGTCACATAACCAAAAACCGCATAATCGCCATCTAAAAAGCCAGTATCATCACTCAGCGTAAAATAGAACTGAGAGGAAGCCGAATTAGGCGTTTGGGAACGGGCCATGGCGACGGCTCCCCGTTTATGAGGAAGAGCCACCGGCGGATTGGCATAACCTCCCTGCTGACCAATGGGTTGATTGTAGAGAGGCGTTGAGGCTTGTTTCGCGTCTTTTTCGTCTTTTAATTTAATTTCTAGGGGAATATTACGCGGTTTCTTAGTTGCGGGATCGGTAAAGCCGCCGGTACCATTACCCAAAGGATCGCCCCCTTGTACGACAAAGGGTTGAGGTTGCTTAACGACCCGATGAAAGGTTAAGCCGTTATAAACTCCCCGCTCGACTAAATCAATAAAATTGCCCGCCGTAATCGGTGCTTGATCCCCATCTACTTCAATAATAATGGGAGAGCCATTCACGATCATTTCCACCGTTGCTTTACCGTTTAATCGAGGTTTATAACTGGCGAAAGCTTGATCACTGGGGGGAGAAGTCTTAGCCGGCGGTGGGGTTTGAACATCAGAAGAAATGGCTTGGGGTTGGGAACAACTGGTTAACCAAAGACTACCGAGTAACAGTCCTGAAAAGAATAGTTTTTGCCAATATTTTGGAGTCATAAAATTAAGACACTTTAGCGAATTAAAAAAATTAAAAAATTGGGATTTAATCTTAGTCAACAGGATAGGAATTAACCAGTCTGCCTCTACAAACGGGAGTATCTTGCTTTTGTAATCTGAACGGGCGAGAAGCCCATCCCACCAAAATCCAGAAAATTGGGTGAAGAATCTTGCCGGTACCAATCTAGGATGCTCTCTATAAACCTTCCAGGGGAACCCCTAAAAAGCGAGCTAATTCAGCCCCTTGATTTTCTAAACTGGCCAGAGAAATGGGTTGTCCCGCACGGGTTAGGGGAATATCTCGACGTTGTTTGACTTTCAGGTAGAGGGCGCGTTTAGGATTAAGACCTTCTTTAATTTCTGCTTTAACCGCTTGCACATCGGCGATCGCCCAGGTCAATTCAATGCGACGGTTTTTGCCTGGAAAGCCCCAACGAAAAATCGTAATTTTTCCGATGTCTTGATTAAATTCGTTATAACCCCCGCCCACATTCCACAGAAGCGTGAGCCACAAATAAGCCGCTAGGAGGGAACCCGCTACCCCATAGAAGGTCAGAGCGGCCCCCTGGGGAATAAATTGTAAGTCCGAGGGATTACTCACCAAATTGACATGGAAATAACTGGATAAACCGGCTAATAAAAAGCCAATCCCTCCCATACTTGAGGCGATCGCCCAAAAATAATTACTCAATCGGCGAGACCCTAACACCTCCTGACGAAGGACACGACTAGCTTGAGTCATGGTTTTTCCACCCATGGGATTCTACAAAACAAGAACGTTTCGCATTGTACCCCATCAGGGGTTAGGCTTTGCTTGGCTTTTCGGTTCCTTAGTTGTCTCCAACTGGCTCCGGCAACGGACGGGTATGTTTCTTAATAAAGCTTTTCAGGACTTGCAAAACAATCTGAGGAATTTCATGGCCCATGGCAAATTCTTGGTATTCAATCTCTGCCCCGATCGCCTGGAGTTCATGGCGGGCCTGATGGGCTACGGCGATCGGAACCACTTGATCCTGCCGACCGTGTACCATCAACAGAGGCGGAATTGGATTATCCAAGGGTTCAGGATGGAAATGTAGATAACCGCTCAAACTGCACAAACCGGCCAAGGGCAAGGACAATCCGACATCCAGGCTCATGGCCGCCCCCTGGGAAAAGCCGCCAAGAATGGTTCGTTCCAAAGGAATCCCTATCTCTCCTTCCAGACCCAATAACCAATCCCTCAACTGTTCCCGACACTGATGCAGACCGTCATAGTCTTGGCTCTCCAAGTTATACCAAGCCCGGCCAAAAGAAAAATGCGGATGGGGAAAGGGCGCGTCCGGAAAGAGACATTGATAATGGGGTAAATCTAGGACGGAAGCTAGGGGGGATAAATCCGAAGCATCGGCTCCCCAGCCATGGAGCAATACTAAAAGATGTTCCGGCTGACCTAGACGGGGGGGAATCGCAGTAACGGTCAAAGACAAAGAGCATTCCTCCAAGGGGGCTAAGACTAATTGTAGCGAGATTTCTTGAGGAGTTTACCAGCTTCTGGGTTGAAAAACCTTAGGGGTATCTAACTCAAAAACCTGATCGTGAATGCGAGCCACATAGAGACCCGCTTGCAAAATTTTTGTTCTCAATTCTGGAGATAAATCCACCGCCGCTAAAATGCCATACACCCGTTTATTGTAATGCTCAGGAAAAAACTGTTTAAACCGTCCCAGGATATTTTGTAATTGAGTAATCGAGTCTTCCCTAGGATGACTTTTCACTTCCACAATATAAGCCGCATTAATGGCTCCGTTGGCATAGGCTAGAACATCTAATTCAATGTGTTGACCTTCCTTGGTAGCCCGTACCCTTGGACTAATCACCTCCATGCCAAAGCGTTGCTGAAGAATCGTTTCCATTGAGGGTAAAGCTAATCCTTCTGTAAAACTGCCAAATTTAGCCCCTAGGCCACCGATTTGTTTCCCTAATTCCTTGAGTTGGCGATCAGTTTCCTTCTGTTGGCGATCCGTATCTCGGAGTTGATGGTTAGTTTCCTGGATTTGGCGATCAGTTTCTTTAAGTTGGCGATCAGTTTCCTGGAATTTACGGTCAGTTTCCTGGAATTTACGGTCAGTTTCCTGGAATTTACGGTCGGTTTCCTGGAATTTACGGTCGGTTTCCCGTTGCGCCGCCATTAATTCAGCCGCCAGATGTTGGATTTCCCCTTGCTGATGGGCTGTTGCTTGGACTTGTTGCTCTGTGACTTTCTGGGCGATCGCCAATTCTGCTTGGGCCTCCGCCACCCTGCCCAAAATTTGCCAGACATCTTCTAGGGTTGTTGCCATCGAAAAAATCTCCTGTTCAACGTTATTTAACGCTATTTAAATTGTAACCTTCCCCCCAACGGTAGAATTGCCCCTTATTCCAAAGGATTGGAGGAGGAGTAAAGCCATTGCTTTAAAAGCCGGGGCCAAAGAATTAAAAAATAAACCCACCACAGAACAATCAATAAGCCTAGGGGCAAGGTTAACCAAAGACGGTGAAAAAGGAGCCAACTACCAACAATTCCCACAATTCCTGTGGCTAAAATTGACCAGGGTTGACACCACCAGGGTTTGTAATGCCAGGGACTAAAGTGCTCAGGGTTTTCTGGAAGTTCCATCATCTATTCAGGGGAATTTAGTTTTGTTTAAGGGGCTTGCCAAATACGTTGATGGTAGTTGCTTAGGTGAGCATAGGGATCGCTGGCTCCATGACTGTGACCGTGATGGTGATCGTGGGCATGAGGGTGATCATGGCTGTGATTGTGGGCGTGGTGATCATGGTTGTGATCATGGGCGTGATGGTCGTGATGATGGGCATGATCGTGTCCATGGCCGCCTTGACCCTTAAAGGCTAACCGGAATTTACAGGCTTCACAGTTCATATTGACTTGCCCCAGTTGGGTTTCGATTTCCCGTTCTCGCACCAATTCTAATAATTGTGGTTGCACGCCCATTTCGGGTAAATTCACCATCTCAATGTCCGGAAAAGCGGCCTGTTGTTGTTCAGTGATGGTATAGATTTTTTTGACTAAGGCCCCGGTAAACAGAAAGTAGGGTAAGACAATAATCCGTCGCGGTTGATAGAGTCTCGCCCTTCGGAAACCTTCTTCTAAGCGGGGATGGGTAATGCCAATAAAACAGGTTTCGACGGTTAAATAATTACTGCCTTCCCATAACATTCGCGCCATTTTATAGACATCGCCATTGGCATCGGGATCACTGGCTCCTCGGCCAACAAAGAGCAAAACGGTTTCTTCCCTGGGAATTTGGTGAGGATTAGCGGTCGGGCTATCCAAGGCGGCTAGGCGATCGCGCCAGAGATCAATCAGGGCTGGGGTAATGCCAAAATGACGACCGTAGGAAAAACGGAGATGAGGATATTTTTCACGACAGCGATCGAGTTCATTGGTTACGTCAAATTTATTGTGTCGGGCGGCAAACAGCAGAATCGGCAAGGCAGAAATGTCTTCATAGCCATGTTCTACACAGTAATCTACCCCTTTGACAATGGAGGGTTCCGTCAGTTCTAAAAAGCAGGGAATCACAGGACGACTGGTATCGAGGGCCTGGTAAGCCTGGACAAAATCGAGGAAAGTTTGGCGACCATCTTCATCGCGAGTGCCATGGCCAATCATGAGGAGGGGACGGGCGATCGGCAAAGGAGCAAGGGAAAGCGTTGGCAGAGAGAGAGCAGATAAAGACATTCGTTAATCGAGAGTGAAGGGAAAAGCGGCTTTTGATAAACCTTGACTTGTATTATCCCTGTTTCTTTTGCTTTCAGTCTATGCTCTCGTTGGGGATAGACGATAATAGGGGTTAATGCTTGGATCTCGGTGAATGCGTAACTGAATGGTAACTATGCTCTCTGTACTGACTGCTGACCCTGATTTAACCCTGGATGATCTGTTGGCAAAAGCCCTCAATCAGCAGGATTTAACCCCTGAAGAGGGTTTACGGTTATTAACGGCTCCGGCTCCCACTTGGCCCAAAATTCAACGGGCGGCGGATCAATTGCGTCGTCAATTAGTGGGAGAGACAGTCACCTATGTGATTAACCGCAATATTAATTTTACGAACATTTGTGAACAGCATTGTAGTTTCTGTGCTTTTCGACGGGATGCGCGATCGCCGGGGGCTTTTTGGTTAGATCATGAAACTATACTAGCGAAGGTACAGTTAGCGGTAGAACAGGAGGCAACGGAAATTTGTATGCAGGGGGGCTTAAATCCCGAAGCGAAGGTGAATGGGTCTGCTTTAGCCTTTTATTTACAGTTAGTGACAACCATTAAACAAACGTTTCCCCATTTACATCTTCATGCCTTTTCGCCCCAGGAAATTCAATTTATTGCGAGGGAAGATCAGTTAAGTTATGAAGCAGTGATTTTAGCGTTAAAACAGGCGGGATTAGACTCTATGCCCGGAACGGCGGCGGAAGTATTAGCAGATGAAGTAAGAAATATTATTTGCCCGGAAAAAATTAACAGTCAAACCTGGTTAGAAATTGTCAGTTTAGCCCACCGTTTAGGACTCTGTACCACTAGCACCATGTTGTGTGGTCATATTGAAACCCCAGCCCAGCAAATTCTCCATCTGGAAAAACTGCGATCGCTCCAAAAAACGGCTTTACAAAATCAATATCCTGGCAAAATTACCGAGTTTATTTTATTACCCTTTGTGGGAGAACAAGCCCCTAAACCGTTACGCCATCGAGTGGGCCGGGATCAACCTCTCTTAGAACCCACGCTGTTATTAACCGCCGTTGCGCGTTTATATCTCAATCATTGGATTCCTCACCATCAACCCAGTTGGGTGAAGTTAGGACTCTCCGGGGCGATCGCCGCTTTACAGTGGGGCTGTGATGATCTGGGGGGAACCTTAATGGAAGAACATATTACCACCATGGCCGGTGCGAAGGGCGGAACCTGTCTAACGGTTGATCAACTCCAGACGGCGATTCAAAGCATTAATCGTCCCTTTCGTCAGCGAACGACTTTATACACCTAATTTTTAGGCACTGAAAAAAGAAAACTCTCCTGCATACAAAGACAGGAGAGTAAACAATTATTTGAGACAAAAATGAATCTCAAAAATTAACCCAGAAGCCCTAAAATATCTTGAGCGTGGGTACCGGTATTGACTTTCTCATCTACATGGGAAATTTTGCCCTCGCTATCAATAATGTAAGTCACTCGCTTGGAATAGCCACCGCCATCCACATCGTAGGCATTGGTAATCACCCCATCGGTATCAACTAACAATTGAAAAGGCAAACCATATTTTTCCTTAAAATTTTGGTGGGAAGCTTGATCATCTCGGCTCACTCCTAGCACAACCATTTCCTTGCCCTGATATTCAGCGTAATTGTCGCGGAAACTTTGGGCTTCTTTGGTGCAACCTGGGGTGTCATCCTTGGGATAAAAATACAAAACAACCGTTTTGCCCGCAAAATCCGACAGAGAAACGGTTTTTCCCTCATCATCAGTAGTCGTAAAGTTAGGGGCAGAGGTGCCGACTGCTAAAGCCATAGTTCCTTGTGAGATTAATGTAACGGAGAACTACTTGATCATAAATCTTTACATTCTGAAATGCAAGGTTTTGGCTCCAGCCAGATAGGATACTGATCCATTTCTCCCGCCAAGTTGGGATCAGAGCAAAAGGATTAATTTTGAAGGAGAGGACAGAATTTTAATTCCTCTAAATTCCAAAAAGCTCCTCCCAGAGCAGAAAACTGAATTTCACAAAACCGATTGCGTACTGCTGATAACGCATAAGAATTAACCAGATAAATAAAGGGCAAATATTTTTCGTTTAACACCTGGGCTTGATCATAAATTTCTTTGCGTTCTTCAAATTTTAAAATTTGCGAACCTTTCAAATATAAATCAGCAACTTCTTGTTCCCAGGGCGCAACCACTCGACCCTGTAATGGTGTACCGGTTTGGGGTTTCTGGTTAAACATATGCAAATTGCCATCTACATACCAAACATTCGGAGCGTGAGGCTCATTACCCCCGGTTAAGCCCAAAATAATGGCATCCCATTCTAAACTACTACTTAATTTATCTACTAACACATTAAAGCTCAAGGAACTAAAATCTACCTTAATCCCCAATTTTCCTAAGTCTTCTTGAATTTGGGTTCCCAATGCTTCTCGAATTTTATTGCCGGCATTCGTATTTAAAACAAAGGTGACTGGATTGCCTTTGGCATCGAGTAATTCCTGTTTATTGTTATAAGTAAATCCGGCTTGTTTTAATAATTCCTTAGATTTCTGCGGGTTATACTCATAGCCTTTTAAGTTTTTATTATAGAAGGGAGATTGAACAGAAACCTCTGAGTTTTGCACTTCCCCTAACCCCCGATAGATATTGTTAATCATCCGTTGCCGGTCAATGCCATAGGCGATCGCCTGACGAAAATTGAGATCATTAAACCATTTAGACTTAATCGGATCAACGAGGGGTTTACCGTCGCGCTTACCCTGATTAAGATTAAAGGTTAAAAAACTGGTTCCGTAGCTAGGGCCACCATTATAAATGGTAAAATTACCGCGTTCTTCTTCCTTTTTTAACAGCGAAAAATATTCGGGAGAAACACCAACGGAATCTAAACTACCCGAACGAAATTGCAATAACGAAGTATCGGTAGATTCCACGATCGCCCAAACCACCTGGGGAATATGGGGAAGTTGTTGACCCTGGTCATCTTTTTTCCAGAAGTAGGGATTCTTTTCAAAAATGAGTCGTTGACTGGTGAGGTACTGCTTGAGTTTATAGGGGCCATTCACAATCAGTTGATCGGGTGCAATATCGGTTCCCCAGGTGCTTAAAAAAATTGGATTACCATTTTTATCTTTTTTCTCAATAGTTGCTCGCAGAACATGAGCCGGTAAAATGGGAACTTCGGCGGCATCTAAAAAGGGAGCAAAGGGTTCGGAAATTTGAAACTCAATGCGTTGATTATCTAAGACCCGAATTTTGGGAAAATCCCCTTTGACCCCCACTCGCAAACTATCTCGATAATTATTGGGAATTTTAGGATTTAAGTAAAGTTCATTGTAACTAAAAACCACATCTTCGGGGGTTAGGGGTTGACCATCCGACCATTGTAAATTCGGTCGTAATTTAAAGGTAATCGTTTTATTATCTTCACTAATTTCCCATGATTCGGCCAATGCAGGTTCTTTTTTGCCAGTAATCGGATTTTCTTCAATTAAGCCTTGATAGGTCAAACCAAAAATATTAGGAGACTCCGCCGACAGTACTGCATTAAAGGTTTTGGGATCACTCAAAACGGAAAAAACAACCTGATCTTTTAGTTCTGGATTGGCACAGCCCGATAAATTGAAAGTGAACCCTAGCAGGGTGATCCATAGGGCGATCGCCGTGATCAATCGGTTTAAGAAAAGAGGAAATTTCATCCGTTTTTAGTAATCTCAGGATAACACCGTCATCATTTTAAAGTTTTCTGGCTGATTCCGCTTATAATGGATAGCTCTAACTGATTACAGGGCAAGCATCGTAACCATGAGTCAACGTGATAACTTTGCAGGCGGCTTCTTACTGGGGACAATTATTGGCGGTACTGTTGGCGGCATTATTGGGGTACTGGTAGCCAACCGACAGACGAAGGCTTCTAATGCCCCCTATCCCTCTCAATCCCCAGAGGATGCTTTACCTAGTCTGGATAGTGAAGCCAATATTGAACTCGCCCGTCGTCGCCTGGAAG
>JACCDQ011242370.1_pt1 | contig 14847 bp, 6 predicted proteins | sample 7446031 | NCBI WGS metagenome assembly JACCDQ01 (sample SAMN15323442, study PRJNA562643) | freshwater metagenome | isolation source: river surface water | place: USA:Blue River Watershed | collected 2017-08-17
AATCCGAGTCTCAAACTTTTCATTGAGGAATTACAAACTAAAGTTTCTAATAATGCTCCTTAAAACTGTCCCCTGATTTTCCCTATCTCAAACAAACAAAATTTACTTTCCAGCTTTCTTAAGCAAGATCTAATTGCAAGTGATACCATTACCCATAGCTGATTACTGAAATAATTTTGATAAGCTGTTTAGGACATTTCAGCCTAGTTGACTGGTTGATCAAGTAGTTCCCTGAGGTGTTCTAATAGTTGGGGAAACTTTTTGACAGTTTGGGTTAATTTCTCGGCTTCAAAATGATGGAGATATTCTGCAAATTGCTCCAAATAATTCTGTAGGGGAAGACAGGGATAATGGCGATTTAATTCCTGTAAACGCGATAAAAATTGTTTTAGCTCCCTGGTAATCATTAATTGTTCGAGTCGTGGCCAATGCTGCTCGACTTCTAGGGTCAAGGCTTTCAACAGTTGGGGATCGGGGGCAATAGGGTCAGATTGGGGTTGCAGAATCAGGGGAGGGGAGGGCGTTTCAACGGTATTTGCTGGTTTTAAGAAAAGTTTTAAGGTCATGATTAATTGTTGACGACTGACAGGTTTACTTAAAAAACCTTGACACAGACTAGCCATTTGCTTCTGGGTACGATTGAGGGAGGATGCAGTGAGAATAATAATGGGAATTTGAGCGGTTTGGAGATCTTGTCTTAGAGCCTGGGCAATGGTATGACCATCCATATTTGGCATTCGCATATCTAACAGCACGATGTCGGGTAATTCCTGTTGGGCGATCGCCAGGGCCTGGGTGGAATCTTGCAGGAGAATGAGGTGATGAGACGTGCCATGGAAATAGCTTTGAATTAAGGCTAAATTGGAGGAAATATCATCTATGACAAGGAATTTGGCGGGTTGGAATTGGTGTAAACTTTCTTCAATAACGGGGGATTTTGTCGAAGCTTGGGGTGTAGCAACAATAATCTGAGAAAACTCTAACGAAAAAGTGCTACCTTGTCCTAGGGTGCTAGTCACTGCAATTTTGCCATCTAACATTTCGACTAATCGCCGGGTGATGGTTAATCCTAGACCGGTTCCTCCGTATTTACGGTTACATTGTCCTTCGCTTTGGGTAAATAAATCAAAAATTCGTTGCTGATCTGAGGGGCTAATCCCAATACCCGTATCGCTAATTTCTAATTTTAAATTAATAATTGGTAGGGTTTCTTGCCGGTGTAACGCATTTTGGACTGTATGGGTAATGGTGACGGTGACTCCCCCTTGTTCGGTAAATTTTAAGGCATTACCGACTAAATTAAATAGGATTTGTCGTAAACGAATTTCATCAAATAAAATGCTATCCGGTACTTCTTCGGCGATCGCCCAGGTCAAGTTCAACTTTTTTTGTTGAGCGGTAATCGAAAAAATCTGGGCCATTTCCTGGATTAACGCTCGGAGGGAAAAAACTTCATACTGTAACTCTAATTTACCCGCCTCAATTTTAGAAAGATCCAAAATATCATTAATTAAAGACATAAGGGTTTTACCTGCCGCTTCAATCGTGTTGAGATAACGACGGGGATGTTCATCAATTAAAATCTCCTTTAAGACTTCACAAAATCCTAAAATGGCATTCATCGGAGTCCGGATTTCATGGCTCATGTTAGCAAGAAATTCACTTTTCATGTGATTAGCGGAATCTGCGGCTATTTTCGCTAATCGTAATTCTTCATTCTGGATTTTTAATTGTTCATTGGCCTGTTGAAGAGCCTGGGTTCTATCCCGAACTTGTTTTTCTAATAATTCATTGTTTTGCTCTAATAATGCCTGATGGAGTCGTTGACTGGTAATATCATGAATCGTGATGACAATGCTAGCATGACTGGCTTCTGTATCTGTTGTGGCTTTTAAGGCGAGGTAAGTTGCAGAAATTCTTAAAAAGCGTCGTTTTTTTTGAAAATAAAATTCGTAGTCTCCTACCACTTTTTCCTGACCATGAAGGGCTAAGGTAAAGGGATGTTGGGTGACAGTAACGGGTTTTTCTTGTTGATAAAGGGGTAAAATTTCTACAATGGACTTCCCTAGAATTAAAATATGCAGTTTTTGTACTAAATCATCAAAGGGTTTATTGCACCATTGAATTTTTCCCTGGTCATCTGCCCAGGCGATCGCATTATCAACCGCACCGAGAGCCACCTCCATTTTCCCCAGGGTGGCACGGAGTTCTCTTTGTTGTTCTAGCCAATAGTCCGGTGTGCGCTCAGAGGTCATGCTTATCGTTCGCCATCCCCTAGGAATCTTACTCGGTAGCTAAAGGTCGTAACATCGCGCCAAATAGCCATTCTCCGTCCACTTTTTCTGCCAGGATAAAATGTTCTGAGAGAATTTCCCGTTGATCTTTGGTAAAGACCATCAGTTCTAAAGGATGGTTCAATACCTGGGCAATTTCCGTTGCCCGAAAACGCGAAAAGCCTAGATGATGAGCATCCCGAAAGGCTAGGGGTAAAATGACTGAAATCATCTGTCCGATAATCTCAGGCGATCGCCAACCCGTCAACATTTCAAAGGCTGGATTAACTTCTACCACGATGCCTTCTTGATTGGCAATCACGATCGCCTCCGTTTGTTGTCGCAATTCCGTTAAATTTGTCGGGTAAATCATAAACTATCAGAGAAAAAATCTAGATGGTGACGGTAAAAACGGCTCCCTGGGGTTGATTTTTGGCTAAGGTAAGAGTGCCGCCCATGGCTTCTACAGTCATTTTACAAAAGGCCAAACCTAAACCAATTTGAGAGACATTTTTGCGCGTTTCTCCTACTTCAAAAACCTGAAAAATTTCGCCGGCTTTTTCATCACTAATGCCGGAGCCTTGATCGCTGACCGTGACTTGTAGTTTTTTATCCGTTAACGGTATAATCGAGAGATGAACAATACCATCGGACGGCGAAAACTTAAAGGCATTAACCAATAAATTATCTATAATACGTTGTAGTAGGGGTTCATCTATCATAATCCAATGGGGTTGGTCAGGAATATTGGCTTGTAAGTGAACATGATAGAAATTGGCAATGGCTCGAAATTCACTGATAATCTGCTCGCTAAATTCTTTTAAATCCGTTGATACCTCTTGAATTGATAATTTCCCGGCTTCGAGTTTAGCCATTAATAAGAGATCATTAATCATATTATTTAAACGCTTGCCGGAGAGTAACATCTGTTGCAGACGGTTAAGCATTCTTTCTTGTTTGTCGGGTTTATCTACATATTTCAGGACAATTTCAATACCGAGAATCATACTTAATAGGGGATTACGTAAATCATGGACAATCATATTCGATAAGTTTTCCCGATTTTGTAAAGCTTCTTCGCGGAGTTCAATTAAGTGGGTTAGTTGGTCGTACTGGGCTTTAATCCGGAGAAGAGAAGTTACTCGCGCTCGCAATTCAATGCGATCAAAGGGTTTACTAATAAAGTCATCGGCTCCTTCTTCTAGGCAATGGGCCAAGTCACTTTTGGTATTGAGGGCCGTTACCATGAGAATGGGAATATGCAGATAGCGGGGATCTTGTTTGAGTCGCTGACAAACTTCAAGCCCGTTCATTTCTGGCATCATCACATCCAACAGAATGAGATCTGGTTTCGTTTTTTCGAGGAGAGCGAAGGCTTTAGGGCCACTGGAAGCATAAACCAATTCAATCGTTTCGCTTTCTAAAAAGCCGACTAAGGTATCAAAATTAGCAATTTGATCATCAATGACTAAAAGTTTTTTAGGAGAAGGATTCATTGGGTTAAATTAAATCAATTTTAAAGGAGTCTGTTATGGCTTAAAAGTTGATAAGCTGTTCACTATCTAAAATGCCTATAGGCAAGGAGCTTAAGCCCCTTGTTACAAGACTTTTTGCAAAATTATGATGCAATTTAAATTCGTAACAGCTTAAAGCCGGGTATTTAGAGATCAAGAATGTCCCAATAGGGAATGACAAAAGAGGGGAATCAGGGGAATTTTTCTAGTAATTGATCCATCGTTTTAGTTAATAATCGAAAACGGATAGGTTTGGTGAGATATTCGTTAGCGCCGGCGGCTAAACATCTTTCTTGGTCGCCAGGCATCGCTAGGGCAGTTAAGGCAATAATCGGTACCTGGGCAATTTCGGGGGTAGAACGAATCTGGGCGATCGCCATTAGACCATTGAGTTTTGGCATTTGAACATCCATTAAAATGAGGTCGGGATGGCAGGATTGGGCTAGGGCTAGGGCCTCTTCTCCATCGGTCGCAATTACTAACCGGTAGCCTTTTTGTGTGAGGTAGTCATGGAGGGTGTCGCGGTTGACCTCATTATCATCGGCCAATAGGATGACGGGTTGTTTTGTCGCTGTACGGAGGAGAGTTTCGGGGGTGATGGTCGGGAGCGACAAGGACTGGGGCGCAGAGGTTGGCCGATAGGGAAAATACAAAGTAAAACAACTCCCTTGGCCTAAATGGCTCGTCACCGTTACCCGCCCCTGATGGGCTTCCATAATCCGTTTGACCAGGGCTAGACCTAACCCTGTACCCTCGTATTGCCGACTTAAACGACTGTCAATTTGCTCAAAGGGGCGGAAGAGTTTGTCGAAATGCTCTGAAGCAATCCCAATGCCGGTATCACATACCGCGATCGCCACTTCTTCCTTGTCCAGAGTGAGGGTGAGCGTTACAGTTCCCCCCTGGGGCGTAAATTTAACGGCATTACTTAATAGATTTAACAAACATTGAAAAGCGCGGCGTTCATCTAAAGTCAGGAGGGAAAGCGGTAAATCAATCTGTTTTTGTAGTTGGATATTTTTAGCCTCAGCCAGCTGTTGCATCATCGTTAAACTATCGTGACAGATTTGAGTCAAATTCACCGGTCTTAAATCTAGCTCTAATTTGCCCGCTTCAATTTTAGCAAAATCGAGAATATCGTTAATTAAATCCAACAGATGACGACCACTTTTTTCGATTTGTTTGAGGGCTTTATCCTGGCGTGAATTAATCTCTCCAAAGGTCTTTTCCTGAAGGGCTTCCGACATCCCTAAAATTGAGGTTAAGGGGGTGCGTAATTCATGGCTCATGTTGGCCAAAAATTCATCCTTGAGGCGGGTGGCCTTGGCCAGGGCTTCATTGGATCGGACGAGTTCTTGGTTACTGGCGGTGAGTTGTTGAAAAAGATGGGCCTGTTGAATGGCGATCGCCAGTTGATTGGCAATTTGTTGCAGTAATTGAGCTTCCCGCGTTTGCCATTGCCGTTTCCCACGACAAGCATGGACGACTAAGATGCCCCAGAGTTTATTAGTATTATCCGGCGCTAACCAGCGATGGGCTTCCGGGTCGGTAACTTCTAATAAAATGGGAGCCACCATTTTGGATTGAATCTGACCCGCGAGGGAATATTCCCTTAAGCAATCCGTCCAGGGATCTTGCATCACATCGGGGACAATACGGGGGTTTCCCTGCCAATAGCAATCTAAAATTTCCTGAGACCAGACTTCATCTTGCCATTGCATATCCTTGAGATGGGGTAAATCCGGCGCAACGGCTTCTTCAAGAATTTGGCTCCGGCCATCGGCATAAAGACAAAAGACAATCACGCGATCGCCCTCAAATACCGTTTTCACGAGAGCCGTCACTTGAGCCAAAATCTCCGTTAAATCAAAAGAACTCCGAATCGCTTGAATAATTTCGCTAAAACCCTGTTGCCGTTGTAATTCCTCCCGAATCAAAGCCTCAGCCTGTTGTCTGACCGCTAATTCCCGTTGGATTTGATCGTATAAATTCGCTTGCTGAATGGCGATCGCCAGTTGTTGACTGGTTTGCTGGACTAACTCAATTTCCTGGGGTTGCCAACGACGGGGCGCGGTACAAGTATGAATACACAATAACCCCCACAATACCTGACCTTGCAGTAAAGGCATCACCAAATTAGCCCGAATTTGAAACTGGGCAAGAACCGCTTTATGACAGTCCTGTAAGTCGCTGTTCAGTACATCTTCAACGGCTTGGAAATGTCCCTGGATGTAGCTAAGAGAATAACCTTCACCAAAACAATGGTCATGGACAGGAATCGCCAACACCGAAGAAAAACCTTCATTGAGGGACTCTGCCACAAATTCCCCATCGTCGTAACCCGAATCGGGATAAAACTGAAAAATGGCGACCCGATCCACCCGCAAAAAGTCCCGAATTTCCTGGCAAGCGGTATTAAAGGTGGTGGATAAATCCAAGGTCTGGCGAATCCGTTGGCTGATCTGCCGTAGCAGGGTTTCTTTTTCCGCCTGATGACGCAGGGCCAATTCCGCCGTTTTTTGTTGGGTAATATCAAAATTGACCCCGATCATTTTTTGGGGCTGACCCGCTTGATCCCGAATGACCAAACCATAGGCTTTAATAAAAGCAATCGCACCATTGGGATGCAGAACCCGAAATTCCGTACTAAATTCTGTTTTCCCCGCAACGGTTTGATGTAACAAGGTTTCGGTCGCGGCACGATCCGGTTCATAAACGCCTTCTGACCAGATAGTGTAAGGCACTCGCTCCGTCGTGGGAGGATGGCCATAAAGCTCAAACATCCGTTTGTCCCAGGTCAAGGCGTTATCCACAATATTCCATTCCCAACAGCCGATTTCCCCCGCGTCCAGGGCAATACTTAACCGATTAGAAAGGGTTTGTAATTGCATTTCCGCTTGCTTGCGGTCGGTAATATCAAAGCGAATGGCTAGATATTGATAGGGTTGTCTGGAAGCATCCAAAAACGGCACGATGGTGCCGGCCAACCAGTAGCGATCGCCCTTTTTCGTCAGATTACAGATTTCCCCTCGCCAGATCTGACCCGCCCGAATGGTTTGCCAAAGGTTGTGGAAAAAGGACGGTGAATGCTCGCCGGAACTAATCAAACGATGGGTTTGCCCCAGTAATTCGGCACGGCTATAGCCGGAAATTTCGCAAAATCGGTCATTAACATAGGTGATCACCCCCTGGGCATCGGTAATCGCCACCAAAGCCGATTCATCCAACGCCAATTGAAAATCCCAAATCTCCTGGGTACGCTGGCGAACCTGGTGTTCCAAATCTTCATTCAGAGCTTGCAGTTGATTTTCGATCTGTTTTAAGGGGGTCACATCTTGCACCGTTCCCGTCGAAATGAGGGGCTGACCTGACTCACTAAACACCGTTTCGCATTGTTCCTGGAGATACTTAATCCGACCATCCGGCAGTTGAAGACGATGATTCACTCCGTAGGGAAAACCATCCTGAAGATGTTGGGCATAGGCACGAGACAATGCTTCTCGGTCTTCGGGATGAATAATGACCAAAAAGGCTTCGTAGCTCGGTAAAAAAACCTGGGGATCTAACTCAAAAATGCGAAAGACTTCTTCCGACCAATACAAATCACCCGTTGAGTGATTGAGCTCCCAATTGCCGATCTGGGCAATGCGCTGGGCTTGCTGGAGTCGCGTTGAAGTCACTTGTAGCTCGGTTGCCGTTTGCACTCGTTCCCGGGCATTGGCCAGGGTCTGGGTCAAAATGGTTAAGAGGCGAATGGCTTCAGGAGTCCAATCCATCGGTTGGGTACTAGATGCTACCCCCAGAAATCCGATCACCGTGCTTTGTTGGATGAAGGGAATGCCTAGGGTAGCTTTTATCCCAAACTGTTGCCAATGAGCGACATCAACCACCGCAGAAGGGGGAGCCTGCTCCATATCGGAGACATAACAAATCTGTTGGGACTGAATTAAGGATACTGACCAGGGAAAAACCGCAAAGGGAAGGGCTTGGGCTTCGGCTTGATAGGCACGACGATCCGGGGGAACCCATTCCTGCTCCATAACCATTACCTGATTCTCAAAGTCCAGGCGAAATAACGCACAACTATCCGCCTGGGTGAGTTGTCCAATGCGCTCTAACATTCTTTGGGTTTCGGCTGGTAAATTATCCGCATTAACATCCACCAGCCGATGACTAATCTCAGCAATTAGTTGATTAAAAGCCGTTTCCTGTTGGAGGGCAATTTCCGCTTGTTTCCGTTGCGTAATATCTTCGGCAATACCACACACCCGCCCCTTACCCTGAGCGGCTTGCACGACAAAGGTGCGGTCTAAGATCCAACGCACAGAACCATCGGGACGTACAATGCGATATTCAATCTCTGTATTGTGACCCTGGAGTTGGTCTTGATAAGCCTGAATCACCACAGGATGGTCGGCTTCCATCACGGCATCTATGTAGCTGGCGGGCTGGGCATATAGACTTTCACAGGAACGTTGCCAGATGGTTTCGTAACTGGGACTGATATAAAGGAGTTTTCCTTTGGTTTGATCGGTCAGATAAAAGACCTGGCGAATATTTTCCGCTAACTGACGAAAACGGCTTTCGCTTTCCTTGAGTTGGGCTTCCTGTTGCTTGCGATCGGTAATTTCTAGGGTAATACCATGCCAAGCAACTTCACCGGTGGGTAATGTTTCAGGACTGGAGTTAGCTTGTATCCATTTTAACCGACCAGAAGGCGAAACCCAACGGAATTCCTGACAGAAAAGGCTGAGGTGGGCCAAGCTCTCTTCCACTGCCTGGACATAGCCCGCCACATCTTCGGGGTGGATTTGTTGCAGTATCAATTCGGCATTGGCCAGGGCAGACTCGATCGCCACTTCAAAAAGCTCTTCGGCCTGGGGGCTGAGATAGGTAAAAGTATAGGAACCATCTAAACGGCGTAAAAGCGTGTAAAGTGTCCCCGGCTGGGCGATCGCCAACTGTCGGAATTGGTTTTCCTTGGCGGTTAACCGAGCTTCCATTTCCTTTCGTTGAGTAATATCGGCAATCATCCCAATGACCCCCACCGGTTGCCCTTGGTCGTCGTATAGCCATTGGTTGCGGTCTTCTAGCCAGAGATAGTGGCCTTGCTGGTGACGCAGACGGTATTCCAGATGAAAGCCTTGGTGTGCTTCCGTTGCGTGTTTCATTTCTGCTAGAAATAACGGGCGATCCTGGGGATGAAGTAAGGCTAACCAATCGCTTAAACGTTGCGGTAATTGGCTTTTGGTATAACCCAAAATTTGTTCGACATTCGGACTCCAAAGCACCGAGTCATGGGTGAAATAGTATTCATAAATCATCTGGCCACTGGCCCGTTCCGCTAATTCGTAGCGAGTGCGCCATTGATTTAATTCCTGTAATTGTTGATTTAGCTGTTGATTGGCTTTTGACTGTTGAACGGCGATCGCCAGTTGCGTGGCAATTTGTTGGAGCAGGTTGATTTCACTACTATCCCAAACCCTGGGAGCCTCACACTGATGGGCAATTAATAAACCCCACAGAATCGGAGACAGGGAGGAGGAAGGTTGCAAAAGAATCGGCACCACCAGATTGGCCCGGACTTGAAAACCTTGGAGTAACTGAATATGACAATCTGTTAAACCCGCCTGAAGAATATCCGAGGCGTGAAAAATGCGTCCTGTCCGATAATCTCCCCCGGACGTTTGCTGAAAACAGGTGTCTGTGACCTGCTGATCTAGGATGGCTCTCCAGGGCTGAACTACCTGCTCCGCCACCACTTGACCACTCATATCGGCATTAAAGCGATAAATAACGACCCGGTCATTGTTTAAGAGTTTTTGGACTCCCTCCACACAGGTATTTAAAATGCTTTGCAGGTCAAAGGCACGGCGAATCCTTTCAGCGATTTGACTAGCCAGACTTTCCCGTTCTTGAAATTGATGAATCCGTTGGGAGAGTCGCCATTGTTGTAGGGTTGTCTTAACAATTCGTTGCAGGACACTAGAACTGATTTTGTCTTTTATCAAATAGTCACTCGCCCCTAGTTTCACTGCCTGAACAATCGCCTCCGGCTCTCCTCGGTTAGACAAGCAAATAATCGGTAACGTCTGATTGGGATAACGCTCTTGTACATAGGCGAGAAACTCCAGCCCACTGCCATCGGCTAAATCCATGGCCAGTAAGACCACATCGGGCTGTTGGGCTTGCCAAAGTCGAATCCCCGTTTCCAGGGTATCCGCTTCGAGAAAGTGATAGGGGTCAAGCTCGGAATACCCCGCTCCATCAGGCGATCGCAGACAATGACAATAAAAGAGGCGATCGTCACCGCAATCATCAACGATTAAAATCGTGATCTCTAATGGAGATGGCTTAGACATTGGCGAAGGCGGCTTAGATTCCATTGAGATGCAGTCAAGCTTAGAGCCAGTTTTCTAAAAATCAAGTGTCAGCAAGGAGTTTAAACTCCTGGTTCGCAAAATCGGTAGGGACTTCACCTAGCGAAAAACGTTATCAATCCATCTTACAGAAAAATATTTAGGTTAAGGTCTTTCTTTTGTTAGCTTTATGTCAGACTTGAGTAACCGTTATTAACACTTACCGAATTTTTCTGCAAAAATACGGATTATTTCACGATGAATTCTGAGGCACTTAACCAGTAACCTCTAAGTATTGACTAAATTTCTACCGTAAACACCGATCCACTAGGGATATTGGAGGTAAGAGCCAAGGTTCCTCCCTGGGCTTCTACCGCCATTTTACAGAAGGCCAGTCCTAAGCCAATTTGGGGAATATTCGCTTTTAGCTCTCCCACTTCAAAGCGATTAAAAATCCGCTGTTTATTTTCTTCACTAATGCCCGATCCCAAATCAGCAACGGTCACTTTCAAATGATTATCTGGGAGATATTCTAAGGTAAAAATAACGGGACTATGGGGAGGCGAAAACTTAATAGCATTGGTCAATAAATTTTCGATAATCCTTCGTAAAAGGTTGGCATCAATGATGATGGTTTGTCCGGGCAAGGGTAACTGAGCTTGTAATTCCACATGATGGATCGTTGCCGATAATTCCAGATCATTAATAATATCCTTACCCAATTGATGTAAGTCAGTGGGACTAGGATTGAAGAGGATTTTACCGGCCTCTAATTTCGCCATGATCAACAAACTGTCAATCATGTGTTGCATTCGTTGGCCGGACTCGGTAATTTGGGCAAGTTTTTGATAAATTTTCTCGATAGAAAAATCACACTCCAAATAATGTTGCATGAGATTAGTTGCTAACAATACGGAAGATAGAGGGTTTCTGAGGTCATGGACGATCATATTGGACATATCTTCCCGAAATTGGAGGGTTTCTTCCCGGAGTTTGAGTAGCTTTTCAAGTTCTAAATTAGTATATTCGAGATTATTTTCATAAGTTTTCTGTTCCGTAATATCTCGATTAATACCTAAAATTCGCCGGGCTTGACCGGTTTCATCCCGTTGCACAATGCCTAAATCCTGAATCCAGCGCACTTCTCCGTCCGGTCGAATAATGCGAAATTCAAAGTCAAAGGTTTGTTCATGTTGAATAATGCTGTTGACTTTCTCTCCCACACGATCGCGGTCTTCGGGATAAATACAATCAAACCATTGATGAGATGTCACCGTTTGGGTGTCGGTTGGTAAGCCATAGATTTTGAGCGTTTCTTGATCCCAATAGGCAGTTTCGTCTAATTGCCATTCCCAGGAACCGATCGCCCCGGCTTGCATGGCGAGAGTTAAACGTTCCGATACGTTGCGTAAGTCTAATTCGGCTTGTTTGCGATCGCTGATGTCTATCACCAGGCAAATACACTGCCCGTTTTCCTCAGAAATCAGACCGGCTCCCAGTAAAACCGGCACCAGATAACCTTGTTTATGGTAATAGGCTTTTTCCCAGGGTTTGATGCTTCCATATTCTTTTAAATAGGTGATCACCGCTAAGTCCTGGGACACATATTCGGGAGGCGTTAAGGTTTGCCAGTTAATTTTTCCCTCCTCTAACTCAGCCTGCGAATAGCCAATCATCTCTAAAAAATAATCATTTGCATCGGTAATTAAGCCACTAAAATCGGTAAATATTATGCCCGCAACATTCAAGTCAAATAGACGACGAAAACGAGATTCACTGGTTTGCAATTCAGCCGTCCGTTGAGCAATTAAATCTTCTAAAGACTGATTCAAGGTTGCCAGCGATTCTTTCGCTTTGTGTAGGACTGTAATATCTTGAACCGTTCCCTGGGAAACTAAAGGCGTACCGTCTTCCTGAAAAATTGTTTCACATTGCTCCTGGACATACTTAATACGACCATCCGGCATCAACAGACGATGAATTATTTGATAGGGTGTTTGATCATGGAGATGTTGGGTATAGGCATCATTGACTAGCTCGCGGTCATCGGGATGAACCGTATTCAGAAAACCTTCGTAGGAAGGAACAAACTGCTCAGGGGCAATCTCAAAAATCCGAAAAATTTCCTCCGACCAATATAAATCATTAGTTCTTAAATCCAATTCCCAATTGCCTAATTTGGCAATCCGTTGAGCGTCTTGATGCAATTTTTTAGTTTTGATTAATGCTAATTCCGATTCTTTATGCTCCGTAATATCCATTAATATTCCAATAACCCCGATCACTTCTCCCTGGGCATTCCTGACAAATTGATTACAGTCTTTAATCCAGAGATAATGACCCACCCGGTGTTGTAAACGATACTCTACGGTAAACGACACATGATTCTGTATGGCGTTGGTCGTTGCCGCTAAAAACATCGGATAATCATCAGGATGAATCAACGTGGTAAACGCATCTTTGGTGAGAGGTAATTGATCGGCGGCATAACCCAAAATTCCCTGGGCATTCGTTCCCCAAATAATCCGGTCTTCTGCAAAATGATATTCATATAACACCTGGCCACTGGCCTGTTCCGCTAATTGATAGCGATCGCGCCAGGCGGCTAATTCAATTTCCTGTAATTTTTCCTGGGTAATATTCTCCACAATGCCGTACCAGGCCACCTCTCCGTTAGCCCGCAGTTCCGGTTGACAATTTCCCTTTAACCATTTCACCTGGCCGGAGGGGGTAATAATCCGCCATTCATGGGTAAAAAGACTCAAATTTTCTCGGCTGACGACCACCGCTTGCCAATAGTCCGCCACATCGTCAGGATGGTACTGCTGAAACACAAGATCTGCATTCGCTAAGATGGCCGCCTGACTGAGTTCATGGATCGTTTCTACTGCCGGGCTAACGTATTCAAATACGATAGAACCATCTGGTTTCTGCACAATCCCAAAAATTACCCCAGGACAAACCGCCGCGATCTTTTGCCAGTAACTGGCCGTCGGCACGAGAGGCGCGATCGCTGACTCTAAATCCGGGCTGAGGGGGACACTGTTTTCCATGGAGACCCAAAGCAAACGACTCTGTTGGCGAAGAAGATGGAAATTATAAGATTATCCTTACAATTATTATGCTGGAAAAATTGGCTACACAGACAAAACCCTGAGCAATGTGCAGTAAACTTTGAGCAAGAGAGACTTAAAGCCGCGATCGCTTTTTCGATCTTAACGATTAGAACAATACACGAATCCCAAAAAATGAAGCTGACCTATTCTTGTTCAAATTAATCAAATTCTGATTCCTAGCCCCTAATCGCTGAAACTCCGTTAAACTAAGAAGAATTTTGTATTTTCTCTGTAACCCTTAGATTAACCTTAAAAACTACTTGTGACTGCTAATTCCCTCGCCCGGACTCCCCTCTATTCCCTGATCCAAGCCCAAAAAGCGAAATTTACTGAATTTTCCGGTTGGGAAATGCCTGTCCAATTTACTGGACTAAAACCAGAACATCTAGCCGTGCGATCGGCGGTCGGAATGTTTGATATTTCCCACATGGGTAAATTTATTTTTACCGGTGAGCAACCACTTCAATTTCTCGATCGCCTCGTGCCGTCTGACCTCTCCCGGTTAACCCCTGGCCGCGCCCAATATACGGTTTTGCTCAATCCGGATGGAGGAATCATTGATGATGTGATTATCTATGACCAGGGCAAAGAAAAAACGGTGATGATTGTCAATGCCGCCACCAAAGAGAAGGATAAGACCTGGCTATTGTCCCAATTAGCTCAAAATCCGATTCAATTAACCGATGTCTCTGACGATAACGTTTTATTAGCCCTCCAAGGCCCCCAGGCGGTCAACACCCTACAATCTTTGCTTACCACCGATTTAAGCACCCTGCCAACCTTTGGACAGTTGGAAACCGAACTGTTGGGAGAGTCGGCCTTTATTGCTCGCACCGGTTACACCGGGGAAGATGGCGTGGAAATTATGATCCCGATTGAAGCGGGTCAGGAACTCTGGCGATCGCTGTCGGAAAAGGGAGTGACTCCCTGCGGATTAGGGGCGAGGGATACCTTGCGGTTGGAGGCGGCGATGAGTCTCTACGGTCAGGATATGGATGATCACACCAGTCCGTTGGAGGCCGGCTTAAATTGGCTCGTTCATTGGGACAAGGGGGATTTTATCGGTCGTTCAGCCCTCGAAGCCCAAAAAGCCCAGGGAATCCCTCGTCGGTTAGTGGGTCTGGAAATGGCCGGTCGTCACATTGCTCGCCATGGCTATCCCGTCAAGGTGAAGGATCAAGTCGTCGGCGAGATTACCAGTGGCACCTTGTCCCCCACCCTCGAAAAGGCGATCGCCCTGGCCTATGTCCCCACAGAATGGAGTAAAACCGGACAAACCCTAGCCGTTGAAATTCGGGGCAAAGATTATCCGGGAACCATTATCAAAAAACCCTTTTATCGAAAATTTGGGTTTTAAACCCCGTCCTTTAGGACAGCTTTGATTGATTTTGGATGTATCGCTTAAGAACTGAGAGAGGTGCGCCACCAATACTTGAAACAAAGTAGGACGGACTCCAAAGAGCATCTTTTCCGTAAGGCTTTTTGAATCCTGACTGTCCATAGCGACGACTGGAAACCCCCTTAAGTGAATTGACCATCTCTCAAACCGATAACTTGGGTGGATATTCTATCAATGCGTGAACAT
>JACCDQ010385393.1_pt1 | contig 14845 bp, 6 predicted proteins | sample 7446031 | NCBI WGS metagenome assembly JACCDQ01 (sample SAMN15323442, study PRJNA562643) | freshwater metagenome | isolation source: river surface water | place: USA:Blue River Watershed | collected 2017-08-17
GCCGAGCAAGGGCGCGCCGGCGACGATGCTGTCGAGGAGATGCAGGCCGCGCTGGAGGCGGATCAGCTCGTGGCGGGCCCAGGCCTTGAGCACGTCGCCCGAGGCGCCGTCCTTCCAGCGCTGCACGAGACGACCCGCGACGGACTCGCCGTCGGCGGCGCCCACCTGATCGAGCTGGCCCGCGAGGACCGCCTTGACGACGGACTCAGGGGCGACCCGGGAGACCCGGAGAGCCAGGGCGCGTTCGATGACGAGATAGACCGCCAGGAAAGAGCAGAAACCGAGGGGCCAGATGAAGGCGCCTGCGCCTTGGATGAGGGTTTGCACGGCTCTAAAGTCGGGAAACCCCCAGTAGTCGCAAGCACCCTCTTTAAATTGCCATTAAATGACTGTTTAATGAGTTTAAATGAATTTAAATGACATTAATAACGCATTTGGAACAAATGTGTAAAACCAATCCTTTGACTTAGCCCTAGGGGGGTTTACTGTGATTTTACCCCAATTTTCCCATGAAGCCCAATCGCTCTGGTTTCTCTCTCGTGCTCTCGCTGACCATCATGGCGGCGATGGTCATGATGGTGATCGTCCTCGCCTCTTTCCTGCAGGTGGAAAGCCGCCTCGCGCAAAGCAACGCCGGCTACCTCCGCGCGCGTTTCAACGCCCTCGCCTCCGCTCGCATCGCGATCGCGCAGCTGCAGGTGATGGCCGGCCCCGACCAGCGCGTGACCATGCGCGCCGACATGTATGCGGACAACGACGTGGCCGTAGGCAACAACGACGCCACGACGATCGCCGCCCGCCGCAACCTCACCGACCGCACCAACAACAACGCTCCGGCCGGCGGCCGCCTCTCGCACCAGAAGAAATACCTCACGGGCGTGTGGGCGACGGGCGGCATCGACCCGCGCCTGCCGCGCGACTGGGACGTGTCCAATCCGGCCAACTCGCGCCTGTTCCTCGGCTGGCTGGCCTCGCCCTTCGACGTCAACGGCGACCCCGAGCTTTCCGGCACGGCCACCCATTACCTCCCGAACTCGACCTACTACACCACCGACGCCGACGGACGACGCGTGGCCGACATGAGCCGCGAAGGCCAGGCCCTGATCGACGCCCTCGGCACCCCCATCGACACGGATCCGAACCGCCTGGTCCCCTTGGTCTCCTTCGGCACCCTCAACCTCCCGGCAGGCCTCACCGGCATGCAGCGCAACTATCTCGGCGCGATCGACGCCCGTCCGCAACCGCTGCCCGGCCCCGCCTTCACGGACGGCACGGCGCTCGGCGCCAACGGCCGCTACGCCTACTGGATCGGCGACGAAGGCCTCAAGGCCAAGGTCAACCTCCCCGACTTCTACGCGGCTACGTCCGCCGGCGCGACGCTGACGCCGGAGGCATGGGACCGCGGCTTCGCCGCTTCCGCCAACCAGCGCAACAGCATCGCCGCGATCGGCGCGCCCGGAGAGATCCTGCGCGACGGCGTGAACGCCCGCGGACAGCTGCCCGCCAACTTCAACTTCGAAGCCTGGCGTCTGAGCGACGTGGCCGCCTCCGTCGGCAACCCTCAGTCCTACCAGCTCGGCAAGGCCATCGGCTCGGCGGGCCTCGCGGCGTGGGCCGCGCGCCAGGCGGGACCGGCCGCGGGACAGGCCATGAGCGACGCCGCCCGCCTGCTCTGGCACGACGTCACGACCTACTCCTTCTCGACGCTGACCGACACCTATAACGGCGGCGTGAAGCTCGACCTCTCGACGGCGTTCGAGCTGCCCTACGCGATGTACCGCGGCCTCGAAGTGTACCCGGGCCAGAAAGACCCGACGATCGTCACGGACGCGCGCCTGCGCAAGCCGTCGCTCTTCCATGGCGCGCCCAACGCGCACGTCACCACGGCCGGCCTCGGCGCGAGCGGCATGGCGGTCGACCTTGACTACAATCGCCCCAACCTGGTCGACAAGCTGGGTTCGCCCTCCGAACTGCTGCTGGCCTCGCCGCGCGCTTCGGAGTGGTCTCCGCGTTACCTGCGGTCGTTGCTCGGCACCTCCTACAACCTCATCCTCGCCCGCAACGGCGGCTCGGGCACGACGCCCGGCGCCGCCAGCGAGACGCCCGAGCGCCTGGGCTTCGTCTACGAAGCGCCGCTGCGCTCCGCGTTCTTCGACTCCTACCAGCAGAACGCGACCACGGTCTCGCGCATCGCCGCCACCACCGAGCGCAGCCCGAACGCCACCGAGAACCGCCCGGGCTCGACGAGCTATTTCTCCAGCGCCAGCAACAACCTCACCCTCCGCGTCAACGCCCTGCCGTGGTCCGAACTGGCCGAGACGCACGCCGAGAACCTGAACGGACGCATCGTCCGCGGCCCGACCTGGGACCTGTACCGCAACTACTACCGCATGTACAAGCGCGAGATCGAACAGGCCGGCAAGACCTCCGGCGCGCTCCGCGGCCAGCCGGCGGCGCCCGCTGACGCGGTGGTCGCGCGCGGCGTCGAACCGCTCACCTACGCCAACGGCAACCGCAACGAACCCGTGCAGCGCAGCCGCCAGGTCAATCCCAGCGGCTCGGCCGCGCCGTGGGCCATCGCCCCCCGGCCCGACCAGTTCTACGCGGGCGGAGGCCAGCTGAACGCCAACCGTTACTTCTACCGCAACAACCTTTCGGCGCCCAGCGACACGCCGAGCTTCCAGGCCGAACAGCGCCTCCGCTACCCGAACATCCTCGCCCACAACTACGTCGGCACGCAGTTCGGAACCAACGTCGTCACCAACTTCGACCGCATGGGCATCGCCCAGCCCCGCCCGGCGACCAACGACGCCTACTACGACCTCAGCGGCAATTTCCCGGAGACCAGCACCCGCACGTGGCCGACCTCGATGAGCCTCTCCCCGAGCATCGTCCGTTTCTCGATGATCTTCTCGGGCGTGTTCTCCGACGCCACCGGCGCGGACCCCAACGGCACGCTGGGCGTCACGGTGGATCCGGTCGTGATGGTGCACAACCCCTACGACGTCGCCATCGAGTTCGAGGGCCTCGCGATGGTCACCAACGGCGAGTCCCTCCCGTTCATCTTCGACGTGCAGATCGAGCAGTGGGACTTCGCCGACACGCACTGGCAGTATTTCGATCCCAACCCGGGCTCGCCGACCCGCAACGGCAGCATGACCGAACCCCGCACCCGCAACCTGACGGACCCGCTGTGGATCGGCGAACGCGTGCAGCGCACCCTGACGATCGGCGAAGTGGCCCTGGGCGACGGCGCCTACGAAAACCGCTCGTTCTCCTTCCGCCTCGTGGATCCGGGCCGCAAGTTCCGCCTCGAGCCGGGCGAGGTGAAGACGATCAGCACCAAGTTCATCGGCGGGGACTACAAGTCCAACCGCGCCAGCAACACGGTGATCGCGACCAACGATTTCGGCTACGACCTCGGCAGCAACGCCGTGTACAAGATGACGCCGTTCTACAACGTACGTCACCGCCGCGGCGGAGACGTGACGACGCAGCTGGAAGAAGGAACGCCTGCAGACCTCACCAAGCCCGACGGACGCCTGTGGACCTGGGGCTTCATGCCGCAGCGTCGCAGCGACGGCAAGATGTACGTGCTCCCCGCGCCGACGGGCGCCGGCCAGGCGCCGGCCCACGGCTTCTTCGGCGGCTACTGCTACAACGCCGGCCCCGACAATCCGGCCGCCTTCCACAGCGCGCTCGACCTCTGGAACGACGTGAAGAATTCGCGCCGCCTGCGCGACGCCTTCGGCATCGACTGGGACGGCACCGCGAAGAAGCTCAAGACCGTCCTCCAGTTCGCCTCTCCGCCCAACCAGAACAAGACGGTGCGCTTCGTCGTGCGCAACTCCGGGTGGGTCAACTACGACAACCGCGTCGTCGGCGAGGAAGGCACCCCGAACACCCCGGGCTACGTCTTCCCCCGCCTGCGCAACGGCACCACGGCGATCGGCGGCCACCAGCACTGGAACTTCTACCTGATCAACAACCGCAGCATCGACGGACAGGCGCTGAACAAGGACCGCCGCTGGTTCGGTTCGCCCACCACCGACAACCCCACCTATAATCCGTCCGCGAGGACCGTCAGCGGCTTCGTCTACGAAGGATCGGGCACCGCGCCCGGACAGCACCTCGTCGACGAGTCTCTCCTGCTCAACTTCCAGGCGCTCACCGCCGGCTGGCCGCTTTACGGCAACGACAACGGCCACTGGAGCAACATCATCCAGTACAACGAAGAATGGCTGCGCTCGGTCTCCGGAGGCAACCCCCGCCCGCCCGACTACCGCATCGCCACCGGACGCAACCCGGTCGCCACCCACACGGGCGTGACCTGGCGCGGCGACAACAACGTGATCGGCCAGCAGGTCACCTTCGGCCCCGAAAACGGCGACCCTGAATTCGGCCGCCCGGAGATCACTTCCGGCCGCGCGGGTTCGCTGAACGGACGCATCGTCGCCTCGATCCGCGCCGACCGCGGCAACGACAAGCAGCCGTTCTTCATGACGGACTTCCTGCTCCGCTCGGCGGAGATGACCGGACAGACCCGCGACATCTGGTACCCGGCGGATAATCCCTCGGCCTTCTCGAACTTCCGCATCAACACCGACAACAGCCGACGCCTGGTGACCCCTCCGGAGATCTTCAACGCCCCGATGTCGCCGTTCTTCCTGAGCGTGCGCCCGCAGCAGGCCCACCTGTACGGTTACGACGGCAAGGCGCACACGCCGATCGGCTGGGTGCTCTCGCAGCGCGGCCTCGACGCCGAACCGCAGATGGCCCTGAGCGCCAACAACACCAACGCTTACTGGGGCGCGAGCGTGAACCCGACCGTCAGCCAGCGCTCCGACACCGTGCTGTTCCCGGTGCCCCGCCGCCCGCTCCTCTCGCTGGCGCAGCTCGGCTCCGCCGGTCATGCCCAGGTGAACACCGACGCCGACCTCACCGTGGGATCTTCGTTCGCCCATCCCGGCATCTCCGACCTGACCAAGGTCACCGACTGGCCCGGCCCCAAGCGCGAAAGCGGCACCGACCGGGCGATCCCGGAAAACGGCTACGTCGGCATCCACGAAGGCACCCGCATGATCCGCAACGTCGCGAACGTGCGGACCGACCACGCCTTCGTCTCGAACCTCGCCCTCTGGGACGCCTTCTACTTCAGCGGCCTGAACCTCCAGGCGAATTCGTATTCCCTGCCGGGCGAGCGCAACGCCTTCCCGGGCGGCCCCGACCTGCCCGTCGACACGGACGTCGCCGCCGAACAAGCGGCGGCCCTGCGCCGCGCGGCCGGCAACATCAGCGGGTTCGACGTGACCTCGTTCCGCGACGTGAAGCAGGCCCTTGAAGCCGGCTACAACCCGCTCGCCAACAAACGCGTCGTCTTCCAGCCCGACGCCCGCGGCGCCGTCGCCGACATGACGTTCCCGTCGGCCGTCGACTTCCCGCATCCGGGCTACCTGGCCCGCAACTCGCTCTATGACGGCGGGTTCAACGTGAACTCGACCTCCAAGGCGGCCTGGAAAGCCGTGCTCGCCGGCATGCGGGGTCAGACCATGCCGGACGGATCCTCCGTCAGCGGCACCGTGCTCACCCGCTTCGCGCGCTCGTTCCGCCCCTCCGGCGGCGACATCAACGCGTGGAACAACTACCGCGAGCTGACCGACGCCGAGATCGACCGCCTCGCCGCCGAAGTGGTCCGTGAAGTCCGCGACCGCGGCCCCTTCATGTCCCTGGCCGACTTCGTGAACCGACGTCTGCTCGACTCCACCGACCTACGCCAGCGTCAGCACGGGCTCAAAGGCGCCCTGCAGTCCGCCATCGACCGCTCGGGCATCAACAACAACTCGATCCGCGACGCCGGCGGCAACCTCACCGACGGGACCTTCGCGGCTCCGGACGCCCCCAACCTCACCACGAGCTTCACGGACCCCAACGGCAACAGCGGCCGCGGGGCGCCGAACTTCACGGACAGGAACGCCGACGGACCCGGCGTCTGGGGCGTGCTGAAGAAGGCGACCAATCCGACCGCCCCGCGCTTCCCCAACATCGCTTCGATGAGCCAGCAGGCGACCTCGACCGCCGACCAGCGCGTCACCGCCGGCCTCGGCGCCCCGCAAGTCGTGACCCAGATGGACGTGCTCAACACGGTCGGACCGAACCTGACGCCGCGCTCGGACACGTTCACCATCCGCGCCTATGGCGAGGCCTTGGACAACGCCGGCAACACCATCGGCCGCGCCTGGGTCGAAGTGGTCGTGCAACGCAGCGCCCAGCTGATGATCCCGTCGACGCGCGGCCCCGCCTACGACGAGCCCACCCGCCGACGGCTCAACTACCGCGTCAACGGCGCCTTCACCAAGGAGTATGACTTCATCCCCATGCTCGACGCCTACGAAAGCCTGCACGCCGGCGGCGCCGCGAGCAACATCCGGCTCCCGGCCAACGCCACGCCCTTCGAGCGCGAGAACTGGAACGTGAACCGTCTCCTCGGCCGCCGTTTCAAGGCCACCTCGATCCGCTGGCTCAACGCGAACGAAATCTGAACCCATGATCATCAGGAAATTTCTGGCGGGGCTGCTGCTTTCCGCCGTCTGGCTCGGCCTGTCCGCCGCCGACAACAAGGAGACCCGGCCGGAGGCCGAGAAGACCAAGTCCGCCGCGCGGACGAGGGGCCAGTCCGAACGGACCTGCGCGCTGACCGTCACCTGGTGGGAAGACCCCCTGCTCGCCGAAGGCGAACGGCTCGAGCTCGGCGTGCAAGGCGACCGCGAGGTGACGCCCATCCACCCCAGCGCGATGAACCCGGGCGGCACCATCCTCTACGAAGGACCGGCCACCGTCGCGGTCGTGCGCAAAGGCATGGTCCCGAACCCCAACGGGAAGCCCGATGCCAAGCCCGTCGAGGGTTGGCTGCCCTTCGCCCAGTTCACGATCGGCGAGGGCGACCGAGAGGCCCTGGCGATCCTGTTCGCGACGGATGGCACGAAGAAGGTGATGGTGCGGACCTTCAACATCGACGTGGAGAGCTTTCCCTTCGGCGGATTCGACGTGCTTAACTTCAGCAAGACCCGCCTGCTCTGCAGCATGGGCGGAAAAGTCTTCTACGCCGATCCCGGCCGGCGTGCGCGCAGCCCGACGGTCATCGCCAAGCGCGAGGTGGTGAACTTCTTCATGGGCATCACCGAGCCGGACGGCGCCCAGAAACTCATCTACCGCGCCCCGCTCATCCTGAGCGAGAAGAACCGCCGCCTCTACTTCGTGCTCGAGAACCCTGACCCGAGCTCGCCCACCCGTTTCGTCTCGCATACGCTGATCCAGCACGTCGCCGGCCACCGGACGATCGAGAGCCTGCGCGGCCAGAAGACCAGCGGCGCGCCGGAGGCGGAAAAGACGCCGGCGCCGGAGCCCGAGAGCCAGCCGAAGAAGGAAGCGAAGCCCGCGACGCCCAAGGCCGCCTGAGGGCTCAGAGCGACGAGGCCGCTTCCCGGTCCGCCAGCCAGGTGACGCGAGGCGCGAAGGCGCGCAGCGCCTGGCCGGGGTGGAGCGCGGGCGCGAAAGCGCCGTGGGCGATCTCGCGCATGGCCGGGGCCTTGGCGGCGCCGCCGACGAGCACGACGATGGACGCGCATTGGGCGAGGCCGGCCTCGGTGATGGTCAGGCGCCAGCCGCGGCCCGGCCATTCGGTGGCGACGAAGCGCGCGCCGGACTTCTGTCCGATCAGCGGGCACTTCGGCCAGAGCGAGGCGATGTGGCTGTCGTCGCCCAGGCCGAGGACGCAGAGGTCGAAGGCCTTGGCAGGCGAGCGCTCGGCCCAGGCGGCCTCATAGGCGGACGCGGCTTCGGCCGGAGCCCGTTCGACCGGCCAGGGGAAACGACGGGCGGCGGGCACGCCGAGCGCGTCGAGCATGCCGCGGGCGGCGTGGCCGAAGTTGGAGTCATCGGACGAAAGCGGAACGCAACGCTCGTCGCTCACGTGCCAGTCGATGCGGGCGAGGGCTTCGGCCGTGAGGGCTCCCGTGCGGACCACCCAGGCGTAGAAGGCCTTGGGCGTGGAGCCGCCGCTCAGTCCGACGGAGGCCGGACCCTGGGCGGCGAGGGCGTTGATGCGTCGGGCGAGCTCGGCGAAGGATTCCTCGCGGGTGAGGATCTCGACCGTGCCGGCGGGAGTGACGAGGGAGGGCATGGGGAGATGATAGAGGATGGAGGATGAAGGATGGAAGAAAGATGAGAAGAGGGCCGAATAGGGATAGGGCCAGAGCCAGGGCTAGGGCTAGGTTGGGGCTAGATAACGGAGGGAAACAAGAAGGGCGTCCTTGCGGACGCCCTTTCATGACCAGCGATACTCTATGCTCGGAACTCGATACTCTGACTTACTGGCAGGCCTCGCAGGTGCCGCCGTTGCGCATGGCCTCGATGGAGCACGCGTTCTTCTCTTCGGCGGTGTATTCCTTCTTCGGCTCGGACTTCGGGGCCTTCTCGACCGTGGCCTTCTCGATGTTGGAGGCGCCGAGGGTGCGGAGGTAGTAGGTGGTCTTGAGACCGGTGCGCCAGGCGTACTGGTACATGTGCGAGAGCATCTTCAGGTCCGGGGTCGGGAGGAAGAGGTTCAGCGACTGCGCCTGGTCGATCCACTTCTGGCGGCGGGCGGCGGCGTCGATGAGCCACTTGTTCTCGATGGTGAAGGCGGTCAGGTACTTGTCCTTGATGGCCTGCGGGATCTCGGCGATGTCCTTGAGCTCGCCGTCGAAGTACTTGATCTGCTGCATCATCTCCTGGCTCCACAGGCCGAGCTTCTTGAGGTCGCGGACCAGGTAGCCGTTGAGTTCGGTGAACTCGCCGGACAGGTTGCTCTTCACGAAGAGGTTCTTGTAGGTCGGCTCGATGCAGGGCGAGCTGCCGACGATGTTGGAGATCGTGGCGGTCGGGGCGATCGCGAGGACGTTGGAGTTGCGCATGCCGTGCTTGGCGATCTTGGCGCGGACCGGAGCCCAGTCCATGCGGCCGCCGCGCTTGACCTCGATCGGCTCGCCGCGCTCCTGCTCGAGGAGGTCGACGGTGTCCTGCGGGAGCAGGCCGCGGTCCCACTTGGAGCCCTTGTAGCTGCTGTAGGTGCCGCGTTCGGCGGCGAGGTCGGCGGAGGTCTCGTAGGCGTAGTAGGCCACGGCTTCCATGATCTCGTCGTTGAACTCGACGGCGGCTTCGGAGGCGAAGGAGACGTCGCGGCGGTAGAGGCAGTCCTGGAGGCCCATCACGCCCATGCCGACCGGGCGGTGGCGGAGGTTGGAGACCTCGGCGGCCTTGGTCGGGTAGAAGTTGATGTCGATGACGTTGTCGAGGGCGCGGACGGCGACCGTGACGGTCTCACGGAGCATCGCATGGTCGATGCTGCCGTCGGCCTTGAGGTGCGAGTCGAGGACGACGGAGCCCAGGTTGCAGACGGCGGTCTCCTCGGCGCTCGTGTTGAGCGTGATCTCGGTGCAGAGGTTGGAGGAGTGGATGACGCCGGCGTGGTCCTGCGGGGAGCGGACGTTGCACGGATCCTTGAAGGTGATCCACGGGTGGCCGGTCTCGAAGATCATGCCGAGCATCTTCTTCCAGAGCTCGAGCGCGGGGATCTCCTTGCCGAAGATCTCGCCCTTCTTGGCGCGGGCTTCGTAGGCGACGTAGCGCTTCTCGAACTCGGCGCCGAAGGTCTCGTGGAGGTCCGGGGTCTCGTTGGAGAGGAAGAGCGTCCAGGACTGGCGGTTCTTGAGGCGCTTCATGAACAGGTCGGGGATCCAGTTGGCCGTGTTCATGTCGTGCGTGCGGCGGCGGTCGTCGCCGGTGTTCTTGCGCAGCTCGAGGAAGTCCTCGATGTCGTTGTGCCAGGTCTCGAGGTAGGCGCAGCCGGAGCCGCGGCGCTTGCCGCCCTGGTTGACGGCGACGAGCTGGTCGTTGTGGAGCTTGAGGAACGGGATGATGCCCTGGGACTCGCCGTTGGTGCCCTTGATGTAGGAGCCCGTGCCGCGGACGGAGGTCCAGGAACCGCCGAGGCCGCCGGCCCACTTGGAGAGGAAGGCGTTCTCCGCGATGCCGCGGATCATGATGGACTCGATGGTGTCGTTGACCTGGTAGAGGTAGCAGGACGAGAGCTGGCTGTGGAGCGTGCCCGAGTTGAAGAGCGTCGGGGTCGAGCTGCAGAAGCGGCGGGACTTGTAGAGCGCGTGGAGGCGGATGACCCAGTCCTCGCGGTTCTTCTCCTCGCGGAGGAAGAGGCCCATCGCGACGCGCATCCAGAAGAACTGGGGCGTCTCGAGGCGGCGGGCCGGCTTGACCGTCTTGTCGATGATCAGGTAGCGGTCGTACATCGTCTGCACGCCGAGGAGCTCGAAGTCGAGGTCGGCCATCGGGTCGAGGGCGGCGGCGAGCTTGGCGAGGTCGTACTTGCGCAGGTCGGGCGAGAGGCGGCCGATCGCGATGCCGCGTTCGACGTAGGCGGCGAACTTGGCGCGGTGGAATTCCTTGAGCTGCGAGACGCCGTCGCGGCTGATGCTCCAGCCGAGGACCTCCTCGTAGATGTAGGAGAGGCAGATGCGGGCGGCGAACTTGGCGAAGTCGGCGTCGACTTCGACGAGGCTCTTGGCGTTGAGCTCGATCGTCTTGCGGAGGTCGGCTTCGGAGATCTCGTTGAAGAGACCGCGGCGGAGTTCGGATTCGATCTGGTCCGGGGTGCGGACGAGCTCGAGGCCGGCGGCGGCGAAGGCGATGCGCTTGCGCAGCTCGTCGCCGTTCCAGAGGTAGGTCGAGCCGTCGGCGGACTTGACGAGGATGAGGGACTCCTGGCGGTCGTCGACGACGACGGGCTGGGCGGCGAGCTCCTCGCGGCGGCGGGCGCGGTAGGCGCGGTAGAGGATGTAGTTCTGCGCGACCTTGAAGTGGCCCTGGCGCATGAGCTCCTCCTGGACGAGGTCCTGGACCTCCTCGATGCCGATGATGGTCTGGCCGAGGTCGGCTACGCGGCGGGTGACGGCGGCGGTCACGCGGACGGCGGGGGCGGGATCCTGCTCGAGCGAGAGGAAGGCCATGCGGACGGCGGTCGTGATCTTGTTGGGGAGCCACGGCACCACCTGGCCGTTGCGGCGCATGAGGCGGGTCGTGATGGCGAGGGGATCGACGGGGGCGGCTTCGCCGCCGCGGGAGAAGAGGAGGCTCTTGGCGACGTCGTGGCGGTTGTAACGCACGAGGGCGTCTTCGATGGCCTGGAGGACGAGGGTCTCGCTCACCTGGACGCCGGACTGGGAGAGAACGCGGACGACGTCGCTGGCGACGGCGGCGACGAACTGGCGGTTGGACTCGGTGAAGATGTCCTGTTCCTGGCGGGCGACGAGGAGGTCGGTGAGGGCGGCGCCGACGATGTCGGCGATCTGCGCGGCGTCGAGGCCGGCGGAGGCGGCGCCACCGGCGGCGGCGGGGAGCGACTCACGCCAGTTGAAGCGGGGCTTGGCGTCGGCGGGAGCGCGGACGGCGTGCTTGAGGGCGATGTCTTCGCGGAAGAAAGGGAGTTCGGATTTCATGTCAGGGAGAGCTTGGGAGATAGGGGACGGAGAGAGGGAGAATGAGGGAGGATGCGTCGGCGGCGGCCGGCGCAGGTTTTTTCAATGGATAGGATGAGGGGTAAGAACAGGAAGCATGCCAAACCGGGCGCGAAGGGGGTGACGCCCGAATCTGGACAGCGGACGCTCAGAGTTCGTCGTCGTTGACGGTGCCGAGGGCGCCCTGCTTCTGGTATTCCGTGACGCGGCCTTCGAAGAAGTTCTGTTCCTTCTTGAGGTCCATCATCTCGGAGAGCCAGGGGAAAGGATTGGTCGTCTCGGCCACGAGCGGATCGAGGCCGCAGTTACGCAGGCGACGGTCGGCGATGTAGTCGATGTACTGCTCGAACTCCTTCGACGAGAGGCCGAGGGCGTTGACGGGCAGGCAGTCGCGGATGAAGTCCTTCTCGAGCGACACGGCGTTGGCCATGAGCTGGCGGAGCTCCTCCTTGAAGGCGGGGGTCCAGACGTCGGGGTTCTCCTTGACGAGCTCGGCGAGCAGGTTGCGGAAGAGGTCGATGTGGTTGGATTCGTCGCGCAGGGTGTAGCGGAACATCTGGCCGATGCCCGGGAACTTGTTCTGGCGGGCGAGGGAGAGCACCATGCCGAAGAGGCCGTAGAACTGGGTGCCTTCCATGCACTGTCCGAAGAGGAAGATGTTATGGGCGAGGGCCTGCTTGTCCTCGAGCTTGGTGAGGTCGAGCTTGCGGCGCAGCGCGCGGGAGTTGTTGACGACGAAGGCGGCCTTCTTGGCGATCGTCGGGATGTCCTCGAACATCGCCTCGCACTCGTGCGGGTTGATGCCGAGCGAGGAGATCATGTAGACGAGCGAGTCGGCGTGGATGTTCTCCTCGTGCGCGTGGCGGCCCAGGACGAGCTTGAGCTCGGGGGCGGTGACGACCTCGCGGACGACGTGGATGATGTTGTCGCCGACGATGCCTTCGGCGGCGGAGAAATAACCGATCGCCATCTTCACGATCCAGCGGTCGATCTCGGTGATCTGGCCGGTCTGGTCGCGCCACTGCTCGCAGTCCTTCTGCATCGGGATATCCTCCGGCTCCCAGTGGTTGTTCTTCATCGTGCGATAGAGATCGTACGCCCACTGGTACTTCAGCGGGAGGATGTTGAAGAACATCGATTCGCGGCCGTTGATGACGCGCTTGTTGGCGAAGGCTTCTTCGGCCTTCGTCTTATCGAGGACGAAGGTTTTCTGACCTACTTTGATGGTGATGGATTCCATGATGGAGAGTGGGGAAAAGGGCTCAAATAGGGGCCGGGAAGGCCGCTAGGTGATTGGTATGATCGGGAGTAAAATACTAGATGTAGGGGCTGCAAATTTATTTCGACACTAGATGTAGTGATTTTACGCAAGCCACTGTCATTAGTGCACTTAGGTAAAAAACTTTATTCACAATCAGGGTTTTTGACGGATTTTTGATAAGAGAGCGGCTTTAGGGTGAATGCCTCAACAAAATCGAGGTTCGAAGGCGCGAGCAACCGCCAGTTGTTGGTGTTGCTCACGGCCGGAGGTTGCCCGGCGCCCTGCCCCGCCCCAGCATCGCGCCATGCCCAAGGCCGATCCCGCCCCCACGACCACGTCTCCGGCCGGTTTCCTGGAAGCCAGCTGGTCACCGGAGGCGCTCGCGGAGCGCGGCTGGCGCGGAGCGCTGAAGTCGGCATGGCGCGTGCTCTCGACGACGTGGCACGGAGCGGTCGCTCATCGCCTGCCGCAGCAGTCCGCCGCGCTCACTTATTACACGCTGATGTCGCTCGGTCCGCTGCTGGGCCTCGCGCTCACGGTGTCGGGCTTCATCCTCTCGCGCGCGAGCGACCAGCAGGACAATCCGGCGAAGCGCGCGATCGTCGCCGCGGTCGAATACGCAGCGCCGCAGATCGTGGCGAAGGCTTCGGCGCAGGGACATCACGCGACGCTGCGCGAGATCAACAAGGACCTCGACGCGCTCGTCGACCGGCTGCTGAACACCGCGGCGAGCGGCGAGGCGGGCGTGATCGGACTGCTCCTGCTCTTCGGCCTCGCGGTGCTCATGCTGAGCCGCGTGGAAGACGCGTTGAACGGCATCTGGGGCGTGCGTTTCGGCCGCAGCTGGCGCGACCGGTTCGCCAACTACCTGCTCTTCCTCGTGGTCTTCTTCCTGGTCGGCGCGACGACGCTCACGATGCTTTCGGCGGCCTCGCTCGCGGCCTCGTTCGGCGCGGGCGCGACGTGGCTGACGGGCTGGCTTCAGAAGATCCCCGGCGGCGGATGGCTCACTGATTTCGTGAGCGGCGGCGGCCCGCTCTTCGTCTCGCTCGCGCTGCTCACGCTCGCGTTCGCGGCGTTCAACCGGATGATGCCGAACGCGCGCGTGCGCTGGAGCGCGGCGCTCGTCGGCGGCTTCGCGATCGCGGTGCTCGTCGTCTTCAACCATCGTCTCGCCGCGCTCTACGTCGGCAAGGTGACGGAGCTGCAGAGCCTCTATGGCGAGCTCAGCATCGTGCTCGTGCTCCTGTTCGGCACCTACCTCAGCTGGCTCTTCGTGCTGATCGGCGGACAGGTCGCCTACGCTTACCAGAACCGACGCACGCTCGCGCGGCACAAGTCCTGGGAGGCGCTCAGCCACCGGGCGCGCCGCACCCTCGCCTTCCTCTGCGTCGCCGAGACGCTGCGACGCTACCGGGCCGGCCGCACCGGCCCGACGGCCGAGGACATCGGCGTGAGCGCGCGCGTGCCGGCTTCCGTCGCCGAAGGCTGCCTGGAGATGCTGCGCGAGACGGGGCTGCTGGCCTTGGAGTCCCGCACCGGGGGCCACAAGCCCGCCCGTCCGCTCGAGGCGATGACCATCGGTCAGTTCTGGGGAGTCGTGGACGAGCACGCGACCGGGCGCGCCGGCGACCTCGACCTTTCGGCCGATCCGGCCGCCCGTGAGCACACCGAGATCGAAGAACGTCTCCGCGAGCTCCCGGGTGCGGGCATCACGCTGGGCGAACTCTCGGCCCGGGGCTGAGCGGATAAGTCCGCCGGAGGCGCCAGGGGGCGTCTAGCCGTCAGCACGCCTGAGCAGCCCGGCACTCGGGGAAGCTGGCCCGCTGGAGAGACCTCGACGGACCCGCCGAACGGCCGAGGGCCGATCGGTGAGCGCCCCGGGCGGACGGGTGGCCGGGCGGGCCCGAGGCCGGCCGCGACCTCCGTAAATGAGGGGACCCCGGTCTCCTTGCGGAGACCGGGGTCCGTGAACCTGGCGATGACCTACTCTCGCACACCAGCGGGGGTGCACTAC
>JACCDQ011158853.1_pt1 | contig 14840 bp, 13 predicted proteins | sample 7446031 | NCBI WGS metagenome assembly JACCDQ01 (sample SAMN15323442, study PRJNA562643) | freshwater metagenome | isolation source: river surface water | place: USA:Blue River Watershed | collected 2017-08-17
AGCTGATGGTCGAGCAGGTGCTGGACGACCTCTCGCACTCCGATCCCGAATGGCGGATCGCGACGCTGCGCTACTTCAATCCGGCCGGCGCGCATGACAGCGGGCTAATCGGCGAAGATCCGCGCGGCACGCCGAACAACCTGATGCCCTACATCGCGCAGGTCGCCGTCGGCCGGCGGCCCGCGCTGTCGGTGTTCGGCAGCGATTACCCCACGCCGGACGGCACCGGCATCCGCGACTACATCCACGTGATGGATCTCGCGCAGGGACATCTCGCGGCCCTCGAGAAGCTCTACCGCGAGCCTGGCAGCTTCACGGTGAACCTCGGCACCGGCCAGGGCGCCAGCGTCCTGCAGGCGGTGGACACCTTCGAGCGCGCGAGCGGCCGCACGATCCCGCTGCAGTATGCGCCGCGCCGCGCCGGCGATGTCGCCACCTGCTATGCGTCGGCGCAACGTGCGCAGCAGCTGCTCGGCTGGCAGGCCAGCAAAGACCTCTCGCAGATGTGCAGCGACCACTGGCGCTGGCAGAGCATGAACCCGAACGGCTTTTGACGGGTGCCAAGGCGACCCACGGCTGCTGCGCGAGCGCAAGCGACGGCAACGCCGCAGCCACAGAATGACCGACTCATCCACCTCCTCTCCGATCAATGATTCCGACAGAACCGATGCAAGCAGTGCGCGGCAAGGTCGCGCTGGTGACAGGCGTCACCGGCCAGGACGGCGCCTTTCTCTCCGAACTTTTGCTGTCCAAGGGCTACGAGGTGCATGGCATCAAGCGCCGCGGCTCGCAGTTCAACACCGGCCGCATTGACCACCTGTACCAGGACCCGCACGAGACCGGCCGCCGCTTCATCCTGCATCACGGCGACATGACCGACACGGCCTCCCTGATCCGCGTGATGCAGCAAGTGCAGCCGGACGAGGTCTATAACCTCGCCGCACAGAGCCACGTTGGCGTGTCGTTCGAGGAACCGGAGTACACCGCGAATTCGGACGCGATCGGCACGCTGCGCCTGCTGGGGGCGATCCGCATCCTCGGCCTGGAAAAGAAAAGCCGTTTCTACCAGGCGTCGACGTCGGAGCTGTTCGGCAAAGTGCAGGAGGTGCCGCAACGCGAGACCACGCCGTTCTACCCGCGCAGCCCGTATGCCGCCGCCAAGCTGTATGCGTACTGGATAACGATCAACTATCGCGAGGCCTACGGCATCTACGCCTGCAACGGCATCCTTTTCAACCATGAGTCGGCGCTGCGCGGCGAGACCTTCGTCACCCGCAAGATCACGCGCGGCCTCGCCCGCATCGCGCTGGGCCAGCAGGATTGCCTGTACCTCGGCAACCTCGACTCGCTGCGCGACTGGGGCCATGCGCGCGACTACGTCGAAATGCAGTGGCTGATGCTGCAGCAGGACGAACCGGAAGATTATGTGATCGCCACCGGCAAGCAGAGCAGCGTGCGCGACTTCGTGAATCTCGCCGCACAGATGCTGGGCATCGGACTGTCGTGGCATGGCAAGGGACTGGATGAAATCGCGATCGTCGAATCGACCGGCGATCATGAAGGCTTGCGTGCGGGCCAGGTCATCGTGCGCGTCGACCCCCGCTACTTCCGTCCGACCGAGGTGGAAACACTGCTCGGCGATGCCGGGAAGGCGCGTGAAAAACTGGGTTGGGAACCGCGCACATCGTTCACCGATCTCGTCCGCGAGATGGTGGACGCCGACCTGGCCGCGGCGCGCAAGTATGTGCTGATCAAGAGCAGCGGCTTCGCGGCCTTCGCGCATCATGAATAAGCCGGAACGCATCTTCGTCGCCGGCCATCGCGGGATGGTCGGCTCCGCGCTGGTGCGCGCGCTGCGCGAGCGCGGCAACTGCCAGCTGGTGCTGCGCAGCCATGACGAGCTGGACCTGTGCGACGCCGCGCAGGTCGATCAGTTCTTCGCGTCGGCCGCGCTCGACACCGTCTATCTCGCGGCCGCGCGCGTCGGCGGCATTCACGCCAACAACAGCTATCCGGCCGAGTTCATCCGGCAGAACCTGCTGATCGAAGCCAACGTGATCCACGCGGCATGGAAGCACCGCATCGGCCGGCTGCTGTTCCTCGGTTCGTCGTGCATCTATCCGCGGCTCGCGCCGCAGCCCATGCCCGAGGAATGCCTGCTCGGCGGGCCGCTGGAGCCCACCAATGAGCCGTATGCGGTGGCCAAGATTGCCGGCATCAAGCTCTGCGAAAGCTACAACCGGCAGTACGGCACCGACTTCCGCTGCCTGATGCCGACCAACCTGTACGGGCCCGGCGACAATTTCCATCCGGAGGACAGCCACGTGCTGCCGGCACTGGTGCGCCGCTTCCACGAGGCACTGCTCGCCGGCAGCGCCGAGGTGAAAATCTGGGGCAGCGGCAAGCCACTGCGCGAGTTCCTGTATGTGGACGACTTGGCGTCGGCCAGCCTGCACCTGATGGCGCAGACGCGCGAGCAGATTGCCGCGATCACGTCGCCGCAATGCGCTCACATCAATGCCGGCAGCGGCGAAGAAGTGCGCATCGCCGACCTGGCGATGCTGGTGGCCGAAGCGGTCGGCTATGAAGGCCACGTCGCATTCGACACCAGCCGGCCCGACGGGACGCCGCGCAAGCTGCTCGATACGGGCAAGCTGCGCAGCCTCGGCTGGGCGCCGCAGGTCGGGCTGCGCGAAGGCATCGCGCGCACCGTGCGCTACTACCTCGCCGCCCACTGCGCCGACCGCGCCGACCTTGCGTACCGCGGCTTCATCGAGCGGCCGCGGTTGCGCACCTGACGGAGACCCGCGACGGTGGCTTCCGCTCCCGATCCGTTCTGGCTGCTGGCCGCGTGGCTGGTGCTGCTGCCGCTGGCGTTCGGCGTCTGCCTGCGAATGCCGGCCACCGTCGCGCTCGCCTTCGTCGCGCTGCTGTGCCTGTTCTCGTCGTCGACCTGGGGGCAACTGCAGACGGAGAACAATATCTACTCGCGCGGCACCGGCATTTTCTACTTCTCGCTGATCAACCTGCTGCTGTGGTCGGCCGCCGCCGCGATGGCGATGCGCGCGCTCGCCAGTCCTTCGCGCGGCGCCGCACCGTCACCCTTCCCCGCCTTCCTCGCGGCCACCAGCTTCATGATGCTCGGCCATGTGGCCGTCGGCACGATGGAAGGCAAGGACCTGCCGACCATCTTCGGCTACAACGGCCTCGTCAACGTGATCAACATGGCGCTGTTCTCGCTGCTGGTGATCGCCGCCATCGACAGCGAGCGCCAGCGCAAGCGGCTGCTGCTGCTGATCCTCGGGCTGGCGGCGGCACGTGCCGTCTTCGGACTGGTTCGCTACAAATTCTTCGGCGGCGACAGCGCGAACCCTTACCAGAACTTCGAGCGGCTCGACATCAAGCTCGTCTATTTCGACATTGCCGACAACTACATCGCGGCACTGGCCGCGTTCCTGCTGGCCTGGCTGCTGCTGATGCCGGACGCGCGGATGTCGCTGCTGCGCCGGCTGGCGCTGCTCGCCTTGCTCGCGCTCGAAGTCGCCACCGTCGCGCTGTCGGCGCGGCGCTCGTCGCTGATCGGCATGGCGCTGATGTTCGTCGTGCTGATGCTGCGCCTGCCGCTGCGGCGCCAGCTGATGTTCATGCTGATCGCCGCCGCAGCGCTGGTCGCCACCGCCGTTGCCTTCATGCAGCAGCGGCTGCAATTCAACAGCAACAGCGGCGGCTTCTTCGCGTCGCTGCTGTATGACGTCGGCCCGCAGCGCACCACCGAAGTCAGCCGCTTCTACGAGCTCGAGGCGGCGGCCAAGAGCCTTGATGGCAGCTGGCTGTTCGGCCTCGGCAGCTGGGGAAGCTTCTATGGCGACGAGGAAGCGCTCGGCTATCACTTCGGCAAATTCGATTTCGTGCACAGCGGCTTCGGCCATCTGGTGCTCAAGGGCGGTTTCGTCGGCCTGCTGCTGTTCGTCGCGCTGCTGGTCGCCTTCTTCATCCATTACCTGCGCGTGCGGCGGCAGCTGAAAGGCAATCGCGCGCTGCTGGCCGATGCCGGCGTTGCCAGCCTGCTGTTCTGGTTCCCGACCCTGCTGGTCGGCACCCCGATCATCGAGTTCCGCAGCATGCTCTTGCTCGGGCTGGCGCTGGCCATGCCTTACATCGCGTCGCGCGGCGTGCCGCTGCGCCAGGCGCAGCGCTGGAGAACGCATGCTCTTGCGTAATTCGCTGTGGAACCTGTCGGGCGTCGCCTTGCCGTCGATCGTCGCGCTGGCCACGGTGCCCGTGCTGATCGCCGGCCTCGGTCTCGAAGGCTTCGGTATCGTCACGCTGATCAGCTCCGTGATCGGTTATTTCGGCATGCTGGACGTGAACCTGTCGGCAGGCGCGATCAAGTACCTGTCGCAGTACCACGCCCAGAAGGACGACCGGCGTTTCGCGCAGACTTTCTGGTTCGGCGCTGCGTTCTATGGCGCGCTCGGCCTGATCGGCGCGGTCACCATCTGGTTTTCTGCCGACCTGCTGCTCGACCGCGTGTTTTCGGTGTCGGACGCGGCGCGCACGCAGACCCGGCTGGCGCTGCAGGTGGCCTCGCTCGGCTTCCTGGTCGGACAGGTGCAGTCCTACCTGCTTGTCGTGCCGCAGGCACTGCAGCGCTACGACCGCACGGCGCAAGGCGAGATCATGTTCGGCATCGTCGGCAACCTGGCGGCGGCAGCGGTGGCTGCGTCCGGCGGCGGCATCGTCGGCGTGATCGGCGTGCGCGTGTCGATCTCGCTGCTGAACGTGATCTGGCTGCTGTACCTGCTGCAGGCATTGCGTGCGCCGCTGCGCTTCTCGCTGCCGTCGCGCGAGGTCATGCGCTCGATGACGCATTTCAGCGCCTATGCCTATCTGTCACGGCTGGCGACCTTGTTCCACCAGCATGGCGACAAGCTCATCATCGGCACGCTGGCCGGGCCGGTCGCACTGACCTTCTATACCGTGCCGACCCAGCTGGCCGGCCGCGTGCTCGGCCTCAGCTTCCGGCTTTCCAGCGTGCTGTTCCCGCGCGTGTCGGCGCTGGCTGCACGCGGCGAACAGGCCCAGCTGCGCGCCATCTATCTCGACGCGACGCGGCTGCTGACCTACCTGAACCTGTCGGTTCTCGGCATGATCGTGCTGGGCGGCGATGAATTCCTCCGTCGCTGGGTCGGCGCCGAGTTCGTCGACACCGGCTATCCGGTGCTGCTGCTGATCACGATCGCGCTGATGGTCGACTCGCTGACGAATATCCCGTCGCTGATCGCCGACGGCCTCGGACAGCCGCGCGTCACCGGACGCTTTGCGCTCGCGCGCGGACTGATCGGGCTCGGCCTGGTGCTGGCCGGCACGCACTACGCCGGCATCGAGGGCGCGGCGCTGGCCCATCTCGCCTCGTCACTGCTGATGAGCTCGCTGTTCCTCGCCTATGTGCATGGGCGCACCGTGCCGGTCAGCTTCGCCGATGCGTGGAAGCATGCGCTGTGGCCCAGCCTCGGCATCGGCTGCGGCGGTGTGCTGCTGCTGGCCGCAGTCAAGTTCATGGTGCCGGGCACGCCGGCCGGCCTGCTGCTGCTGTTCGTGCTGTCCTCGCTGATGCTGGGCGGGGCCGGCGTGTTCCTGATCGCGAGCGCCGGCGAACGCGCATTGCTGTTCGGCGCCGCACGCAAATGGATAGGAAGGACTTAAGACGCATGCGCATCCTGCTGGTCAGCGAAGACATACCGGCGCCGGCGATGGGCGGACTCGCCAAGCATGTGCTGGCTTTGGCGCGCGCTTTCGTCGTCGACGGCCACCAGGTCGACCTGATGGGCAACGACGACCATCCGCCGCAGGTGGCCGCTGCCGAAATGGATTTCGGGGGACAGTTCTTCGCCGAGCTGTCGGGCCAGTACGACGGCTGGAAGGAGATGTCGCTCGGCGTGTTCATGCCGCCCAAGCGCAGCGCGCTGGCGCGACGCTTCGCGCGCAGCATCATGCGCCGTGCCGGCGATTACGACGTCGTGCATTACCACGGCCACCTGCCGAATATTGCGAGCTATCTGCCGGCGACGCTGAACTTCATCCAGACCCGGCACGACCAGGGCAGCGACTGCTTGATCCATACGCGCTTTCGCCGCGGCGCGGTCTGCCGCGCTACTGATCCCGCATGGTGCGCAGGCTGCCGCACGCAGGATCCGAACTGGCTGCAACGCCAGGTGTCGGCCATCGCGGTGCGGCGCTTCCGCAGCGAGGTGCGCGCCGGCTTCAGTCGCCACAAGACGGTGTTCGTGTCCGACCTGCTGCAGCGAAACCTGAAGCGCAGCTTCGGCGATCGCCACTGGGGCGTGACGATCCATAACTTCGTCGATACGGGGCCGATACGCGCGCTGGCGCATGAGACCGCGCCCGAGGAAGCGATGCCCGGCGGGCCGCTGCGTGTCTGCATCGCCAGCAAGCTCTACCCGGCCAAGGGCGTCGACGCCTTCCTCGATGCGCTCGCGCGGCGCAATGGCCTCGCACGGATCGCCATCGATATCGCCGGCGACGGCGGCGACGAGGCGAAGCTGCGCGCACGCTATCCGCAAGTGCACTTCCTGGGCTGGCAGGAAGCCGGCGCGACGCTGCAGCTGGCCAGGCGTGCGCAAGCGCTGGTGGTGCCGTCGGTATGGGAAGAGCCCTGCGCGTCCACCGTGCTCGAAGGCCTGCTGCTCGGGAAGACGGTGTTTGCGCTGAACCGCGGCGGCACGCCGGAACTGGCCGCCTACGCCAGCGGTCCCGACCAGCTGCGGCTGTACGACAGTATCGACGAACTGGCCGACGCGCTGCTGCGCTTCGAGCCGCGCCCCGATTACCGCGTCACCAACTATGCCCAGGCCGATGCCGCCGGCGCCGCCGGCCGGCTGCTCGCGCTGTACCGACTTCCACCCGGAGCGATCAACCCATGAAAACGCTGCCGACCTTCTCGATCATTACCTGCACGTGGAACAGCGAGCCGTGGCTGGCGGAATCGATCGCGTCCGTGCTGATGCAGCGCGGCGTGGAGATCGAATACATCTTCGTCGACGGCGGCTCGAACGACGGCACGCTGGAGCGCATACGCTCGCTGCAGCGACCTTATGTACTGATCGAGAACGTGCGCGGCGGCATCAGCAAGGCGATGAATGCCGGCCTCGAAGCGGCGCACGGGGACATCATCGCCCACCTGCATTCCGACGATTTCTACCTGCGCGACGATGTGCTTCTCACCGTCGCGCAGGCTTTCCGCGAGCATGGCTGCCGCTGGCTGTTCGGCCGCTCGATGAGCTGCGTGAACGGCAAGCTGCAGCCCGAGGGATACCGCGCGCCGCGCTACAGCCGGCGCCAGCTGCTGCGCGGGAATTTCATTCCGCATCCGGCCACCTTTGTCGCACGCGAACTGATCTGGCGCGCCGGCGGCTTCGACACCGGTCTCAAATACGCGATGGATTACGACCTGTGGCTGCGGCTGTCCTGCATCGCCGAACCGCTGGCGCTGCCGCAGCCGCTGACGGCCTTCCGCGAACACGCGGGCAGCCTGTCGACGCGCGAGCGCCGGCAGGCGATGGAAGAGGACCTGCGGGTACGACTGGCGCATACCGGCTTCCATCCGCTCGCGCGCGCGATGCACCTGCTGCGCTATGTCGTGCGGCGCCAGCGCGCGCGGCTGTCACTGCCGGGAGCCGCGCATGCGTGAATTGTCGCTGGTACTGGCGACGGTCGGCCGCACCGTCGAGCTGAACCGCCTGTTCGACACGCTGGCGGCGCAGACCTTTCACGACTTCGAAGTGATCGTCGTCGACCAGAACGCCGACGAGCGTCTGGCACCGGTGGTCGAGCGCGCGCGCTGCCTCGGCCTGGCGGTGCGCCACCTGCGGCATTCGCCGCCGAACCTGGCCGCGGCGCGCAATGTCGGCATCGCCGCGGCGTCCGGCCGCTGGCTCGGATTCCCCGACGACGACTGCTGGTACGAGGCGCTGACGCTCGAGCGCATGCTGCTGCGCGCAGCGAAGCGCGATGCGCCGCAGGGCGTGATCGCACGCTGGGTCGAGCAGGATCCGGCACGCCCGCCCGGCACCTTGTCCTGGCATCGCTCGTCGCGCTTTCGTGATTTGCCGGTGTCGTCGATCACGCTGTTCCTGCGCCGCGAGCTCGCGCAACAGATCGGCGGCTTCGACAGCCGGCTCGGCGTCGGCCAGTGGTTCGGCGCCGGCGAGGAGACCGACATCGTGCTGCGCGCGCTGCGCGCCGGCGCGCTGCTGGCCTACGACCCGAATGTGCTGGTGCACCATCGCGTCGATCCGCCGGCACCCACCGTCAGCGCGGTGATGCGGCGCGCGGCCGCGCTGCGCGCGCGCGGCACCGGCGCGATGTATGCAAAGCACCGGCTGCCGGCGTGGGTCATTGCGCGCGGGCTGCTGTCGCCTATTTTCAAACCGCTGGCGCGCGGCTCGCTCGGCGGCGAGTTCGCGCACGGACTGGCGATCGCGCGCGGCCGCCTGCAGGGCTGGCTGCGCTGGTCGCTGGCCCACCGCCCGCACGATCCCGCGCCAAGCGCCAGCACCCGCGAAAAGGCCATCGAATGACTTGCATCGCACTCGTCACCAACACGCCGCCGCCGTACCGCGTGCCCATCTTCAACCGGCTCGCGCGCTGGCCCGGCATCGATTTCCATGCGGTGTTCTGCTCGTCGCGCGAACCGAACCGCCAATGGGACCTGCCGCCGCTGCAGTTCGAACGGCACTGGCTGCGCGAACGTTTCATCACCGTGCGAGGCCGCTACATCCACCACAATCCTGACGTGATACCGATGCTGAACCGGCTGCGGCCGGATGTAGTGATCACCGATGGCTTCAACCCGACCCACCTGTATGCCTACCTGATCGCGCGGCTGCGGCGCTGGCCGCATGTGGCAATGACGGACGGCACCTTCGAAGCCGAGCGCTCGCTGTCGCTGCTGCACCGGATCGTGCGCCGCGTGGTATTCCGCGGCACCGGCGCGTTCATTGCCGCATCGGACGGCGGGCAGCGCCTGTATCGATCTTACGGCGTGCCGGTCGATCGCTGCTTCTACTCATGGCTGGCAATCGACAACGATGCCTTCATTCCGCCGCCGGGCCTGCAGAAGACGCATGACTTCATTTTCTGCGGCCGCACCGAACCGACCAAGGACCCGCTGTTTGCACTCGAGGTCGCGCGCGCGACGGCAAGGCGGCTGTGCCGTCGCACGCGTCTGCTGGTCGTCGGTTCCGGCAGCCTCGACAGCACGCTGCAGCAGGTGGCAGCGGCCCATGCGGACGAAGTCGACGTCACTTTCCACGGCTTCGCCAGCCAGCGCGAGTTGCCGGCGCTGTACCAGTCGGCGCGGCTGTTCCTGTTTCCGACGCACGCGGATGTCTGGGGCATCGTCGCCAACGAGGCCTGCGCCGCCGGGCTGCCGGTGCTGGTCACCCCGCATGCGGGCGTGGCCGGCGAGCTGGTGGTCGATGGCTGCAATGGTTACGTACGCGAACTGCGCACCGAAGACTGGGCCGACTGCGCGGCAAGCCTGCTGTGCGACGACCAGCGCTGGCATGAATTCAGCCGCGAGTCGCTGGCCCGCGTGCGCCGCTACGACTTCGACAGTGCCGCGAGCGGCATCGTCGAAGCCTGCGCCTGCGCACTGTCGTCGGTGCAACCGCAGCGCCATCCTGTGGTGCGCGGCAGCCGATGAACGCGGCCTGCTTCAGCCTGTCGGTGGACGATGGCCATCCGCTCGACCTGCGCATCGCCGGACTGCTCGACCGCTACGGCCTGCAAGCGACCTTCTACCTGCCGATCGAGAACTGCGAAGGCCAGCCGGTGCTGGACGCGGCGCAGATGCGCGAACTGGCGCAGCGTTTCGAGATCGGCTCGCATACGCTGTCGCACCGCTTCCTGACCACGCTCGAGGACGGAGCCGCGCGCCGCCAGATCGTCGACGGCAAGCGCGTGCTCGAAGACAGGCTGGGCGCAGCGGTGCGCGGCTTCTGCTATCCGGGCGGGCGCTACCGGCGACTGCACCTGCAGCAGGTGATGGACGCCGGCTTCAGCTACGCACGCACCACGCAAAATCTGCGCATCGATGCAGAGGCGCCGGCCTTCGAGATGCCCACCACTGCGCAGTTCTATCCGCATCCGCGGCAGGTAGTCGCGCGCAACTTCGTTTCGCAGCGCGACTGGACGCGCCGCTGGCCGGCGCTGCGGGTCGCGCTGGAGGAAGACGACTGGCGCAGGAGGCTGCACCGGCTGCTCGACCTCGCGCTCGAGCGCGGCGGTGTGTTCCACCTGTGGTGCCATGCGATCGATATTGAGCGCCTGCAACTGTGGAATGCGCTCGAGCATTTCCTGGCGCGCGCCGCGCGCGAGTTTGCGCCAGCGCAGCGGCTGGACAACGCGCAGCTGCTCAGCCCGTGGCCGGCCGCGCAGCCACCGGCGGCGACGGCGGCTCCCGCCCCTCGTCCGAGCCCGCCTCGCGCGGGCCGGTGACTTCCTGCGTCTTGCCTTTCCAAACCATCAGGAAATAGTGCGACTTGAAGCCGGCCAGCCGCACATGGCCGAGCTTCCATGCCGGACGGCCGGGCAGCACGTCGACCATCGTCTTGATCGCCAGCGCATTGAGCAGGTGCAGGTGGCGCTCGGGACGCAGCCAGCGCGCCAGCGGATGGTCACGGTTCGGCGTCGACACGAAGATGCCGCGCCGTGCGATGCGCAGCAGCTCGCGCAGCAGGCGTACCTGCCGCTCGTGGCTGCCGACGGTCTCGATCAGCTCGTGGCAGGCGACCCAGTCGAACTCGCCGTCCGCATACGGCAGCCGGATCTGCTCGCGCGACGGCAACTGATCGAGGTTGCGCAGCTCCAGCCGCGACTGTCCGGGCTCGCTGCCGCTGAACTCGTCGAAGGCTTGCTGAAGGCGCTGCCGGCGCTTCTGCAGCGCGCTTGCGATCAGATCGAAAGGCATGGCTCATCCCGTGGCAATCAGACTGCGACGATGTTGCCCGCATCGCCGCCCGCCCGTCTTGCGTACCCTCAGAGTGGCCGCGCCCGTCCTGACGTCCAATCTGGAGATCGGCATTCCTTGTGTTCGCGTCATGACTTTCCATTCCACTCCGTTGCTCGGCACCCGCATCGATGCCATGTCCTGGGAACAGGCCACCGGCCGCATCGTGCGCTGGGCACAGGCTGGGGCTTCGCGCATGGTGTGCCTGTGCAATGTGCATTCGCTGGTCAGCGCGCGGCGCGATCCGGCGCTGGCGCGCGTGCTGGCCTTGTCGGACATGAATGCGCCCGACGGCGCGCCGCTGGCCTGGCTGATGCGCCGCCGCGGCTGGCCGGAACAGCAGCGTATTTCCGGACCGGACCTGATGTGGAAGGTGCTCGGCGAAGCCGAGCGACTTCAACTGCCGGTCTATCTGCTGGGCGGTTCTCCGCACACGCTGGAACGGCTGCGTGCGGCGCTGTCCGCAGGCTTCCCGCAACTGGTGCTGGCCGGCAGCCATTCGCCGCCCTACCGCGAACTGACCGACGAAGAAAATGCCGGCATTGTCGACGCGGTGAACAGCAGCGGCGCGCGCATCCTGCTGGTCGGCCTCGGCTGTCCGAAGCAGGAAAAATGGATGGCCGCGCAACGTGATCGCATCAAGGGCGTGATGCTTGGCGTCGGGGCGGCCTTTGACTATCACGCAGGCACGCTGCGGCGCGCGCCGCCAGCGTGGCAGCACGCCGGCCTCGAATGGCTGTACCGGCTCGCGCAGGAACCGACGCGGCTGGCCGGACGCTACCTGCTGACGAACACCCTATTCCTTCTTGCGCTCCCGGGGGAGCTTCGACGACGGCCGCGATGACACGCGCGCGCCCTGCTCGCCCGCCACGCGGTCGCGCCAGTCGTCGAAGCCGAGCATGCCGTAGCCTTCGACCTCGGCGAACTGCTTCGGCAGCGACTTGTAGCTGTTGGCGCTGAATTCGGCGAAGCGCGACACGTTCGCGCTGCCATGGTGGCTCCACAGCCGGTAGACCGGCACGTCGCCGACGGCGACAAAGCGGTTCTCGCGTACGCGGTTGCCCGTCACGCAGGCGAATTTCGCCGTCTCGTTGAACAGGATGTGCTCGTGCCGGCTGTTGATGAAGGCATTGCCGGCGATGTCGTTGTCGAAGCCGTTATGCAATTGCAGTCCGCCCGGATTGTCGACCAGCTGGTTGGCCAGCACCGCGACGCCATTGGCGAAATCGTCGAGATAGATGGCGTACGAACTGCGGCCCGAAAGCTCGCTGACATGGTTGCGCTCGATGGCGACGTTCAGCGGCTGGCGGTCGCGCGCGAAGGTATAGATGCCGCCGCAGTCGGCCAGCCGCTGGCAGGCGCGCGCGATCACGTTGTCGGTGACGACCGCATCGCGGAACACGCGGATGCCGATGTAGCTCGCATCGCTGATGCGGTTGCGCTGGACGATCACGTTGCGCGCCTGCTCGAACACAATCGCGCCCTTCGAGCGGCGCGGCATGCCGAGCATGCCGACATCGTCGAAGCGGCTGTCGCTGATTGCAACATCGCGCACGTCGTCGTTCGCGCGTATGCCGTTCTGCACGCTGCCGCGCACCGTCATGCGGCGCACACGCGTGCCGCTGCCGGCCAGCATCGCTTCCTCGCCGCTGTTCTCGATCTCGGTGTCGGTGACGGCAAGGCCGCTGCTGTCGGTGCCGTCGATGCCGAGCGTCGCGCCGAAGATGCGGATGCCCTCGATGCGCACGTCGCGCGAGCCGCTGGCGTCGATCGCGCGGGCGCGCGGGGATGCCCATGCGCGACCCTCGGGCGACTCGCCGTCCTCGGTCCACACATAGAGCCGCCCGTCCTCGACCGCCCACTCGCCGGGCGAATCCAGCATCCAGCGCTTGCCTTCGACATAGAAGCGCGTTTCGGGCAGCAGGCCGAAGCCTTCGTCGTCGCCGGGCGCCAGCACCAGCGTGTTGCCATCCGTGAGCGCGATTGTGCGCGACTGGATGAGCCAGTCGGCCGCCTTCCAAACCACGGTCGCGCCGGCCAGGTCCTGGTTGGACAACGAGGTCTGCAGGATGCCGGGTGCACGACTCTGGCCGGTGAGCCAGGTCTGCGGCTGATTCGGATGGTGGGCAACGGCCACGAATTGCCGTCCGATCTGCAACTGGGTCGGCGTGAAGTCGACAGCAGCGACCCAGACTTTCTTTTGCCGCGGGTCGCGCTTCCACCCGCTGACCGCGCGCGCCGGTGTCAGCGCGGCCTTGCCGCAGTCGCCGACGGTGCGCACCGTCACGCCGCGGCGACCGGCCAGCTTCAGTTCGCCGCTGTAGATGCGGCCGCAGTCGAGTTCAATGGTGTCTCCGTCCCGGACGCTCTCAGGATCGGGCAGGCGTTCGTGGGCACTGGCAATGATCGCCGGCGCAAGCAGCAGGGAGAGCAGCAAGGCACGCATGGGATTCGTCGAGAAAGCCCCGGCAAGGGATGCCGGATGGCGCTCCGATCATGAATCACGCAGGAGAGCCTGTCTTGGTCGCCCACAAAAAAAGGCCAGCACGAGGCTGGCCTTCAAAACACCCGGCGATGCCGGATGCTCTTGCTGAGTGTTGATGCGTTCCGGGATTACAGCTTCCAGGCGCGCACGTAGTTGACTTCGTACGAGTTGCCGATACCGGTCGGGGTGGTGCTGTCCGGCGTGCCCGAGGCGCTGCCGTACCAGAGGTCCAGCATCAGGTACATCGTGTCAGGCATCGACACGGCCTTGCTGAACACGGCCTTGCCGTCGAAGTAGAAGGTCTGCATGCCGGCTTCCCACTTCAGCGCGTACTTGTGGAACGCTGCCGACAGGTCGCTGGTGAAGATCGTCTTGGTGCCGCCGAGGTTGCCGGCATCGATCCAGATCGTCGACGCATAGGCCGTCGGGTGCAGGTTCGAATCCGACCAGCCGCTGTTCGGGCCGCCGCCTGCGTAGGCTTCCATGACGTCGATCTCAGGGCGACGGGTGCCGATGTGGTTGAACAACCAGAATGCCGGCCAGGTGCCCTTGCCGATCGGCAGCTTCGCTTCGACTTCGAAGAAGCCGTAGGTCTGGTAGTACTTGCCGTCGGTGTCGATCGTACGGTTGAAGAACTTGCCGGTGGCATCACGCTGCGGCCAAATCTTCAGCGAACCGTTGGACACGGCATAGTTCTTGGTCGCGTTCGCGGTTTCGTACCAGATATGGTCGTTCCACTTTGACGAATCAAGAGCGGTGCCGTTGAACTCTTCGTTGAAGGTCAGCGTGTAGGTACCGGTCTGGCCGAAAGGCTGCGGCGTGGTGCTGGTCGTGGTCGTACCGGTGGTGGTACCCGTCGTGGTGCCGGTGGTCGTACCCGTCGTAGTACCGGTCGTAGTACCGGTCGTAGTGCCGGTGGTGGTACCGGTCGTAGTGCCGGTGGTGGTACCCGTCGTGGTGCCGGTGGTGGTACCGGTCGTCGGGGTCGTGGTGGTGGTCGTGCCTGTGGTCGTGGTCGTGGTGCCGCCGGTCGTCGTCGTCGACGGCGTGGTGCTGACCGTAGTGGTCTGCGTCGAACCGTTCGCGAGCTTGGTGGTCGCCGTTGCCGACGTCACATTGCCGCTCGAATCGACTGCGTATTGCGCCGAACCAGTGCCACCACCGCAAGCTGCGAGCAGAACCGAAATACTTGCCGCTGCCGTCAGCGACAGAGTGCGCATTGCTTTTGCGTTAGTTGACACGTTGAACATCTGATTTCTCCCTCTCATGGTGTTGATCTCTTGCACGAGATCTCTGGCAAATGCTTACGTCAGAGCATTGCCT
>JACCDQ010263926.1_pt1 | contig 14836 bp, 27 predicted proteins | sample 7446031 | NCBI WGS metagenome assembly JACCDQ01 (sample SAMN15323442, study PRJNA562643) | freshwater metagenome | isolation source: river surface water | place: USA:Blue River Watershed | collected 2017-08-17
GTTTGGTCAAAGGGTTTATGTCTTAATCATATTAAGCGTAAACCCTTACCTGCTTCTAGACAGCTTGGTATTAATACAAGAGTTAAATCTTTTGCAGACAAGGAAAAGATTAATATAATGCGTGCGTTCTTTGTAGAAATATGGAAAAAGAGAAGACATTATTCAGAGGTGAGTGATACTTACTTAGGTTCTGAACCTATGTCAACTTACTTTCATCATATACTACCAAAAGAAAAGTATCCTGAAGCTTGCTTGGATGAGGAAAATATTATACTTTTGACATTAGAGGAACACTCTAACGTAGAAGCAGATATGTATCGCTACGAAGAGGTAAATAAAAGAAGGGAGTTATTAAAACAAACTTATGACAGAGCCTAACAGAGTAAGAAAACAGGAAATTAAGTATAGCGTAACTCTAAATGAAGAACAGAAAGTCGCTAAACAACTAATTATAGACAATCAAATTGTGATTGTAACAGGTAGAGCTGGTTCAGGAAAGAGTCTAGTGTGTGCACAAGCTGCACTAGACTTCTTAATGAAGAAACAATGTGATCATCTATACGTAACACGTGCAACTATAGAAGTGGGTAACTCCCTGGGATATCTTCCAGGATCTCTAGATGAGAAATTCAATCCTTATTTAGAAGCATTCCAAGAAAACTTAGTTAAGTGTTACGATAAAGTGAAGATTCAGTCTTTAGTTAAAGATGAAAAGATTGTAGCCTACCCAGTACAGTTCATTCGTGGTAAGACCATCGATGATATATTAGTTGTAGAGGAAGCACAAAACCTTACAAAGGCAGAAATGCTTGCCATTCTAACCAGACTTGGTAAAACAGGAAAGATTATTGTGAATGGTGACAATGAACAGAAGGACATTAAGGATAGCTATAACGGACTTAGTTATGCTATTGATCTCTCTAAGAAGATTAATGGTATTAAATGGATTAAACTAAAAGAGAACCATAGATCGGATCTCGTAGGACAAATCCTTGATTATGAGTATAACAATTAAACCAATAAGAAAATGACAAACCAATTCTTTTACACTCGTAAAGAGGGTGACAAAGAGTTCACAGACTCTTTCAATGTAAACAAAGTAATTCGTACAGTGATGTTAGCTGAAGATGATCTATTAGTATTACTAGATGATATCCATGAGCGTGTTGTAGAAACACCTAACATCAATGTTAAGACTAACAAGATGATTGGCGTAACACGTAAGCGTGATGTATACCAATCAGAGATTCACTTATCAGGTGATGATATTGTAAGATTTAAAAATTCAACCAACATTTCATTAGTATAATGGCAGATTTCAAACAACTTCGCGGTAACAGATTGTTACTAGACCTTCCTAAGAAAGAAGAAGGTAAACTTATTGTGGATGAGAACACAAAAGAAGCTCTTGAGAAAGAGATGATGCAAAAGCTTAACAAGCTTGTAGTGTATGCTGTAGGTGATCTTGTACAAGATATCAAACCAGGTGATGAGATTTTAGTAGATCCATCATCATTAAGTAAGTCACCAGTGATTCCTATCAATGGAGAGAATAAGTTATTAGTGTCACCATTTGATGTAATCCTTGTTTGGTAATGAAGGTTTTAATATTTACATCTTCATACAACAAGCGAGCTTATATGTTGAGACAGAGTATTTTAAGTGCTCTGTCTCAAACATATAAAGACTTTACATATGCTGTGAGTATAAAGTTAGATGAAGATACATTAACAAAAGACTTCTCGCCATTGTATGATGATCTACTACATGACAATAGATTAATTGTTACTGTTGGAAATAACCATACTGAAGGTTTTTCTCATTTTAATAACATGGATACAATCAGATCTGTACCAGATTACGAATCTTATGATTTGTTTATCAAGATGGACGATGATGATATCTATAAAAGTAGATATGTAGAAAATATTGTCAAGTTATTTAATGATAATCCTGATGTAGATATCACTTCTACAAAAATTATCTATCAGTTAAATGGTAATACCATTTATGGAAATCCGTATGGATATGATAATCTAGGAGGAAATCCAAATAACAGTGACTATCATATGCCCATGACTTTTGCATTTAACAAAAGAGCTTTTGATGCTATTAAAGATTTAACACTTGCAGATGTCTGTGGACACGATGATATGATGTGGAGAGTAGCTTGGGAAAAACTTGGATATAAACATCTACGAGTAATGAATGATGATGAAATTGTTTGGCACATCCATGGTAAAAATGCATCAACTGGTTATTTTCTAAAAGAGTAATTATGAATAGACTTACAGAACTTGCTAACTTATATAATTCTGATAAGGGTACAGTGTTTCAAGAACAACACGGATATTCTTTAGAGTATGATAAGTATATTCCTGAAAAGGGAGAATTTAACTTACTAGAGATAGGAATATTACGTGGTGACTCTTTGAAAATGTGGAGAGATTACAATCCACAGTTGACTATCCATGGTATTGATAATGATCCTAATGTGTACAATTACATATCAGAAACAGATAAACTTAAAATACATATAGGAGATCAATCAGATAGTGTATTTCTTAAAGATGTTGTACATAAGTCAGGACTTCTTCATTTTATTATTGATGATGGGAGTCACCATAGTGTACATATTGTTGAGTCATTTAAGACACTATACGACTACTTAGAAGTTGGAGGATATTATTTTATAGAAGATCTACACGCAGGACATGCTCATGTAGACATTACCTATAAACAAATCATGGAACATTTGAATATGAAACAATACAAAAGTCCTTCATTCTCAAAACAGTATTCCAACATGTGGTTTTTATTCAATAGGAAACTATTAGTTATTCAGAAGTAAAAGAAAAAGGGAGCCAAACGGTTCCCTTTTTACTTACCAAAACACACAAAAATGAAAAACAAAAATCTATTTAGATAGTCGCTTCTGCTTCATAGGAAGCATAGGACTCTTTAATCTTTTAGGAGTGTCTGCTTCTCTCATGAAGTTATTCTTAGGAGAAGGATTAGGTACTTTAGGTGCCTTACGTGGTTTACCTGATTTCTTAGCGTTACCTGATGTCATGTTATCTATTGTTTAAAATAAAGTTAAGCACTTCTGGTGATATAAACCAACTATCGTGCATTGATATTTGAGGAATTACATGAATGTATCCTTTACTTTTTAGTAAATCAATCACTGGTTGTTTAGTATCAGTATCGTTGTGTTCTATTGTCAATACATTAAACTTACGAGAAAAATCATAAGCTTCTAAAATTAATTGCTCTGTTCCCTCAGTGTCAATAGATAAATAATCTACAGTGCTCGGGCAGTTATGTTTATCTAATAGATCATTAAGTGAAATAGTTTTAACTGTATAGGTTTCACCATGTTCTTTTCGATGATCACTCCAATAATCTCCAACAGAATGCTCAGTTATTCCTGATATACATGGCATGTTAGCAACTTGTGTAAACTCTACATCATCTCCCGTAACATTAGATACACACAATGTATCAACTGTAGATGTTCTTATTCTTTTTAGATGCCTGTTGTAATACTCAAGAGGCTCAACTAGTAAACCGTTCCAGTTATAATATGTTTCAAGAAGAAATGTATTACTCAACATCACTCCATCACAAGCTCCAAACTCTAAGAAGTATTTAGGAGATTCTCCTAAACAAAACAAAGCAAACACATCTTGTTTTAATTGAGAATATGATTCGTAGTTTTTACTAAATGCTAAAAACTTATCACCAATTACCTTATCAATCATATCTTTTTGGTATTATCTGTAGTCCAAACTGTACTAAGTAAATGATTAGTGAAACAGTTGTTCATTTTCTCTAACAACATTAGTAAAAGTTGTTTATTAGGCTGTATGTTAAAATACTTTAACAAGTCAACAGCAACCTCTATTGCTTCTTGTTGAACTTTTACAACTTGTAAATCATGTTCACAAGGTAATCTTTTAATTCCTGAGTCATCCCAGCTACTTATAGCACCTACATCTAATAGATTTAGTTTCTCACAAGCATCTGTCTTAACATTTAACCACTCATCAAAGCTTGATGCATCTCTAGCAATAGAACTATAGTTCATCGATACTGGTCCAGTTAGATAGATCATTCCAGGAGTTGGTAAGTTTGTTCTTATTAAGAATGATTCTAAAGATTTACCACTTCCTTGAACATCAACTATTGTTCTGCAACCATCTATAATTTGTTCTTGAAAATATTTTACAAACACATCATTTGCATCTGCATAACATTGTCTAGATGTTTGATACTCTATAGCATCTCCTCCAACAACAGCTTTATATATAGTTAGCCAATTTGCAGAAGTTCTATACGTAAAAGCCAGAGGTTCATCAGGAAGTTCCAACGATGCTAGTGCTAAAGTTGGAATGTTTAAATCAGCTTGATCATTCCAAATTAGTTTATTAGAATCTCTATAAGGACAACTAAGTCTAGTCATTCTCATCCAACAAGCTAGTTCTACATCTACTTTAGATGTTTCTAACTCTACATCATTGAATGCGTGAGCTGTATAAAACTCAACATTAATTCCTTTTTCTCTAGGAACTAAGACATCTGATCTAAGATTATCACCTACATGTAAGTCAGGACGTTCTATCTTATCCCAAATCCAACCATCCCATTTACCTCCCCAAGTTACATAAACTTTAACATCTTTGGTTAAACCACAAGATCTAAGTAAATCTGTTACTTGTTCTACAGAAAGATACATATCAGATACAATAATGTCTCCATCATTGACTCTATTCATGTTTTCTACTATAGGAAACAGATGTTCTTTCTCAACTTGTAACTCAATATTCTTATCAATTCCTGGAAGACGATTGTAAATATCGTCATAAGTACCATTGGATTGTTTCTCTGCTTCTATCCTCAGCTCTGTAAAGTCTGAAATACCTAATCGTTTTCCCACTTCATTGAATACACTGTGAGGATGTACGTATCTTCTAGCAATTAATGTATCAAAGCAATCCCAAGATGTCATAATAGTTTTTTAATTATATCATTTAGATACATGTTATCCTCATGATTTGAATAATTGCCACCTTCATCCTGTGTAACTGTTGTAAGATTTACAAACATTAGGTTTCTACCATTAATTAATCTATGTGATCGATAACCTGCTACGTAATGATGTACTGCAATTATTTTAAAATTAGTTGTGTGCTGTTCAAAAAACTGAGATAACAATAAAGCATCCTTAATAGATGCAGTTATATCAGAGTCTTTATTTGGGTAAATTATTAAAAATGTTTTTTGTTCATCAGAAGAAAGTAGATCTCTGAATCTTTCTACACATCTTTTATAATAATTATAGGCATCATCATCCATCATTGGATCACGATGCCTAAATATTATATGCTTTTCAGGCTTTGGATTATCCTGTAATAACGGAGCATAGAAATCATGTTGACAACATTCATGGTCATCCCAATGATTATCTATTTCAGAATATTGTTCTCTATTAAGAAAAGTCTTAAAGTCATCCTCTATACAATGTTTAATCATTGTAGATCTGCTATTCATCCAATCAAAAGGAAAAGATTCAACTTTTAGTCCTTGATATTTAAATATTGCAGCAGAATGGCAACCTTGTCCTAAAGAACAATATCTCATTACTTACAACCGTACTTACATTTTTTCATCATGCCACCAACTTTCATGGTTTTTTTAGGTTTTGCTGCAGCTTGTCCTTTTTTAAAATAAGGATTACTTGAAATACCTGCATATCCATCACCAGGTATTGGTTGTCCATATCCTGCTCTAAAAGAAGCAGAATCCGCAGGAGACATAGTCTTACCTTTTGGATAAGGTATACTACCTCCATCTTTCATTTTAGTAGCACCTAATTGCTTATCTTTTGTAAGAGAGGCTTTGCCTTTAGAACCAGCTAATGTTTTCTCTTGTACTTTAGTGTAAGCTCCTTTGGGATCTACAGGTCCTACACGTTTTGTAGAGGCTTTCATTCCTTTAAGACTACCTCCTGATTTCTTTGCTGTTGCCATGATTATTTATTTTTTAACTTTACCACCATTCTTTTGGAAACCCATCTTGTTTCTTACAGGTGTAGGAAGTTTTGCTAAACCTTTTTTACCAGCAGGAACAGGTTTTAAAGATGCACCGTTTGCAGCTTTCTTAATCATTCCACCTTTTTTCAACAGACCTTTTGCTTTTTGTTCTGCTTCATACTTAATGCTTTCACCATAGTTATCTCCACCACCTGGAGTACGAGGGAAACGCTTATCATAAGATTCTGGATAGAAATCTGCAGGAGTTTTATAACGTTTTGTAGGTTTATCTAAAGGTTTAGATTTAGTTGGATTTTTCTGTCCAGCTTTAGGTTTAAGATCCATACCCATTGCTGCTTTTTTAATTGCTTTTGCCATTGTATTATTTCTTTTTAGTTTGAGCTTTAATCTTCTTCTCCTGCTTTAACATAGCAGCTGTGGGTTTCTTACCTGAACCTTTGTTAGCACGAATATTATCCCATAAGCCACGCTTAGAGTATGAACCATCAGCACGTTTAATCATGCCACCTGCTTTCATTTTATCTTGATCTGCTTTATTAGCTTTAGCAGTAGCACCAGTACGCAATGCTGTAGCCATCAATGCTTGTGGAGTAAATGCTGCTTTGATAGCAGTGTTACCAGCTTTACGAAGAACTTTACCTGCAGTAGTCTTAGCACTATCAGCTTTAAGATAATCTTTTTTATAGAAACCTTTTAATGCTTCCCCTGCTGTTTCTCTTTTCTTAACTTCTGCTAGTTCTGTACCTTCTTTAGCTTTTTTTAATACTTTCTTTGCCATAATATTTTATATTAACAATTCCACTTTCTTAATGCTAATGCTTTCCTTGTAGGCTTACCATTAGGTTTCTTCATAGGTCCTTTAACACCAGACATTCTAGCACAGAAAGACTTACGTCTGTTAGCAGCTTTACTTCCTTTCTTCAATTTAGAAGGAGGAGTAGTAACTGCCATCTTTAATTTACTTCCAGGATTCTCACGTCTATAAGACGCTACACCTTTTGCGTTAAGGCCACCAGAAGGATTCTTACCTTCTTTTCTTTGCCATGCTGCGCTTTTTGCCATAGTCAGGATTGTCTTTGTGCCACTTCTTAACTGAAGCAACACCTTGTTTAACAGTTTTAGCTTTAGATTTATTAGTGAGATTAATCTTATCCCACTTACCTGCAGGGATTCCTGCTGTATGATCTACAACTATATCCCCTTTATCACCTATCCCTCTATCGGTGGTCTTTTTAAATACTTTATGTGTTTGTCCGCCAGCTTTAACAATAGCTTTTCCACCGTTCTTCAGTGTAGAACCTTTAAACTGTCCTTTCTTTTTAATCAAAGGACCATCAGGAACAGGTGTAAACTTCTTCATTATTTCTTCTTGCGTTTAGCAGCCATCTTCTTGAATGTCTTAGCAAGAGCTTTAGCCTTACCAGTACAGCCAGGTTTAGTGATAGGAGTACATTTACCCTCCGTACCTCTACGTTTAATTGATGCTGTTGCTTTTTGAATCCACTGCTTTGCCATACCTATGATAGGTTATATTGGGTTTTACTATAATATCTTTATGAGTAAATTGCCAGAGCTCCCCAGTGGCATTGATGATTATCGTGTAGATAGTGTCGGTCTCATGACCATAATCTAGAACCAACCAAATGATTCCATCACCTTTTGGTGTAGTGACTTCTAATCGATTGGTTGGTTCGTAGATCATATTTGAAAAAACTTCTTTAAGGATCGTGGCTGTACAACCAGAGAGCCAACCTTAGCGTGCAGATCTTACGAGATGCAGGAGAAGTGTGTTATTATTGTTCTGGAACTTCTACAACAGCACCGTTTTCAACAGCCTGTGCTAATGTAGCTTCCATAATTTGACTAGCTTTATCAGCTAATAAAATACGTTGTGCTTCTTCTGTAGACAAAATTGCACGTAATGAATTTAAAAGAATGCCAAAATCATTTCCTGACAATGTGAATTCTGAATCAATTGCCCAAGTGTATTTCTTGCTTGGATCAAATGTTGGTTTTTGTTGAACTTCTGGTTCGTCTTTTACAATCTCCATGTTTGTTATTTATTTTGGTTTGTGTAAAAGTAAATGGAATATTTTAGAATTGCAAGATTATTTAAAAACTTTTCTTTCATGCCACAACTGACCGTAATGAGCTCTTCCTCCATACACTATACCAAAATGATTACCTAGTTTCTTAACAATTAATTTGTTCTCTTTCTCATCCACTATAAAATGACTATGCATTTGAAAGTTATTGAGTATTCTAGTTTTATCTTTTGTTCCAATTGGTATGTTTACCTTAGCACCTTTGTACATCACCTCACAATATGCACGTCCTAAAACACGAGGACCTGTAACATCTAGTGTATTATATCCGTAGTTCTTCGTCTTTATATTCTGTACGCACTTGTCTATAGCTCGTTGAACTATTCTATTACCAGGCTTAACGCACATGAATGCATTGTATAAAGCATCTGAAGACTCAGGAGTGTCTACAACAAACACTTGATCCATTCCTTCTATAAGACTATCAAAAGTTACTAACATCACCTGAGAGAAATCACCATAGCATCCTCCGTGTCTATGTAGAATTAAATATCTCCAGAAGTCAGCTTTGTATGCTGTAGGAATAAGTGTATTATATAATGCAAGATATTCTTCTCCCCAATAATCTCTTATGTAATCTTCGCAATCTTTGTCTGAGAAATAAAACAGTTGGTATCCTGGATTCTTCTCAGCCATATCAGCATATACATGTTGCATCACTGTAGGTAGTGCAGGACCTGTTTTAAATATCCATTTAGGAATACCATCCTCACGCCACTCTTTACCTTTAAAATCCTGATATGTTCTTACAGGATTGTACCATTGATTTGGTTTGTAGTATTGATTGATATTAACAAACTTTGGATAGATTCCATTGTTCTCTAATATGTTAGCAACCATTACATCTTCTAATGGATATTTAGTTCCGTCTGCCTGAGCTATACATTCTATAGCTTTTCTAGAGACAATATAACTAAGACCACCTTCACACCAATCAGAGATTTCACCTTCATAAGGTTTGTCATTCCAATAATGACCTTCACATCTTCCTATATGATGATTACGATTGATGGTGTGTTTGCCAGCAACCATTCCCATATAGTCTGTGAGTTCGAAATCAATTTCTTTAATAAGAGTCATGTCCTCATCCAACTTGTGGAAGTGAGTGTATGAATCAAATGCAGAATTTTCACTGATGAATTTAAATGCAGAAACTATCTTATCTGGTAGTCCACAATATGAATCATCGCAAGCTAATTTAATTACATTCCCTTCAAAAGAATCAAATGTGTATCTTCCAGCTACAACAACATAGTCAGTGAATGATGTACTAACTTTATCTAATGTAGCTTGTAGATTATCTTGATGTGTGATAAATACTTTTAATATCTTGTTGGTTTGCATATAGTTTATAATGATATCTCGAAAGATATAACAGCATTGGTTTTAATACTCTTACTCATGTTCAACTTAATCTGAAACTGATTATGAAACTTGAACAACTCCTCTATCAAAGCATTTGTATACTTTGGTAGAGAAGGTGCAAGTCTAAACGTATAAGATTTAGGATGTTTAGTTATTTCCATAGTTGATAACTCATCTACAGAATCGATAACACCTTCTAGATGTGCAAAATACAGCTCATCATTGTGGGGCATTATCTTTGGAAAAAACTTTTTACTAATTTGCATTAGCTCAATGTTAACAAGTATTTAGTTTTAGCTGCTGTTCCAGACAAGCTTTGAGCAACGTTTTCAATATCAGGCATGTTGTTTGTAGCTCCATAGTTCTGTAATTGCTTAGCAAATGACATCAGCTCAACTACAACCTGATCAGCTACGCCTGGAGCATAATCTTTCAATTGTCCTGGATTACCAATCTTAGCACGAGTACCAGAGTATCCCATGATCTTCTCAATAATCTCATCTTTGAAATCAAAGACAGCATCGTACAATCCACCTAAAGCCTGGTGCTCTGCATAAGAACGTGTGGCCCAGTGCAAGTTATGTAGTTGTAGTTCAAAGTATGTTAGCTTTGTAGCAATAACATCAGGAGAAAGATCTCCTGACGCACTGCTTAGCATTTCTTGTGGGAATAATGATTTTAATGCCATGTTGTTTAAATATTAGAAGCACTGAGTACAGCTGTAAATGTATGTAGCAGTTCCTCCAGTTGTATTCCAGTAGCAGTTAGAGTACTGCGGAGATTCCGAAAACAAAAGAGAAAAACCATAGACATTTATATTAAATGGAACAGTTAATGCAGCATCTTCCCAAAGAGTTGTCCAATCTGCAAGAGTGCTACCTTGTGTATATCCAATAGAAGTCTGTGGGTTAATGTTATTACATGCATCTGAACTATTTGCATAACTTGTTATTACCCATGCTGTAGGTTCATTACCACCACCACCATTAGTGGTTGTAGTTGTTGTAGTAGAGTCTCCTCTATAATATAAAGGAATCTCACGCCAGGTTCCAACTTTAGGCTTAGATGCTTGGAAGATTGGACCTCCTGGAACAACGCGTCCTGATCCATCAATACGAACAAACGCTTTTAATTTTGGTGTTATATTATTTGCCATTTTCTATATCTTATTTAATTATTACACACAGTTATAAACACTTAATACACCACCAGCATTAACTAAATACTTAGTCATAAGATCAGAAATAACCAATCCTGTTGTAACAGGTGTAGTTAGTGCACTATCAGTAAATACACTAATTCCTCCAGCTAATGTTGACGAAGATGAATAGAATGTTATGTTATCTGAAATTGTAGTATTACATGCATCAGTTACATTATTCCAGTAGCCTTTAGTAAATGATGTAGGAGCTGCTGTGGTAGTAGATGATGTAGTGTCATTACAACAGTTATAAGTAGGAATTTCAAACCAACGTCCAACACGTGGTCTGTTCTTTCTCAGAATCAGGCTGCCTGCAACAACCCTTCCGCTACCATCGTAGCGAACAAATGCTTTTAATTTCTTCTGATTATTAGCCATTTTGATTAATAGTTTAAATTGTATTTTTCTTTAAGTTCTATAAGTTTAGATACGTAGAAATGAGTACCAAGTCTCTTGCTACGCTCATCAGTATATACTGTCATCATATGAGGATCTGTAAAAGGATCTGTTCCACTGTGGTATTTACCTTTATAGAATGTTGGGACATCACCCATGTAATCACCACCCATTCCAGCATTATGGAATATACCAACTCTATTAACTTTTTCTATAGAATCAGAAGCCCAAGAGAATTCCATTTCAGGAACTACTTGTGTTACATCTCCTCTACGCCATAAGTTCCATAGAACAGCCCACATATCTGCACACCAACTTTGAAAACCTCTATCTTCACTTTCAAAGAACTCTCTATTGACTGTCATTAAATTGACACGAATAGAAATACAATCTTCCATTACATGTTTCCAGAAGTCTGCATCAATATTCTTTAACAGATATTGAGCTCCTCCTGAATGCATATTGTAATGTTCAGCAGTTTCTCTTGTGACATCACAAATTCGCAATGTCTCAGCTAGAATATCACGTTGTTTGTATTGTTCTAATTTATTAGGTAGAACATCTCTTTCTTTACTATCAAAGTAACTAGCGTTGATGTAGCTGTTAGTATCTGATAGATATTGTATATCATCGTTAATGTACTGATCTATATTGAACTTCTCTGTAAATACTACATCACAATCACAATACAATAGCGTTTGTTCTTTTAATTCAGGATGAATTTCGAAATACTTATGTAAAATATAAGGACGTAATACAGAAACATAAATTCCTAATGTACTACTAATTTCGTTATCATTATCTCTATGGAAATAAAATGTTGCCTCTGGATAGAGTTTAATAATCTTATCCCATTTATCATTTCTTTCTCTGAAACTTGGTGTAAAGACTAGCACAATTGCTTTGTCTGAATGTCCTAGCTTTCTTAATGATTCAAGCCATAAATGCACTTGCCATGTAAAATATACATCATCTGGCTGTGCACAGATAAATTTAAGATCCCTCATGTAGTTTAGTTGGTTTTATTTAATTCTTATGGAGCTACTGTAGTAGTAGTTGTTGTAGTAGTAGGAGTTACATACGCAGGAGTATTATACATCACCTTTGTAAGATTTTCTAATTGTTTAGAGATCTGCCAAAGCAATGCTGCCTTAGTGCTAGATGGTTGTCCTATCTGTTTCGAAGGTATTGCCATGATCTTAAGGAGTATATGATGGTAATGTAAATAACTTTACTGTATATAACACTTGAAGTTGAGTAACGTCAATGTCTTCACCAAATGAAAAAGATACCAATTGATCTGTTACTGAAGTTTGAATACCAGCTGCTGCTTCATTAGATCTATTATTCTCACCCTGTAAATTTTTCGAAAAAATTCCAGAGTTTGCACCAAACCACAAAGTGCCTGTAGAATTACCAAATACAGGATTAGAAGTATTAGCAATCATTGAATATTCAATAATTCCTCCTGATGATTGAGATAAGTCTACTGTAAGAAATGGAGATCCATCCTGTAACCCAATCCAAGCTCCTGAGAATGTCTCAATCTTAGCACCAGCGTTATCACCACTTGATACGTTTAATAATGTCTTCTTACTATTATAAGTGACGCTTGTCAAACTCTCTAACTGCTTAGAGATTTGCCACAACAGATTTTCTTCTGTTCCCCAACCTATTTGTTTAGATGGTATAGCCATGATAAATTTATTTTATATTTTAATTAGTTAATACGTCTGCTCCTCTATCAATGAGCGTTTGTTTATCAATTAAACCTTGTCCTGTAGGAGCCGCACTAGTCCCTTCATATAATTCTACACCACTATCCCACAATAGTGTACCATTAGTGCCATCTAAGCTAACTAATAAAGCTAATATATAATTAACAGTTTCTACATTCAAATTATTTCCTGGCAAGTAAACATTATTTAATTGTTTAACAGTCCCTATTTGTCCAATGTTAACAGTTGTTAAGTTTGCGTTATTTCTACAATCTATAGTACCTGTAGCTTGAATTAAATTAGGAATGCTTAAGTTTTCAAAATCAGCACTGTTATTATATATAGACACAAAATCAAAATATGATTCATTTGGTATATTTATTCCATCTGCGTTTACTTCCATACTAATATTCCAAAAATAAGCACATTCAAATGAAGCATATTTAGATTTAACATTAGCGGCTAAGTCTGTAGAAGATACTACACCATTATCTAAAAGTACTTCTATTTGTGGAGGACCAGAATTTCCTACAACTGTATTGATTACAGAATCAAGACTAAGCTCACCCTTTACAGGTTTGTCAGTGTTCTTCCATAAACCACTCTTAATATAAACATTAGACTTAGCCATGATAAATTTTTGTTAAATATTACAAATATATATTAGTTTAAACGATATGCAATAGAATACTATAAATTCAGATTAACGTATTTGATTACACTATCTCTAATTAAATTAGTTATAGATTGATCTTGGTACCGATCATACTCATGAATGTTACTGGTACGCTTGTGTTTGTACTCAAACTAACCTTCAATCCACAGTTGAATCTAAACCTTTTACTCAATGCTACATCAAATCCAGAGCCTGTTAATATCCCTACATCTTTTGTTAGTGAGTTAGAAACGTAGATATCAGGAGACATCGATAGATACTTATTCACTTTGAATGGTCTAGTATAGAACGCCATCAAACCATTACCAAACTCTCCTGTGTATGTTAGTGCGTAGTTAAAACCTGTAACTCCTTTACCTACTGGTTTAATAACAGCTGCTGTAGCAAACGCTATAGTATTACCTTGTAGATATACGCCAGTTAAACCATAGTTGAAAATAGCTTTACCCATCTTTGTGTATCTTGCAGACAGAGCAAACTGGTTAAAGCTACTCCATATCATAGATGTAAGTCCGTAAGACACGTTACCAAGCAGTGAGGACTGTGATGCCCCCAGTGATATGATAGCACTAAAAGGACTATCAGGTCCGCCAAGCATAGTAAGGTCAGAGCTGTAAACAATAGGATTAAGCTTAGCAGCAGCTTTGTTGGAAGCCTTAGAAGACTTCTTATCATCACTCTTTTTCTCTTTAGACTCACTTTTACTTTCTGATTTCTCTTCAGATTTAGATGAACTTTCTTCACTTTTAGACGAACTTTCACTAGAACTACTTGATTCTGAGCTACTTGAGCTTGAAGAATTAGACGAACTGTTAGATGAACTAGTAGATGAACTAGTAGTAGTTGCAGGAGTAGAAGCTACTGCTGATGAAGTGGCAGCACTTGTAGCAGATGCTGTAGCACTACTAGTTGCAGCAGCTGTGGCAGCTTGTGTAGCTTGGGCAGTTGCTTGCTGTGTAGCTTGTTGTGTTGCCTGAGCAACAGCTTGAGTTACAGCCTGAGTAATTATTACGGTTGTAGTTGTAGTTTGTGGACAAGGCGTAGAGTTAATCATGTTAATCCACGCTGTTAAAGCTCCTGTTGTTATGTCATCAGCTGTAACAACTCTAGCTTGTCCTCTATAAACTATAGTAACTGTCCCATTATTTAGTGGAACAGTTACTGTTAGTACTTGCCCAGAACACGGATCTACATACACTTGTGTTAGAACTTGAGCACTTGCTAAGTTAAAACACAATAACAGTATGAAGGTCCATATCCATTTCACTATTTAGGATCAATCTTAATAGTAGAGTCAATAGCTACCTGAGAGCGTTTCA
>JACCDQ012054767.1_pt1 | contig 14830 bp, 13 predicted proteins | sample 7446031 | NCBI WGS metagenome assembly JACCDQ01 (sample SAMN15323442, study PRJNA562643) | freshwater metagenome | isolation source: river surface water | place: USA:Blue River Watershed | collected 2017-08-17
CACGCACTTCGGCACCGAACAGGGTCCGGTCGTCGAAGCGCTCGTCGAGCTGGCTCGCCAGCAGCGGCCCGATCTGGTCGTGCTGTCGGGCGACATCACCCAGCGCGCACGGGCCGCCCAGTTCCGGGCGGCGCGTGCCTTCGTCGACCGCCTGGGTGCGCCGGTGCTGGCCATCCCGGGCAACCACGACATCCCGCTGTTCGATGCCTGGGCCCGGCTGCGCAACCCGTACGGGCGCTACCGTGCCGCATTCGGCGACGAGCTGGAGCCCGTGCACCGCAGTGACGATCTGCTGGTGCTGTGCCTCAACACCACGCGGGCCTGGCGGCACCAGCACGGCGAGCTGTCGGCCGAGCAGATCGAGCGCGTCGCGGCATGCGTGTCTCGCGCCGATCCGGCCCAGTTGCGCGTGGTCGTGGTCCACCAGCCCATCGCCGTTGCCCGCGCGCAGGACGAGTCCGACCGCCTGCGCGGCCACGCCGCCGCGCTGCCACGCTGGGCGCAGGCGGGCGTCGACCTGGTCTTGAGCGGCCACATCCACCTTCCCGGCGTCTTGCCGTTGCCCGGTCTGGCCCCAGCGATGTGGACGGTGCAGGCGGGCACGGCGGTGTCGTCGCGGATCCGCGAGGGCGTGCCCAACTCGGTCAACCTGTTGCGCTGGGACCGTGACGCGGGCACCTGCCGGATCGAGCGCTGGGACCACCAGGCGGCCGAGGGGGCCTTCCGGATCGAGAAGGTGACGGAGGTCCGGCCAGATCGGGCCGTTCGTGCATGTCCCGTGAGGTGAGGGCGCTCGGTCATGACAACATGATGCGCATGGGTCGCCGCGACGACACGCGAGACGCCAACCGCACAGAGGAGCCCGGACATGGCAACGACAGACAAGGTTCAAGGCCCGGCCTCGTACTTCCCCTCGATCGAGAAGAAGTACGGGCATCCGGTGTCGCACTGGTTCGAGATCCTGCAGGCGGCGGGCGAGCTCAAGCACATGGCGCTGGTGGACCTGCTCAAGACCGGACACGGGCTTGGACACGGTCATGCCAACGCGCTGGTGGCCTACCACCTGGCTCGGCGTTGACGGACGGGGCGCGAGGCAGCCTGACGCTGCGCTCGCCCGGCGTCACGTCGGTGTCACTTCGGCATGGCCTTCTTCAGCACGTCCTTGCCGTCGCCGATCGCCTTCTGCACCTGGCCCCTGGCCTGACGGTTCAGGCCCTTGAGCTGCTGCCCGGTGTTGCCGATCGCCTTGCCGGTGGTCTCCTGCACCTTGCCGGCGGCGTGCTGGAGCGTGCCCTGGATCTGGTCCTTGTTCATGGTCGTGTGTCCTTGGATGACGTTGGGTGGGGAAGGGCGCATCGGTGAGAGGCGCCCTGGCGTCTGGACGCGCGCGGGTCGCGCGGGTCGGCCCATACGCCTGCCTCGACCTTAGGCAGGCCCGCTCCGCCTGTCGGTGCTGCAGCGCACGGTGAGAGAGGTTCCCTCGGTGGACGCTCAGCTCACCCAACGATGAAGGGCAGGCATGACGCCGCCCGCATCCGACCTCAGAACGAGGCCCATTCCCGGGCACTCGCCTTCTCGGGAGCCGTCGACTTCGCAAGGCCCTTGCCTGAATCCGACACACGCGCTGCGGTCGGCAGGGCCGTGGCCTTGGGCGACGGCCGGCCGTCGATCGGGCCATCGAGCTGGAACACGGACACCGCATCCACCAGCTGCCGGGCCTGGACCTTGAGGCTTTCGGCCGCTGCGGCACTTTCCTCGACCAGCGCGGCGTTCTGCTGCGTGACCTGGTCCATCTGGTCGATCGCCTGACCGATCTCCTGGACGCCCGAGCTCTGCTCGACGCTGGCGGCGGTGATCTCGGCCACGATGTCGCTGACGTGCTGGATCGAGCCGACGATCTCGCCCATCGTCTTGCCGGCGCGGTCCACCAGATCGGTGCCGTGCTCGACCTGCTCGACGCTGCGGTTGATCAGCATCTTGATCTCCTTGGCCGCCTCGGCGCTGCGCTGCGCGAGGTTGCGGACCTCGCTGGCGACGACCGCGAAGCCGCGGCCCTGTTCACCGGCCCGTGCGGCCTCGACCGCCGCGTTCAGGGCCAGGATGTTGGTCTGGAACGCGATGCCGTCGATCACGCCGATGATGTCGCCGATCTTGCGGCTGCTGTCGCTGATGCCCTGCATCGTCGAGACCACCTGGCCGACCACCTCGCCGCCTTGCGCGGCGACGGCCGAAGCCCCTTGCGCGAGCTGGTTGGCGTGCTTGGCGTTGTCGGCGTTGTGGCGCACGGTGGTGCCCAGCTCTTCCATCGTGGCGGCGGTCTGCTGCAGGGCGCTGGCCTGTTCCTCGGTGCGCTGGCTCAGGTCCTGGTTGCCCTGGGCGATCTCGGCGCTGGCCGTGGCCACGCTGTCGGCACCGCCGCGGATGGCTCCCACGACGTCGCCGAGCTGGTTCTGCATGCGGCCCATGGTGCGCAGCAGCTCGCCTTCGTCCCCGTTGAGCGTGATGTCGACGGTCTGGTCCAGGCGGCCGGCCGCGATGCCCTCGGCCACCCGGCTCACCTCGGCCAGCACGGTGTGGGTGCGTTGGCGCAGGTACATGAGCCCGGCGAACAGGAGCGCCACCAGCGTGGCTGTCGTGCCCATGGCCAGCCGGGACCAGTTCTCCCGTGCGGCTGCGGCTGCCTCCAGCTCGGCGGCGGTCCGTTCATCGAGCAGGTCCAGGAAGTCGTCGACCGGCTTCATGATCTTGGCCTTGTACTGGTGATAGGCCAGGTCGTGCATGAGTTCCAGGGCGTGGGCGCGGTCGTCGTCCGAACGGGCTGCAGCGTCACCGTCAGCCCGCTTCACGAAGCCGCCCTTGCCGTCGTCGTGCAGGCCCTTGACGAGGTTCATCGCGAGGGTCTCGGTGCGCACGAGATCGTCGGAGTTCGCCTTCGACTCGGCCAGCTTGTCGAGTTCGAGCTGCGAGAAGCCGGCATCCTTCATCAGGTCCAGCAGCACGACGGCCGTCCCCGGCGGGTGCATGGGGTCCTGGTCGGCGGCGCGCAAGTCCCAGTAGATCCGTTCGTAGTTGCCCGGCCGGGGCAGCTTGCCGTTGCGGATGTCGAGGACCTCGAAGTACTGCTTCTCCCACTTGGGCTCGCCGGTGGCCACGTAGGTGCGGGCCAGCCGGGTCAGGTCGTCCGAACTCTGTCGCAGTTCGTCGGCCAGCTGGTAGGAGTGGTATCGGCGCGCGGCCGTCTCTTCGGCGAGCGTGCCGGCTCGACTGCTCATGACGGCAGCGCCGATGGCGACCGTTCCCATGAGCAGCAGCATGGCTGCCCCCAGGCTGTAGGCCTTCTTGATCTCGAGTCGCATGTCATGTCCTGGGGTTGGTGTCCCGAGCCGGAATAGGCAGGACCAACCGTTATCGGTGTCCACCTCCGTCTCTTGAGAAACGTCCAGATTCCAAGGGCTTTCGACCCGGCCGGCTCAGCTGCGCGGCACCCGGCCCATCAGGTAGAACTCGGCGTTGGGCATCATGTCCAGCAGGTTGGCCATGCGGTTGGACAGGCCGAAGAAGGCCGTGATCGCGCCGATGTCCCAGATGTCCTCGTCGTTGAAGCCATGGGCCCGCAGGGCGTCGAGATCGGCCTCGCCGACCGCAGACGAGTCGCCGCAGACCTTCAGCGCGAAATCCAGCATGGCGTGCTGGCGCGGACTCAGGGCGGCCTTGTGGTGGTTGATCGCCACCTTGTCGGCCAGCTGGGGCGACTTCTCGTAGATGCGCAGGATCGCCCCGTGCGCCACCACGCAGTAGAGGCAGCGGTTGGCGCCCGATGTCGCCACGACGATCATTTCCTTCTCGCCCTTGCTCAGGCCGGACGGCCGCAGCATCAGCGCGTCGTGGTAGTCGAAGAAGGCGCGGCATTCGTCCGGCCGATGCGCCAGCGCCAGGAAGACGTTGGGCACGAACCCGGCCTTGGCCTGGACCGCGAGGATGCGTTCGCGCAGGTCATCGGGCAGGCTTTCCAGGGCCGGCACCGGGTAGCGGCTGATGGGTTGCGGTGTGGCGGCTTGCGGGGTGGTGGTCATGGGCAGTCTCCTGGTTCGGATGGGTGGCCAGATGCTGCCATGACCCTTCTGGAATCGCGTCTGTGCAGACCCGCCTGTGACTGGAACAGCCTGTCACGGAGGGTCTGTAACCATGGGATATATTCCCCGCACCTTCGGTGCCGCCCCCCTTCCTTCGGCCCCGCAAACCACGCACCCACAAGAGCAAGATGACACCCGGTCTGACCTCCCGTCGACAGTTTTCCCGGCTGGCGCTGGGCGCCCTTGGTGGCCTCGCGCTGCCCTGGTCGCCCGCCGCACTGGCGCAGTTCCGCGTCGAGATTTCCGGCGTGGGCGCCACCCAGATCCCGATCAGCCTGGTGAGGCTTCGAGACGAGGACAAGTCGCCGGTGCAGATCTCCGCCATCGTGCGCGCCGACCTCGAACGCAGCGGGCTGTTCCGCTTCGTCGAAGGCGCCAACGGCGTGGTCGACGAGAACTCGCGTCCGGTCTACGCAGACTGGCGCGCCAAGACGGTCGACGCGCTGGCGGCCGGCTCGATCGCCCGGCTGGCCGACGGTCGCTTCGACGTGCGCTATCGGCTCTGGGACGTCGTGCGTGGCGTCGACCTCGGCGGCAAGGCCGCGCCACCGTCCGGCAAGGACGAGCTGCGCCGCGTCGCGCACGAGATGTCGGACTTCATCTACCAGCAGCTGACCAACGAGCGGGGCGTGTTCTCGACCCGCATCGCCTACGTCTCCAAGGCGGCCGGCCGCTACACGCTGTGGGTGGCCGACGCCGACGGCGAGGCCGCGCAGGTCGCGCTGGCCGGGCCGGAGCCGATCATGTCGCCGTCCTGGTCGCCCGATGCGCGCGAGCTGGCCTATGTCTCGTTCGAGGAGCGCAAGGCCGTCGTCTACGTGCAGGACGTCTACGCCGGCAAGCGCCGCGTGGTGGCCAACTTCAAGGGTTCCAACAGCGCGCCGGCCTGGTCGCCCGACGGCAGCACGCTGGCCGTCACGCTGACCCGCGACGGCCCCTCGCAAATCTGGCTGATGAACCGCAACGGTGGTGACGTGCGCCGCCTGACCAATGGCAGCAGCATCGACACCGAGGCAACCTGGGCACCCGACGGCCGGAGCATCTACTTCGTCAGCGACCGGGGCGGCGGTCCGCAGATCTACCGCGCGGCGATCGCCGGCGGCGGCGTCGAACGTGTCACCTTCGCGGGCAACTACAACATCAGCCCGGCGGTGAGCCCGGACGGCCGCAGCCTGGCCTACATCTCGCGCAATGGCGGCAACAACTTCCAGCTCACGCTGATGGACATCGCCACCGGAACCATCCGCACGCTGACCGACACCAACGAGGACGAGAGCCCGAGCTTTGCGCCCAACGGCAGGATGCTCATCTACGCGACCCGCAGCGGTGGCCGCGACGTGCTGATGACCACCACGCTGGACGGCTCGATCAAGGCCCGGCTGGGCGTGCCTCAGGCCGATGTCCGCGAGCCGACCTGGGGACCGTACGGGCGCTGAGCCCGAGTCCGCCTCACCTTCGCTCCCTTGCCTGAACCCATCGAACAACGGCCGCGACGAGCGGCCTGGAGTCTCCCGAGATGAATGCCAAGACCTTCCACTGGACCCGTGCGCTGCGGCTGGCCGCCACGGCCGGTGTCGTCGTGATGCTGACGGCCTGCGCGTCGTCGACCCGGCTTGATCCGCCCGCTCCGGTCGAGGACCGCAACCGTGCCGGCTCATCCGCCCTGGGTGGTGCGGGCGCGGGCGGTGCCGCCGGCATGGGCACGGTCAACCCCGGCGGTGCCGGTGGCACGGCGCTGGGCGCCGACAACCGCATCCCGTCGATCGACCTGGGCAGCGCCGACAACGGCGCGGGCGGCAACGCCGGCCTGCCGCGCGTCGTCTACTTCGACTTCGACAGCTTCGTGGTCAAGGACGAGTACCGCAACGTGATCGAGGCCAACGCCCGCTACCTCAATGCCGACCGCAAGCGCCGGCTGCTGATCGAAGGTCATACCGACGAGCGCGGTGGCCGCGAATACAACCTGGCGCTGGGCCAGAAGCGCGCCGATGCGGTGGTCCGGTCGCTCGGATTGCTCGGTGCAGGTGGCGCGCAGACCGAAGCCGTGAGCTACGGCAAGGAACGTCCGGCTGCCACCGGCACCGACGAGGCCAGCTGGGCCAAGAATCGACGTGTCGAGTTGAAGGACCGCTGATGAACACGAATGCCCGAACCATGCCCCGAACCGTGGCACGAGCGATGACGCGGCTGACGCAGTCGCTGCTGTTGAGCCTGCCGCTGCTGGGACTGGCGCCGCTCGCCCAGGCCGGTCTGTTCGACGACGAGGAAGCGCGCAAGGCCATCCTCGAACTGCGTGGCCGACTGGACCGCACCGAGGCCGCGAACACCCAGCTGACCCAGCAGCTGGCGCAGCAACTGGCCGCTCGCAAGGCCGAGAACACCGAGCTGACCGAGCAGCTCAACGTGCTGCGCCGGGGCGTGCTCGACCTGAACAGCCAGATCGAACTGCTGCGCGGCGACATGGCCAAGCTGCGCGGTCAGGACGAGCAGGTCAGCCAGTCCAACCGCGACGCGACCCGCGAACTCGCCGACCTGCAGCGCAAGCACAAGGACCTGCTGGCCGCACTGGCCGCGCAGGACGAGCGCCTGCGCCGGCTCGAGCCGCAGAAGGTCAGCCTCGACGGCAAGGAGATCACCGTCGACGTGGCCGAGAAGAAGGCCTACGACGACGCGATCGGCGTGCTGCGCAAGGGCGACTTCGCGCGTGCGGTCGATGCGCTGCAGGCCTTCCAGCGCCGCTTTGCCGGCAGTGCCTATGGCGGTCATGTGCAGTACTGGCTGGGCAATGCGCTGTACGGCAAGGGCGACGTCAAGGAGGCCATGACCACCTTCCGCGCCCTGGTGACCACCACGCCCGACCACCCGCGCGCAGCCGAGGCGCTGCTGGCCGTCGCCAACTGCCAGGTCGAGCTGAAGGACCCGAAGGCGGCCCGCAAGACGCTCGACGAACTGCTCAAGAACTATCCGCAGTCCGAGGCCGCGCAGTCCGGCCGCGAGCGCATCGCCCAGCTCAAGTGAGCGTCGCCCCGCATGGCGGCGGGCGGTGGGGAACCTAGAATCCCGCGCCATGCAAGAGATCAACGTGAACATGCTGACGGCCCAGGTTCTCTGGGCCGTCTTCATTCTGGCCTTCGCCTTCGGCGCGCTCGGCGTGCGGACCCAGTTCTGCACCATGGGCGCGATCGCCGACGTGGTGAACTTCGGCGACCAGCGGCGCCTGCGCATGTGGCTGCTGGCCATCGGCGTGGTGGTGCTGGGCTTCAACCTGCTGGTGGCCCAGGGCAGTTTCGTGGCCGACAAGACGCTCTACGGCGGCAACCGCTGGCTGTGGGCCTCTGCGGTGGTGGGCGGGGCGATGTTCGGCTTCGGCATGGTGCTGGGCTCCGGATGCGGAAGTCGCAACCTGCAGCGGCTCGGCTCGGGCAGCCTGAAGGCGCTGGTGGTGCTGGTCGTCATGGGCCTGAGCGCCTGGATGACGCTGCGCGGCATCACGGCGGTGGTGCGCGTCAACACGGTCGACGCCTGGGCGGTGACGCTGGCCACACCTCAGGATCTCCCCAGCGTGCTGGCCGGTGTGGCCGGACTGTCGGTCCAGAAGGCTGCCGCCTTGCTCGGGCTGTTGCTGGGCGGCGGACTGATCGTGTGGGTGCTGGCCGCCGCTGAAGGTCGTGAGGCCAAGGTGCTGATCGGCGGCATCGGCATCGGCGTGCTGCTGCTGGCGGTCTGGTGGGTGTCGCTCCAGTTCGGTCACCTCGAAGAACACCCGGAGACGCTGGAAGAAGCCTTCCTCGGCACGGCGAGTCGTCGCGGCGAGGCGCTCAACTTCGTCTCCCCGGTGGCGCAGGGCTATGAGTGGCTGGTGTTCTTCACCGATGCGGGGCGTCGCACGACGACCGGTCTGGTGGCGGTCGTTGGCGTGTTCTTCGGCTCGCTGGCGGTGCACCTGGTGCGTCGCGAGTTCCGCTGGGAAGGATTTCGCGACACGGCCGACACCGCCCGTCACCTGGTGGGCGCCGTGCTGATGGGCGTGGGCGGCGTCACCGCGATGGGCTGCAGCGTGGGGCAGGGGCTGTCGGGCATCTCCACGCTGGGGCTGACCAGCATCGTGGCGCTGCTGGCCATTGCCGCCGGATGCGTGGCGGGACTGCGCTTCCTGACCTGGCAGCTGGAACGTTCGGCATGAGCCTGACGGGCGATGGGTCGCCCGATGCGGATCTCGAACGACGCTTCGGCGGCCTGAGGCGACTCTGGGGCTCGGCCGGCTATGACGCGGTCAGGCGCGCGCGCGTGGTCGTCGTCGGACTCGGAGGCGTCGGTTCCTGGGCGGCCGAGGCACTGGCACGTTGCGGGGTGGCGCAGCTGGTGCTGGTCGACTTCGACCAGATCGCCGAGTCCAACATCAACCGGCAGATCCAGGCGCTGGGCAGCAGCGTCGGCGCAGCCAAGGTCGACGTGATGGCCGCGCGCGTGCGCGACATCCACCCCGGCTGCGACGTGCAGGCGGTCGAACAGTTCGCCGAGCCGGACACCTGGCCGGGCCTGCTGAGCGGGCCGGTCGACATCGTCATCGACGCCTGCGACCAGGCACGGGCCAAGCTGATGCTGGCGCGCTGGTCGATCGACACCGGCGTCGCGCTGGTGACGGTCGGCGCGGCCGGTGGCAAGACCCAGCCGCAGCGCGTGCGGGTGGCGGACCTCGCGCGGGTCACGCACGATCCGCTGCTGGCACGTCTGCGTCAGCAACTGCGCAAGGCGATGGGCGTGTCCGGTCCGATCGGACCCCGCGAGGTGCTCGGCCCGATCTGCGTCTATTCAGAGGAACCGGTGCGGATGCCGGATGCGCGCGGATCGTCCGCAAGCGTGGTTGACGCCGCTGACGCGCTTGACGCCGTGATCGGCGGCGAGGCCTGTGCGACCGATGGCAGCCTGAACTGCGCCGGCTACGGGTCTACCGTCACCGTGACGGCCACCTTCGGGATGACGGCAGCCGAGGCGGCGCTCGCGATCCTGCGGGCTCGGGAGCGACCGTCCGAGGTTCGCCCTGCGGCATCGGCCTGAAGTCTTGTGGTGCGGATCATCGAAGGGCTTGCAGGTCATGCCAAGAATTGCCTATAATCTTTGGCTTTCCGGAACACTCCCTTGAGACAAATGCAAGCGCCTGTCGGGCGCGGCATCTTCGGTGGGGAGGGATGAAAGTCTGAAGGAAAGACAAACTTGGCAGTTTGTTCCCGGGTTGCTCGATCGAGGGCCCGACGAGAGTATCGGCAAGACCTACCGAAGTCTTGCCGATACTCGCCGGCAACGAGTCGCCGTCATGCGTCAACCGAGTTGACGTGAAGACGGAAGCGAAGAAGCTGGAGAGTTGCCAAGTTTGAGGCGGGTTGTTAGCTCAGTCGGTAGAGCAGCGGACTTTTAATCCGTTGGTCGCGTGTTCGAGTCACGCACAACCCACCAAAACAGTGTTATGATGTAGTTCTTTCGGGCTCTTAGCTCAGTTGGTAGAGCAGCGGACTCTTAATCCGTTGGTCGAGTGTTCGAGTCACTCAGGGCCCACCAACATTGAAGCCCCTCGGTTAACGCCGAGGGGCTTTTCTTTTGTCTGTTCGGTGCTGCGCGTGAATGGCTGGCGAATCTGACGTTCGGGTATCCCCGACGTGATTGATCAGATTCTGCAGATCTTGTTGCATCGGTGCGACGCCAACTTGCTGGCTGAGCACCGACTCCAGCGTGCGTCTCGCGGCAGTCACGCTGACCTGGCGCGACGACTTCGACAATGAAACGTTGCTGATCCAGCCCCACGTCTCGTCCGCATGCCTTTCCGAATCGACCGCCTCCCGACGCATTCCGTTCCATCCAGGCTCTGCATCGCCTTGATCGCGGCCCTGTTCACGCTGCCGGGCAGGGCCGAGAACGAACCAGCGCGCTTGGAGCGTGTCGAGATCACCGGCAGCTTCCTGCCCTTTGATCCGAGCCGTGAGGTCGCCGCCATCACGGTGGTGCGCCGGGAAGAGATCCTCCAGCGCGGCTGGACCACGCTGGCTCAGGTCCTGGCGGCAATCCCTTCGGCGCAGTCGCGCGTGCAGGTGGCCGAGAGCGTCGGCAACGTCAATGGCGGCAAGGCGGAGGTCGATCTGCGCGGACTGGGCGCGACGCTCGGATCCGGTTCCGCCCGCACGCTGGTGTTGCTGGACGGCCGCCGGCTGGTCAACCATCCGTTTGACGGCGCAGCGGTCGATCTGCATGCGATCCCCCTGGCGGCGGTCGAACGCATCGAGGTGCTGCGCGACGGCGCATCGGCGATCTACGGCGCCGATGCGATCGGCGGTGTCGTCAACGTCGTGCTGCGACGTGACCTGTCGAGCCAGGAGGTCTCCGCCCAGGTGCAGGGCTCGACGCGCGGTGGCGGCCTGATGCGCCGGTTCTCGCTGGTCGGTGGGTCGTCCGACGAGACCGGATGGCGCTGGCTGCATGCGCTGGACCTGCGTGACCAGCAGCGGCTGGCCGCCGACCGGCGCGCGGCCTCGCGCACGGGTGTCCTGCTGGGCGACAACGAGCGCCTGACGAGCTACTACGGCGTCCCGGGATCGATCAACGGCTACGACCCGGCCTGGCCTGCCTGCGCCGAGCCCTTGTCCTCGCCGGGCTCGGACGGCTATTGCCGCTTCGACCTCGCGGCCACCGTCGACGCGATCCCGGCCAACCAGCAGCGGCTGGCGTTCTTCCGGGCAGAACGGGCCCTGGAAGGCGGCTGGACCTTTGGCGCCGAGCACCTCTGGTCGCGTCAGCAGGTGGTGGCCAACAGCGGGGCTGCGCCGGCCGACCACTACATGCGTCTGGGCAGCACCTACCTGCCGACCCTGCCGGCGGGCTTCGAGGATGTCGTGCCCGACCTGTACGGCCCCGATCCCTCCGTGCTCTTGCCAGGCGGCCTGGTGTCCTGGCGCGAACTGGCGGCGGGCCCGCGCATCCGCTCGTCCACGACGCTGGCGGGCCGCACGCAGCTGGGCTTGCGCGGCAACGTCGCCGGCGGCTGGGCGCTGGAGACCACCATCGGCCGCTCCCGCAGCCACAGCGTCGAGCGGGTCCGCCAGGGCTATGCCGACGACAACCTGATGCAGCAGGGCGTGTGGGACGGCCTGATCAACCCGTTCGGACCTCAATCCGTCGCCGGCCAGCAGGCCATCGATGCGGCGCAGGTCAGGGCGGTCGTGCAGAGCGGGCGCGCCACGCTCGACCAGGTCGACCTGACGCTGCGGGGCAACTTGCTCGAGACCGCGCACGGCCCGGTCGCCGCGGCCTTCGGTGCGGAACATCGTCGCGAGCGCAGCGCGTTCCAGGTCGCCGATGTGGTGGCCAGCCTGCCCAGCCTCGGGCTCGACCCCGGCGCCGACACCCGTGGCGCACGCCGCATCGACGCGCTGCATGCGGAACTGCGCTGGCCCTTGTCGGACCACCTCGATCTCACCACCGCCTTGCGCGTCGACCGCCACGACGACGTGGGCACTGCCCTCAGTCCCAAGCTCGCGCTGAACTGGCGTGCGACGTCGACCTGGACGCTGCGGGGCGGCTACGCCAGCGGATTCCGACCGCCCACCCTGTACGACCTGCACCGGCCGGCCGCCTTCGGCTACACCGCCGACCTGCGCGACGACCCCGTGCTGTGCCCCGGCGGGGTGCCGGCGGCCGGACTGTCCACCGCCGATCAGCGGCTGGCCTGCGGGGTCCAGTTCCAGGTGCGCAGTTCGGGTCCGGCCGCCAACGGCCAGTCGCTCGACACCCTGGCGCCGGAGCGTTCACGCCAGCTCACGCTCGGCAGCCTCTGGTCGCCCGACCCTGCGTTGCGCCTGTCGCTCGATGTCTGGCACATCACGCTGAAGCGGGCCATCGGCGCGTTGACCGACGGGGCGGTGTTCGACGATCCCGCCCGACTTGGCGGGCGCATCGTGCGCTGCAGCCAGTTGCCCAGCGGCAGCGGTCCGGGCCTGCGGCGCGAGGACTTTCCGTCCTGTCAGGCCGGAGGTCCGGACGCGATCGCCTATGTCGACCTGCCGACCCAGAACCTCGGTGCCTTGCGCACGCATGGCGTGGATGTGTCCGTCCAGTGGCTGATCTCGCGCGGACCGTCCGGCCGCTGGAGTGCCAGCCTGGACGGCACCCGCGTGCTCGGGCACCGCTACCAGCGCGAGCCCGGGGCCGCCTGGCGTGACGCGGTGGGTGTCTACGGCGACGATGGTCCGGTGTTCCGCTGGCAGCATGCGGCGACGCTGAACTGGCAGCTCGGCAACTGGGCCGTGAGCGCATCGCAGCGGCACCGATCGGGCTACCAGGACCAGCTCGCGACACGGCGTGTCGCCGCCGACATCACCCACGACCTGGGGGTGCAGTGGCGTGCGTCATCGATCTGGCTGGCGACCTTTTCCGTGCATAACCTGTTCGATCGCGAGCCTCCGCTGAGCCTGCAATCCCGCTCCTTCCAGGCTGGATATGATCCGCGCTTCGCCGATCCGGCCGGGCGCGTGCTCGGGCTCCAGGTGTCGGCCAACTACTGATCACCGGGCCTGCGTTCCCGGCTGCCTGAGGGCAGCGTCGCGGCCCGGCGCCCGCGACGAGAGGACGACATGACGGCCCCGACCGATCCACGCACAGCCGCCGCACCGACGGCCAGCGCTCCTTGCATCTGCACCCGTGCGCTGATCTCCCGGAGGCTCATCGCATGAGCCACCGGCGCAACTTCTCCAGGCCGGCATGGATCGTGGGTGTCGTGACGGCCATGCCCTGGCTGGCTCACGCACAGGCCGCCTCCGAAGCCGTCGCGGTGCAGGCCGCGGGTGTCGCGGCGGCCGTGGTCGACAACCCCTATGGGCTGCAGGCCTTGTGGGCCGGCAGTGACATCGTGGCCCGTCTGGTGCTGTTCATGCTGGCGGTGATGTCGGTGGGCAGCTGGTACGTGATCGTGATCAAGCTGGTCGAGCAGTCGCGCATCGGACGCCATGCGCGCGAGGCGCAAGCGCGCTTCTGGGCAGCGGCCGACCTGCCTCAGGGCATCGCCGCGCTGGACCCGGCCAGTCCGTTCCGCGCCCTGGCGAACTCGGGCGTCGAGGCGACCCGCAAGCACGACGGGCTGCTCGGACAGATCGACCTCAACACCTGGGTGACGATGTCGATCCAGCGCGCCATCGAGCGCATCAACTCGCGACTGCAGGGCGGTCTGGCCCTGCTGGCCACCGTCGGTTCGACGGCGCCGTTCATCGGTCTGTTCGGCACCGTCTGGGGCATCTACCACGCGCTGACCGCCATCGGCGTGGCCGGGCAGGCATCCATCGACAAGGTGGCAGGACCGGTCGGCGAGGCGCTCATCATGACCGCCATCGGGCTTGCCGTGGCCGTGCCGGCGGTGCTCGGCTACAACTGGCTGGTGCGTCGCAACAAGGTGGCGATGGACGATGTCCGCAGCTTCGCCGGCGACCTGCATGCGGTGCTGCTCGCGCAGGCCGCGAACGCCCGCTGAGAACGCTGAAGCCGCTGATCATGGCATTCCAGCTGCCGGGGCAGGGCGACGGATCGGGCGATGACGAGGTCATCGCCAGCATCAACACGACGCCGCTGGTCGACGTGATGCTGGTGCTGCTGATCATCTTCCTGATCACCATCCCGGTGGTGAACCTGTCCACCCCGGTGGCGTTGCCCAAGGAACGCAACCAGCCGCGCCAGAGCCAGCCCGACACCATCGTGGTGTCGGTGGACGCACGAGGCGGCCTGCACTGGTTCGATCAGCCGCTGAAGGACCGCGACGCGCTGCTGGCCCGTCTGCGCGAGGTCGCCGGCCGGCAGCCCCAGCCCGAGGTCCACCTGCGCGGCGATGCGTCGGCCCGCTACGCCATGGTCGCGCCGGTGCTGCAGGCCTGCACGCTGGCAGGCATCGCCAAGGTGTCCTTCATCACCGAACCGCCACCGCGCAACTGAGGCGCCCCCACCGTGTCCGGAAACATCACATGGCCATGACACCACTGGGCGCCTCGGGTGACGACGACGCGCCGATCATGGACATCAACACCACGCCGCTGATCGACGTGATGCTGGTGCTGCTGGTCATGCTGATCATCACGATCCCGATCCAGCTGCATGCCGTCGATCTGCGACTGCCGGTGGCCAAACCCTCGACGTCGGCACCACCGCCCGTGCCGGTCACGCTGCGCATCGCGGCCGACGACGGCCTGAGCTGGAACGGCGAAGCCTTGGCCGACGCTGCCGAGCTGACGCGCCGTCTGCAGGCCCTGGCAGCACAAGCCGATGCCGCGCCGTTGCGCATCGAGTCCGACGGCCGTGCCAGCTACGGCGCGCTGGCGGGCGTGATGGTCGCGGCCGACCAGGCCGGCGTGCGGCAACTGGGCGTGGCCAGCGTGCCGATCGGGTCGATCGGATCGACCGGGCCATGAAGAACGCGCCGTCGCCCGCCCTGTCCATCCGCCCACCCGGCGCCGTCGTCGACGAAGCGGCTGAACGGGCGGCGCAAGCCTCGGCGCGACGCACGCGTCAGATCGGTCTGGCGTTCGTGGTCGGCGCCCATGTGCTGATCGGCTGGTGGCTGCTGCAGCCGACGCTGCGCGAGTTGCCGGCGCGGCTGAAGGTCATCGAGGCCGCCATCCTGGATGCCCCACCCCCGCCACCGCCACCGCCCCCTCCGCCGCCGGCTCGAC
>JACCDQ010915475.1_pt1 | contig 14828 bp, 15 predicted proteins | sample 7446031 | NCBI WGS metagenome assembly JACCDQ01 (sample SAMN15323442, study PRJNA562643) | freshwater metagenome | isolation source: river surface water | place: USA:Blue River Watershed | collected 2017-08-17
AAATGTAAACAAAAAAGCCTCGCAAATGCGAGGCTTTAACATAAAATAGAAAACAAAATAAGCTTATTTCACTTTAGTATAAATCGTATATCTAACGCGGCCGTCGGCTTGATTAATCACTTGTGTAAACTCGTCTGCAGATTTATTTTGAATCGTCAAATTTGTTTCACCACTACCTCCAGGAATATTACTTAGCGTAGTTATTTCTTTCATTTTATCCTTTTCCACAGTAAAAGTACCAGCACCTACATAACGAACGTACACTTTTTTAACTGTATCAGAAAGAGCACGAATACCCCAAATAAAATGTCCTTTGTTGTACATTTTATAATCAGGATAATTTTGTTGAGTGGTATCTGCCCCTTTCACAAAATAATTATTTGTCGCTTTCCAAAGACCATCAAAATCAGAAGCCGCCTCTTCTTTCATTCGAGCATATTTCTCTTCAATTTTGATATCAATTCCGTTATTCTTCATGCTTGGGATTTTTTGTACATAGCCAGATTCATTCTTTTCAATAATTAAATTATAGGTATCTGCCGTTTCAACTCCTCCCGAATTATATATATTTGTTTCTACCACATCTGTGCCTTTCATGGTATAAGATCCGATGCCAAAATTGGCAGATGAATCAGCTGCCATATTGATCCAAATATAATGGGAATCAGTATACACCTTTAATTGGTTGTGATTTTCCCCTGTCTGCAAGAGGCTGTCGTTAGACACGGCATAAATAGACTGAGAATCCATTTTATACACACCGTTTAGACTTGCTGTTTCTTCCTTTTTAGAACAGGAGAATAAAAGAATGGAAGAGGAAAGAATAAAAGTTAGTTTTTTCATAGCATGATATTTTTTAGTTTGGACAAATATGTTTAAAAATATTATGGTTTAGGGATTATGGTAGTTCGAATAATGTCCTGAATTATATCTATTTTGTCCAAAAAACTGTATTTTAGTTTTAAAATTTTATCTATGCACAGGTCTCCAACTATTCGACGAATTGTAACGGGTCATAATGACGAAGGGAAAGCGATCATTTCCATTGATGAAACACTTGAACCGAAGATTATCGCTAGTGGAGATGCAGCCATGGCCACATTATGGACTACTGCAACCGTACCTGGAGACTGCAATGACCCAACAGATGGATCTATTCGAGATGCGGGAACAACTTTAAAAGGTGGGTCGGTCCTACGGGTTGTAGACATGTTACCAGGGGCATCTTCTCCCATGCACAGAAGCAGCAGTATTGATTATGGAATAGTATTAGAGGGGGAGATAGAGTTGGAATTAGATGAAGGCCGAATATCGCTTGTCCAAAAAGGAGAAATAATTGTGCAAAGAGGAACTATCCATCGATGGAGAAACCCTAGTACAAGTCAAATCTGTAGAATCATTTTTGTATTAATTGAGTCTAAACCTTATCAATTCAAGGAGCAGGATCTACCTGAAGTAATGATACATGAAGTATGAAACAATTTGAAAATAAAGTAGCATTGGTTACCGGGGCTGCCTCAGGTATTGGAAAGGCCACAGTTAAGGCATTTTTAGAAGAAGGAGCAAAAGTTGTGATGGCTGATTATGCGAATATTGAATTTTCCGAAACGAATAAATCTTGTCAATTCAAAATTTGCGACATTTCTCAAGAAAATCAAGTTCAAGAACTAATCGCATTCGGAATAGAGAAATTTGGTAAATTAGACGTTGCCGTCCATTGCGCGGGCATCGCTGGAACTATTTCTCAAAAAACGCACCTATATCCTGCTTCTGAATTTGAACGACAAATTCAAGTAAATTTAATGGGTACTTGGTATGTATTAAAACACCTTATAGGGCATTATTTAACCAAAGGGGGAGGAAACGTTGTTTGCATTTCTTCTGCCGCTGGGCTCGTTGGCCAAGCGGAAAACATCCCATACGCGGCGACTAAACATGCCATTAACGGAATGGTAAAAACGGCTGCGATTGAATATGCAACTGAAAATATTCGAGTGAATGCCATTTGTCCTACTGCCATTGAAACCCCAATGATTATGCATGGTAGAAGAAAATTAGCCGAAAATCCAGAAGCATTGAAACAGGCCATTCAGTTTCAGCGGATGAAACGAATGGGGCAAGCCAATGAAATAGCGGATATTGCACTTTGGCTATGTTCAGAACAATCTACGTTTGTCACGGGCTTATGTATGCCCGCTGATGGAGGAGCTCTTGCCTAAGGAATACGTTTCAAGTTATCTGATTCTTTAAAATTAATAAGGAACAGTAATCCAATAACAGCCAACCCAGAAGACACCCATAAAAAAGCAGAGGGATCGACGGTGTCTGATAAAACGCCTGCAATGGCAGGCACTAAAACACCACCAATAATTTCTCCAGTGGCCGTGATAAAACCCAGCGATTTTGCTTTCAAATGATCTGGAACTGCCTCTAAAGGCAATACTGCCGCGGCAATTGGCAAAGTCCCCATCATAAAATAGGATAAAAACATGGCTGGCAATTGTAAAGCAGATCCTGCTAACAATTCAACAAATAAAGGATAAAATATTCCGATGAAGACAAAAATTAATAAGATTTTTTTGCGACCAAATTTGTCTGAAAGGGTAGGTACAATTATCGCAGACAATAATCCAGAAACGCCTAATAATCCCATTGTTTTTCCCATTTCTTCTCCAGACATTCCTTGTACCTCCACAAAATATTTAGTAATAAACGGCAAGGAAGCAAACCACCAGCCAAAAATAGCACAAGCGATTCCCATACTTTTACGAACATTTATATACTGTAATAATTCTTTAATACCCGTTTGTTGCACTTCTTGAACCTTATCAGTCGATGTAGTAGATGGTTTTAAGGTAAAATAAGCGATAAAACCCAAGATGATTCCGGGTGTACCTGCAATAAAAAAAGCCTCTCGCCAGCCCATATTTTCTGCCAATTGCACCAAGACCACAGGCGCTAAAATACTTCCACACAAAGCGGAGCCTACTGCTTGTAAAATACCTGCATTCATGCCTAATCGATTGGGAGAAGATTCTTTTTCTACAAAACTTTGAGCCAATGGAATAACGGGTCCTTCTGCCATGCCCATTACCAAACGAGCGATAAGCAAAATAACAAAACTATTGGCTAGGCCAGAACCAAATGAACACACCGAAAACACGAAGACGCCAAGTAAAAAAATAATCCGTTTGGCGTTTTTTGCCTCCGCAAAAGCGGTTGTCGAATAAGAAGAGATTGCCCAAGCAAAAGACAAAGCTCCAGCCAAAAGACCAATTTGTGTATCCGACAAAAGCAAATCTTTTGCTACATAAGGAATTAAAAAATTTAAGGCCAGGCGATCAAAAAAGATACAGCCAAAAATAAGCGCCATTAAGGCTACTACATAGTTTTCATAGGAAAGTAATTTTTTCATAGGTTAAAGATTAAAATAACAATCATTATTTATACTCCTTGGGTGTTAGTCCGGTTTGACTTTTAAAAAAGCGACTAAAATTACTCGGACTTTGATTTAATAATTTTTGGGCAATTTCAGCAATTTGTAAATCAGAATACTTTAGTAAAGATTTGGCTTCCAGCACGAGCATCTCATTTAAAATATCTTGGGCAGACTTCCCAGTTAATTGTTTTACACATTTATTCAAATGATTGGGGGAAACATTTAAGTGTTCAGCATAATCAGCAACTTTTTGTTTTTGGTAAATTAATTCCGATAATGCCTCTTTGTATTTTTGTAAAATTAAGTGCGAAGCACTTTTTTTCGGCTCTAATGGAGCCGAAAAATTAGAAATTTCTTTTAATAAAACATTTAAATAATAGCCCACCAAGTCGAAATCAATTTCGCTTTTCTGCTGGTACAAATTCTCTAAGCGTTTAAATATTGACAACAAAATGCCCCCTACCTCTTCAGGAATTTTGACAACAGGATTTTCAAAAAAATCAAGAATTGGGAAGTCTAAAATTTTTCCAGAGTCTTTTTTTAATAGTTGTGGATCTGCATGTAAAAAAAATCCTTCCACATCCTCACTCATTGCATCGTGGCTGGTCATTTGATAGGGTGGCAACACAAACAATTCATTTTCACCGAAAGAGTATTGATTAAGGCCTTTGCTTCTAATTGATTGTCCTTTTGTTATATAAATGATATCAAAAACCTCTTTTCGATGAGGAGGAAGCGGAAATTGAAAAAAGGGCCTAAAGTCTTCAAGCTTATTGATATGAAAGGTCTTTGAAGCATTATGAATAGGTAAATTCCACTTGATATTTCCAAAATGGAAATCATCCATATTGTCTGCATTCAATACCAGAATTTCTCCCTGCTGTGGCATCCCTACACTACTTTGTTTCGTAAAATCCCAATGCCTTCAATTTCTAACTCAACCACGTCTCCTGGCTCTAAAGGGCGGTGTACTGTAAAATTATTTTCGATTAAACTTCCCCAGCCCAAGGTACCTGAACCCAAAATATCACCAGGCATTAAATGAACATTATTTTCAGAAGCTCTTTCGATCATTTGACTAAAGGTGTAATGCACCGTGTTGTAATTCCCGTCGCAGACCGTTACGTTATTGATACGAGAGGTCATTCGCAGGTCAAAACGGCCATTTTCCCCCATATACTGCTCCATTTCGTCGGCAGTAACAATCCAAGGCCCAATAGCATTGGCAAAATCTTTCCCCTTATGTGGACCCAAGGGTAATTCCATTTCTCTTTTTTGAATAGCCCTTGCCGTCCAATCGTTATAAATAGTATAGCCAAAAATATGATTTTTGGCATCAGAAGCAGAGATATCCTTGCCTTTTTTGCCAATGATACAAGCCATTTCCAATTCTAAATCCAACTTTGTTTCTTTTTTTGGCCGAAGAATTTCATCTTCAGGGCCATAAATTGCCTGATGATTGGTAAAATAAAAGATAGGCATCTCATACCAAGCCTGACCGATGGTATGTCCAAACGATTTAGAGGCATTTAGCATGTGCATTTCAAAACCGATATAGTCTCTGAAACTTCTCGGATTAGGCAATGGGGCCAATAATTTTACAGCAGATAGCGCATAATGAGGTTTTACCTCTCCTAAGCCCCGTATGATTGAAAAGTATTCCTCGTGATTATCAATGAACGTCAACATGTCTGTAGGCAAATCTGCATGAGCCAATTGCATATCCACTATTTGATCTCCTAATACCCAACCGGTTCTGCTTTGTCCCTGAGGGTTTGAAAAAGTTACTAATTTCATGTGTTAAATATCTTGAGTTAAAGCCATTGTAGTTTTTCCCATTAGGGCTCCCATATTTGCCCCTTCTGGAAGAGCTTGTCCGGAATATTCTAAAACTTCCCATTGGCCAAGTGTTTCTGAAGCTTCTACCACCATCATACAGCGATTAAAACGACGTTCCATGAAGTTCTCAAACGCTTGCTGATACGACTCATTTTTTTGCAATTCTTCTACCAAAACCACTGCGTCTTCAATGGCTAAGGCTGCACCTGAGCCCAACTGTGGAATCGTTGCATGTGCCGCATCGCCGATGATGACAACCCTACCCTTGTGCCAAGGTGCTGGAAGTTTCAAAACTTCCAAAGGACGGTAATTAACCAAGGATGGATCCACAATTTGGTCGATGAGTCCCTGCACCATCGGATTTGGAAATTCCTGCATATAGGCCTTTAATCGTGGTACCAATTCGTCTTCAGGAATGATCGGGTTATCGGCTCCTTCTGCTGAATTTAAAAAAATATAAATAGACTCTTCAGACATGGGGATTACCCCTATTTTACTCTTTTTACCAAAATAAATATAACCCGTATCCAAATTTTCTGGGCGTTTCAAGGGATACCTCCAAACGGATAAACCTACATATTGGGGTTTAAATTCTCCAAACAACATCCTTCTGATTTTTGATTGAATGCCATCTGCACCAATCACCAAGTCGTACGAAACTTTTTCTCCATTAGAAAAACCAATTTCAACCTGTTCTCCATTGTCAAACAATGAGTCAACGGTATAACCCATTCGATAATTGACGCCAACTTCTCGACATTTTTCAAACAAAATATCGTGCAAGGTTCTTCTAGAAATCCCATTGTGTGAGGGGAATTTGCCAATTGGTGGGGTTCCTGCCGAACCGATTTGATGTCCGTGAGCAAGGCACAATTTTACCATAGGATATGGCGAACCTCTTCGCATGGCTTCCTCAGCTACTCCAATAGCATCCAATGCGCGAAGCGCATTGGCTTGTTGGATAATTCCTACGCCATATACGTTGTATTCCGACTGAATTTCGTTTATGTCTACTTCAACTCCAGCCTGACGAAGGGCAATTGCTACCGATTGTCCACCAATTCCTCCTCCAACAACTAATACTTTTTTAACCATCATTTTATTATTAAATAGATTTAAATATTGTTAAAGCGTTTCATAATGAAGCACATGAGGAGGTTCCTCAAAAAAAGGCCCAATTAATGCCCTCCATTGAGAAAATAATTCAGATCCCCGAAAACCCACTGTGTGGTCTTCAAGGCTATCCCAATAAATAAAAAAGGTATATTTATTAGACTCCTCCAAACACTTGTTCACCCGGATTTCTATAAACCCTTTGGATTGAGAAATAACCAATTTAGCTTGTTCAAGAGCAGCTTCAAAAGCTACATTTTGCCCATTTTTAATAACAATAATTGCTAATTCTAAGATCATCTTTATATGGTTAATCTGGTAAAATGGCTACACATCGAGTCCAACCAGCACTTGCCTTTTCAATTTTAGCAGGGAAACATGCCACTTTAAACCCGAATGGGGGCAATTGCTCCAAATTGGCTAGTTTTTCGATTTGACAATATTCTTTTTCAATCCCCACGTAATGCGCCTGCCAAATGATCCCAGGTCGTGGATTTTTTTTGTATTCTTCTACCTGTAAGTGCAAGGGAATATCCCATCCCCAACCGTCTATTCCCATCACCTTTATGCCTTGGTCTATCAACCAATGGGTGGCAGCCGCGGAAGCTCCCACGTGCACACGAGCATATTCGTCTTGGTGTAATCGTTTATCTGCATCACATCGAATGAGAACGATATCCAAAGGCTTCAACGTATAGTTAATGGCTGCCAATTTTTCAATCAAATCTTCAGGCTCAAACATGTACCCATCGGGTTTGTCTGTAAAATCTAGTACAACGCCATCTTGAAAAAACCACTCCAAGGGCATTTCATCAATGGTACGAGAAGGTTTACCCTCAGATGTTGGAAAATAATGGTAGGGCGCATCCACATGAGTACCACAATGCGAGGTCACTGTTAAAAATTCACCAGCGGGACCATTTCCCTCAATAAAAACCCCTTCTAAACCTTCAAATAATTTTCCGCCCATTTTTTTGGCGCCTTCTTTGTGATCCTCATAAACAATTTTAGTTGGAAGGGGCTCCTTAATTTTTTCAGAAATCGTTACCGACAAATCAATAATTTTCATAGTTATTTTAATAAGCGGCCTCCATCTACATTGATGATAGACCCAGTTGTAAATGTTAAGAGATTACTTGCAGCAAAAACAGCGTCTGCTACATCAATGGCATTCGCAAAACGCTCTAAGGGCGTTTTATCTTTTTGTTCTTTTAAAAATGTTGTAGAAAAATTTTTCGTGTATTCTCCTTCCACAAAACCAGGAGAAACAGAAACAACCCGAATGGCTGGCGCCAAAGCCCTTGCAAGGGATTTGGTCATGCTGTCTACTGCTGCTTTGGACGCACAATAAGCTACATTGCTTCCTGTTCCAAATTGTCCGGCAATAGAAGAAATATTTATGATGCAAGATGTTTGATCAGAAACCCGTGCTCCTTCCAATAGCAATTCTTTGCAAGCCCTTGCCATGGCAAAGCCGCCTCGAAAATTGGTTTGCATGATGCGGTCAATCCACTCGTCACTTAAGCTTTCTAAATCGTGATGAGGAACCGGAGTCGTAATCCCAGCATTGTTTACAAGAACATGTAGGTGTCCATGTTTTTGCAGGATCTCCTTCGTTAAATCTTGAATCTTTTGCGGGTCGGTATTAGGTGCATGAAAGGCCCAATGACCTTCTCCGCTCAATTCGGAAAGAACTTTTTTTGCTTTTGCTTCATTTGAATGATAGGTAATGATGACCAAATACCCTTCTGCTGCAAATTTCTTTGCAATAGCTGAACCAATTTCTCCACCTCCCCCTGTGATTAAAATGATGCGAGCATTTTTATCCATTTTTTCCAAATTTTCGAACACGGAAATCAGCTTGTTCTTTGTGTCCCCAGAAGTTTTCAATGGCACACAAGCGAGAGCAATATTCGCCAATCATGGCACTGGCCTCTGGGGTTCTAATTTCTTGATAGGTACAGGTTTTCAAAAATTTCCCCACCCAAAGCCCACCAGTGTATCGGGCTGCCTCTTTTGTTGGCAAGGTGTGGTTGGTGCCAATCACTTTATCTCCATAAGCTACATTGGTTTTATCTCCTAAAAATAGCCCGCCATAGTTGGTCATTTTATCTAAGAAATAACGAGGGTTTTCAGTCATTACCTGCACATGTTCACTTGCTATTCGATCTGCTTCTGCAACCATTTCATCTACGGTATCACACAAGATTACTTGGCCATAATTTGCCCAAGACTGAGAAGCGACATCAGCTGTGGGAAGAACAGCTAATTGTCTTTGCACTTCTGCCTCAATTCCGTGAGCAATTGTTTCACTGGTGGTTAATAAAATGGCGGGAGAAGTTGGTCCATGTTCAGCTTGGCCCAACAAATCGGTTGCACAAGTCTGCACATCGCAAGTATCGTCTGCAATGATTAAGGTTTCTGTTGGTCCGGCAAACAAATCAATGCCGACTCTTCCATATAATTGACGTTTCGCTTCGGCCACATAGGCATTTCCGGGCCCGACCAGCATGTCTACGGACTCTACTGATTCTGTCCCAATGGCCATCATCCCAATTGCTTGTACGCCTCCTAAAATATAAATATCATCTGCCCCGGCAAAATGCATCGCTGCAATGGTAGCTGCGGGTAAATCGCCATTAATTGGCGGAGTACAAGCAATCACTCGCTTCACTCCTGCCACTTTTGCAGTTAAAATGCTCATGTGAGCCGAGGCGACCATGGGATATCTACCGCCTGGCACATAGCAACCCACGCTGTTGACTGGAATATTTTTATGACCTAAAAAGACCCCTGGTAAGGTCTCTATTTCAATGTCTTTCAAGGCATCTTTCTGGTGCTGTGCAAAGTTTCGAATTTGGGTTTGGGCAAAATGAATATCGTCAATCGTTTGTTGAGATAATCCAGTAATAACCTCTTGAATGGTCTCTGCACTTAATTTAAACGTTGTGGGATTCCACTTATCTAAATTTTGAGAATATTCTCTTACGGCAGCATCTCCATTCGTTTCTATGTTTTGCAACATGGATTCTACCAATGCCCTTACTTTTGCATCAGCCTCTTTGCTTTCTGCATAGGTGATTCCTTTTTTGATTTGCCTAATCATTTCCTTTTAATTTTTTTGCAATCCAATCATACATATTAAATGTTTTTGTAAAGTCGTCTATTTGGCAATGCGCAGACCCTGAACTTTCTTTAGGAATAATTTCCACAACCTTTTCACAAGTTAAAGCATCTCGCAAACGATAGGCATTTTCTACAAAATTTTGTCGATCATCTTCTCCATGCAATACATAGGTTGGCATGGAAATTTTGTCGGCAACATCATCTAATGAAAACTTTTTAAGACGCTCTCTAGCGTCTTCCATGCTTGTTGCCCCCACAATATGCATCACGATTTCAGCCAAAGGGTGATTATCTGGTCGATTTTTCCATATTTCATAATACGACCATACTGCTCCCCAAACTGCACAAATTTTAAATCGAGGTTCAAAGGCTGCACAACGAGCAGCCATGTATCCACCCATGGAAACCGCCATGATACCAATGTTATTAACATCTACCTTGTCTGTTAAATGTTCAATCGACCAATCCAACACAGCTGTGCCAGCTACATTGAAATCATATCGAGTATGAATATGATTTAATCTCAAAGAAGCCCCTTGCCCGGGCCCATCTACCGCAAACAAGGCAATTCCTCGTTCATTTAAGTGCTGACAAGGTCCAAAGTATAATTCTTCAGCTAAACTATCCAACCCCCCAAACATGATCATCATTGGAGGATTTTTAACGCCATTGGGTAAGAACAAATAACCTGGCAAAAAAGAACCTTCGAATGGTATTTCTGCCCTTACTGGAGGCATATCAAATAGAGTACTTGCTTGAATAAAGGCATCTCGCGACTTCAAATATGAAGGCAATTTGCGCGCATCTGATGGTTTTAAAAAGAATTCAGAAGTGCGTAAATAATTAAAGGCCCTCAAAAACGATCGCCGAGCAGTAATTGGGTTTTGGTTGGCGAGCGCTTGTTCCCCGATATCAAATACCTTGTTCCCCATTTTTGCCCATGCTTGGTGAAAACTTTCGTTATCGCCAGGAATAATTTCACTTGCCACTTCCAGACATTCTGCAAATTCTCCGCCACCATAATGGGCTTGGGTTAATGCTCTATTGAGTTGATAAGAGGGCATATATTGCCCTGGAAAATAATGCCACATAATTTTAAATATCTACAGGTTTTACTTGGCCATCTGTTAATCCTAATTTTTTGCCTTTGGCCATTTCGGCAAATGGGTTAGCAGAACCCCAAGCATCATTTGGATTGTCTTTCAAATAATGTACGTCTAAATGATCTGGACCAAACACCAATCGTGCACAGGCATAATATTCAAATAAAATACCAGAACCCGGGTCTATGATATAAATAAAAAATCCTTCATCTGCTTTATGTCGGGTAGGTGCTCCCATAACACTTTTAAAGCCCTTTTCAATGAAATAATCCAAGGCAAGTAATACTTCCTCTCTACTATCCACATTCCAACAAATATGATTTAAAACGGCCTCGTTTTCGCCAATCGTAGGGTCGGTGAAAACGGCAATGTCGTGAGACAAATTTCCAATGGTCCACAATCCTCCAATAGGCGGAATATCGTCGTCTATTCGAATCTCATCTGGATTTTTTAAACCCAAGCCTTTCCAAAATTCCTTTTCTTGTTGGTATTTCCCTTTGGCCACCATATAAGTTATATGATCTATTCTTCTTGGATTGGCTCCTTTTAATCGATTGCTCGCATACCTGTCGGCATAAACGCTACCTCTTTCACCTGACTCACGTAACCACTCGACCTCCCAAAAAACCTCGTGTATGTGTCCATCGGGTGATTGAAAACGATACGCCTTGCCATGACCCAAATCAGGCTCCATCCAGCCTCTTCCTGCTCCAATTTTTTCTAAATAGGCAACCACTTCTTCCAAAGCCTCTTCACTATCGGCCCTCCAACCAATATGGCCTAGGCCTGACTTATCATTTTGAGTTAATTTTAGGGTATGATGATAATAATCCCCCCAAGCACGTAAATAAACCGATTCATTATTGCGACCCGTTTCGTCCATTCCCACCACATCCCTAAAAAATTGAACGGATAGCTCCAAATTCGTTGTTAACACCTCCACATGCGCTAGATGTGAAAAATAATGTGGATTTTTTGCCATTGTTTTATTTTGAACTATTTTATTAAAAAATATGCTAAATTTAATACCAAATTCTATTCTATGCTAATCCAATTTTATTCAAATACTATTCAAAATCAATCATTTTTTATATGAAAAGATTACTTTCCCTCGATTTCATGCGAGGCTTCATTATGGTTCTTTTAATGTTAGAAAGTGCGGGTTTATTTGAACCGCTGTATAAGCTAAGTGAACAAACATTTTTTGAATCCTTTTTTATTCAGTTTTTTCATCACCCATGGCATGGCTTACGTTTTTGGGATTTAATTCAACCTGGCTTTATGTTCCTGGCAGGAATTGCCATGGCCTACTCCTTAACCAAGCAACAAAAAGCGGGGTACTCGTACAGGCAATCGCTTTTTAAAACGCTAAAAAGAAGTGCCTGGTTGTTTTTCTGGGGGGTCTTAGACTACGCAGTACGTAAAACAGGACTTTCTTTTGAACTCTGGGATGTACTAACGCAACTTTCCGTAACCACACTGATTACCTTTTTGGTCTTCCGTTGGTCATTTACCAATCAAATTTTGACTTCAATTCTTATTCTGTTCACTGCAGAATCGCTATATCGCTTCACGCATATTCCCAATTTCGATCAGCCATTTACAGATCAACATAATTTTGGTAACTATGTAGACTTAATCTTGATGAATAAAATAAATAAAGGAGGGTGGGTGGCCATCAATTGTTTGCCTACTGCCGTTCATACCATTGCAGGGGCAATGGTGGGTAAATTGTTTATTCGTGAGGAAAAACCCTTACAAAGAATCCTTATTGGTGCAATTTCATGTTTTTTAATAGGATATTGTTTAGATATGCTTGACCTTACACCCGTCATTAAACGGATTGCAACGAGTTCCTTTACCCTTGTTTCCTTGGGATGGTGTTTATTAGGAATCGCTACTTGTTATTACTGGATAGATACAAACAAAAACCAAAAACACCTCTCTTTTTTCACAATCGTGGGAATGAACTCTATTTTCATTTATTTGTTTTTTGAAATTGTGGGTCACCGTTGGTTCAATGGATACATTACTCAAATTTCAAGTGGACTGTTACAACTTATCTCGTTTCCCGAAACGTTAATTGAAATCATTACTGCTCTTTGTATATTTGGTTTAGAATGGGGCTTATGTTATTTTCTATACTCCAAAAAAATATTCTTCAAATTATAATCGAATATGAGTAGTAATCATGTTTATATTGGAGCAAGTTTAGATGGATTCATTGCCGACCAACACGGAGGTATTGAATTTCTGGATGTCTTCCCTTTTGACGAAACAGATGACATGGGATATCAGGCATTTATAGACCGAATAGACGCCTTAGTAATGGGAAGAAAAACATTTGAAAAGGTCTTGAGTTTTGGTATCGATTGGCCCTATACAAAACCCGTATATGTTTGGTCAAATACGATTCAATCCCTTCCTCCTGAACTTGAGAATAAAGTAATTATTGTTAAAGGTGGCGTCCAAAGAATTTTGAAATTGATCCATCAAAACAATCACCTACACCTTTACATTGATGGAGCAAAAACAATTCAATCGTTTTTATTGGAGACTTACCCAGCAATCTGCTTTTTAAATGCGTAGAGTCTACATGTTTCCGAAATGGGCTTACGCAAAGTCGTTTTTTAAAAGTAAAAAAAAGTTCATCCGCAGATGCGGATGAACTTTAGTTAATTAAAAGCTTAAGGGTTTTATTGTTTAAAATCCTATTAACTTACCTTGAATAATTTGGTCTCCTTGTACAAAATAATAAATATAGGTTTGTACGCCTCTACCACTCGGAACGGAGAATTCAAACTTTTTGTCCTCACCATCCATTAGCTCCCCATTAAATAAGGTTGCGACTTTCAATCCAGACATATCATAAATATCTAAACTAGCCTTTCCTGGTATTTTAGGTGAAATCTTAATGGTAACTGTTCCTTGGAATGGATTAGGATAGGCAGTTATTGATTCTGTAAGTACCGGTTGAGTAGCAACAGCTTTCGACATTTGGAAAACATCATTAGGTTTGGTAACGATAGAACTTTCAGAATTGATAGACGTGACAACAGCCCTACCTTGGTCAAAGGCATTGTTGATTAGATCAACGGTTGCATAAATCTCACTTAAACTAGGGTCATCGTACTTATTAAGGCCGCCCCCTAAGGCTTTGTTTGCCAAATCTAATAACTGATTAACACTCTTACCAACTAATTTAGAAGTTACATTAAATGTCTTTTTATCTTCATTACTAATTGCACCTGTCAAACAATTGTATTTGGCAGTAGTAAATGATTTTGTCATCACGAATCCACCCAAATTACCTGAGGTACGAATATTGAACCAAAGAGAAATAGTCTGAGAAAGTAAGTTATTTACAATTCTACCGTATTCATTTAATGGAGATTTCTCACCTTTTGTTAACCAAGACCACGATCCAGTATTTAATGCTGATGGTGTTCCACTACCAGGAAGCATTTTATAAATATTTGAGCTCATGTCGGTAGATTTCAAAGTAAAGGATCTGTTTGTACTTGTTAATCCAAAAATCTGTTGAGACAAACCATTGAAGGCAGAAGACAACAAATAGGCCGTTGATTTACCATCACAAGTTTTTCCACCGGAATTTCCATAAAATCCTTGTGTGTAAGTAGCAATTCGAATACATTCCGTAACAGTTACTGTCACACTAGCTGACTCCGAAGTACATCCATTTAAGCTGGCAGTTACCGAATAAGTTGTAGTAGCTGTTGGATAAACCTCAATCGTAGATGTTGTTGCAGCAGATATGCCCCCCCAATTGTATGTTGATCCAAAAGTCCCACGAGCAGTTAAAACAACTTTGTTTCCTGAACAAACAGATGAATTATCTGCTGAAACACTAACTGTAGGTTTAACTTTTACTGTCACTAAAACCGAATTAGACCCAATACAGCCATTGCTGGTTCCTACTACAGAATAAGTAGTATTAACAGTAGGACTTACGGTAATAGCAGCGCTTGTTTGTCCACCCGGAGACCATACATAAGTTGTTGCACCAGATGCCGTTAAAGTTGTACTCTCTCCAGCACAAATGGTTTGAGAGCCGGAAATGGAAACTGTTGGTAAGGGCTTCACTGTTACTGTGCTGCTTGCTGTCTTGGTACATCCATCTAATGTGCCTGTCACTACATACGTAGTCGTCTCACTTGGCGTAACCTTTATGCTTGATGTTGTTTGTC
>JACCDQ010185468.1_pt1 | contig 14824 bp, 10 predicted proteins | sample 7446031 | NCBI WGS metagenome assembly JACCDQ01 (sample SAMN15323442, study PRJNA562643) | freshwater metagenome | isolation source: river surface water | place: USA:Blue River Watershed | collected 2017-08-17
CTAATTACCCTTGTCAGTGTCTCCACTGACAATTTCGAGTGATTTAGTTGTTTGTGAAGACACAAACAACGGCTTTCTGAGTTCCTCTTTAATCTTTACACGTTAAACTCATAAGCGTTGAACTCCTTTGCCATTGCCATTGTCTTCACTGACAATTTCGTGAGTTGTTTGTGAAGACACAAACAACGGCTTTCAAACAGCGAAGGTCTCTTTAAACTTTCTACTTTAAACTTATAAATGTTACGATCTATCGCTTAAAATAATTCTTTTTCTTCTTTGTTTTTGACATCGGACTTTCGCCGATTACTTTATCAATCGCTGCTTGCTTAGGGCTTTTTAATAAGCGTTCTGCCAAATCTGGGCGATTCAATTTGTGCAGACGGTTACGAATCCAGCTTTTAAATTCGGGCTTATACCAGAAGAAATAATTGTTCTGGTTTTGCTTTTCCTCTTTCGTTTTTGCCGTTTTAATAGGCTGTAAAGTATAAGGATGCACACCCGAATAATAAATTACTTCGGCAACAGTCATTGGCGTTGGCGTAAAATCTTGCACCTGTTCCAATTGGAAACCTAAGTCTTTGGTTTCAGCAGCAAGGTTGGCCATATCCGCTTCTTCACAACCAGGGTGCGACGAGATAAAATACGGAATTAGCGGTTGTTTCAACCCGTGTTTTGCCTGAATCGCATCGTATTTATCCTTAAACTTACGGAAATACTTAAACGAAGGCTTACGCATTACTCGAAGCGTATCGTCAGAAGTATGTTCTGGAGCAACTTTCAAACGTCCCGAAACGTGACGAGTTACTAGCTGTTCCATGTAAATATCGTGGTTGCCGTCTTGGTTATTTTTATTGAAATCATCCACCAATAAATCATACCGAACACCCGAACCCACAAAGGCTTTTTTAACCCCAGGGTGGGCATCTACTTTGCGGTAAATTTCTGTTAAAGGCGTATGCGACGTATCTAAATTTGAGCAAATAACAGGGTGAATACAACTCGGACTTTGACAACGGTTACAAATCGACTCGTCTTTTCCCTTCATTTGGTACATATTCGCCGAAGGACCTCCCAAGTCAGAAATATAGCCTTTAAATTCTGGATGTTTCACAATTTCATCGACTTCTTTCATAATCGACTTTTCGCTACGAGAAGCGATAAATTTGCCTTGGTGTGCCGAAATCGTACAGAAACTACATCCACCAAAACAACCACGGTGCATATTAATCGAGAACTTAATCATCTCATACGATGGAATCGGCCCTCTTTTTTTATACTTCGGGTGCGGCATACGAGTGTAAGGCAAATCGAAGGACACGTCCATCTCTTTTTCCTCCATCGTCTTGAAAGGCGGGTTAATCACCAAGGTTTTATCCGCTACTTTCTGGATGATTCGGTTGGCTTGCCATTTATTCGATTCTACTTCTACAACCTTGAAGTTCGCCGCATATTTCAATTTATCTTGAAGACAAACCTCATGGCTCGAAATTTCTACCGTATCCCAGTTGTTATATTCTCCAAGTGGTTCTGCGGTAGGTTGTAAATACGAAATTTGGTTGACATTGCGGATGGTATCTAAAGGCACACCTTGTTTTACCAAACGTAAAATTTCACGAAGCGGTTGTTCGCCCATTCCGTACACCAACATATCTGCTCCCGAATCGAAAAGAATCGAAGGCAACAATTTATCTTGCCAGTAATCGTAGTGCGTAACACGACGAAGCGATGCCTCGATACCCCCAATCAATACAGGAACATCGGGGTATAACTCTTTCAAGATTTTGGTATAAACCGTTGTGGCATAATCTGGACGATAGCCAGCTTCACCCCCAGGCGTATATGAATCGTTTGAACGCAAACGTTTATTAGCGGTATAATGATTCACCATCGAATCCATACAGCCAGCCGTTACGCCAAAGAAATATTTTGGTTTTCCTAATTTCTTAAAATCACGTAAATCATCTTTCCAGTTGGGTTGTGCCACAATTGCAATTTTGAACCCTTCACTTTCGATGATACGCCCAATCACAGCCGTTCCGAAGGCTGGATGATCCACGTAGGCATCCCCCGAGATTAGAATCACATCTAACTCGTCCCATCCACGTTTTTCTACCTCTTTTTTGGTCAGAGGCAACCAGTCAGTTATTGGTCTTTCAATCATGGTACAAAATTACATAAGAAAGCAATGATAAAAATCATTTTACGCTAATTATTAAGCAGATACTGGGTAAATGGGTTAAAACCTGTTTACCCCTAAAGATAACCGTTAACATAAGTGATTTGTTTCGTTTCATCGATTTATCTCTATGAAGAGAAAGGTATCCATAGAAAGGATACGATTAGGCCAATTTTGCAACCATTTTGTCGTAAGTATTTTCATGTAATCATTTTACGAAGCGAATTGAGTGTAACTACTTAGTTCTTTTTTTGAGATTTTAGCCTGCTAAAAGCTGGATTAGTATTTATACAAGGAAATGTATAATTTTTTACGAAGGACAATGCGAATGCCCTTATTTTTTGCTTTTTTTACATAAGACTTGCCTCCAGCGATAAGGGTTCTTATGTTTGGTGAAATCCTGTTTTAATCGTCATTTTTAGGAAATCTTCTGGATTTTTCGAGAATAATTTTGAACCAGTATCCCCGTAAAAGCTTTTATCATTCTATAGGTTTCGTATCTTGTATAAACATTTTTAACTGAATTCACTTATGTCTATTAAAGTTGCCATTTCCCATAAAACGAAATATACGTTTGACAGAAGTGTGAGTTTATCTCCACACGTTTTTCGATTGAGACCTGCTGCTCATTCGAGAACTGCCATCGAAGGATATTCATTTAAAATATTACCCGCAAATCATTTTATTAACTGGCAACAAGACCCTTTCGGAAACTATCAAGCTCGAGTAGTTTTTCCAGAAAAAACAACGGAACTCAGTATCGAAGTAGAAGTAATTGCCCGCTTGCAAGTCATTAACCCATTTGATTTCTTTGTAGAAGACTATGCTCAGAAATTTCCTTTCAAGTACGATAGTATTCTTGAACAAGAATTAAAACCGTATTTAGAAGCCAACGAATCGAGTGAAGTATTAACAACATGGTTGGCAGACCATCAAATTAACCGTGAAATCAATACCGTTGATTATTTAGTATATATCAATCAGGAGGTTTATAAAGCGGTAAATTACAACATCCGTATGGAAACGGGCGTGCAATCTTCCGAAGAAACCCTCACGATTAAAAGCGGTTCTTGTCGGGATTCTTCTTGGTTATTAGTACAAATCTTACGTCATCAAGGCATTGCGGCTCGTTTCGTTTCTGGTTATTTGGTGCAGCTAACCCCCGATGTAAAATCGCTTGATGGTCCTTCTGGCCCTGAAAAAGATTTTACCGACTTACACGCTTGGGTAGAGGCTTACGTTCCTGGAGCAGGTTGGATTGGACTAGACCCTACGTCAGGTTTATTTGCTAGTGAAGGACATATTCCTTTATCGTGTACGCCGCATTATGCAAGTGCCGCTCCTGTGACGGGGGCAAGAGATTATTGCGAGTCAACGTTTGAATTTGATAATCAGGTTTTCCGTATTGAAGAAGACCCACGTGTGACAAAACCTTATACCGACGAGCAATGGGCAAACATCATGCAGGTTGGAGAGGATGTCGAAAAAGACTTACAAGAAGGTGATGTTCGCCTAACGATGGGAGGAGAGCCTACCTTTATTTCGGTGGATGATTTTGAGTCTGCCGAATGGAACTCTGCTGCGGATGGCCCTCTGAAACGTAAGTTAGCTTATGATTTAGCATTACGTCTTAAAAACCGTTTTGCTCATGGCGGCTTACTCCATTTTGGACAAGGGAAATGGTATCCAGGCGAATTGTTCCCACGTTGGCAATATGGCTTATTGTGGAGAAAAGACGGTTTGCCTATCTGGAAAAACGATGCCCTTGTTGCGAAGGAAGATGATAAGAAATTCAATTTTCATGATGCTGAACGCTTTGCTACGGAATTGACCAAGTATTTGGGAATTGATACCAATAATATTGTACCGACTTACGAAGACCCTATTTATTGGGCTTTGGAAGAAGGGAAACTCCCTGTCAATGTTGACCCGTTGGTCGTGAACCTCAAGGATTCCATTGAACGCCAAACCTTGGCTCGTTTGTTAGAACGAGGCTTAAATAATCCGACAGGGTTTGTATTGCCTATCAAGTGGGATTATGGTACTTATACATGGACAAGCTGTGTATGGGAATTCCGTCGTAAGAATTGCTTCTTGATTCCGGGGAATTCACCAATTGGTTTGCGTTTGCCATTGAAATCCCTGCCAGCGATGTCGCAAAACCGCAAGGAAACGCCAATGGAACGTAGTCCGTTTGAGGAATTACCGCCATTAGCAATCGCTGATATAGAAAAACGCTATGGTACGGTTGCTCCTCCGTACGAAGCCCCTGCTCCGAAGAAACCAGTGGTTGACGAAGAAGAGGCAGCTAAAAAGAAAAAAGTAGAAGAACCCGTTCAAGAACAGTTAACCTACGAGGTATCTACCTTTGCTACGGCTTTGACAGTTGAGGAACGAGAAGGAATCATTTATGTATTCTTACCGCCAACCGATTATTTTGAACATTATTTAGACCTTATTGCTTCGATTGAGGCAACGGCAGAAAAACTGCAAATACCTGTCCGTATCGAAGGCTATATGCCGCCGTCGGACTACCGTGTAGAAAAACTCAACGTAACGCCTGACCCTGGGGTAATTGAAGTAAACGTACACCCAGCTAAGTCGTGGAAAGAGTTGGTTGACAACATGACGGCTTTGTATGAAGAAGCATTTTTTGCCCGTTTAGGCACTGAAAAATATACCGTCGATGGGCGTAAAACAGGTACTGGAGGGGGTAACCACGTAACGATTGGGGGAGCAAAACCTGCGGATAGCCCTGTATTGCGTCGTCCAGATTTGTTACGTAGTTTGTTGACTTATTGGCAACATCACCCTGTGTTAAGTTACTTGTTTGCAGGGCCGTTTATTGGCCCTACGAGTCAAGCACCACGGATGGATGAAGGTCGTGACGAGCGTTTGTACGAAGTTGAAATTGCTTTTGAGCAAATTCCTGAAGGCGAAGAAATTCCGTTCTGGATGGTGGACAGAATTTTTAGAAACTTGTTGGTTGATATTACTGGAAATACCCACCGTACTGAATTCTGTATTGATAAACTATACTCGCCTGATTCGTCAACAGGTCGTCTGGGGATTTTAGAGTTTAGAGCATTCGATATGCCGCCTCATAAACACATGAACTTAGTGCAAAACCTCTTGATTCGTGCGTTGATTGCTAAGTTCTGGAAACAGCCTTACAAGAAAAAATTGATTCGTTGGGGTACAGAATTGCACGACCGTTTCTTGTTGCCACATTTTGCTTATCTTGATATGATTGATGTGGTAAATGACTTGAAAGAAGCAGGGTACAATTTCGATATTTCGTGGTTTGATGCCTTCTTTGAATTCCGTTTCCCACATCACGGAGGGATTAAGGTTGATAACTTGCAATTAGAATTGCGTTTAGCGATTGAACCTTGGCACGTATTGGGCGAAGAATTGTCTAACAGCGGAACAGCTCGTTTTGTAGATTCATCCCTAGAACGTTTACAGGTGAAGGTAAGCGGTTTTGTAGAAGGTCGTCATATCTTAGTGTGTAATGGCTGTCGTGTTCCTTTGCGTGCAACCGCTGTGAAAGGCGAGTACGTAGCGGGTATTCGTTACAAAGCATGGAATCCACCATCGGCTTTACACCCAACCGTTGGAGCAGATGCCCCATTGGTCTTGGATATTATTGACACATGGAGTAACCGAGTATTGGGAGGTTGTACCTACTTTGTGAGTCACCCAGGAGGTAGAAGTTTCGATACCTATCCAATCAATGCTTACGAAGCGGAATCTCGTCAGATTAGTCGTTTCTGGGGTTTTGGACATACTCCAAATGCTGATTTGGTTGCTCCAGTACCAGTACAAAATACGCCTACGGTATCTCGTTTTGTAGCCGAAAACAAAAAGGCTCTTAAAGTAGATACCCCAATTGAATTAGTAAATCCAGAATATCCAAATACGCTTGACTTACGGAAGTTTTGGCGAGCGAGAAGTTAAGTGATAATGTGTAATGATGAATGCGTAATGTTTAATCAGGAGGCACTAAATCATCAGGTACAATTGTTATAATGCTTCTTCCGTCTTCGAGAAACGAATTTCGTATAAGGCATAGGTTGACTATTTTTTAGTTGAAGAATACTCTCTCATTTCAAACGGAGGTTTGATTGGAAAGTCAAAACTAGAAAATAACATCACATTGACGCTTAAATAAAAAATCTCCCATTTTCGGGAGATTTTTTTATACCTTTTCGTGAAGAACCATAAAATGCCATTTTTGCCAATTTTATATCTTTTCGTCAATATTTGAAAGTGGTTTAAGGGAATCGTACAATTATTCTGTATTTTTACTAAAAAGATTTCCACTTTGTCTGTAACCACTTTCATCCATGCTAATGTCGCTTTCAACTAATTTACTCGAATCTTATCAGAACCAAATACAAAAAAATTATGATGAAATTAAAGATGCTGACGGTAAGATAAAGCCTCATTGGCAGCAATTATTCAGTACCCTAGAAAAACTAGGGCTTGAAGAGTTAAACGCCAGATGTACTGGAATTATCTCTAAGCTTCGTGAAAATGGGGTGACGTATAATATTTATGAAAGTAGTGCAGATGGGCATAACCGTCCGTGGAAATTAGACCCGATTCCTTTCTTATTACATGAAAAAGAATGGGAATTGATTTCAAAAGGCTTGATTCAGCGTGCCAAGTTGATGGATGCTATTTATCAAGATATTTATGGGCCTCAACGCCTGATTAAAGATGGTATCTTGCCCCCTCATGTGGTGTATGGTAACTACGGTTTTTTTCGTTCTTGTTATGATGTAAAACTTCCCTCAAAAAATCAGTTGATTATTTATGCAACCGATTTTGCCAGAGGTCCCGACCAGCGAATGTGGGTATTAGATAGCCGAACACAGTCGCCTTCGGGTTCAGGGTACGCACTCGAAAATAGGAGTGTTATCAGTAAGTTTTTACCAGAACTAACAGAAGGAATGACCTTGAATCGTTTAGCTCCATTTTTTAATACGCTTCAACAGTCGATTCTAAATCTGTCAAAAACAGGAAAAGGGCAACCTAATATTGTCTATTTGACACCTGGGCCTCATACCGAAACGTATTTCGAGCATACTTATCTAGCTTCGTACTTGGGCTATACCCTCGTGCAAGGCGATGATTTGATGGTGCGTGATAATAAAGTATGGCTAAAGTCTATTACAGGACTCGAACAGGTGGATGTGATTATTCGTCGTATCGATGATGAATATGCAGATCCGTTGGAGCTACGAGAAGATTCTCGACTAGGCGTGCCGGGTTTGTTAAAAGCTATTCGTTCGGGCAATGTTGTTGTACTCAATCCTCCTGGGTCTAGTGTTTTAGAAAATAATGCTTTATTGCCATTTATGAGCAGTGCTTGTGAATATTTCTTTGGCGAAAAACTGCTTATGCCCAATATCGCTACTTGGTGGTGTGGACAGAAAAGAGAATTAGATTATGTCATGGAGAATTTACATAAACTAATCATCAAAAAGGCAAATCGAAACGAACGTTATCGTTCCATTTTTGCACGTACCTTATCGCCAGCAGAGTTGGAAAAATTAAGAAAAGAGATTCTTGAAAAACCAGCTGATTATGTTGCCCAACAAGAGAGTCAATTATCGACCACTCCTTCCTTTGTAGATGGTAAAATTGAACCTCGATTTGCAGCGATGAGGGCGTTTTTGGTATCGGATGGCGAAGAATATCATGTGTTGAAAGGAGGTTTGACAAGAAGTTCTGCTGCTTCTGATCGTTTTGTGATTTCGAACCAATTAGGGGGGATTTCAAAAGATACATGGATTGTGGGGGATAAAGACACGCAACCCAAAGAGAAATTAGTGGTTGCTTCGACAGACTCCTTTAAGCATCAAACGTCGTTGCCAAGTAGAAGTGCCGAGAACTTGTTTTGGGCAGGTCGTTATTGCGAACGTAGCATGACGACCACGAAGTGGATTAAGATTTTGTTTAATACCCTCCATGATAATGTTACGTTGGGAGGCTCTCCTAAATCGCAACATATTACGGTATTATTACAGGCCTTAACTCATTTAACCTTGTCATATCCAGGGTTTTTAGAAGAAAGTCTTTGTGAAAACCCATATGAGGAAATTTTACAGCTTACCTCTCAGCTAACAAAGTCTGGTAGTTTGGCTGCAGCCTTGCAATCGTTTTTAAGAGGGGTAATTTCTGTAAATGATAAATGGAATCATGATACACGTCGCAATATAAATGCGATTGAAGATAGTCTCTGGGAGTTGAAAGGCCTGCAAACCTCTAATCCCAACACGATTCAGCGGGGTTTAGACCGTTTACAAACTCGTTTGTTTGCATTTTATGGGGTAATTGCAGAAAGTCACCCTCGAGATGCGGCCTTTTATCTATTTGAGTCAGGAAAGTTAATTGAGCGTATTCTTGCTAAAATTAGTGTTTTGAGAACTGGACTTAGTACACAGAATGATTTTCCTGTAGAAAAAGAAGTGATGGAAGCTATTTTGATAAACCATCATCTATTGGTCTATTATCGTCAATTATATAAGTCACATATTAGTATAGAGACGGTATTGGATATGGTTATTTTAGATGAAAAATTACCTTATTCGTTGACCTCATTACTGAGCCAATTATTTGATTATATCTCAAAATTACCTAATTATAAAGATCCAGAACGACTATCTACTGCGGCTAAGTTTGTACTGGAGGCCTCTACTAAAATTAAATTAGCTAAAATTGAAGAATTAGTGTTGAGTGACGAGGATGCCTATCGATTACACTTAGATAAATTGCTGAGTGAATTGTATGACCTTATCTCGTCGGTTACTGCCAGTCTCACCAATCAGTATTTTACGCATACAACCATGCAGCACTCATTAATGAAAAATCCCGAAAATACGGATAATAATGAAATATAAGCTGAAACATAAAACCATTTACCGCTATTTTGAACCTGTGAATACCTATCACAGTGTGGTATGCCTTGAACCTTTGAATAACGAAATACAAGTATGTAAAAACTTTCAGTTACTCATTAGTCCGTCCATACCAACTACATCTATTAATAAGAGACTTGATTTTTTTGGGAATACGAATCACTATTTTTCCATCGAAACGCCACACAAAGAGTTGGTCGTAGAAGCGGTCAGTGAGGTGGAAAGTAAACCTCAAAAACTAAATCCTGCCTTATTATCAATTACTTGTGCTGAAACATTGGACTTGATTCAGGCTAACAGAGATTTGCGAGTTTCCATTTGGCAATATATGATTGAGAGTCCTTTTATTCATTGGGATGAGGAAATAAAGGCTTTTGCTTTGCCTTCCTTTCAGCCTAATCGCCCTTTACATGAGGCCGTAAAAGATTTATGTCATCGTATTTTTACGGAATTTAAGTTCGTTTCTAACTATACGAATATCAACACGCCAATTAAAACGGTGTTGAGAGAGCGGAAAGGCGTTTGTCAAGATTTTTCTCATTTGGCGATTGCCAGTATCCGAAGTATGGGGTTTGCGGCTCGCTATGTGAGTGGTTATTTGGAGACGAAACCACCTAAAGGACAGAAAAAACTACAAGGCTCTGATGCGTCACACGCTTGGATTTCGGTTTATATTCCTCATGCAGGCTGGTGCGAGTTTGATCCAACCAATGACTTGATTCCAGAGGAGCGTCATATTGTTACTTCGTATGGTAGAGATTATAGCGATGTGGTGCCTTTGAAGGGAGTAATTTTTAGTTCAGGAAGGCATACGCTGTCGGTAGAGGTCGATGTGATTCCTTTGGAAGATAATTAACAGAAGAAGAGGTCAATCCTTGACCTCTTCGTAAGAAATATATTCACCACCTCTGAAATCATCGGAATTTTTTCCTGTTTTAGGGGGTACAAAATCAATATCTATTTTTCCTTCTTTTTTCTTATGGGTAGAAGAAGCATTGCGTTGTTCTTGATAAAAGTCTTTTTGAACTTTATTCATTTGGGAAACTACAAAGCCTTTCAATGCCCAACGTAAAATTCTAGGAGCAATAAATAAAATAAGGGCTAAAATTAAGAATACCTTCATTGTATTGAATGTTGCCGTGTATTGAAAATAATCCTAAAGTTACGCAATTGTTGAATTGTAGGCATTGTATTTGTATGAAGTTTTTATGAGTGGTAATATTTTCGTTTGAATTGCTATCTTTACGTCAAATTTCTAGTTCATAACTCTTTTTTATTTTTTCCGCCGTTTTGATTATGAAAAACTGGAGTCAAAATTTACTATTTATCCTATTTTCTTTCTTGTTTATGGGCTTGGGAATGCTTCTCGCCGACTTTTACATTCAGAGAAATGGGAACCCTTTTAAACAACAGACAAATTATGTCGCTTCTCCTGCTGATGCTCTAGGAGCGAATGATAACGCTTATCCAGCAGTATCTAATACGTCTTTAGATGAAGATACGACTAGCCTTCAATCGGCAGTCAGTGAAAATGAAGCAGCTCCTGTTGCGACTCCTGTCGAAAAAATAAAAGAGCCTGCGAAAGAGATTCAAGAAGAGCAAGGTGGAGATGACGGAAATACCTACGTTGTTACAGGTGTTTTTGGCAAAGAAGCCAATGCAAAAGCAATGATTTCTAAATTGAAAAACTTAGGATATAGCCATGCCTTTGGTTTTCCTCGTAAGAAACTAACAGCGGTAACTGCTGGTACTTTTTCTGAGAAAGAGGCAAGAAAAGTTAAAAACCGTTTGGAGAGTAAAGGGCTAGATGCCGTGGTGATGGAAAAGTAACCACAACCGTTTTTGACGAATAAATTAATAGACATAGAGCCGTAGGTACATGAATGTATCTACGGCTTTTTTTATGCTTTTTCCACGTACTTATCTTACATCAATGGATAACCTTTTTGATTGTATTAATTTTGATTCAAGAAATTTGAGTGCTGATAGTCAAGTGGTTAAATAATTTTATTACTTATCCTACATCAATGCATCGTTAGTTTCTACGTACTAATTTTGAATCATTAATTAACAAGATAAAGACATGGAAAATCGCATTCTAGGCATCCACCATATTACTGCTATCGCAGGAGATGCAAAACGTAATTTTGATTTTTATACCAAGGTATTAGGCTTACGTTTTATCAAGAAAACGGTAAACTTTGACGACCCGCATACCTATCATTTTTATTTTGGAGATGAAGTGGGTAGTGCGGGAACAATTTTAACCTTCTTCCCGTGGGGTGACCGTGTTCATAGAGGACGTAAGGGAGCAGGAATGGCTACCGAAATTGGTTACTCGGTACCAAAAGGAAGCCTTGATTTTTGGGTTAAACGCTTTGAAGAACATAATGTCATTTATAACAAACCATCGGTGAAGTTTGGCGAAAGATACTTGACTTTTTTAGATCCAGATGGCTTGAAATTGGAGTTGATTGAATCGGAAACGCCCGATAATCGTACCCCTTGGGAAACGGAAGAAGTGAAGAAAGAAGTAGCAACCAAAGGCTTTCATAACATCACCTTGACATTGAATGAAGTAGCCCCAACAGCATTCATTTTAACTCAGGTTTTTGAATACAAGTTGGTGAAACAAGAAGGCAATCGTTATCGCTACGCAACAGATGCTGTTGACAACGCTGCCATTGTTGACTTGGTTGAATTGAAAGACGAGCACAAAGGCTTGGTAGCTGGAGGTAGTGTTCATCACGTTGCCTTTAGAGTGAAAAATGATGAAATCTTGATGGAGTTCCGTGCTAAAGTTGAGGCTTTGGGATTAAGTATTACACCTCAAGTTGACCGTAATTACTTCCATTCGTTATATTTTAGAGAACCAGGTGGCGTTTTGTTTGAAATTGCAACCGAGAATCCAGGTTTCACCGTGGACGAACCCTTGGCAGAATTGGGTCAACATCTTCAATTACCTGCTCAATATGAAGCAAGAAGAGAGCAAATTGAAAAACGTCTTGCTTCTTTAAACTAATCAATCCCATGAATTTTCAAGCACTGAAATATAGTTATAATCCCGCTGTAAACACAGGGGATTATACCCTCTTATTATTACATGGAACAGGTGGAAATGAACGAGATTTAATTCCACTGGCACGAGAGTTGGGCGATTCGTTTAATATCTTGAGCCTCAGAGGAAATGTCTCTGAAAATGGAATGCCTCGCTTTTTTAGGCGTTTAGGAATGGGCGTTTTTGATGAAGCAGACCTTCACTTTCGTACAGAAGAAATGGTGATGTTTGTGAAAGAACTTGCTGAAAAAGAAGGCTTTGATGCGTCTAAAATCATTGCCTTGGGCTATTCTAATGGAGCTAATATTGCAGGAGCCACGTTGGTCAATTATCCTGATTTTTTGGCAGGAGCTATCTTATATAGACCCATGCAACCCTTTAAGCAAATTTCTGATTTTGAGAATCATACCCAAGTACCTGTGCTAATGACTACAGGTAAAGTTGATCCTACAATTCGACTTTCGGATACGGAAAATTATGCACAATTGTTGACACAGGCGGGCTTCGACGTAACGTCGTATCTCCTAAATACAAGTCATAATCTTACCCAAGAAGATGTTGTGTTAACGAGTCAGTGGTTAAAAAAGCAAGGATTTCAATAAGTAAAAGGAGTCCTTCAATCTTGTTGTGTCGAAGTCTTACACTTCTCTTTTATTTCCTTATACAAATACCCTCCCTTTGAAGTCGTCGAATGGAGGGTATTTTTTTGAAAAATTAGTTAATAAGACCGCAAGAAAGGGAAACATAAATGCATCTAAGATAGAAAATGGCTTTAACAGATAAATAGTTTTAACCAACAACAACGATGACTTTAAACAAATTAACCATTCTATCCTTGACTTTTATCACGCTATTGGCTTGTAGTTGTAGTAAAACTGAAGAAAGCGTTACGGGTACAACCACCACATCGACCGATGTGCCTGCTGTCTATAAAAAGATTTATGGAGCAACCAGCATCACGAGCGATGGTACGTACATTTATATCAAAACCAACAACTTACCCGATCATAAGTCGGCTTATTATGCTACGAGTAATGCTTTGTATGAAGCTTATAGCGGTACTACGTTTGGTGGAAATACCTTTAAGAAAAACCCTAACACGATTGCTGAATATAATGCTACGCTAAAAATTCCATTGAACCCTAAAGTGGATGCTTCTCACGCTGCAACGCCATTAGGAGCGATTGGTATTGCTATCAATGGTGTCGCTTTGTTCAACCAATATGCAGGCCCCAATAATCAGGCATTAGCGGGCGAAATTGTCAGTTTTGATAAATACTATGGGCATCCACAAAATACAGGCGTGTATCATTATCACGTAGAACCGCTTTACCTAACCACGGTAAAATCTACGAAAGCAGGCTTGATGGGCTTTTTATTAGACGGTTTTCCTGTGTATGGCCCACAAGAAGAAAATGGTACAACCGTGACGAGCAGTATGTTGGATGTCTATCATGGACATACGCACGCCACTACAGACTATCCAAGCGGAATTTATCATTACCACTTCACCGCTGATGCTCCCTATCTAAATGGCAGTGGTTTTTACGGAACACCAGGGACAATTACGCAATAATGAAAATACTTCAATTGATGCTCTTTTGCCTTTTTGTTTATGGTTGTCAACCTAAACAAAAAGGCGTTTTAGCCGTTCCAACGATTCCCCAAAAGTACGTGCTGAAATCTGCTCGTGAGTTTACTTTCTCCAACGATACGCTTTTGTGGAAAGGACAAAAATATTCAGGTTTTGTCTATGAAGTAAGCCAAAACGGGAAAGATACCTTGTTAGTCGAGGGCTATTATAAAGGCTTACAAAGTGGGCTTTGCCAACGATGGTACACTCGTAAACAAGTGAGAGAGATAAGACATTATCGGGAAGGAAAAAAGGAGGGGTTACAAGTTGGTTATTGGGAAAACGGACGCAAACGCTTTGAGTTTATGGCTCAAAATGGCGAATACGAAGGGGAACTCAAAGAATGGAGTTCCAACGGACATTTGTATCATTTGGCGACTTACTTGCATGGGCACGAAGAAGGCCCTCAAAAAATGTGGTATGATAACGGCAAAATACGAGCCAATTATGTCATTGTTCAGGGGAAAAGATATGGATTATTAGGCACTAAAAACTGTAAAAATGTATCGGATAGTATTTTTGTTGTTAAGTAGCTGGTTCGTAATGGCTTGTGCCGAACAAGATTCGAGCACCATGCAATTACCCTATTATAACGAACCTGATTTTACGCCTGTTTTTATCAAGAATAAAGCAGAAGTAGCTTCCAAAATTGTACATACCATCGGTGATTTTTCCTTTCTGAATCAGGACAGCACCTTGATTTCACAGCAAGACATCGAAGGGAAAATTCATGTGGCAAATTTTATCTTTACATCATGTGGTAGCATTTGTCCAACCATGACTCGCAATCTCAAAATGGTAAGCGATAGCCTCAAGGACGAAAAAGACATCTGTTTCTTGTCCTATTCGGTAACGCCGTGGATTGATAAACCCTATGTGCTAAAAAACTTTAAAGCGAAGAATACGATTGAAAACCCCAATTGGCATTTTTTGACAGGTAGTAAATCCGCTATTTATCAATTGGCAAGACAATCATATTTTGCGGAAGAAGACCTCGGCTTTAGCAAAGACAGCACTGAGTTCCTACA
>JACCDQ010385333.1_pt1 | contig 14822 bp, 13 predicted proteins | sample 7446031 | NCBI WGS metagenome assembly JACCDQ01 (sample SAMN15323442, study PRJNA562643) | freshwater metagenome | isolation source: river surface water | place: USA:Blue River Watershed | collected 2017-08-17
CCTGGCCAAGGCGATCGAGCGGGTCGGTGACCACGCCAAGAACATCGCCGAGCTGATCATCTACATCGTGAAGGGCGCCGACGTGCGGCACGCCACGATCGAAGAAATCGAGTCGGTGCTCAAATGAGGCAACCCGTGGTCCTGGTGGTGGAGGCTGAGCCGGCCATTGCCGAGCTGATCGCCGTCAACCTGCGGCACAACGGTTTTCAGCCCACGGTGGCACCCGATGGCCAGGTGGCCCAGCGTGAGATCGACGCCGTGCTGCCCGACGTGGTGCTGCTCGACTGGATGCTGCCCGGCGAGAGCGGCCTCACGCTGGCGCGGCGCTGGCGTCAGGACCCGCGGACCAAGGCCGTGCCCATCATCATGCTGACCGCCCGGGGTGACGAGGCCGACCGCGTGGCGGGTCTCGATGCCGGGGCCGACGATTACATGCCCAAGCCCTTTTCCACCAAGGAAATGCTGGCGCGCATCCGGGCCGTGCTGCGCCGGCGTGCCCCCGAGCAGGGCGCGGTGACGCTGGAGATCGGCGGCCTCAAGCTCGACACGGCCACGCACCGCGTGAGTTATGCTGAGCAGCCCCTCAAGCTCGGCCCGACCGAGTTCAAGTTGCTGCAGTACCTGATGAGCCACGCTGAACGTGTGCACAGCCGCGGCCAGCTGCTCGACAAGGTCTGGGGCGACCACGTCTTCATCGAGGAGCGCACGGTGGACGTGCACATCAAGCGCCTGCGCGAGGCGCTGGGGGAGGCCGCGGCCATGGTGGAGACCGTGCGTGGTGCCGGTTACCGTCTGACGGCGCAGACCACGCCAGCGCCTGTTGCGCTGCGCAGCTGAGGGTCGCCCACCCGTCCGCCCGGACGTTTTCTGATGCTGCTGCAACTCGTACTTTTCCTCCTGATCCAGTGCCTGGGGGCTCTGCTGGGCATGTGGGTAGCCCCCGCAGCCCTGCAGATCCGCGGAGCCCTGGCCGGCATGCTGGCCACCGGCCTGCTCTGGGTGCTGGTCGATTTCATGCGGGGCGTGCGTGTCTTGCAGTGGTTGCGCGGCGCCGATGTCTCGGACGTGCCGCTCAAGCTGGGCATCTGGGGGGAAGTGGCCGAGCGTGCGCGCCGGCTGGTGCGGCAACGCGAGCAGGAAATCCGCGAGAGCGACCGCCGCCTGCAAAACTTCCTGGCCGCCCTGCAGGCCTCGCCCAACGGGGTGGTGCTGCTCGACCCCCAGGGCCGGATCGAGTGGTTCAACCAGACGGCTGCCAGTCACTTTGGTCTGGAGGCCGGGCGCGACCGGCTGCAGCACATGGTCAATCTGGTGCGGCATCCGGCGTTCACGGCGTATGTGGCCGGGACCAGCCACGAGGCCAGTGTCGTCATGCAGGGGCGTGCCCACACCAGCACCCATCCCTCGCGTATCTCGGTGCACTTGCACGATTACGGCGAGGGGCGGCGCCTGCTGCTCTCGCGGGATGTCACCATGTACGAGCAGGCCGAGGCCATGCGGCGTGATTTCGTGGCCAATGTCTCGCACGAGATCCGCACACCGCTGACGGTGCTCTCGGGTTTTGTCGAGACCCTGCAGACTCTGTCACTCGATGAGACCGAGCGTGCGCGCTACCTCGAGCTGATGGCGCAACAGGCCAGCCGCATGCAATCGCTGGTGAGTGATCTGCTGATGCTCTCGCGCCTCGAAGGCAGCCCCTTGCCGGGCGCCGGGGAATGGACGGCGTTGCCCGTGCTCACCGGGCAGGTGGCTCAGGAAGCCCGTGCCCTGTCGGCGGTGCTCAACCCGCCCATGACCGGCCCGGCCCAGGCCCTGCAGTTCGAGCCGGCACCCGAAGGCGAGATCGCCGGCACGCCGTCGGAACTGCACAGCGCACTCTCCAACCTGGTCAGCAATGCCGTGCGCTACACGCCCCCAGGCGGCGAGGTGCAGGTCGGCTGGCGTCCGCAGCCGGACGGTCGCCTGGAGTTCTATGTGCAGGACAGCGGCCCGGGCATCGCGGCCGAGCACATCCCGCGGCTGACCGAACGCTTTTACCGCGTGGACCGCAGCCGCTCGCGCGACAGCGGTGGTACCGGTCTGGGCCTGGCCATCGTCAAGCATGTGGTGCAGCGCCATGGCGCCGAACTGAAGATCGACAGCAGCCCGGGCAAGGGCTCGCGGTTTGCCATCGTTTTCCCGGCCAGCCGGGTGCGCATGGTGTCGCAGCCGGTCGCGGTTGAGGCCGCCTGAAGCGCGGCACGCGTCTTCAGGGGCGTCGGGTCTTGCGCAGCACCTGCCAGATCATCAGCCAGAAGCACAGGGCGGCCAGCGCCAGCGCGGTGGCGCCCGCCATCCAGAAGGCGGCCGGGTGTTGCTGTGCCGGCCAGGGGCCGAGACCGCGGTAGGCCAGCAGGTAGCCGCCGTACAGGCCCAGGCCCCAGAGCAGCACCGCGTAGATCAGGAAGGGCGCCAGCGTGATGCGCCAGCAGCGCAGCACGAACACGGCCAGGGCCTGCAGCCCGTCGAACAGGTGATAGACCGCGGTCCATAACAGCAGGGGCACGGCCAGGGCCACCACGTCGGGGCTGCTGGCGTACAACGACGCCAGCGGCGCGCGCACCAGGACCAGGGTCAGCGCCAGCAGCACCGCGCTGCCGGCGACCAGCACAAAACCCAGGCCGACGGCGTGGCGCGCGCGGGCTGGCTGTCCGGCGCCCAGCCAGTAGCTGGTGCGCGCGCTGGTGGCGATGCCGATGGCCAGTGGCACCATGTAGAGCACGGCGGCGAGGTTGGCCGCAATCTGGTGGCTGGCTGCCGCCGTGGTGCCCAGCCGCGCCACGAACAGCGCCATCAGGGTGAAGGAGGTGACCTCGATCAGGATGGTCAGGCCGCTGGGCACGCCCAGGCGGGCGAAGCCGGCGAGGACTTTCCAGTCGGGCCGGCCGGGCGACTGCCACAGGCGGTAGGGGGTATAGAGCGCCCGCGTGCGCAGCAGCCACAGAGCCAGGGCCAGCATGCTCACGTGCACCACCAGGGTGGCCCAGGCGCAGCCCACGGCGCCATGGCCCGACAGGCCCAGACCGCCAAAGGCGAACCAGATCGACAGCGGCACCTTCAGGCCCAGCGAGCCGAGTTGCAGCCAGGTCACCAGCTGCGGCTTGCCCAGGCTCTGGTTGAGCGTGCCGTAGAGCCGGAACATCAGCGCTGCAGGCAGCGCCAGCGCCAGTACGCCCAGATAGGCCTGCACCTCGGCGCGCAGCTCCACGGGCACATCGGCCCAGTCCAGCAGGAAACCCGGGTTGAGCAGGATGGTCAGGCCCAGCAGCACCAGGGCCAGCCAGAGGTAGAGGGCCTGGCGAAATGCATGACCCAAGCGCGCGGGCTGGCTCGCGCCGTGCAGCTCGGACCACAGCGGCAGCAGGGCCTGCAGCACGCTCATGAGCCCGACGTAGACACTCATGTAGATGGCCGAGCCGACCGAGAGCGCGGCCAGCGAGGCTTCGGCATAACGGCCGGCGACGATGGTGTCGGTCACGCCATAGGCCATGGTGGCGAGCTGGCCCGCCAGCACCGTGGCGGCATGCCGCGCGATGGTCTTGAATTCGGACACGGGGTCAGCGGACCGGGGTGCGGCGACGCAGCACCACCAGGCCTTCATCGCCCGGGCGCGGATGGTCCAGTGTGGCCTGGCGCTGCCACTGGTCGGCATTCACCAGGGCCGGGGTCTGGCGCAGGACCTCACGATCGATCACCAGCCAGCTGCAGCGTGCGCTGTCCGACATCGGCTCGAGCTGCTGCGGCGCATGCAACTGCAGCCCGGCGAGTTGCGCGCGCGACAGCCCGAAGTAGGCCAGGCAGTCCGAGGGCTGGATGACCTGTTGCAGGCGCTGCACCAGCGGGGCGTAGCTGCGCGCGTGGTTGAGTGCGGGCATCCACAAGGTGGTCAGCAGCAACCAGCACAGGGCTGCGCCACCGGCGGGCAGCACCATGCTCTTCCAGAGCGCCGAGCGGTGCCGGCCGATGCGCCACTGCACCAGCCAGCCCCAGGCCAGGGTGGCGGCGGTGGCAAACAGGAAGGGGAGGATGACAAAACGCGGCTCGAAGCCGGGCAGCAGCTTGGCCACATTGGCCGCGGGTTGCGGCGGCGTGCCGGTGAGCATGGCGATCCACACCACCCAGATGACGATGGCGCAGCCCGTGAAGAAGAGCAGCGTGAACCAGTCGATCAGGGCCGAGATGCTGCGGCCCAGGGTGGGCAGCGCGAACGCGGCCAGCGTGGCCAGGGCCGGCAGGGCCAGCAGCAGGGCACGGTCGCCGGCCGGGGTGATCAGGGTGGCGCCCACGGTGATCAGCAGGTACCACAGCGGCAGGGTCAGATGGCGGCTGGGCCAGCGGTCCAGCAGCTGGCGCCGCCAGCGCCACAGCGTCCACAGCACCAGCGGCCAGGCCGGCCAGGTGAACCACAGCAGCAGGCGGCCCAGGCTTTGCCAGCTGCTCGCGCTGGCCGGCAGGCCGATGCGCCAGCGCCAGAGGTCGAGCACGGTGGACAGCGCGGCGACAAAGACGGTCAGGGCCAGCAGGCGCCACAGGCCGCGGCGGTGCCGGCGCGGTTCGGCGCGGGCCTGGGCGCGGTCCAGCACATGCGCGAGCAGGCCGCCGGTGGCCAGCAGCAGCGCCATCCAGGGGCCGCCCGAGAGCGTCAGCCCGGTCAGACCCGCCAGGGCCGAGAGCGCCGGTGTCCAGCGCCGGTAGGGCAGGGCGGCAAAGGCGTAGAAGCTCAGCGCTACAAAACACAGCTGGGCCAGAGCCGGTGTGGTTTCGTGGGAGAGCTGGGCCAGGCCCAGGCAGGCGATGAAGGCCAACAGGCCGCCATCGGCCATGGCGCGGGCGTACTCGTGCGGGCGGGCCTCGCCACCAAACGCAAAGGCCACGGGCTGGGCCAAGGGGCTGCGGGCGAGGTAGTAGATGCCCTGCCAGACAGCCACCAGCGTCAGCGTGAGCAGGGCGATGAAAGGCAGGCGGGCCGCGAAGCCGGGCTGGATCCAGGCCGGCGCCAGTTGCAGCGCCCAGGCGCCCAGCCAGTAGGGCAGCAGGCCGTCGACATCGGGCGGGATGCCCAGCAGGGTGGGGGCCAGCCAGTCGGTGCGGCCAGCGGCCAGCTCGGCCATGTAGCCAAAGGCCGTGATGTCGGCACTGCGCCAGGGCGTGCGCCCGATGAAGCCGGGCAGCACATAAGCCAGGGCGAAGAGCCAGAGTGCCAGGTGCGGCAGGCGGCGCACGGCGCCCTGGGGGACGATGGCGGGGCTGGGCTGGTTCACGCTGGGATCATGCCGGAAAAGAAGAAGGGCAGCGCGGCGTACCGGGCTGCCCTCGACTGGAAAACAGTCGCCAGATTACTTGGCAGCGGTCTTGCCGAAGCGGTTGCGGAATTTCTCCACGCGGCCGCCCATGTTGTCCACCGACTTCTGGGTGCCGGTGTAGAACGGATGCGATTCGCTGGAGGTGTCGAGCTTGAAGAGCGGCAGTTCGCGGCCGTCTTCCATCTTGATCATTTCCTTGGCGTTGGCGCAGGAACGGGTCACGAACTTGAAACCGTTGGACAGGTCCACGAAGCACACTTCGCGGTAGTTCGGGTGGATGCCTTCTTTCATGATTCTTCCTCTAGGTGCGGGAGCCGGCCTGGACCATCCAGACTACTTTCCGCGAAAAACGCAGATTATACATAAAAATCAATGGCTTGCGAGCACATTGCGGGTGCGGGGCCGCGCGCAGCGCCGGCCAGTTCGCAGGCACCCGTGGAACCGGCTTGGCCGGGCCGCCGGGTGCGCCCCTGCGCGCAGCAGGAGGGGTGGCGCAGCGTCCAACGGGCGCGGAGCCTGGGGAGGGGCGTCAGCCCCCCCTCCTCATCATGTCGAAGAACTCGTTGTTGTTCTTGGTCGCGCGCATCTGCTTGAGCACCATCTCCATGGACTCGATCTCGTCCATGTTGTAGAGGAACTGGCGCAGGATGCGGGTCTTCTGCAGGATCTCGGGCTGCAGCAGCAGCTCTTCGCGGCGGGTGCCGCTGCGGTTGAGCTGGATGGAGGGGAAGACGCGCTTTTCGTACAGGCGGCGGTCCAGGTGGATTTCGCTGTTGCCGGTGCCCTTGAATTCTTCAAAGATCACTTCGTCCATGCGGCTGCCGGTGTCGACCAGGGCGGTGGCGATGATGGTGAGCGAACCGCCTTCTTCCACATTGCGCGCCGCGCCAAAGAAGCGCTTGGGGCGCTGCAGGGCGTTGGCGTCCACACCGCCGGTCAGCACCTTGCCGGAGCTGGGCAGCACGTTGTTGTAGGCGCGTGCCAGGCGGGTGATCGAGTCGAGCAGAATCACCACGTCTTTTTTCAGTTCCACCAGGCGCTTGGCGCGTTCAATCACCATTTCGGCCACGTGCACGTGGCGGGCGGCCGGTTCGTCAAAGGTGGAGGCGATCACGTCACCGCGCACGGTGCGCTGCATTTCGGTCACTTCTTCCGGGCGTTCGTCGACCAGCAGCACCATCAGTTCCACCTCGGGGTGGTTGGAGGTGATGGCGTGACAGATGTTTTGCATCATCACGGTTTTGCCGCTCTTGGGCGGGGCCACGATCAAGGCGCGCTGGCCTTTGCCGATGGGAGCAATGATGTCGATGACTCGGCCGGTGATGTTTTCTTCACCTTTGATATCACGTTCCAGGCGCATGTGTTCTTTGGGGAACAGTGGCGTCAGGTTCTCGAACATGATCTTGTGCTTGTTCTGCTCGGGGGGCAGGCCGTTGATCTTGTCGAGTTTGTTCAGGGCGAAATAGCGCTCGCCGTCTTTGGGAATGCGCACCTCGCCTTCGATCATGTCGCCGGTGTGCAGGTTGAAGCGGCGGATCTGGCTGGGAGAAATGTAGATGTCGTCGGTGGACGCCGTGAAGCTGGTGTCCATGGCGCGCAGAAAGCCAAAGCCGTCGGGCAGTACTTCAAGCACGCCGTCGGCATTGACCAGTTCGCCGGCTTTGGCGCGCTTTTTGATGATGGCAAACATCAGCTCCTGCTTGCGCATGCGCCCGGTGTTTTCGATTTCGAGGGCTTCGGCTTGCTTGAGCACTTCAGACACGTGCAGTGCCTTGAGTTCGTTCAGATGCATGTATGGACTCCGCAGAGGAGTTGAGTGGATTCGGGGGTGTGTCGCGGCCGGGTAAAGAAGGGCGGCGCGCTAAAAAGAGGGGCGTGTAACGAAACGCCTGTTGCCTGGATTATGGCAGGAAAAGCGCCCGGGCCTTGCACCCTAGCGCCGGAGTGGCTGAATCAGGCCAGTTGCTGGTCGACAAAAGCGGTCAACTGGGCTTTGCTCAAGGCGCCCACTTTGGTGGCGGCCAGCTGCCCATCCTTGAACACCATGAGGGTGGGAATGCCGCGAATGCCGTACTGGGCGGGCACATTGCGGTTTTCATCCACGTTCATTTTCGCGACTTGCAGCTTGCCATCGTAGCCGGTGGCCACTTCTTCCAAGATGGGGGCGATCATGCGGCATGGGCCACACCACTCGGCCCAAAAGTCGACCAACACCGGAACGCTGGCTTTTACCACGTCGGTTTCAAAAGTTGCGTCGGTCACGTGTTTGATCAGTTCGTTGGCCATGAATGCGCCTCAAATCTTGTCGCTTCGTTGAATAGGGTGACGAGCCTCGACCCCAGCACTGGCTCCACAGTTAGGGCTGCTTGGTTCCCCACCTGACCCGGTTGGCCGCTTCCCCATGTGGGAAGGCCCGTCGCGGCTGATTGTACGTCAGTGCCGCGGCCTCTGTGCACGGCACCGATAGAATCCAGCCATGTCTTACGTTGTTCTGGCTCGCAAGTACCGTCCCAAAAACTTCGCCGAAATGGTGGGGCAGGAGCATGTGGTGCAGGCTTTGGGCAACGCCTTGACCACCCAGCGTTTGCACCACGCGTACCTTTTCACGGGCACGCGGGGCGTGGGCAAGACCACGGTGTCCCGCATTTTGGCCAAGTCGCTGAACTGCACCGGCCCCGATGACCAGGGCGGCATCACCGCGCAGCCATGCGGTGTGTGCCAGGCCTGCCGTGACATCGACGCCGGGCGTTTCGTGGACTACACCGAACTGGACGCTGCCTCCAACCGCGGCGTGGACGAGGTGCAAAGCCTGCTGGAGCAGGCGGTGTACAAGCCGGTGCAGGGGCGGTTCAAGGTCTTCATGATCGACGAGGTGCACATGCTGACCAACACCGCCTTCAACGCCATGTTGAAGACGCTGGAGGAGCCGCCCGAGTATTTGAAATTTGTGTTGGCCACCACCGATCCGCAAAAAGTGCCAATCACGGTGTTGAGCCGTTGCCTGCAGTTCAATCTGCGGCCCATGGCTCCCGAAACCGTGCTGGAGCACCTGACCCGTGTGCTGGCGGCCGAACAGGTACCTGCCGAGCCGCTGGCTTTGGCTTTGTTGGCGCGGTCGGCACACGGATCGATGCGCGATGCGTTGAGTCTGACCGACCAGGCCATCGCTTTTGGCGGCGGGCAATTGCGCGAGGCCGCGGTGCGCCAGATGCTGGGTGCGGTGGACAGAAGCCATGTGTGGACTTTGCTCGAAGCCTTGGCGCAAGGTGACGGCAAAACCGTGGTGGACACGGTGAACTTGTTGCGGCTCAACGGTTTCAGTGCGGTGTCCACGCTGGAGGAGCTGGTGGGGGCCTTGCAACGCATGGCGGTGATCCAGATGGTGCCGGGTGCCGCCGCATCGTCCGACCCCGCTGAACAGGCATTGCAACAGGCCGCGGAACGCATGCCCCCGGATGAAACCCAGTTGCTGTACAGCCTGTGTTTGCATGGCCGGGCCGAACTGGGGCTGGCACCCGATGAGTATGCGGCGTTGACCATGGTGTTGCTGCGTTTACTGGCGTTCAAGCCGGCCGCAAATGCCGAGGCACGGCCGCGGGCACCGTTGGCTGAAAAAAAAACACTGAAAGTTGAGGCGGCTCCGTTACAGGAGCCGGTTCTGCCTCCGTTGGTGGAGGAAGTTGGGGCGGCCGTTGTGCCAGAACTGACGGCCGAACCATTCGAACCCGTGGCACCCTCCGCAGTAACGGAAGAATCCCCCGTTGTCATCGTTCAAGTACCACCTGCGCCCAGCCCCTTGCCATCTGTGGCACCGAACGCTGGCAGCCCAGCCTTGGGTGATTTTTGGTTCGACACCGTACAGGCTTTGGTCAAAGCCGAATTGGTGTCGGCGCTGGTGCGCGAACTGGCGTTGCAAGCCGAACTGGTGTCGGCACCCGATTGTCCGCAACCCGGGAACAGCACCGAGCCCGCTGTCTGGACCTTGTGTGTGCCCAGCGAGTCGTTGGCGCAGACCAGCACGCGGGACCGCCTGCAGACCGCTCTTACCACCCATGGCTTGGCGGTGCGTTTGCAGGTTCAAACCGGCCCGGTGCAGGACACGCCTGCCAAGCGCTTGGCTGCCAAGGCGGCGGAACGCCAGAGCCAGGCCGAAGAAACCATACTCCAAGACCCGTTTGTGCAGGCGATGATGCGTGACTTTGGCGGCAAAATCGTGCCCGGCAGCCTCAAGCCCGTTTAATTTTTCAAAACCACAAGGAAATTCCATGTTCAACAAAGGACAAATCGCTGGCCTGATGAAGCAGGCACAGGCGATGCAAGACAACCTCAAAAAAGCGCAAGACGAGTTGGGGAATATCGAAGTCACAGGTGAATCCGGGGCCGGTTTGGTCAAGGTGGTCATGACCTGCAAACACGATGTCAAGCGTGTCACCATCGATCCCAGCCTGTTGGCCGATGACAAGGACATGCTGGAAGATCTGGTGGCTGCCGCATTCAATGCCGCAGTGCGCAAGGCCGAAGAAACCAGCCAGGAAAAAATGGGCAAGATCACCGCAGGCATGCCCAGCTTGCCCGGCGGCATGAAATTTCCGTTCTGAAGTGGCGAACACCCCCGCGTTGGACGCTTTGGTGCGTGCGTTGCAGCACCTGCCGGGGGTGGGTGCCAAATCGGCATCACGCATGGCGTTTCATTTGCTGCAGCACCAGCGCGATGGGGCCTTGGCATTGGCCGCTGCTTTGCAAAATGCGGTGGATGCCGTGCACCACTGTGTGTTGTGCAACACCCTGACGCAGGACGAGGTGTGCCCCACCTGTCTGGACCCATCCCGCAACCCGCACCAGGTGTGTGTGGTGGAAAGCCCAGCTGATCAGGACGCGCTGGAACGCACGGGGGCGTACCGTGGCCGTTACTTTGTGCTGATGGGCAAACTCAGTCCGCTTGACGGTGTGGGTGCCCACAACATCGGCTTGCACAAACTGTTTCAGCGCCTGGGGGACCCCGCGCCCAACGACGTTACCGAGGTGATATTGGCCACCAATTTCACCGCAGAAGGCGAAGCCACGGCACACGTGATTGCGCAGGCCCTGAAGGCGCAATCGATTCAGGTGACCCGCCTGGCGCGTGGCGTGCCCATTGGCAGCGAGTTGGAGTACGTGGACTTGGGCACCATTGCCCATGCCTTGCACGACCGACGCTGAAGCTCCCCTCGCGCAATCAGGGCAATCCCCATCGGTGTTTTCCCGCTCAGGTTTGGTCCTGATGCGAAACGTATTTTTCGCATTTATGCTCGTGCCATGGCTGGGCATGGTTTGGACACAAGGGAAACTCTCAGGCGGCGCACGTTGCTGGGTTGCGGCCTGGGCCTGGGTGTTGCCGGACTGTTGACCGGGGCCTCTGCCGCAGTGGGCACGCCCGTGCTGCGGTGTTTGAACGGTGTCAACCGCAGCATTGGGCATCTGCCCCTGGTGCTGGCCCAGCAATTGGGTTTTTTTGAAGCCGAAGGTGTTCGGGTGGAGGGGCTGTTGCCATCGGCGGACGAAGCGATGCCCTCGGGGGCGACCCAGGCCAATCCGTCATCCATGGGCCTCAACGCGGGGGAATTGCCCTTTTTGCTCGATGACTTTGAGCACACCCTTTGGGACCATGCGCGTGGTGAGCGTCCGGTGGTTTTTTTGGCCTTGTCGCGCACCCCTCAGTTGGTGTTGGGGGTGGGTCACCAAGGGCCGTCGCATTTGAAAGGATTGGCCGGGCGCAAGGTGGGGGTGGCCTATCTGGGGGGAAAGGCCCATCGTTTGGCGCAGTGGATGTTGTTTCAGGCCGGAGTGCCACTGGCGCAGGTGCATTTTGTGGCGGTGTCCGGTGGCGGGCAGTTGCACCAGGCTTTGCAGTCTGGACAGGTGGATGCGGTGTGTCAGGAGGAGCCCTGGATCAGTCGCATGGAGGTGGGGGGGCAGTTTCGGGTGCTCAATGACACGCGTTTGTTGCGTCCCACCCAGGCCTTGTTCGGCAGCATGGTGCCATTCGACTGCCTGAGTGCGCCAACGGCCTTGCTCAAACAACACCGGAACACCTATCAGGCGGTTGCCCATGGCGTGGTGCACGCTTTGAAGTGGCTGCAGACGGCCGCACCCCGGGACTTGGTGTTGGCCCTGCCACCCGGTTACTTTCAGGGCGACAGGGCGTTGTTTCTATCGGCGTATGCCAAGTCGGTGCAGGGCATCAACCCGCAGGGCGATATTCCCCCTGAAGGGCCACGCAATCTGTGGCGTGCTCTGGCGCGCTTGTCTGGCGACCCCGGCTTGAGTCGGGTGGATGTGGGGGCCACCTTTACCCATGAATTTGCCCAAAAGGCCCGGGACAAATACCGCCTGTAAAGGCGGCTATTTTTTGCGTTTGGGTGCAGGTTTGGTTGCGGTTTTTTTGGAGGTGGTGCGGGTGGCGCGGGGTTGGTAGGGCACTTGCAGCACCAGTTTTTGGCCAGCTTTGAGAACGGTTTTGATGCTCAGCTTGTTCCAGCCAGCCACGTCGGTGGCACTCAGGCGGTGGCGTGCGGCCAGTTGCTGTACCGATTCGCCGCCACGGGCCTTGACCTGTACGGTGCGGAGTTTGACCTCTTGGGCCAACAGGATCTGGCCGTTGTCGGCCACGTGTTCGGGCACATCCTGCACGTTGCGTCCATGGCGGGGCACCAACAAGGTGGAGCCGGCCTTGACCAACATGCGGGGGGGGATTTTGTTGATGTCGCGCAACTCGGTTTCAGGCAAGCCGTGCAATCCGGCGGCTTTTGCAACGGTCATGTTGTTCGGGACCGACCACGCGGTCCAGCTGGCCCAAGGCCCGGTGTGCGATTTGACGCGTTGCTCGAACAGGGTTGCGTTGTCCCAAGGCAGCAGCACGGTTGGCGTGCCGGCGGCCAGAATGACCGGCTTGTTGGCCGAGGGGTTGAGCTGCCTGAAGTCCTTTTCGCTGACATCGGCCAATTTCGCGATCAACGCCACATCCATGTCGCGTGGCAGGGTGACGGTTTCAAAGAAGGGGTGATTGCCAATGTCAGGCAGTCGCACGCCATGGCGCTCAGGGTACAGCACCAGGTTCTTGATGGCCTGAAACTTGGGTACGTAGTACCGGGTTTCGTTGGGCATGGACAGCTCGGTGTAGCCTGTGCCCATACCGGCTTTTTCGTTGCGTTTGATGGCGCGGCCCACGCTGCCTTCGCCCCAGTTGTAGGCGGCGAGGGCCAAATGCCAGTCTCCGAACATTTTGTGCAAACGCTCCAGGTAGTCCAGCGCGGCCCGGGTCGAGGCCAACACGTCGCGCCGGTCATCGCGGAACATGTTTTGTTTGAGGTCGAAATGCCGACCGGTGGCGGGCATGAACTGCCACATGCCGGCAGCTTTGGCGGTGGAGACGGCTTGCGGGTTGAAGGCGCTTTCAATGAAGGGCAGCAAGGCCAGTTCGAGCGGCAGGTTGCGGCGTTCCAATTCCTCCACGATGTGGAACATGTATTTGCTGCCGCGTTCGGTCATGCGCTGCAGGTAGTCCGGGCGTGCGGCGTACCATTCTTCGCGGTCGCGTACCAGGGGCGTGTCGAGGTCGGGCATGGCAAATCCTCGGCGCAACCGTTCCCACAAATCAGCCGGGGCGGCCAGAGGCGCCACTGCCACCGAGGCTTTGGGGGCTTCGGTGGCAATTTGGGTCAAGGGGCCGCTTGGAATCACGGGGCCGCTGCGGCGCTTGGGGGCCTGCAGGGCGTAGGGCGAATCCGCGCCACCGCGAATAACGGACGGGGACGCATCGGCTTCGGACGGGTAGGTGCTGCCCGATTCGCCCAGCGGCACGGTGCTGCAGCCTGCCAGGGCCAGGGCCACCAGTGCCAGCAAGCCCAGCCAAATTCTCGAAAGGTGCATTGTGTGTGATTTTTATCGGGTTAACCCTGAATTATCGGCCAAGGCTGGGGTCAACCTTTGAAGTTATTTTTCCAGTTTCGCAGTGCAGCAAACACCGCCATATCGGTGTGGGCGTCGGGGCTGTGTTGCCGGGCGGCGGTTTGGACGGCAGGGCAGCGAATCCGTAAAAAAGGGTTGATTTGTTTTTCCAGGGCCAGGGTGCTGGGCAATGTGGGGTGGCCTTTCGCTCGCAAATGCCTGCAGTGTTCGGTGTGTTGAGTCAAGGTGGCGTTGCTTGGTTCCACCGCCAGGGCAAAAGCAAGGTTGCTCAGCGTGTATTCGTGCGCACAGCACACCCGGGTCGGGTCGGGCAGAGCGGCCAGTTGATCGAGTGAATCCAGCATCTGGGCGGGGGTGCCTTCGAACAAGCGCCCACACCCTCCGGAAAACAAGGTGTCGCCACAAAACAAGGTGGGTTGATCTGCCAAATCGGGGGTGTAGTAGGCGATGTGTCCGGCGGTATGGCCGGGCACATCCAATACTTGAAAATCGATGCCCAGCACGCTCAACCGTTCGGGGGCCGATACCCTTTCCACGGGTTCGGGCAACGTTTCGGCAACCGGGCCCACCACGCGGGCCCCAGTGCGGTTTCTCAGAAGGTCCACACCGCCGGTGTGGTCGGCGTGGTGGTGGGTCAGCAGAATGGTGTCCAGCCGGAGACCGCGTTGTTGCAGCCAATCCAGCACAGGTTCAGCTGCCCCGGGGTCCACCGCGCAGGCGCGGGTGCCGTCGTGGAACAGCCAGATGTAGTTGTCGGTAAAAACGGGCAGTGGCAGCAATTGCATGGTTCTGGGCGGGGGGCACTTTGGTGTATGGTAGGGCTTTGGTGCAAGGCATTCAAACCAAGGAGATTGGCATGGTGGTTCGCAGCGTGTGTGTTCGGGCGGTGGTTTTGGCCGTTTCGGTGTGTGCGGGTGGCGCTTTTGCGCAAACATACCCCACCAAGCCGATCAAGCTCCAGGTGCCTTTTGCCCCTGGGGGCACCACCGACATCATTGCCCGGGTCATGTCCGAACCGCTCAGCAAAGCCCTGGGACAGCAGGTGATTGTGGAAAACAAGGCCGGTGGAGGGGGGCTGGTGGGGGCCACGGAAACCAGCCGGGCCGCACCCGATGGCTATTCGCTCGGTGTGGCCACGGTGTCCACCACGGCGTCCAACCCGGCCATCAATCCCAAAACCCCCTACAACCCGCTCACCGACTTCACGCCGGTGATCAACATGGCCGCCACGCCCAACGTGATTGCGGTGCACCCCAGCTTTCCGGCCAAGGATTTCAAGGGTTTTCTGGCCGAGTTGAAAAAATTCCCGGGGCGTTACTCCTACGCGTCGTCCGGCACAGGGGGCATTGGGCACTTGCAAACGGAATTGTTCAAGAGCCTGACGGGGGTGTTCATCACACACATTCCGTACCGTGGGGCCGGTCCGGCGTTGAATGACACGGTGGCTGGGCAGGTACCGGTAATTTTTGACAACCTGCCCTCTGCATTGCCATTCATTCAATCGGGCAAGCTGGTTCCAATTGTGGTGGCGGC
>JACCDQ011017228.1_pt1 | contig 14814 bp, 12 predicted proteins | sample 7446031 | NCBI WGS metagenome assembly JACCDQ01 (sample SAMN15323442, study PRJNA562643) | freshwater metagenome | isolation source: river surface water | place: USA:Blue River Watershed | collected 2017-08-17
CCCGAGTCGGTCAGGGCGCCGACGCCACCAGACGAGCTGGAGAGGTCGCGGCCGGCGATGGTGACGGACTGGCCGCCATCCTCGGACACGTTGACCGTGAGGTCGCCGGAGCCGAACAGCGCGACGCTGTTGAACGTCTCGCCGGTCAGCGACTCGAGCTCGGACTGAAGAGCGGTGAACTCGGAATCATAGTTCGCGAGATCGTCGCTGTTCTTGGTCGGATCGCTGTAGAGGGTCTTCAACTCGCTCATGCGGTCGAGGACCTTGCCGGTAACCTTGAGCACACCGTCCTGCGACTGCAGGAAGGAGACCGAGTTGCCGATGTTGCTGGCGGCGGCGCCGGAGCGCTTGGCCGCGGCAGACAGCTTCATCGAGACAGCGAGGCCACCCGCGTCATCGGAGGGATTCACGATTTTGGAACCGCTCGAGAGCCGGTTGAGGCTCTTCTGCAGGTTCGCGTTCGAAGCGGACAGGTTGTTAGCAGCAACCGTGGCCGCGTAGTTGGTATTAATCACGACTGACATGGTATCTATCCTTGATTTGTGCGACCTTCCGTCGTCGCCACGGACCCGGCTTTAGCGGCGCCAGGTCGGGCCGTTCGAGGCGAATGCCTCAAAGGGTGACGGCGCGCGACAAAACGCGCCGCAAAGGGGAAAGGAACATACAGACAACCGCACTTTTCTTACGCGGCGGGACCGGCAATCACTCCGATCCCGCGCGGACTAGCGTGGAACTCCTTACTGGAGGAGGCGGAGCGCGGTCTGCGCGCTCTGGTTGGCCTGGGCGAGCATCGCCGTGCCGGACTGGACGAGGACGTTCCAGCGGGCGAGCTGCGTGCTCTCCGAGGCGACATCCACGTCGATGATTCGGCTGTTGGCGGCCTCGAGGTTGGCCTTGTTGACCGTGAGCACCTCGGCGGCGAAGCCCAGGCGGCTCTGCTCGGCGCCGTTCTCGGCGCGGTAGGTCGCGACCGCCTGCAGGGCGGAGGTGATGTCGGTGAGGGTGATGTCGGCCAGCGAGGCGACGCCGGTGTCGATCAGGTTGCCCACGCCGCCGGAGGTGGACGAGAGGTCCTTGTCCGCGATGTCCACGGTCGAAGTGCCGTCTTCGGAGACCGGGACGGAGAGACCGTTGGTGCCGAAGAGGGCCACGCTGTTGAAAGTTTCGTCGGTGAGGGACTCAAGCTCCTCCTGGAGGGCGATGAACTCGGAGTCGTAGTTGGCGAGGTCGTCGGTGTTCTTGGTCGGATCGCTGTAGAGCGTGAGCAGTTCGCCCATGCGCTCGAGGACCTTGCCGGTGACCTTCAGCACGCCGTCCTGCGACTGCAGGAACGACACGGAGTTGCTGATGTTGGTCGCGGCGGCGCCGGAACGCTTGGCGGCGGCGGACAGCTTCATGGACACAGCGAGACCACCGGCATCGTCGGCGGGGTTCACGATTTTCGAGCCGCTCGACAGGCGGTTCATGCTGCGCTGCAGCATGGCGTTCGAGGAGGCGAGGTTGTTCGCGGCGACGGTCGCGGCGAAGTTGGTGTTGATGACGACTGACATGGTATCTTCCTTGATTTTTGATTTGCGACGTCCGTGTCGCATTCGGCTCTTGAGTAGCGGCTCCTGAGCGGTCCGGCCTTGGTTCTGATTCGCGGCACGCCAGATAACGGCGCGGATCCGGAAAATATTTAGAAACTTGGCACGGAATTATTTTTTCGGACGGGATTTCGCGGCGCGTCCGGCCCGCCCGTTTTCCCTCGGCGAAAGGGTGGGGTGGAGGCCCGGCGAAACCCCCGCAAAAAAATCTTTCGCCGGCTAAACTTTCCCCCTGCCCGGCCGATGAAGGTGTGGGGCAGTGTCCCCGCTACCACACCCACCCACTATGGCCGGCTTACAACTCTCAGGACTCGCCTCCGGTCTCGACTGGAAAACACTCGTTGACCAGCTGATGGAAATTGAGCGCGCTCCCATCAGCCGCATGGAGCGGGAGCAACTCACCAACACGCAGCGCTCGAACGCTTTGCGTGATCTTGGCACGAAGCTCTCCGCGCTGCAGTCCGCCGCCGGCACCCTGAAGGACCAGACGCTTTTCTCCGGCCGCACCGCCACTTCCGCCACGACGGCCTCGACCTGGAGGCTCTCGCCTTCGGCCGGGGCCACGGCAGGAAGCTACTCGATTGCGGTTTCCCAACTTGCCACCCGCGCCCGGCGCGACGGCGCGGCCGACATCACCCAGGGCATCGCGACGACCAGCGATGTTTCCGGGGTCACGCTCGCCACCATGCGCACGGCCGGCACCGTCACCGCGGGCACCTTCACCGTCAACGGTGCGAAGGTAACCGTGGCGACCACCGATTCCCTGCAAAGTGTCTTCGACGCAATCAACACCGCCACCGGCGGCGACGTGACCGCCACCTACGATGCGGTGACCGACCGTATCACCCTCGACAGTGCCTCCGACGCCGAGATCGTCCTCGGCGCCTCGAACGACACCAGCAACTTTCTCCAGGTCCTCAAGCTGGCCAACAACACCACCGGCACGGTGACCAGCTACGGCAGCCTGGGCTCGACCCGCACGGGCAACACCCTGGCGAACGCCGGTCTCAAGACCGCCGTCACCGCCGTGGACGGCGCCGGTGCTGGCAGCTTCGTCATCAACGGCGTGACGATCGACTACAACGTCAACAACGACAGTCTCAGCACGTTGATGAAGCGCATCAACGCCTCTGGCGCGGGTGTCACGGCCAGCTACGATACGGTGAACGACCGGGTGTCCCTCGCCAACAACGCCACGGGCGACCTCGGCATCTCGATCAGCGAGTCCGCCGGCGGCCTGTTGGGTGCGCTCGGTCTCACCAGCGGCCACACCTCGGTGCGCGGCGAAAACGCCGAGTTCTCCGTGGACGGCGGCCCCACGCTCATCAGCACCAGCAACACGCTCGACGCCACCGCTCACGGCATCACCGGGCTCTCCGTCACCGTGGACTCCGAGACCTCGCAGACCATCACCGTTGCGGCCGACACCGAGAAGATGCGCGGCAAAATCGACGAATTCCTCACCGCCTACAACGCCGTCATCACCTTCATCGACGAGAAGACAAAGGTCACTTCCTCCAAGGACAGCGTCTCCGCCGCCGTGCTCGCCAGCAACCGCGACGTGCAGAACTGGAGCCGCGAGCTGCGCACGCTCGCCTTCGGGGCGATCAGCGGGCTCACGGGCACGATCGACCGGCTCGACGACCTCGGCATCGATCTGAACCGCGAGGGCGTCATGTCGATCAAGGATTCGGAGAAGCTCGATGCCGCGCTGGCCAACAGCGCCTCCGACGTGGAGGAATTTTTCACGGCCGCGACGACCGGCTTCGCCGCCAAGTTCGACACGCGACTTGATGCGCTCATCGAGTCCGGGGAAGGCGTGCAGGACCGCCTGGGCGATTCCAACAAGGATCTCGACCGGCAGATCGCCGATCTCGAGCGCCGGCTCATCCAGCAGCGCGAGGTGCTGACCGGCAGCTTCATTGCGATGGAAACGGCCCAGTCGCAGATCCAGCAGCAGAGCGCGGCGCTCGCCCGGGCTTTCGGCGCGTCCTCGACCTCCTAGTGATGAAAACGGTTCTCCGCCTTTCCCCCGCTTTGGTGACAGTGCTGACTCTCTTGAGCGGCTGTAGCAGCGTGCCCACCCTCGTCGGGGACATCGCCCTGGACAAGGCTCCGGCCTTCACGCCGGTGAACCACCGCGGCGACGCCCGGTTGCCCGACGACGTGCAACGGGTCGCCATGTTGCCGATCCATGCCGACGGCACGATGCCCGTCGAGGCGGCGATCGCACTCGATGCCGTCCTGCTCAAAGCCCTTCAGCAGCAGACCCGGTTCGAGGTGGTCGTGATCTCCCGGACCGAGTGTCACCGGTTGTTTGGCGCCGCCGACTTTTCCTCCGTGTCGGCGCTGCCGCACGGGTTTCTCGAAATGATCGGGAGCCGCTACGCTGTGGATGCGGTGCTTTTCACCGACATCACCACCTTCCAGGCCTATCGTCCGCTCACGATCGGCTTTCGGAGCAAGCTCGCCGGGGTGCGCGACGTCCGTCTCGTGTGGGCCTTCGATGAGGTTTTTTCGGCGGATGATCCCAAGATGCGCAACAGCGTGCGTCAGTTTTACAAGGCGGGCGACCGCTCCGCTCCCTCCAACCCGCTGCCCACGGCCCTGCAGAGTCCGTCGCGTTTCGGCGCCGTGGCCGCGGACCTGATGTTCCGGACTCTTCCCCCGCGTTAACTCTTTCTGGCATCTGTAAAAGCATTACACCGTGTTTACGTGATTCCTCTAAAGTCAGTCGCCTGCATGACGATATTAACCCTGTCCCCTAACGGCGTTCCCTGTAACAACAGTCAGAGGCTGACCGTGTTCATCACAACGAAAGCCCATGATTAATTCTACGTCCTCCTCCGATCGAGTCCTGCGCCCCGAGGCGCCGGTGCTCCATGCCAAATCGCCGGTTTCCGCCGGCCCCGGTGCAGACCGGTTCTCCCCCGAGCATACTGCCGCCCTCAAGGGTGCGCTCGCTCAACAGCCGGCAGTCCGCCCCGAAGTGGTGGCCCGCGGCCGCGAACTGGCCGCCGATCCCTCCTATCCCTCCCCGGAGATTCTCCGCAAGGTGGGCGAGGCGATCCTGCGTTCGCCCGATCTTAGCGAACAAACCGACTGAGCCTCCCCCAGGCCATGTATGCCCAGGATTACGCGCGGACCTACCGCGCCAACTCCATCCTCACCGCGAGTCCCGGCCAGCTGGTGCTGCTGCTTTTCGATGCCGCGCTGAACTCCCTCGCCATCGCCCGCAAGGCCTGCGACGAGTCCGCCGCCGAGCCGCGCAAGCTGGAGACGGTTCACACCCAGCTGGTGAAGGCCCAGAAGATCATCGCCGAGCTGCAAGGCACCCTCAATCTTGAGGCCGGCGGGGAATTCGCCCGCACGATGTATCGGCTCTACGATTATTATGACCGCCGCCTGCTTGAGGCCAACCTCAAGAAACAGTCGGCCCCGATCGCCGAGGTCGAGCGTCTGCTTGGCGATGTCCGCAACGCTTGGTCGGAGATGCTCCGCCAGCAGGAGGGCGCCGCACCGCAGGCCGCCCTGCACCACGTGGCCTGAGTTCGCCCATGGAATCCTCCTTGCAGAAGGCCAATCGCCTGCTGGTCGCGCTCGATGAGCTCGTGCAGGAGGAGATCACCCTCATCCGGACGATGGATTTCGTCGAGGCGGTCGCCGTGCGGGAACGCTCGGCGCCCTTGGTGGAACTGCTTTGCTCGCTGGCCGACGATCCGTTCGTAGCTGGGCTGCATCCCCGGGTGCAGGCCCTTCTGGAGCGCTGGAGTCAGAACCATCATTTCCTCGAGACCCAGCTTGTGCGGCTTCAGGCCGAACTGGACCGGGTCGCCGAGGCCCGCCGTCGTCTCCGGCGCGTGGTTCCGGCCTATATCCGTCCGCAACCGGTGACGGAATCCCGGCTCAACACCGCCGCCTGAGGCGGGTGCGTTGGCCGAGGCATCTCGGGACAATCCGCGTTCCGCACGGCACAGGCTGGAAGCCGACAAGCGGACAGGGCAGGGTGGGCGAGGGGCTCGCCACCCGGACAGGAATCTTTCGCCGGATCACCGGCCAAAAGGGTTTCAGCCCACAGCCGCGGCCAGAACCGGGGCTTCGCTCGCAACCACCGGGGCGGCGGGCGGACCGGCCATCCACTGTGCGGCCATGCGCCGGGCTTCGCTTTTCCAATCGCATCCCGGCTTGGAGAATACCGCTTGGACCAGGGAGGCATCGGAACCGGCCCAGGTCAGGTGTGCCTTGATGCAGGCGGTGCCGTCGGCCAGGTTGTAGCTTTGCAGCAACACGGCCCCGCGCGGTTTGATCGACTTGTCGGGCAGGCTCACGACCAGCTGCAACCGCGCCAGCCCGGTGTGGTAGTTCACGCTGCGGCTCGGTTGCCAGGTGCCGTCATCGGGGGAGGGATCGTCGGCGAGCAAAGCGCGTTCGAAGTCGGCGAGGAAAGAAAGCATGCGGCTCTGGATGTTCACGGTGTGGCGGGAAGTGAATGCTCCCGGCACCCGCTTGTATCGACCTGCGCCGGCAGGACTTGAGTAAAATAATCCGGAATCCGGGAGAATAGTCATTGAACCAGCCGGACTGGTGACTAACCCTAGCAAGTCCCCCGACGCCGAACCTCATGCCTCTAGAGAAAGTCCTCATCGTGGAAGACGAGCCCGTGGTGCGCAGCCTCCTCCAGGAGATCTTCACCCGGCGAAAATTTACGGTTACCCTGGCCGAAAGCCTGGCGCAGGCCGAGGCTGCCACACTGAAGGAGTCGTTCGACCTCGTGATGCTCGACATCCGCCTGCCGGATGGCGACGGACACAATTTTCTCGAACGTCTGGCCACGCTGCCCGAACACCCGCTGGTGGTTATGGTTACGGGTTACGGCACCATCGAGTCGGCCGTGGCCTGCATGCGGGCCGGTGCTTTCGACTATCTCGTGAAGCCGTTCCGGCCCTCACAGATCGACATCCTGATCAAGCGCGGCCAGTCGTTCCGCCAGCTGGAACAGGTCAACCAGCTCCTCAGCGACGACCAGGAAGACGCCCTGTTGGTCGGCAAAAGCCCGGTCATGTCGCGCCTGCGCCAGCTTATCGAGCGAGTGGCGCCGACCGACGCCACGGTGCTCATCACCGGCGAGAACGGCACGGGCAAGGAGATGGTCGCCCGCGAACTCTACCGCCGCAGCCCCCGCCGTCAGCAGCCCTTCATCAAGGTCAACTGCGCCGCCATTTCCGAGAACCTCATTGAGAGCGAGTTCTTCGGCCACGAGAAAGGCGCCTTCACCGGCGCGACCGACCGTCGCGCCGGCCGCTTCGAGCTGGCCAACCAGGGCACGCTGCTCCTTGACGAGGTCAGCGAAATCCCGGGCTCGCTCCAGGCCAAGCTCTTGCGCGTGCTTCAGGAACGCGAGTTCGAGCGCGTAGGCGGCACCCGCACCATCAAGGTCAACGTGCGCATTATCGCCACGTCCAACCGCGACATGCTCTCCTACATCGAGAAGGGCTCGTTCCGGCAGGATCTCTATTACCGCCTCAACGTCTTTCCGGTCCATGTGCCGCCGCTGCGCGAACGCCCCGAGGACATCATGATGCTCGCGCAGCACTTCCTCGCGCGTTGCAGCCGCCGCTTCGGCACCAAGGTCACCGGCTTTTCGGCCTCGGCCGAGGCCGCCATGCTGGCTTACCGCTGGCCGGGCAACGTGCGCGAGCTCCAGAACACCATCGAGCGCGCCGTCATTCTCACCGAGCCCAACCGCCCGGTTTCGTCGGCGGCCCTGGGTCTGCCGTCGGGCCAGATCGGCGCCGGCGAATCCCTGCTGACCGCCGCACCCTTTGATTTTGAGCAGCCTGAGCCCGCCATGGCCGAGTCGGCCGGCGCGGCCAACGGGAATCCCGACAACGGCCAGGTCGTGGTCAGGCCCATCGCGGAAATGGAAAAGCAGGCCATCAAGGCGGCTCTCCAGCAGACCGGCGGCAATCGCACCAAGGCCGCCGACCTGCTCGGCATCAGCATCCGCACCTTGCGCAACAAATTACAGGAATATCGCGCGGAGGGTGATCCCGATCTCGTGGGGGCCGGCGCCGAGGACGAATAAGCGCTCCTGATGGTTGGGTGAAAAAGGTTGGGGATAGTTCCTAAAGTCCCGGTGGGACGGTCCGATAAGCTGAGGAGCGAATTTTCCATCTCGCCCTCCCATGCCCGCCGACACCCAAGAAATTTCCGAAACCCTGATCCGAGACAACATCACCCGTGCGGTCTGCGACGTCTTCAAGACGATGCTGCAACGCACCGCCAAACTCGACCAGATGTCCGTGTCGGGTGGCCCCGATGAGTGCCCGCCGGCGCTGCGCGACGAAAACCTCGCCCAAAAACCCCAGGTCGTCGGCACCGTCGGCTTTCTGGGCGACATCAACGGTCTCATCTACCTCTACTTCGATGCGGAGTTCGCCAAGGGCTGCACCGGCCACCTGCTCGGCATGTCCGCCGCCGAGGTCACCGAGGCCGGCGACGAGGTCATCAACGACGCCATCGGCGAGATCACCAACATGACCGTCGGCAGCTTCAAGAACGGGCTCTGCGACCAGGGCTACCCCTGCAAGCTCACCATCCCCTCCATCCTCCGTGGCAGCAATTTTTCCATCGAGCCCATCAGCGACTCCATCCGTTTCATCTACTCCTTCGACACCCAGGGCGAGCGGCTCGTGGCCGACATCATCCTCAAGGTCGGCGAATAAAATTTCCAACCCCTGTCCCATCCCATGCGCAACAAGATCCTGACCGTCGACGATTCCAAGACCGTCCGCATCATCGTGCGGAAAACCTTCAAGAGCTACGACTGCGAAATTCTGGAGGCCGCCAACGGTGTGGAAGGACTGGCGCTCGCCGCCAAGTCCATGCCCGACCTCATCCTTCTCGATGTGACCATGCCCGTCATGGACGGCGTCGAGATGCTCACCAAGCTCAAGTCCGATCCCCAGCTGAAGGGCATCCCCGTGATGATGCTCACCGCCGAGGGCGGCCGTGACCATGTGCTCAAGATCGCCAAGATCGGCGTGCGCGACTACATCGTGAAGCCCTTCGAGGAGGACGTGCTCGTTGAGAAGGCCGGTCGCATCATCGACCTCAAGCCGCTCGTGGATGGCCCGGCCAAGGCCCGGTCCCTCACCGATCCCGCCACCATCCTCGTCGTCGAGGACAAGCCCGCCATCATCCAGCAGATCCAGGAGGGCCTGAAGCACACGCCATGGAAGATTGTCGGCGCCGCCACCCAGGGCGAGGCCATCGACTACTGTTCCAAGACCCCGCCGGATCTCGTCATCGTCAGCCTCTCGCTGCCCGAAGAGTCCGCGTTCGCGCTCTTCCGTCTCCTCCGCACCAACGTGAAGACGAAATACACGCCCGTTTTCGGCCTCGTCGTGAAGACCGAGACCGGCACCCTGCAGCAGGCGCAGACGGTCGGTTTCACCACCGTCATCACCAAGCCGATCGACTGCTCCGACCTCGAGTCGCGCATCGCCAAGGCGATGAACCTCGACACGTCCACCCGCTATTTCGGCATCGAGGAAGGTTTCTTTGTCTTCAAGATGCCCGAGAACTGCACGCAGGCCGTGCTCGCGGAGATCTCCACCTATCTCAAGCCCAAGCTCACCGAGGCGGTCGATGCCGGTCACAACCGCGCCATCATCAACGTCTCGGCGCTGAAGACCCTGCACATGGGCGTCATCAAGCAGCTCGTCCAGGCCATGCAGCTCTGCCGCGATGCCAGCGTGAACTATGTGCTCGTTGGCAACGCCCAGCTCGTCAGCGAGTGCAAGGGCTTCGAGGAGACCCGCACCTGGAGCTTCTTCGAGACAGTGGACGAGGCCCGTGCCAGCTTCGGCAAGCCCGCCTCCGCTGCCCCGGCCATGGCAACCGCCTGAGGTCGCCGCCAGCGATCAAAACTTTCACGGCGCCCTTCACCGGGGCGCCGTTTTTGTTATAGGCCCTATACGCCCCATACGCCCTAGAGGGTCTATACGCGCAGCGCCATCAGTGGCGAGTTCACTCTCGATACGCTCCGGTCGGGTTCAGCCCTGCAGGCAGCGGTGCAAGGCGCTGATCAGGTCCTCGGCGGAGGGCGGCTTGTTCAGGATTTCCCGCACGCCGATCTGCCGGAGCTGCTCCAGTTTCGCAGGCTCGATGAAACCCGACAACAGCAGCACCGGCATGCCGGGCTTGCGGGCGATCACCTGCCGGGCGAGTTCATCCCCGGGCAGGCCGGGCATGGCGAGATCGGTCACGAGCAGATCAAAATCGTTGGCGTAAAACAGGGCGATCGCCTGCAAAGGATCGCTGCAGTAGGTGGTGCGGTAGCCGAATTTTTCCGCCAGCCGGCTGATCACGGTGCCGCTCATCGGCTCGTCATCCACGATCAGCACCGACTGTCCCCGTCCGCGGGGCGGTGCGGCCGGTGCGGCCGCGGGTTCCTCCGCGACGGCGGGGTGCGGCAGGGCGGGGAAGTAGAGATCGAAGGCCGTTCCTTTGCCCGGGGTGCTTTGCAGGTGGATGGCTCCATCGTGGCCCTGCACGATGCTGTGGACGACAGCGAGTCCGAGTCCGGTGCCCTTGCCGGCCTCCTTGGTGGTGAAGAAGGGTTCGAAAATGCGTTCGATGGTGGCGGCGCTCATGCCCTTGCCGTTGTCGCGCACGCTGAGCCGCACATGCGGACCGGGTTTGAGCGGCTCATGCTCCAGCGCGAAGCGTGCGTCCACCTCGCAGGGCAGGAGCCTGACCTCCATGCATCCGCCCGTCTCCGGCAGCGCGTGCCAGGCGTTCGTGCAAAGGTTGAGGATTACCTGGTGGATCTCGGTGGGATCGGCCATGACCGGCGGGCAGGCGGGATCGATTTCGCATTCCAACCGCACCATGGCGGGCAGGGTGGAACGGAGCAGGGCGACCGATTCCTGTGTGACCAGCTGCAGGCGCACCGGCCCGCGCATGCTCTCGGTCTTGCGGCTGAAGGTGAGAATCTGCTGCACCAGCCCCTTGGCGCGCTCGCCGGACTTGAGGATGCCGTCAATCCAATGGGCGGCGGGATGGTCCGCGGCCAGGTCGGTTTGGCAGAGGTGGGCGAAGCCGAGGATGCCGGTCAGGATGTTGTTGAAATCATGGGCGATGCCGCCGGCGAGCGTGCCGAGGGATTCCAGCTTTTGCGCCTGCCGGAGTTTGGCCTCGCTCTGCCGGAGGGCGGCCTCGGCCTCCTTCTGCGCGGTGATGTCGATTACGAAGTTGAGCAGATAGGGTTCGCCGCTGAGCACGACCACGCTGGCGTTGTAGATCACCTGCAGCCGTCGCGCGTGTTTGCCCCGCATCTGGGTCTCGTGGCCGTGAACCCGGCCTTCCCGCTGCAGGCGGCCGATGAGATGCTGGCGCTCCTCGCGATCGGCCCAGATGCCCAGTTCCTCCGTGGTCCGGCCGATCACCTCTTCCCGCGTGTAGCCGAACACCGCCATCGCCGCCCGGTTCGATTCCCGGATCACGCCACCGGCTGACGACATCAGTATGATTGGAATCGGACTGGCGTCGAAGATGCCTTTGAACAGCGCCTCGCTTTCCCGCAGCGTGACCTCGGCCGCCTTTCGTTCCGTGATGTCGCGCAGGAAATTCCGGTATTCCAAGACCCGGCCCTCCCGGTCGCGGAGCACCACGGTTGATTGCTCCACCCAGATGCGGCGCCCGTTCTTGTTTTCAATCCGGCATTCCACCACTGCATCGGTTGCGGTGCTTTCCGCCAGCTCCCGGTAATGGGCGATGACGCGGGCGCGGTCTTCGGGGGCAACCAGCCGGAAGGCGGAGGTTCCGCGCAGTTCCGCTTCGCTCCAGCCGGCCACGTGGCTGATGGCCGGATTGCAGTAGATGAAGACACTGCGCCGGTCCGAAGTGTAGAATCCCTGGTTGATCTTCTCGATGAAGTTGTGAAACAGGCGCTCGTGTTCGGTCAGGGCGGCGGTGCGCTCGGCCGCCACGCGCACGGCATCCTCATAAATCTCGGCGTTGTGGATGACCAGCGCGGCGAGTTGGGCCAGCAGCCGGCCCTTTTCCCGTTCCTCCTCGCTGAAGGCCTGGCTGGCCTTTTCCCGCAGGCAGCCCAACACGCCCAGGCAGCGTGCTCCGAGGAGGATGGGGTGGATGGCAACGGCCTTGAAACGCGCCTCGCGGTAGATCGCCGAACCGGCGGGCACCCTGGCGTAGTCGTCGACAAAAACCGCCTCCCGCGTGTCAATGGCCTGCCACGAGAGCACGGCCTCGTGGCGCCCGGCCCGGGTTCCACCCTTGGTCAGGATCGCACCTCCGTAGGCGTGGGTCACCAGTTCTTCGCCCTCGATCAGGGCGACCTCCACTTGGGTCACATCGAGCAGCTGCGCGGCGCGCCCGGCGAGCGCTTCGAGAATCTCGGCTTTCGCGCGGCGCTGCAGGAGCGCGACCGTGGTCTGGTTGAGGGCGTTGAGAAACTCGAGCTGACGCGAAGCGGCCAGCTCGGTGGCCTTGCGCTGCGTGATGTCGATGTTCGTGCCGATCATCCGCGTGGCCCGGCCGTTGGCGTCGCGATTGGCCGCCCGGCCTCGGCTATGCACCCACATCCACTGGCCTTGCTCGTCGAGCACGCGGTATTCCTGCGAGTATTCGGCGGCGCGGCCGGACACGCAGTGCAGCGTGGCCCGCCAGGCGCGATGCCGGTCCTCCGGATGCAGCTTGGCGATCAGATCCTCGATCCGGGTGACCGTGAGTTCGGCGGGTCCGCCGCACATGCGGGACCAGTTGGCATCGAGGGTGACGAATCCGTTGGTCAGGTCGTAGTCCCAGATGCTCGTCAGGGTGGCGTCGAGCGCGAGGATCAGCGCCTCGTCACGCCGCCGCAAACCGGCCTTCGCCGTCGGCGGATCACCACCGGGCTGGCGTGTAGGGTCGACGGGCGAACTCATGGGGTAAATTGTGCTAGCCCCGGGCTGGGGGCGCGTCGAGCCGCACCCCCTGGGGTGAAATCCGCCTACGAACCCGGTCAAACGGCCTTAGCTGGCCGCCTGCGCGATCTGCTGGACCGCGTCGGGTGCGACCACGCGGTCGATGTCGAGCAGGGTCTTGACCTGGCCCTTCACCTTCGCGAGGCCGAGCAGATAGGAGGTGTCGATCACGCAGCCGAATTCCGGCGTGGGCTCGATCTCCTGGTCGGTGAGGGTCACGACCTCCTCGACGCAGTCCACGATCAGGCCCATCTGCACGTGCTGGCCGCTGGCGGGACGGACCTGCACCACGACGATGCAGGTGCGCTCGGTGAAGCCGGCCTCGAGGCCGAACTTCACGCGCAGGTCCACCACCGGAATCACGCGGCCGCGCAGGTTGATGACGCCCTTGACGTAGGGCGGCAGCTGCGGAACCGGGGTGATCTTCAGCATGCGGATGATTTCGCGGACCTTGAGGACGGCGATGCCGTAGGCCTCATTGGCCAGTCCGACAGTGAGATATTTGCCGGCGAGGCGCACGGCGGTGGTAACGGGGGCGGTCGTAGTGCTCATTGAATGGGATGACGGGCGCTCGGCCCGCATACAGGATTATCGGCGTTCCCCGGGCACAATTGAGCGAAATTTGGCCGGTAAGACCGGAATTTACCTTAAGCCCGTCACCGGAACCGCCGATATGCAGGGCCTAAACACACCCCTCGGTTCAATGCCAAAGTCTCCTGAAAAATACGCGGCCCTGGAAAACGCCGTCAACCGCCTGGCCTCCGAGTCGATTCTCGCCACCGTCGGACGCGACGACGGCCTCGTGCCGGCCTACAGCCTCGTTGGTGAACTCTGCGAACTGTGCCAGGGCGAGCCCGCCCTGCACGCGCCGCTGGCCAGCCTGCTGGCCGCGCTCGACAAGAGCCTCGACACCGCCCAGCCGTTCACCGAGGCGCTGCTGCGCCAGCTGCGCTCCACCGTCGAGTGGCTCGGCCCCGCCATCGAGGCCGTGCGCAACGACGCCCCGGTGCCCGTCCTGCCGGGTGCCGCCCCCGCCGACGCTTCCTCCGGCCCGGCTCCAGCCGCGACCGCCGCGAAGGAGAAGAGCGATGTGCTGATGACTTTCGAGATTGAGGAGAATCGCGAGCTGCTGAGCGAATTTCACGCCGAGGTCGTGGACCACCTCCAGCAGATCGAGGCCGCCCTCCTGTCGCTCGACCAGGAACCCGACAATCCCGAGGCGCTCAACTCCATCTTCCGCTCGTTCCACACCATCAAGGGCAACGCCGGGTTCCTCGGCCTCGTGCCCATGCACACGCTCGCCCACGAGGTTGAGTCGCTGCTCGATCTGGCCCGCAACAACAAGCTGAAGCTCTCTTCGGTCATCATCACCGAGATCCTGCGCAGCCGCGATGCCCTGCAGGCCCTCACCCAGCAGGTCGGCACCGCCCTCGAGAAGGGCCAGCTGCCGACCGAGATGATTCCGGTCAGCCATCTCATCCAGTCCGTCAAGCGACTGGCGGTGCCCTCAGGTTCCACCCCGGTGGTCGAGGCGCCCGCTCCGGCTCCGGTTTCCACCCCGGTGGCCGAGGTTGCCCCCGCGGTGCCTGTCGAGGCTCCGATTCCTTTCCCGACGCCCGCCCCGGCGGTCCCCGAGGCCGCCCCGGTGGCCGAGGCTGCGCCCGCTTCCGCCGTTTCGGCGGCCCCGGTCGCCGCGTCCGCGACACCCAAGAACGGCTCCGCCGAAAAGTCCGCCTCGACCGGCCAGACCGTGCGCGTCAACACCGAGAAGCTCGATTCGCTCATGGATGTCGTGGGCGAACTAGTGATCGTGCAGAGTCAGATCATGGAATCGACGCGCTCGCTCAGCATGGACGGCTCGCCGCTCCACCGCAACGTGGCCCAGCTCTCCCGCATCACCAAGGAGCTGCAGCACACCGCCATGGCGCTGCGCATGATTCCCATCAAGCCCACCTTCCAGAAGATGGAGCGCCTCGCGCGCGACCTCGCCCGCAGCTGCGTCAAGAAGGTTGTGTTCTCCACCTCCGGCGACGACACCGAGCTCGACCGCACCGTCGTCGAGGAGATTGCCGATCCACTCGTGCACATGGTGCGCAACGCCATGGACCACGGCCTCGAGCCCGCGGAGGACCGCGTGGCCGCCGGCAAGCCCGAGAACGGCACCGTCCACCTCAGCGCCTATCACCAGGGCAGCAACATCGTCATTGAGCTGCGCGACGACGGCCGCGGCATCAACC
>JACCDQ010856326.1_pt1 | contig 14800 bp, 36 predicted proteins | sample 7446031 | NCBI WGS metagenome assembly JACCDQ01 (sample SAMN15323442, study PRJNA562643) | freshwater metagenome | isolation source: river surface water | place: USA:Blue River Watershed | collected 2017-08-17
CCTCTGCTGGGTATCAGATAAAACTGCCCCACCGCAAGGTGTAAAATGTCAGACCCCCCTGATAGAATAATCATACCCTAAAAGAAAGAGAACCCTAAATGGCTCGTGCCCTATCTGTAAAAGTTCCAACCGCTGCTGTTATTGCTCAGATTGAAGAGGCAATCGCAAAGATTGACGCTCAGGTTGCTTCATACCCTGCTGACTATGAGAAGTATGAGGCAGAACTAGAAATGTATAAGTCTGATGTGGCTAAGGCTATTATCACCTTTGTTAGCAACAATGTAAACAAGATTGGCTATGACCACACCGCAGACATTCGCATTAGCACTAACTACAATGGTCGTCTGGAACTCACCTTTGACTCTGACAAGATTGTTGGTTTCCCTGTAAAGCCAACTGAGCCAAAGAAGCCAAACCAGTCTGAGTGGTATGGCAACAAGCACATCAACCGCAAGGAAGTTCTTGAGAGCAATCTTCGTATTCTAAAGATGACCTCTCAAGAGGAAATCAACGCAAGTTCTTACTCTGCGGTTATTGACCTTATCTAACTAAGTAAACACCTGAGCAAGTGTCTAAACTGCTCACCCAATCATCAGGGAATTTCAGGTGTGTTGATACTTGACTTTTTGTGGTGATCTGGGCTCGGGCCGTTTTTGCCATCAAATATTTATTTACGACACGCCGTATTAAGTCCCCAAAATGTCGTACCCCCCATGTATAGTAGATGTATAAAGAAAGGAAAGCAAATGGCTTATGTTGAATACGATGGTTTGTACTTCTGCGAGGATGGCAACTATGGTGGTGGCCCTGTAATCATTGCAGACCACGACGCTTTTACTGACGAGCAGATGGAACGCTTAGGTGAACTAAGTGATAACTCTCGCTATGACTATGCTAAGGCTGTTTTGAATGGCCAAGATACTTCGCAATGGGAAGACTAAATGTCAGACCCCTATGTTAGGATAATACTATGAATCTAAAACCCCTAGAACAAGAAATCCGTATCGCTCGTAAAGCACTTGCTGAGGCACAGCGTATTGAAGTAGATAATGGCTATGACGACGCTATCCTATCTATGGAGAGAACTCACTGCGAGGGTTGGCTAGAGGCACTTGAATACGCATACATTCTAATGAACGGAGCAGCATACAATGACGAAGACAATGACTAATGCTGAGATTATTGATTTTCTAATAAGTGATACCCAACTTTTTATCAATGAGAAAGAGGGGCTAGACATCAATGATTCTTTTGGTGACTACCTTGAGGGACTTATCAATAGAAGCCAGTCTGTCCTAAGAATGATGGGTGTGCCAGAAGACCAGATACCTAATGATGGTAGTTGCTAAAATGTCAGAGGGTCAGGATACAATTGTGGGTATGATGAAAGTATGCCCAATGCACGAAGGTGCTTTTGACTGTAATCCATTCTGCCGTATCTGTGAGGGGGAGCAAGAGTATGAGTATACTGGGTTCCTTCCTTGTAATAGATTTGGACACTGCGGAAACAATGTAGAAGAAGACATTTGGCACGAGGAACTAGGTTTCTGTGTTGACTGCTCCAACCTATACTTTGACCAACAACTAGACCCATTTACACTAGAAAGACTTGAGAATGCCTAAGTACTACGTTGAGATGATGATTGAATTCGCTGGAGAGATTGAGGCGGACAGCAAGGAGCAGGCAGAAGAACTTGCTTGGACTTCATGGGGAGACACCATGGATAATGATATCACTTACTTGAACGTTGATTCTATTACCGTTGAAGAAGTTGAAGACGATGAGGATGAAGATGAAGAAGAGTAAGATTGCAGAATATGCACGTATGGCCAGCAATGAGGCCCATGAAGAGTATATGTCTCTAAATCCTACGGAGCTAGCTTACTACTTCAAGGACATCCTGTCTGAACAGATTGATAAGTTTGACACAATTGAAGCCATGGCCAACCGTCGTTGGTACCACAAGCTTTTCAAATAGATTTCATAGGGGTATGAAACGTCCTGGTCCATGACGATAAACTGGACCCCTTTTGGGCCCGAGCCCATTTTAGATCAAATGTCAAGTTACGACACGATCTTAAGATCCCCAGAAAATATTTGCTAAATAGTATTGACAATGTCAGACCCTACCTGTAAAATAGTCTTATCAGTAAAAATCACCTCTAAAGAAAGTTGGCTCCCTATGGCTCACGAACTAGAATCAGTAAACGGCCAGACTGCTTTCGCTTCATTGCGACAGCCTGCTTGGCACAACCTTGGAACCGTATTCCAAGACGAAGTAAACACTAACGAGATGTTGGCTCTCGCTCACCTTGACAACTGGAACGTTCGCCTTGAGGACGTAGCCATTCCAGATGGATTCGCAAGCGATAAGGGCTACTCTTTCGTAACTCGCACAAACCCTTTTGACCGTTCCCAGAATGATGTTCTTGGTGTTGTTGGTGAACGTTATGTTCCTCTTCAGAACGAAGACTTGTTTTCATTTGGAGACAACCTGCTAGACGGTGGCGGTCGTTGGGAAACCGCTGGCTCTATCAAGGGCGGTCGTGTTGTGTTTGGTTCGATTGCTCTTCAGGACTCTATCACGCTAGACCCTAACGGCATTGCTGATAAGATTGATAACTATCTTCTTATCAACACCTCTCACGATGGTTCAGTTGCTATTCAGGCTTCTATCACACCTGTTCGTGTTGTTTGTGCTAACACTCTAAACCTTGCTCTCTCTTCATTCAAGGGCAAGAAAGATGTCAAGCAAACTTTCAAGATTCGCCACACCCAGACCGCAGAAGGCAAGATTGCTGTGGCACGTGAGGCTCTTGGACTTGCTCACAAATACATTGATGAGTTTTCTGTTATGGCTAACGAGATGATTCAGACTGAGATAACCAAGGCTCAGTTTGATAAGATTGTTGAGTTGGCTTACCCTGCTCCTACCAAGGACGCTAAGGGTTCACAGAAAAAGTATGACGGCAAGATTGACCTGCTTCAGTCTATCTATGTTGGAGACTACAACAACACCATTAGCGGAACCGCTTGGGGTGCTTACAACGCTCTAACTGAACGCCTAGACTGGTATCGCAACTCACGTGGCGGAAACAACGAAAGCATTTATGCTTCTGCTTCAGGTTTTGACCCAGTAATCAACGCTGAGAAGAATCGCTTGCTCAAGGTTGTTCGCTCTGCCGTAATGGCATAGCAGACACGCCCATCTCCCTACTTGACAAAAGTGGGGAGGTGTGGCCGAGATCCAAATAAGCTGGGTAATGATCTAAAACTAATTACGATGGTGATCTATTTTTCCTGAATGTACGATCCCCGACCACAATTAGTTTATATTGTCAAACATAAAATATCTATTAAGAAATGCTTGACTTTTTCCCAGTTCTATGGGAAAATGTATATAACAAATAGAAAGTAGGAAATCTAAATGGGTACACGCAATCTAACTAAAGTAATTGACAAAGACAACATCGTACGTGTTGCACAGTATGGCCAATGGGATGGCTATCCAGAATACACAGGCACACGCATTCTTGAGCTTATCAAGGAGCACAAAATGCTTGACAAGATTGAGAAGTCATTGACTAAGGCTCGTTTCATTACAGATGAAGAGGCAGAGGAATACTCTAAGCCTTACACAGATAAGAACGGTATGATGACCTTTGATGATTCAGATGTATTCTCTGTCAAGTATCCTAGTCTAACCAGGGATACTGGCTGCGACATCTTGAAGGTATTAGTTTATTCTAATGGAGATGTGCCTCTTGTGGATAACTCTGACTTTGAGCAAGACGATCTCTTTTGCGAGGGTGTCTATACATTGAACTACAACACTAGAACGTTTATCTCTACCTATAACGGTGTATCTGTTAGTCTTAGTTTTGATGGCTTAGATACCGCAGAAAATTATCTAGATTCTTTCAAAAAACTCTTGACAAACGTAGCCTAGCCTGTCATAATATATATACTCCCCAAAAAGTAAGGACCCCATGCACGTTTTACAATGGATAGCAGTAAAGAACCCTGCCACATTCGACATCGAAGAGCTGGATACCTGTAAGCAGGAAGCCCATGATATTGTCAAGTCCAAGTTTGAAGAAATGTATTCTGAGAGCGAAGGTCTTGGCGGTTGGTCTGACTGGTTTATTGTAGGTGGGGGTAGGTGGAATCCTAACCCTGATAGCCAGTATAAGGAAGACGACCACTCTATGGTTGTATCTTATGGTGCAGAGCCTGATAAGTTTATTGAGACTATCAACAATGCTATGGAATCTCGTATGGCTGAATTCCGTGGATACCGTGAACGCTTTGAAGCACAGAATCTAGATATCAATGCTAAGTTAGATAGTTATGACGGTAGCATGGATTTCTCTATGGAGATGTATGAACTATCTAAACTAACAGATATGTTGCAGGGTAAATGGAACATGGATTCATATTTCTATGACCTAAACAATTGGTCAACAAATACCAAATGGGTACTTGACACGCTGGACGATTCATGGTATCTTGTACCTGTAGACTTTCACTTCTAAAGATAGGACCCCAATGACAGACTACATCTCACTAACTTGGGAAGAGTTCCAAGAGCAGTTCAAGCCTTTGCTAAGTCCTTTTGGAAACGACGACAGCAACTACAACATCGAAACCTATGGCGAAGAACTTCAGTATGTTGGCGAGCAAGACCCTCACTATGTTTGGACTTATACAGATGTAGGCAATGGCACTGGTATCTACAATGGCTATCACTGGGTAAATAGATTAGCATACATTGTCACTGAAGTACCTTGGGTTGAAGGCACAGAGTACGAGGTTGATTTGGACTTGGACACTTGTGAAGAGTGTGACGAGGTAATCGAATTCGCCTGCCAAGAAGATGATGGTGAACTAACTTGTACTAACTGCTGTGGCCACGAGGAGTGTCAGTAATGGAGATTCTAAACCCAAACCTAGTCTGTGCTGACTGTGGCAATGGATATACATCAGATGGTGAATGGGTCATGGACGTGTTTGCCTGTGACTCTGTACAACAGTATTGTTTGAACTGCTGTGGTTGTGAAGACCACGACACTGAAGAAGAAGGACCCTGGTATGAGTAGAACGATCGATTTGAACATCTTCTATCGTGAAGACTGGGACCCAGAGATTGGTACCACTTGGTCTGACACGTTGACCATTGACCCATACATCTATGAGGAGGATGGGCACGGTACACGTAAGTATGAGACACCATTGCTAATAGAATGCACACCATCAGAGACAGCTGAGATTGCTAAGCATTATCCAGATAACGAGTATGGTGTTGACTTCTGGGACTTCGCAGAGAACTTCCTACCGTTTGCTCCTCCTCGTGTAGCGTCTCTTATCAAGACTATCAATGTTGTCCCAGACACAGAGCCAGCATGGCACGTAACAAAGACTGATGAGATGTTATTTTAAATAAACTTACATGGTTGAGACTACTCCCATGTAACATATGGTAGGGGTACCATATGAAATGATATAGATTGGTAGGGGTGCCACTATATCACAGAGGGGTAGAGCGAGAGATGTTTTCCTACTTTCACTCTTGCTCTCCCCTCTTATTTTTGCTACAATAGACTGAGGTATAAAATGAGAAAGCACCAACTAACTAATGAACAAAAGATAGCCGTCAAACTGACGAACCTATTAGACAGCGTATCACTTGATTTGGACAGGGTGGGTATTGAGATTGCTAGGCTACGACCAAGCACATTCTATAACCGCCTTATCCTTGTGGCAGAAGCCGCAGTAGATGAGAAAGAACGAGAGGTAAACCTAAATGGCGGAAACTACCTATTCTGATAAGATAGAGATTCTAGCAGACCTATGGTTGAACTATAAACACGACGAAGAGTTTCAGGACTTTGTAGAATACAATGACATTGGCTTGCCACTTGCTTATGCTATTGCCAACGGTATCGTCAAGAACACAGACCTAGCAGAGGGATACATAGTAGAGACATTCGATCTGTTGCTTGCTGGTCTTGAGATTGATGAGGATACTGGATTTGAAACATTGGATGATTTGCTTGGGGGACTGTAAAATGTCAGAGGGGTATGGTAAGGTATTAGTATGAACTCACTAACACAAGAACAATTCCTAGACATCTGCCACTCCATTGACGAGCTATACAACAACGTTCGTGTAGACTTCATTGGGGACAAAGAGATTTACAGCCAAGCAGTCTATGACCAAGTATTGGTGGAAGACTACATTTATGCTGGCTTAGCCCAGTGTATCTATCTAAACATTGTTCCATACGACACACTAACAGACGAAGCAATTACAGCGGTAATGGAACTCTATTCAGACTATGTAGCATTGGGATACATCAGATAATAAAAACAGGATTGCCTCTTGACAAAGGGGCTTTCTTGTGCCCGAACCCTGTTATAAAATTGTTATCAAACCACCATTGACAAATAACATTACGATGGGGTATAATATTTCCCCAATATTTGGATATCCGAGCTATCCCAAACAATCCTATTTGGCATATAAGACATTACGAAGATCAAATAAAAATCCCAGATCATGGTATATGTACCTATAGGGATATTTGGTATCATTTTAAATACCCTGGCCGAAGGCCACCAGCAAAGCTGGGGTATAAAAGATTACGATCTAATAAGAATCCCCCCTAGTATATATACAAACACATAGGCTGATATGGGATTACGAAGGACATTAAAAAATCCCAGAAAGTCTATACATTTTGTATATATTTATATATGTTTGTTTAAATAATGATATGTTTTGTTATCATTTTGTTATAAAAATATGTTGACAAATTGGGGATATTGTGCATACTTGACAAACAAAGATATGTGTGCTATGGGGGTTTGGGGATATAAAGGTTTGATAACTATGGGGATTTGGGGGTTGACAAAACATTACGTTTATGATAGGGGGTGCTCTATTCTCCACATATCTCCACTTTCCTCCACTTATCAACATCCTGTGTATAACTCAGTAAGATATTTAAGCTATCAAACACCATCAGAACATAGTCTAAATAGCCACAGAATGCCCATAGACAGGATTAAAATTGGGGGTAGTGATAACTTCTCCCTATGTCTTGGTGTATACTTTATATATGTGGATAACTCGTTATTTGATCAGAAGAACTAAGTGTTTCTTAGGCTTACACCATATAGCCTGTGCTGTAGCAATCAGAAATGATCCCAATATGGAAGCTTTCTGCCTTATCTGCAATAAGGATTTATAAAGAAAAACCCCTATGTATTTCTACTAGGGGTTATGTCTTATACTAGGGTTAATTAGGCTTCTTCTTGATTCCCCGAAAATATTTCAGAGACATATGCCATACGCCATTCCATATGTTGTTCGTAATGTTCTTGAACTGCATACATCATAAAGCTTTCATTGTCCATCACTTCTTCTGATATCCAGAATCCACAGTTACACTTGAAGTCAGCCATTATCTGTTCCTTTATGCTTTCCAAAAGATCTCTTCCACCACTTAGGCTTCTGAGGAACGTGTAGGATATATGATCCACCTGTAGCTGTTCCCTTGATATGTGTCTTTAGGTTATCAACAAAATGCTCATTGATCATATCCTGCACTTCTTCTGTGCTTGAGCCATATACCTTATATTCTCCACAAGAACAGGATGCCCAGTAATTTGGATCTGGCTTGATGTGTGGGTTATAGTCTTGTCCCATTATTCTCCGTTAGCTATGTCTCTAAATATCTTTGGTGGATGTACTTCCTCTGGTTCTTCTACTTCAATTTCTATGTCTGGGATTCTTCCCATGCTACCCTTCCTGGTTGTGATATAATTTATTTTATGGCTAAGAAAACTGCATCTACTCGTAACTCTGATCGTCCTAATGGAAAAGCTTTTAAGAAGCACCCTAAGAAGTTCGATCCAATCAAGCGTCGTCTAGTTACTGCTTAACTACGTGAGTGACCCAGAAGTAATTGCACTTCTCACAGCAAGGCGTATTGTCTTTGCTGATAACAGCCTCTTTAAATCCATAGTAGTAAGTATCGTCTTTACGGTATAGGTTAGCTTTATGGGTTGTAGTCACCTTACGCATAATGGTCTTGTTTTGGTACCATTCTGGGATACCGTGGCCCCAACGACTAATTGTACGTACACGAAGATTGATTAGGTTCTCCTTGTTCTTATCTGTCTTAATGCCACGACGATCAGCTTCACGTACCATGGCAAGGATGTAGTCGAACAGTGCATTCTCAAACCCTCTCCACATCTTAACAGCTGGGTGGTTTCTCCAACCTGCTTTAGGGTCATCGTTCATAAGGACATTCATAATCTGGTAGCCCTCTAGGATTTGCTTGTTCAATCTCTTAGAGTCTAGGGCATGGGCAGACTTATCGAAGTCTTTGTATGGGAGAAAGGTTTGCATACGTATCTTTCGTTTAATGGACCTTGTATATTAAGTATACTAGAGGATGGGGCTTGTGTCAAGCCTATGGTACTCTTATTTACCGCCGTACTTTTTCGCCCGAACTTTTATATCTATTAGCCTTATTAATCGTATCTTCCGCCCAGCCATAAAGCATACCAACGCCAACCAGAAGTGCGAATGCACCAAGGACAGCTAGGAAGAATGGTATCGTTGTGATTACATACCAGGTCAACCCAATGATCAAACCTAGCCCTATGCCAATCATAAGGGCAAGGCCTGTATAATAAACTATCTTAGCTATCATTAGCTTCATTTGTTCTCCTCAATTGATCTAATACATTGTTTAAAAATATCTACCCAAGCTTCAACAGATACCTTATCGTCATACTCCATGTCACGACCAATGTACTTGTACCACTCTACCTCTACCCCAGAAGCATAGTGTTTGAAGTTAGGCTTATCCATCTGACACTCATCTGCATGGCTAATAGTCTTAAGAAAGTTAGCATGGTTGATATCACGCATACAGGTACAGTGTACATGGCTACCAGCAGTACCCTTTGGAATCTTGAATTGTCTATACAGTGTATCTATACAATCACACTCGTCCTCTACAGTTCCCTTTTTCCATCCATGCCCTGGCTTAGTGTCAAAGTTCCAGCCGTTGTCTCCACCATAGTTTACATAGTGCATTTCACGGAATAGTGCTTGGTAGCAGTCACTGTCGTGCTTGTTAGTCTCTTCCCAAGTGTTGCGAAGATCGTCATAGTCACAAGTGCAATCCCCCCAATAAAATGGACGCATCTCAAATACATCATTATTATAGTATGCACCATAGCCATGCTCTCCACCAAGGAATCCTTGAATAGCAATTTCACTGCCAGTCTCATCAATCTTCTTGGTAAGAGCTATCATTAGGTTTGATACTAGATCGTCTGATACCGCTGGAAATACTAGAGTTATGTCGCTCATTTAGCATCCTTTTCAAATACAAAGCTAGGGTAAAGCCAGCCAGAAATCTGTGCCATTTCTTCTGGAGTACGATCTAACGCTCGTTGTATCTCAACCCTAATGGCTGGATTATCTTTAACAATATGTGTAAATGTCCATTCAATACCCTCAGAGCATAGGTAGCAACAGGTACCGTTTCCAACCTCTGTTGAAGAACAATAAGAACAAATACCTTTAGTAGGCTCTGTGCGATTCAGGATTGCTTCAAGATGTGGCATTAGATACTTATTGATGTTCATTTCTTTTCCCATCGTCAAGTGCTGATCTCAAACCAAAATCTTCCTCGCCATACTTACCCCATTTAAGCACTGGCTTCTTGGGCTTACTTGGATAGTAGGCAATCACATCTTGCTTTACTTCCCACCGTTTTCCACAATCACACTCCCAAACGCTACCGAACCCACCCTTTGGATAGAAGTTCATCGATGTTCTAGGTGGTTCACAATCGTGTCTCGCCTCTGCTTTTAGATTTTGTTTAGTGATCCACTTACCCATTTGTTTTTTCCTTAACAAGTCTTGTCTTTGATTCCCAGTCTTTTTTCATAAACTTTCCGTCAGCAACTGCCATGTGTTCGTGAAATAGCATTACAAGTTCGTGGTCTGGGTTGCCAGCAAGAAAACGGTCATAGTAGTCTTGACGGCGTTTTATAATCTGGTCTTGGTGATACTGTGCTTCACCTTTAGCCATTCCTTCGCCAACAACTAAGCCAGTTTCATAACCAGCGTCATACCATTTCTTTCTGAACTTCATTATGAGTTGCTTCATTTTGTTTCCCCCTTGATAAGTTGTTGAATGTAGGTCAATGAATAGTAATCGCCAAAGCAATCTGGGCTTTTGCTTGTGCCAAGTGACCAAATCTCATGGGTGCAATAGTCATCACAAATAAAAATTTCCAAGTTGCCATCATTTATTCGCTGTTTGCCAGACAGGGATTTATGTTTTTCACTCATTTATTTCTCCCTTGATAAGAGCGATAGCTTCGTCAAGATTATCATTATGAGGATTGTCTAAGCGAACACCATCGAAATCACGATGTTGATAGCGGTCTATTAGCAACTTGATAATGCGTTCCTCAGTATGTGCTTCAGCTTCTTGCCATACATCCAATACCTGCTCAGCAAGGTCATACATATCATCTAATGATTTAGTTAGATCTGTATGCCACTTCTCTACTAGGGCTACTCGTTTTTCAAATGCACTCACGCTGCTTCCTCAATTCTTTGCTTTAGGTGATGAAAAGCATTTGAGCAATCACACTTGTTCTCTTGCTCCCAAAGGGTCAGTACATAGGACCAAACCATCTTCTTGAAGATACGATTACGTCGTGACTGCTCTAGCTGTAGCTCTTTACCTGCTATGAGATGAGCTAGCTTAAATCTCAGATTACTCATTTGGTATACCTCTTAATAGTCTTTTTAGTCTTTCATTTACCCTTGGTGGTTCAGCTAGAAGCTTTTCTAACTTATCATACTCTTCCGCAGATACCTTGAAAATTTGTGGTTCCATATATTGCCAGCTATTCAGTTCATCATAGACTGCAAAGTGTGCCTTAAGCCCACTCTCACTTAGATACTTACTGGCATACTCATACTCTTCTTTATTAACATAGATAGTGTCATTAAGCTTCTGCTTTTTCTCCATCTCATCTGCCAATTGCTTTAGTGCATTGATAAAGTTTTCATATGTTAATTCGCTCACTTGCGATATCCTGTCCAAAAATCGAAGGTATGGTATCCAAAGAAGAACATAACCCCTTTATGCTTAGGATGTTTCTCAACAACAATCCCAAAAAGCTTAGCAGGATCTATTCTGTTTATAGTATGTTTATACTTAATCAATTTTTCTCCAAAAGAATACAAATAGGTGCTTACCAATAATTATATCTAATGTAGGCTGTTTTTGCAAGTCTGATAAGGTAATCCCAAAGACGTACTTAGTGCCCAGAGAATCTGAGGGGTAATGCCTAAACTTAATCATCAACCACTTCAATCTGACTAGCCATAGCATCGTGCCATAGTAGCCATATCTCTCTCATATCTGGATCTTCCCAGTCACTTGAGCTAGACTTGAGCCAGTAAATGAATAGATGTTCCTGGATTTCTCTCTTCATTGTTTCAACAGTATAATTAGTTAGTTTCATCTTCATCCTCTTCGTCATCCCAGCGATCTTCTTCATACCAGTCATCTTTGCACAGGCCATCGTGAATAAATACCAATGGCTTGTCATTACGACTACCAAGACCAATATCGTAAACATGGCTATGATGTGTTCCGCCCCATTCGCTATCACCATTAGATACAACAATGTGAGCGTCTTGTGGTAGATCACTTAGCTTACTAATTAATTCTGCCACGGTAATAGGCGTATACTTATCAAACATTAACTAGTCTCCCTTTACGTTAATAATCTGTCGTAGTGTATGTCTAATCTTTACTAAATCTTTTGCATCTTCCATTACAACATCAATGTCCTTATATGCATTTGGATGTTCATCAATGAATGCGTCAGAGTGTGACCATTCAATACCCTCCATCATAGCATCCAAAGACTCTTTTGTAAAGGTCTTACGTGCTTCATTACGAGAGTATTCACGCCCAGCCCCATGCGGTGCAGTGCAGAATGATAGCTTGTTTCCAAGTCCTTCAACTACATATGATGCTGTTCCCATTGATCCTGGAATAAGACCCATCTGTCCTTCATTAGCAGAGATAGCACCCTTACGAGTTATCCACAGATTCTTGCCCCAATGATTCTCAGGCTGGGTAAAGTTGTGGTGACAGTTAATCTCTTCAATGATTTCAAAATCACCAACGTGATGTTTGAATGCCTTCTTGACACGATTCATCATTACTTCACGATTCTTAAATGCAAACTTCTGTGCCCAGGTCATCTCAGCAATGTAGCGATCAAATTCTGCAGTGCCCTCTACAAGGTATGCCAGGTCTGGATCAACCAGGGTAATAAAGTTCTTCTTTGCATACTCCTGTGCAATAGCAATGTGATGTGTAGCAATCTTATTACCAATTCCACGAGAACCTGAATGCAAGAACAGCCAGATAGAGTTTTCCTCATCCACTGTAATCTCAATAAAATGATTGCCAGAACCAAGAGACCCAAGCTGGTGAGTCCAATTACTTGCATAGTCAGATGGGTTAAACCCAGCGTCCAGGGCAGCATCAAGTAGTTCTTCTGCTGCATCAAGTGCGTCTGGCTTAACTGTCTGATTATGCTTAAATGCTGACAGTGGGATGGCAGACTCAATTGACTCACGTAATTCCTTAAGATTTACACCTTCCATGTCGTGTACAGTCTTATTAGTCTTAATAGCCATCATTCCACAACCAATGTCTACTCCAATTGCAGCAGGCATAATGGCTCCTTGTGTAGGGATTACTGATCCAACAGTTGACCCCTTACCAAGGTGTGCATCTGGCATTAGTGCTAGGTGTGGAAAGATGAACGGCATTGACGAAGTAGTCTTAGCCTGTTCAAGTGTTTTCTCATCTAGAATAGATGCCCAGTTAAGTAGTTTATTAGTTACTTGTTCCATTATTTTATCCTCATTATTTCATCAAATGCTATTGGTGTGTAATTAATTTGTTCTACGCTTACATTGGTATACCACGGATCTGATAGATTCTTTTCGTGTAGGTGTCCGTGAATATTTCCTTTATACCGCAACTTTTGAGTATCGCTAACTGGAATGTGAGTTAGTACAAAATTGTCTAGCTCGTGGCTACCACGTATATCGTAGAAGTGTGGAGTATAAAACTTTAGCTTTTGAATATCGTGATTGCCTTTGATCAACACCTTACGTCCATTCAAGCGTGACAAGATATCTAACGACTTAGAGTTCATGGTGACATCTCCTAGGTGATATACCTTATCGCCCTGCTTAACAACGCTGTTCCAGTTCTCAACCATTGCTTCATTCATTTCTTCAACGGTATCAAAAGGGCGTTCAGCATACTTAATAATGTTAGCGTGACCAAAGTGAGTATCGCTAATTAGAAATACATTCAAAACATCTCCAAGTAATCAAAATCTTCTTTACGTGCAATAAAAGTAGTCTGGAAGTCTAGTTGCTTACCCCATACGATAATCTCTGGTACCAATGGATGCATACGATAACCCTGCTCTTCAATATGTTTAATGATCTTGTCATTGTTGTCTATAAGGAATAGCATCTCATCGCTATCCCATTCCATTTCATGGTCAAGATTGCCTGTGCATACCAGAGTGGTTGGTTTGTTTGCTCTAAGTAGCTGTGCCACTACTTTAGTCCTAGTTTACGCTTGATCTGGTTATTCTTAATTTCAATACCACGCTCAACACCACGCTGAAAGATAAGATTGGTATCAAATGTAGTCTTTCGTCCATCTTCATAGACCACGGTAATAATGGGATTGGGTGCTAGATCCAGCCAGCCACGCCTGCCATCAATCTCTCCCTGTGGCATTTCATAGGTAATCTCTGCAATAGGTGTACGCTTAGGGTTGTAGTAGTTATTAAAAACTTTGCTGTAGTCGTCCATGTTTTCCTTAAATGAAAAGTATTTTACGTTTATAGTAAAAGTATACAGGTTGGCAGGGTATTTGTCAATACCATTCGTCAATCATCCAGTAGATGATTACTAGTAGTGCTATGCTTATCATTACCGCTGCAAATAGCATTATGAACAGCACCCATCACATCCATGGACTTTTGGTGCAAATGGATCATCTGGGTCTGGGTGTCCTACCCCATGGGTACAGGTACGCTCCATAAATCTAGCGTCCCAACGCCAGTGTTGTGGGAAACCCCTCATAACATGGTCAGTCTTATTATGAATAGGGCAAGGCCTACCATTACATAATGATTGATCGTGTACGTTGCGTAAGCTCTTCTTGCTATTCTCAAGTGGTGTCTTAGTCAAGGTGTCCATAGCTTTCGTTATTTTTATTGAAGCAGGAGTGATATCCCCAGTCAAATGCTCGCTCTTCTTCTTCAGTTGCAAGTCTAACTGATTCAATCTTATTAATCTTTTCACCAGTTACCTCTTCAAAATTTGTTAATAAGTCCTGATCTTCCCAAAATGCATATATGAATGCAGTAAGCAAAGACTCAATAACGTCTCCAGTGATATAATCCACCTCACGACTTGATCCATCCCATGACCAATACTCAACAGCATAAAGTGTTTTATACCCTGATACTGGCATTACGACCACACATCCTCGTTTGTCTTTGGCCTATGGTTCTTTACCAATGGCACGATGTCCCTTACCTGGATTGGCTCTTCTCTGGTCCAGTCTATAGTCTCTAGGTTGTGGGTTAGCATTGCAATGATCTCGTTATGCTTCTCTACTTTGCCAGCTTCAATGC
>JACCDQ011647825.1_pt1 | contig 14800 bp, 9 predicted proteins | sample 7446031 | NCBI WGS metagenome assembly JACCDQ01 (sample SAMN15323442, study PRJNA562643) | freshwater metagenome | isolation source: river surface water | place: USA:Blue River Watershed | collected 2017-08-17
AGTTCAAAGATGGGATTTATTGCCAATGGTGAGCTGGCCCGCGTAGACCGCGTCCGAAAGCTCGAAGCGTATTACGGTTTTGAATTTGCCCAGCTCGACCTCTGTTTTGTCGATTACCCCGATCAAGGGCCTATTACTTGTATTGTGCACATCCAAAGTTTGTCTGATGAGGGGCCAAGCCTGAGTCGGGATGTCTTGCGCAAATTATTTTATGCCATTGAAGCCGAACACACCGACATCAAAAACAAACAAAAACGCTACCGTGAGGTACTCAAAAATCCGTATTTCAATGCGCTGCAAATCAAGTACGCCCATGCTGTAACGGTGCACAAAGCACAGGGTGGCCAGTGGGCACATGTCTATGTAGATTACGGCTATTTACCTGAAGAACGCAAAAATGCGGCTTATTTGCGCTGGCTCTATACAGCCATTACACGGGCGAGTGAAAAACTTTTTTTGCTGAACTTTCCGCCTGACTTTTTTGCACTCAACGCGCCCAAAGCGTAAGGGCTTTTTCTTGGGCTGCAATAGTCTCATTGGCCGCCACAACCGTATGGCTCACGTAAAAATGACGGTCTACCTCTGGAATAAAACGCTCCAGCAATTGACCATTGCGGTCCACGAGTAGCGTCTTGTTTTGGTTTTCGTGAAAAGCCAACCAGTTGTCTAGGCTCGGCCAAGCCCGCAAACCATTGACCCCAATGATGAGGTCTCCGATGGCTAATCCTCCGGTGTCTGCCGGAGCACCCGGATAAATACTCAAGATTTGCCATTCTTTGCCGACCGAACTGACTTTCATACCCAAGCGCGCCTCTGCATAGCTTTTACTTGGGGTCTGTTGGAGTTCGAGCCCAAAGAAGTCAAAAGCTTCTTGTAGCAGTGCTTCATAGGCTGAGGTGCCGCAAACGTAATCCTTGAAGAAAGCGGCAAAAGACTCGCCAGAAAGGTTTTCTAGGGTCGTTTGGTAGTCTTGTAAGGTATAGCCGTTATTGCTCGCGCCAAAGTTGAAGTAGAGGGTTTTGATGACCTGCTCGATGCCAATTTTGTGGTTGGTGGCTTTGCGCAGTCGGTAATCGACATAAAAGGCCAATAGGCAGCCTTCGGTATAGATAGACACCTTTCTGCCCGGAGCGCCCGGCACATAGCCATCTAGCCAGGTGTCAAAAGAAGCAGCAGCTACGCTCATGGAAAAACGCCCGGGATTATCGAGGTGTTTTTGCACTTGCTTGCTGAGTTCTTTGAGGTATTGAGCGAGGCTGAAAACGCCACTTTTGAGCAAGTAGAGGTCGCCCATGTAGGTGGTGATGCCTTCGTAGATAAAACCAGTGAGCGCGTAGTTTTCACGCTTGAAGTCGTAGGGTTGCATCTCTGCTGGCCTCAGCGCTTTGATGTTCCAGGCATGGTAGAGTTCATGCGAACAAACGCCGAGTAATTCCGTGTAAAGGCTGCCGAAAATGTCGCAAGAGGGGCCGAGTGCAATAACAGTAGCATCCAGATGTTCTACGCCATGATAAGCTGCGTAAGGCAAAGACTGGATCAAAAAAGTATATTCAGGACTCGGAAACTCGCCAAAATCTTGGATCTGACGCTCCGTAAACCGCGAGAAGTCGTTTAGGACACGCTCCCAAGGAATCATTGTCTGCTGATTGAAGCAAATATGAAAAGTATAGCCATTGACTTCATAACTGCGTCTATCGATGTTGGCGCTACAGATGAAAGGGCTATCGGCCAGACGGTCAAAGTTGGCGATTTCTACGGTCTGATTTTCGTCAAAATGCAAGGCTGAGGCAATTTGCCACTGCGCTGGGATATGCAACTGCAATTGATACGGCTGCTCGGTGTTTTGGGCGTCGTAAAAAAAGCAATTGACCGGATTGATATAGAGCTGTTTGGGGTCTAGGAATGTAGAGCCTGCATTGAGTTCAGCTGCATAATAATTGTAAGTGATGGTAATTTGCGCCTGGCCCTGTGTTGCAATTTGCCAGGTGTCTTTGCCTGTTTTTTCAAAGGGCAATGCTTGCTTGTTGGCACCAAATGCTTTGAAGCCCTTGATATTTTTGGCAAAATTCCCGATTTCGTAACGGCCAGGTCTCCAGCTGGGTAACTCTAGTTGCAGAATGTCGAGTTCGGCAGCTTGTTCAAAGACTGCGCTGAACTGAATGTAGCGCTGTTGGGCTTGTTCGCAAAGGACTTGATAGCGCACCATGGCTTAGGCGTATAATTCGGCTTGAAGTTGGGCAATTTTGTCGTCGGCGAGGTAGTCGTCGTAAGGCATCATTTTGTCGATGATACCATTCGGCGTGAGCTCGATGATCCGATTGGCAACCGTGCTGACCAATTCGTGGTCATGGGAGGTGAACAAGAGCGTACCTTGGAATTCTTGCATGGCGTTGTTGAGCGCTGTAATGGATTCGAGGTCAAGGTGGTTGGTTGGTTCGTCCATGAGCAGCAAGTTGGCTTTAGCGAGCATCATTTTGGAGAGCATACAACGCACTTTTTCACCACCAGAAAGTACATTTGCCGTTTTCATGGCTTCTTCACCGGTAAAGAGCATGCGACCAAGGAAGGTACGCAAATAGACTTCTTCGCGTTCTTCGTCGGTTAGCGCATATTGACGCAACCAATCGATAAGGCTTAGTTTGGCCTCAAAATAATGGTGGTTGTCGTTGGGTAAATAAGCGGTGGTAATGGTGGTGCCATATGTGAAGTCACCGGTGTCTGGCTTGAGATTGCCAGCAAGTGTTTCAAAGAAATGGGTGAGCGCAACAGAGTCTCTGGAAATAAAAGCAATTTTATCGCCTTTGTTGACCGTCAAATAGAGGTCCTTGAAAAGCGTTTTGCCATCTGTTGTTTTGCTGAGGTTGTCGATGCTCAAAATTTGGTTACCCGCATCGCGCTCTTGGTGGAAAGTAATACCTGGGTAGCGACGAGATGAAGGCTTGATTTCTTCCAAATCGAGGTTGTCGAGCATTTTGCGACGACTCGTGGCCTGTTTGGATTTGGCGGCATTCGCAGAAAAGCGCGAAATAAACTCCATGAGTTCTTTTTTCTTTTCTTCTGCCTTCTTGTTTTTGTCTGCACGCTGGCGCAAGGCAAGTTGTGAAGATTGGTACCAGAAGGTGTAGTTTCCGGTAAACATATTGAGCTTGCTGAAGTCGATGTCGCAGATGTGGGTACAGACGGTGTCGAGGAAGTGACGGTCGTGAGAGACCACGATTACAGTATTGCGGAAATCGAGTAGGAAGTCTTCGAGCCAAGAAATCGTTTTGAGGTCGAGGTCGTTGGTTGGCTCATCCAAAATTAGAACATCTGGGTTGCCAAAAAGCGCTTGCGCCAAGAGCACGCGTACCTTGAGGTCGTTGGAAAGCTCTTCCATGAGCATGTAGTGCTTCGACTCATCAATACCGAGGTTGCTCAGTAGGGTAGCGGCATCGGTTTCGGCATTCCAGCCTTCGAGATCTGCAAATTCGCCTTCGAGCTCAGCTGTTTTCATGCCATCGGCATCGCTGAAATCTTCTTTGGCGTAGAGTGCGTCTTTTTCGACCATGATTTCATAGAGGCGCTTGTGGCCCATGATCACGGTTTGCAAGACCTGAATTTGGTCAAATTCAAAGTGGTTTTGCTTGAGTACTGCCATGCGCTTGCCCGGCTCGAGGTCTACACGACCTGTTGTGGGGTCTTGGTCACCAGTTAAAATTTTGAGGAAGGTAGATTTGCCGGCACCGTTGGCACCAATAACGCCGTAGCAGTTGCCATTGACAAATTTGACGTTTACTTCATCAAAAAGTACACGTTTACCGAATTGTAAAGAGAGATTGGTTACCGAAAGCATGCTGTAAATTTTTGCGCAAAGATAGGCAAAAGATATCAGCTATTGGTGCAAGTATAGATGAAGGCCGGCGGGAAGTTTAAAACGGTGTAGTCTATGGAAACCTGATCAAAATGAGCACCATAGAGCTTTTTAAGCCCGCGTGAGTATTGAAACTGGATCAGTTTGCCTTCGGGTTGCATGTTTTGCTTGACTTCTTCTAAAATGGCACTGCGCAGCGCAACGGGAAAGTTCGAGAGCGGTAAAGACGATAGAATGTAGTCGGCTTTGGGCAATTGTAGGCGTTGCAAGACCGCTGAGATATCGGCAGCTGAACCATGGATCAGGTGCACGTTCGGCGCTTGGAATTTCTTTTGGAGGTCGTGGAAAAAAGCATCGTTGAGTTCAATGACAACCAAGTGGCAATTTGGAGGCATTTGGCGCAGCAATTCTTTGGTAAAAACACCGGTGCCGGGGCCGAGTTCTATGAGCACTTTTGCTTTTTCAAAGGCAATGGGCAGCAGCATTTTTTTACTCAAAAAACGGGAGCTGGGAAGTACAGAACCCACCATGCGGTTGGCCTTGAAGAATTCTCTAAGAAAGGATCTTTTTGACATTAGGCTTGGGCTATAGATGCGTGTGCGCCGCGTATAACGCCAAGGATTTGCCCTTGAAGCGGAAGATCCTTGAAAGGGCTAAAACGCCATTGTTCGGGGCGCATATTGGGGCTGTAAGGCAAACTCGGGTCAAATAAGGTGAGTTCGGCAGGAGCGCCCACCTCGATGGCATTGATCGCTAAATCAAGCACTTTTCTCGGGCCGATATTGAGCGCGTTTAAAAAGTGTTGCATGGTGTTGGGCTGCTGCGTGTATAGCGCAGAGAAGACGGTTTCTAGTTGCGGTGCACCGAAGTTAGCGAGGTCGAATTCGAGTTCTTTTTCTTCGGGGTCGCCGGGGCGGTGGTCACTGACAATGGCGTCTAGTGTACCATCGAGTACGCCAGCCCATAGCGCTTCTTGATCTGCTTGGGTTCGGAGTACTGGTAATACTTTGAAGCGGGTGTCAAAACCGAGCATTTCAGCTTCGGTAAAACATAAGTTCATGAGGTGTACGTCGGCAGTGAGGTCGAGGCCTTCTTTTTTGGCGCTGCGAATGAGTTCAACGCCGGTTGCTGTACTGATGCCAGAAAGGTGCATTTTGCCGCCTGTATAGGCCAATAAACGCAAATTGCGTTCGATTTCGATGATTTCAGAGACGTGTGGGTCTGCTTTGAGGCCGGTTCGGGTAGAGGCGCTGCCTTCATTGACCTGTGCCTTAGCACTCAAAGAGGCATTGCGGGCAAGAAGCGCCACGCGTCCGCCGAAATCTTTGGTGTAGAGCAATGCGCGGTGTAGCAAACCTGCGCTCACGCTGTGGCTGTCGTCGGTGAAAAGCCTGACGCCTTGTTGGTAGAGCTCGTACATTTCGGCGAGTTCTTCTCCAGCATTGCCTTTGGATAGCGCACCATTGACGCCTAGTAAAGTGGTGCTGTTCACGCTTTGCTGTTGCACATAGCTCACGAGCGCTTTGTTGTCGATGACAGGTTGTGTGCCCGGCTGAATATAAACACGGGTATAACCGCCTGCACTGGCAGCATCTAGGCCTGAAACGATTGTTTCTTTGTGCTCATGTCCTGGGTCGCAGAAGTCTGCTTTGAGGTCTACCAAACCAGTGGTGAGGCAAAGGTTGGGTGACTGCACTTGCAGCGCGTCAGGATGATCGAGTTTGGCGGCGATTTCAATAATTTGACCATCTGCGATGAGGACATCACAAGTTTGGTTGTTCCAGCTGGATTGCGGGTCTAAGATTGTTGCGTTGTTGAGTTGAATTTTCATTTCCACCATTTTAACAATGAGAGTTCGGCCAAAAGACAAAGGAGTCCAAATACGAGAAAGTAGCGCCAATAGCTTTGGGTGTCTTCGAGCTGAATGGCGGTTAGGCTTTGTCCTTCTTTGATTTGGTTAAAAGTACAATTTTTTATACCGTTGGTTTCTAAAAGTTCGAGTAAAGCCGCTTGGTCGAGCAGTTCGAGCTTGGATTCCGAGCGGTTGTTGTTGAGTGCGAGTTGTGCGAGCACATCAGTGCTTTTGAGCGCATAGATGCCCGCCTTGAGTCTTTCCAAGGCTGCATTACCGCCAATTTGTATGCGCAATTGATTGGGCGAGGCGCTGTATTGAGCAATGAATTCTGTTTGCTCGGAAACAAAACGCAGCGGGGCTTCTTCTTGGTGCTTGGCCCGTACTTTGATTTGTGCATCTTTACCCAAAATGGCATAAGCCGGATAGCGCTCGCTTGCGTATTCGCCACAGCGCAATAAGATGGTTGGGAACAAAGACTGATTGACAAGGCTGCCAAAGGAATTTTGTAGTGCGGTTGTAAAGAGAAACGCCGTATTGTTGGCCCGCAGGAAAAGCGCTTGACCGGAGCGCGTAATGAGTAGGGGAGTAGTGCTGCTTTGGGCTTGGTTTTGAATGCTGTAGGCCTTTTTGACCAGCGGTACGTTCAGTCGCTCTTGTTTTTTCTCAAATACGCCTCTAAAAAAGGGGTCTTCGTCGTTGATGCGCTGCAAATTGAGTGCGGTAGTTTGAATAGGGCCAAGAGCAGGTAAGGAAAGTGCTGTAAGCAGGGGTTGGTAGTCGTTGCGGCGTATGTTCTCTCCTGGGATGATGAGGATGCGCTGTCCGTTTTGGTGGGCAGTGCTGAGTTCGTCGCGCAGTCCACTAGAGATTTCGTCGAGGCCATTGAGTACAATGAGGTCGGCATCGGCAAGTGTGTTGGAAGCGACTTCGCCTGGCGAGGTAGTTTGCACGTTGTAGCGCGCTTCTACCGCAAAAGCTCTCGCCACATTGGGGCTGGAGCTCGCTTCCTCGATGAGATAGATGTTGGTGCGCTCCGGGACTTCGTAAGAAAAATACCAGGTGTCGTCGAAATGGATTTGTTGGTCGTTGATCTGAACCTGCCCCTGTACAAAGCCTTTGTTGGTTTCGTTGTAGGGGAAGCTTGCCGTTTGGCTATTGTTGGCTCCAATTTGCATGAACATGGTGCGCTTGAGCTTGCCAATTTTCACTTGTAGCTCTAGGCGTTTTTTGGCTTGGTCGCCAAAGTTTTGTACCCGCACCATCAGGGTTTGTTCGGTTTGGCGCTGATGGGTGGGCTTGGCAAACCAAATGCTATCGATATAGGCATTTTGAATTTGTTGTGCCTTGAGCTGATACGCGAAGAAAGACTGGTTGGCTTGTGGCTTTTGGGAGTTCAGTTTGGCTTGGCTTTGCTGAAAGTCAGAGATGAAAATCTGTTGAATCTGACCGAGTTTTTCTTTTTGAATTTGGTGTCTGTCGATCTGACGCTGCTGCCATGTAAGGACGTCGTCGAGCGAGCGGCTGATGGCATAGATATCGAGCTTGTCTAGGTAGCGCAAGGCTTCTGCCTTACTCTGAAAACGCTGTTCTACATGATTGAGTTGATTGCTGCAAATCAGAACGCGTGTATCGGGTTTGACTTTCTCGAGCATGCGTTTGGCCAATTCTCGACCTTCTGAAAAAAGCGAGCCCTCTGTGCCAATGGCACTCATAGAAAAAGAGTTGTCTAGGTAGATGACAAGTGCAGGCTTGCCAGCATTAACGGAAGCTGATTTCGGTGCCTGCGGCTGTGCAAAGGCAAAAATAATGGCCGCAAGGGCGAGAAGCCGCGTAAGCAAGATCAATAAATGCTTGAGCTTTCTGGTGCTTTGCTGTTCTTTTTCAAGGAATTGGATGAAGCGCAAAGAGGAAAAGTAGAGCGTCTTGCGTTTTCTGAAATGAAAAAGGTGGATAACGATAGGAATCAGTAGCAAGAAAAGGAACCATAAGCGTTCTGGGTGTACAAATTCCATATCCCAAAGGTAGTAAAAATGTGCAATGCGTTCAAAAAAAAACTGCCCGACTTGCGGGCAGTTTCAAAGGTGGAAAACGGTCTTAGTTTTTCAGTGCGTCTAAGCGCTTCTTGTATTCTTGCGCTTTGTCTATGCTACCAAGTTTCATGTTGGTTTTGTAGAGAATATCTAAAATAGCTTTGTCATCGGGATTCTGTCCTACGTATTTTTCTAGCGGTACTAAAGCTTGCTTGAAGAGGTCCATTGCTTCGGCTTCTAATTTGATGGCCTTTGGATCTTTGTAGTCGAGTTCGATCGTGGCGTTGCGTTTTTCTACGGCGAGGTTGTAGAGGTGTGCGCCCAATTGATAAAGTGCTTCGTTGTATGAAGGGTCGATTTCTAGAGCTTTTTGGAGCGCTGAGGTCGCTTTGTCGTTCTCTTTTTTGTCCATGTAGCTGGTACCGAGGACATAGTAAAGTTGCTTGTTTTGCGGGTCGAGTTCAAGCGCTTTATTGATGTATTTTTCGGTAGCGGCAACATCGCCTTTTTGCAGGTTGATGTTGACCAAGCTGATCAAGATATCGATGTTTTTTGGCATGGCCTCAGAAATCCTGCTCGCAAAAGCCAACGCTTCGTCGTATTTCTTGGCTGCTAGGTAGTCTTCTACGGCGTAATTGGCAGCCAAAGACGTATTCACTTCTGCATCTTTGAAGTCTTCACCTAAAAATGTTTTGATTTCGTGTGCAGCTAAAAATGCGTCGGCAGCAGCCTCGTATTTTTTGGCGTTGTAGGCTGCGATGCCTGCATTGAAAACGAAATCGGCGCGTCCGTTGATGAAGTTTTGAGCGTCAGCGGTGTAGGTTTTCTTAGGGTCTTCTAAGACTTTCTTGAAACTTGCCACAGACGTTTCTTTCCATTTTTGAGTAGTAGCAGCATCGGAAACACCTTTGTTTTCCATTGCGTTCACTTCAATTAAGGAATAGTACACTTGCGCGCGGCAAAGATGCATTTTGAAGTCTTCGGCAGTTTCTGGATTGACCGCAGCGAGGTCGATGAAACTCATGGCCTCGGTAACTATTTTTTTGTTGGCTGCGACATCACCGGTTGGGTTGTATTTGCGCATCAAAAGGATGGCGTCAGTGACGTTCTTCTTCTGGGCAAATGTAGCTGTGCTCAAGACAAGACTCAGACCAGCTAGGAGGAGTTGTTTTTTCATGGTTTAATTTTTATTCGCTTTGCGCTTCGTTGTTTTCAATTTCCGTGCCATTTTCTGTGTTTTCGCCGGTTGTTTCTTCTTCTTCGTCCTCGGCGCGTGGTACGCGGGCAATAGCTGCAATTTCAGCGTTGCCTTTGAGGTTGATGAGCTTCACGCCTTGTGCGGCGCGGCCCATGGTGCGAAGTGTATCGATGTGCATGCGGATTGTAACGCCTGATTTGGTGATGATCATGAGATCGTCTTCGTCAAATACGTTTTGGATGGAAAGGAGCTTGCCTGTTTTCTCTGTGATGTTGAGCGTTTTGACACCTTTACCACCGCGGTTGGTGATGCGGTAAACGGGCTCTTTATCTTCTGGATCGTTGAGGAAGGTGCGCTTTCCGTAACCTTTTTCAGAGACCACTAAGATGGTAGAGAAGATGTCCTCGACGCAGATCATGCCGATGACACATTCTTGATCGGAGCTAAGGTTTACACCGCGTACACCCGAGGCATTTCGGCCCATTGGACGCACGGTAGATTCGTTGAAGCGGATGGCACGGCCGTCGCTGGTGGCCAATACGATTTCGTTGCTACCGTTGGTGAGTTTTGCTTCGAGTAGTTCGTCGTTGTCGCGGATGCCAATGGCGTTGATGCCATTGCTGCGCGGACGCGAGTAAGCTTCGAGTGAGGTTTTTTTGATGACACCTTGCTTGGTACACATCACGATAAAGTTGTTATCAACGTATTCTTTGTCGGTGAGGTCGAGTACTTTGACGTAAGCCTTGACTTTGTCGTCGCCAGGAATATTGATGAGGTTTTGGATGGCGCGACCTTTCGAGGTCTTGCTGCCTTCCGGAATTTCGTATACGCGCATCCAGAAACAACGTCCTTTTTCGGTAAAGATGAGGAGGTAGTTGTGGTTAGTGGCAACAAATAGGTGCTCGAGGAAGTCTTGGTCGCGGGTAGCGGAGCCCTTGGAGCCCATGCCGCCGCGGTTTTGCACTTTGTATTCGGCCAAATTGGTGCGTTTGATATAGCCAGCGTGTGAGATCGTGACCACCACCTCTTCGTCGGCAATGAGGTCTTCCATGCGCATTTCGCTGGAGTTGTACTCGATGCTTGAACGGCGTTCGTCGCCGTATTTGGCGCGTACTTCGATGAGTTCATCTTTGATGATTTGCATGCGGCGCTCCTCTTTGTCTAGGATGTCTTTGAGGTCGGCAATCAGCTTCATGAGCTCGTCGTATTCTGCGCGTAGTTTGTCTTGCTCGAGGCCTGTGAGTTGGCGTAGGCGCATGTCTACAATAGCGCGCGTTTGGATATCGGACAAACCAAAACGGGTGGCCAAGCGATCGCGGGCGTCGTCTGGGCTAGCTGAAGTTTTGATGATCTCAATGACTTCGTCGATGTTGTCTGAAGCGATGATCAGCCCTTCTAAGATGTGCGCGCGCTCTTCTGCTTTGCGCAAGTCGAATCTGGTGCGGCGGATCACAACTTCGTGACGGAATTCAACAAATTCTTGAATGAGGTCGCGGACGTTGAGCAATCTTGGACGACCATCTACCAAACAAATATTGTTCACAGAGAAGGATGTCTGAAGCTGAGTGAACTTATATAATTTGTTGAGTACGACATTGGCTATAGCGTCGCGCTTGATTTCAAAGACGATGCGCATCCCGTTGCGGTCAGATTCGTCTCGGAGGTCGGAGATACCTTCAATTTTTTTGTCGTTGACCAAGTCTGCGATCTTTTTGATCATTTCGGCCTTATTGACTTGGTAAGGGATTTCGGTCACGATGATTTGCTCGCGGCCGTTTTCCTCTTCGATTTCTGCCTTTCCACGTATCACAACACGACCACGTCCGGTGAGGAGTGCATCGCGCACGCCTTCATAGCCGTAGATGATGCCTCCGGTAGGGAAGTCTGGTGCTTTAATGTAATTGAGGAGTTCTTCTGGTGTGATGTCGCGGTTTTCGATGTAGGCGATGGTGCCATCTACCACTTCTGTAAGGTTGTGCGGCGCCATGTTTGTGGCCATACCGACAGCAATACCAGCTGCTCCATTGACCAATAGATTCGGGATTTTAGTCGGGAGTACACTTGGTTCTTGGAGTGAGTCGTCAAAGTTTGGGCGGAAGTCGACGGTCTCTTTTTCGAGGTCGTCGAGCATTTCTTCGGCAATTTTGCGCAAACGGGCCTCTGTGTAACGCATGGCTGCCGGGCTGTCGCCATCTACAGAACCAAAGTTACCTTGACCGTCTACTAAAGGATAGCGCAAAGACCACGGTTGGGCCATGCGCACCATGGTGTCGTATACAGAACTATCGCCGTGTGGGTGATATTTACCTAAAACCTCACCGACGATTCTTGCCGATTTCTTGTAGGGGCGGTTGGAGAATACGCCGAGATCTTGCATGCCGTAGAGCACCCTGCGGTGTACTGGTTTGAATCCGTCGCGTACATCTGGAAGTGCGCGTGAGACAATTACAGACATCGAATAATCGATGTATGCTGATTTCATTTCATCTTCGATGTTGATCTGGATGATTTTTTCGCCTTCAGCCATATTTTTGAGTTAGTCTATGTATTCATTAAATAGAGTCTCAAAATTAATAAAATGCAGCCCCCTACGGCCTGACTCCACTATTTTTTACTAACAAAATGACTCCATAAATTGTGAATAAAACCGGACGCGATGCAGAGATAAAAGTTATATTTGTATCACGCAAACGTAAACCATGGAAGCCAAATTTTCTCCACGTGTCAAAGACATGATCAGCTACAGCCGCGACGAAGCCGTGCGCTTGTCCAACGAGTTTGTGGGTGCAGAGCATTTGTTGTTGGGCCTCATTCGCCTAAATGAAGGCACTGCCATCCGAATTGTGCAAGAATTTAAGCTCGATCTCACCGAACTCAAAGCCGAACTCGAAAAAATACTGGCCAAAAGCGCCGTCCGCGAATTAGTGAATCTGAATTTACCGCTACTCAAGCAAGCGGAAAACATCATCAAGCAGTCTTATTTAGAAGCCAAAGAATTCAAACAAAACATCATCGGTACAGAGCACTTACTGCTGACCATCCTCCGCTACGAAGACAGCGTGGCCTGTCAGGTCCTCAATAAATATGGCATCATGTACGAAAACGCACGAGACGAATACGAACTTATGTTACAAGACAAACAACAACCTAATGCCGAATTCCCAGGATCAGGCCAAGAAGAAGACGAAAACTTCGGTCAAGCGCAGCGCAAAAGCGCAGACCCCAAATCCAAAACGCCCGTTCTCGACAACTTCGGTCGCGACCTCACTAAAATGGCAGAGCTCGGAAGACTCGACCCTATAGTAGGCCGCGAAAAAGAAATCGAGCGCGTCAGCCAAATTTTATCGCGTCGCAAGAAAAACAATCCCATTCTCATCGGTGAGCCCGGCGTGGGTAAATCCGCTATTGCAGAAGGCTTGGCTTTGCGCATCGTTCAAAGAAAGGTCTCGCGCATTCTCTTCAACAAACGCATCGTATCCCTAGACCTCGCCTCATTGGTCGCTGGTACCAAATACAGAGGGCAGTTCGAAGAGCGCATGAAAGCCGTGATGCAAGAAATCGAAAAGAACCCGGACATCATCTTGTTCATCGATGAAATCCATACCATTATTGGTGCTGGAGGCGCAAGTGGTTCGCTAGATGCTTCTAACATGGTGAAGCCAGCACTCGCGCGCGGCGAAATGCAAGCAATTGGCGCCACAACTTTAGATGAATACCGTCAGTACATCGAAAAAGATGGCGCACTCGAACGCCGCTTTCAAAAAGTGATCATCGAGCCAACGTCTATCGACGAAACCATCCAGATCCTCAACAACATCAAAGAGCGCTACGAAGACCACCACAGCGTGCGCTACACCGACGAAGCACTCGCGGCTTGTGTCAAACTCACCGAACGCTACATCACCGATCGCCACTTGCCCGACAAAGCCATTGATGCGCTAGATGAAGTCGGTTCAAGAGTGCACATCACCAACTTGCATGTGCCAAAAGAAATAACCGATATCGAAGGTCAAATTGAAGGCTTAAAAGGTCAAAAAGCAGAGGTCATTCGCTCGCAGCAATACGAAAAAGCTGCCGAACTCCGCGATGCCGAACGCAAGCTCCAAGAAGACCTCGAAGCAGCCAAAAACAAATGGGAAGAAGAAGCCAAAAACAACCGTGTAGTCGTTACAGAAGAAAACGTAGCCGAGGTTGTTTCCATGATGAGCGGCGTGCCCGTGACCAAAATCTCTGAGTCTGAACTCGGTAAATTGGTCAAAATGGCCGAAACCATCCGTGGAAAAGTCATCGGTCAAGACGACGCTGTTGCCAAAGTGGTGCGCGCTATTCAGCGCAATCGCGCAGGGCTCAAAGACCCCAATAAACCAATCGGTTCGTTCTTTTTCTTAGGCCCAACTGGTGTAGGTAAAACCCAACTCGCCAAAATCCTCGCTAAAAATCTCTTCGACTCAGACGACGCCCTTATCCGTGTCGATATGTCTGAATACATGGAGAAATTCTCGATTTCGCGCCTCGTAGGCGCTCCTCCGGGATACGTCGGCTACGAAGAAGGTGGGCAGCTCACCGAAAAAGTGCGCCGCAAGCCTTACGCTATTGTATTGCTCGACGAAATCGAAAAAGCGCACCCAGATGTATTCAACTTGTTGTTACAAGTTCTAGACGACGGCCACATGACCGACGGTTTGGGTCGTAAAATCGACTTCAAAAACACCATCCTCATCATGACCTCCAATATCGGTGCGCGCCAGCTTGCCGACTTCGGAACAGGTATGGGCTTTGGCACCAAAGCGCAGCAAGAGGCGCAGGAGCAAAATGCTTTGTCGGTGGTTCAAAACGCGCTGCGCAAGGCCTTCTCTCCAGAATTCCTCAACCGCGTAGACGACATGATCATGTTCAAGTCGCTCAAACGCGAAGACATCCACCTCATTATCGATATCGAACTCGAAAAACTCCTCGAGCGCATAGGCAACTTAGGTTACCACGTGAGCTGTACAGAAGCGGCCAAAGACTTTATCGCAGAAAGAGGCTACGACGAAAAATTCGGTGCGCGCCCACTGAAAAGAGCGATTCAAAAATACATCGAAGATCCACTCGCCGAAGAAATCATCAATTCCAATTTACAAGACGGAGACACCATTGTGCTCGATTTTGAAACGGGAGCCGATCTCTTGAAGCTCAGTATCGAAAAGGCGAAGCCTGCTAAGAAAAAAGCGGATCCTAAGTCGGAGTAGTGTTTGATGTAAGTGCTGTTGAAGAATTGGTTTTGGCACGGGCTAAAAAGCCTAATTTCACCGCCTTTCATCAATTTTTCATAGAAAACCCGAAAGCCCTTCCCTTTTTGGTTGACCTATCGCTGTCTCAAAAAACACATCCTGTACCAGCCTATAGCGCTTGGTTACTCGTTCATATAGTCAAGGCAAATCCAGGACTATTGGCACCGTTCCAAGAGCAACTTACCGCTGGCTTACTGCAGACAGCCAATCACAGCGTCCAAAGAAGTTTGCTTGTCGTTTTATTGGAGTTGCCCATCAAAAGAAAATTCAAAGGCGAGCTACTCAATTATTGTTTTGAGGTTTTTGCAAATCCTGACACAGCTGTGGCCAATCGGGTTTATGCGTTGTACCACCTCAAGAGATTTGTAAAAGCCTATCCGGAAATTGACCAAGAAGTGCGCGCAATTATCGCCATTCTTGAGACTCAAGAAATGAAACCTGCACTTCGGATAGGGATTCGCAACTATCTGAAAGAATAGTACTTAGTTTTGCTTAGTGCTTCTTCACTACTTCCTCGTAAGGGACGCGTACGCGCGCTCCCCAAATACCAGGTTCGGTTCCGAGCCCAACGGCTACTACCATATTGATTTCCGC
>JACCDQ012143657.1_pt1 | contig 14800 bp, 11 predicted proteins | sample 7446031 | NCBI WGS metagenome assembly JACCDQ01 (sample SAMN15323442, study PRJNA562643) | freshwater metagenome | isolation source: river surface water | place: USA:Blue River Watershed | collected 2017-08-17
ATCCCGAACAGGACCGTGAAACGACTTCGCGCCGATGATAGTGCTGCAACCAGTGTGAAAGTAGGTCATCGTCAGGCTACCCCTAAAAAACCCCCAGTCAGATCTGACTGGGGGTTTTTGCTTTTAACGGCGCAATAGATGGCGAGCTCATCGCCATCTTTGCTGCGATATCCTGGTTTCTCCAAGCCATTCGATTTAACGAATTGCCCAGCTACCAATCCTGCATTCCGGCGGCTTCGAAAACCCGGCTGATCGGACCTTGTTTTCCATTGTAAATTCGATCTGAAACCATCGACACAGCGGTGTTTCGTAGCGGTAATTCCATACAAAGCCTCGGTCGCGTCCGAGCATGAAAGTGTCTTTCGAGACGCCAATCAGATCGACCACCTCACTTACATCCAGGCCGGGCACAATTTTTTCAAAGTTTTCATCGGTAAGTAGCTGGCGATAGCCACTGACCTTACCGCGTTCGTCAAAATAAACCGAATACGTGTGCTTCCCATAGGGGCCACGTGGGAAATCGAGGCGCTTTGCTGAATCAAGCTCTCCCGGCATCGGATTCGGATTCCCGAGCGCAGTGATCGTTTCCGTTCGGGACAGCCCAATGAAATTCCCAGACGGCGCATAGCTCGTACAGCCGCCAATTGCCAACATCACCGTGAGTGCTACCACTTTTATTCCTTTTGGGGTGTAGGTGTTCATTTCTTGCACTCCTTACCTAAATTCGCGATCATTCGCAGCTTTATCTTAACAATCGAACAGGAGATACGCATGGGCGCAGTGGATGGAAAACCGCTGATTGGATTTTTTGGCATCGGACTGATGGGAAAACCGATGGCAATCAACCTGTTGAAAGCCGGATTTCCGCTAATTGCCTGGAATAGAACGATGGCAAAGGCGGCTGATCTTGTTGCTTATGGCGCCAAGGTCGCTCAAACCGCGGAAGATGCTGCGAAGGCTGATGTGCTGATTACGATGCTGGCTGCCGGCCCTGAGGTACTTCAGGTGGTGAACGCCATTGTGAAGGTAATGAAGCCAGGTGCGCTCTTGATCGACATGAGCTCTACACGCCAATCCGAAGCTCAGGAAATTGCTGCGTTGCTGAAAGAGCGCGACGTTCACTTTATTGATGCGCCGGTATCTGGCGGTGTGGTGGGGGCAGAAGCCGCAACCTTGGCCATCATGGCGGGTGGCAAATCCGAGCAGTTCGAGAGGGCCAAGCCAATTTTGTCGGCGATGGGACGAGCGACGCTCGTTGGTCCAGAAGGCTGTGGTCAGGTTGCAAAGCTCTGTAACCAGCTCATCGTCGGTGCCACGCTGAACGTCGTCGCCGAAGCCCTGATGCTGGCCGAAGCTGGCGGTGCCGATCCGGTAGCCGTGCGCGCCGCTATTCGAGGCGGATTTGCGGAAAGCCGGATTCTCGAAGTGCATGGACAGCGTATGCTGGACCGCAATTTCCTGCCGGGTGGCCAGATCAAAACCCAGCTCAAGGACATGGACAATATCCTTGATGCTGCTAGCAAGGCTGGCGTGACCCTACCCGTGACTGAACTTGTCACGGAGGCGTACAAGTCCATCGTTGATACGGTACCGTATGCCGACCAGTCCGCGGTCCTGCTCGCAGTGGAGAAGCTTAATCCTGGCAAGCGTGTTGGTACGGCAACAGATCGGCTGCCGGACTAAGGTAGGCGTTAGTCCCCTGACTGCGTCGCCTGCAGCCTAACCAGCCAGAGGGTTATCCCTAGCGCAAGTCAGCGCAGCGGTTGGCTGCCGAGGAAACGCTCCGCCAACCTGACCCAGTAGCTCGCTCCGACCGGAAGCAAATCGTCATTGAAATCATAGCTCGGGTTGTGCAGATTGCACGGCCCGAGTCCATGACCGACATCGCGATGTGCTCCATCACCATTGCCGATAAAGACGTAGCATCCCGGCTTTTCAAGCAGCATGAATGCGAAGTCTTCAGAACCCATTGTGGGTTCGACGCTGGTCAGAACGCCTGTCTCGCCGACAACCTCTTTCATGACGCCGATCGCGAACTCGGTTTCTATCGCATGATTGATCAACGGTGGATAGTTGCGCTTGAACTCGAAATCAATCGTCGCATTGAATGCGGCCGCGGTGTGTTCGGCGATTTCCCGCATCCTGCGCTCGATCATGTCGAGCACTGGGATCGTGAAAGTACGAACAGTCCCGATCATGTTTGCAGAGTCCGGTACGATGTTTGTCGCGCTGCCAGAGTGGATCTGCGTGATTGACAGAACCGCTGAATCGATCGGGCTGGTGTTGCGCGAGACGATTGTTTGCCAGCTCTGCGCGATCTGGACCGCCACCATGATCGGGTCGACGCTCATGTGCGGCTGCGCTGCGTGGGATCCTTTGCCCTTGATGGTCAGTTCGAATTCATTCGAAGACGCCATCATTGGCCCAGGCACGACGCCAAGGCAACCAGCACTGGCACCGGGCCAGTTATGCATGCCGAACACAGCCTCCATCGGGCATTGCGAAAACAGGCCGTCATCCATCATGGCTTTTGCACCGCCTGCGCCTTCCTCGGCGGGTTGAAAGATCACATAGACAGTGCCGTCAAAATTGCGATGCTTGGCCAGATAGTGAGCGGCTCCGAGCAGCATCGTAGTGTGCCCGTCGTGTCCGCAGGCGTGCATCTTGCCGTCATTCTTTGATTTGTGGGCGAAGGAATTGTGCTCCTGCAGTGGCAGAGCATCCATATCTGCACGCAGTCCGACAGCGCGATGACTGTTGCCGTTCTTGATAACGCCGACCACCCCGGTTCCACCTAAGCCGCGAATGACCGGAATGCCCCATTCGGTCAGTTTTTGCGCGACCAGTTCCGCCGTTTGTACTTCTTCGTACGACAGTTCAGGATTCGCATGAATCGCGCGACGAATTTCGGTGAGTTCAGCGTGGAATTGAATAATCGGTTCAATCAGGTTCATAAAAGTCTCTTCCTGGCCAGTGCGCCTCTGCGGGCGAATGCAGTGTAACGGCTGACAAGGTCAGCACGTGTCTGTGTAATATTACCCTCTGCCTGTCGCGGCGGTAACTTGGCGGCACATAACCCTTCCCACATGTCGGAGTTGCAAATGAATACCCGCATCGTACGAGCCGCTTGTCCTCATGATTGTCCTGATACCTGCGCAATGCTGGTGACCGTTATCGATGGAAAAGCGACTGAAGTACGAGGTGATCCGGACCATCCGAATACGGCCGGCGTCCTGTGTACCAAGGTGTCGCGCTATGTCGAACGAACTTATCATCCAGATCGACTGCTCTACCCGATGAAGCGTGTCGGCCGCAAAGGCGAGGGGCTATTCGAGCGAATCAGCTGGGATGATGCACTGTCGACGATCGCCGCGCGACTGCAGCAGGTTGCCAGACACGACCCTCGTGCCATTCTGCCGTATAGCTACGCCGGCACCATGGGGATGGTGCAGGGCGAGTCGATAGCGATGCGCTTTTTCAATCGTCTGGGAGCCTCGCAGCTTGACCGCACCATTTGCGCAACCGCGGGGGGGGCCGGCTACAAATACACAATCGGTGCCAAAATCGGCACCGACACCGAACAATACGAGCACGCAAAACTTATTCTGATATGGGGAGGCAACCCGATCGCCTCCAACCTGCATTTCTGGATGAAGGCGCAAGAGGCAAAACGCCATGGAGCGATTCTGATAGCAATCGATCCATACCGCTCACTCACGGCCGCAAAGTGCCAGCACCATATCGCCCTGCTTCCAGGAACTGATGCAGCGCTTGCACTGGGTCTGATGCACGTGCTGGTGCGTGACGATCTGCTGGATCACGACTACATTGAACGTTACACGCTGGGCTTTGAGCAATTAAAGACGCGAGTCGCCGACTGGACGCCGCAGCAAACCGCCGACACCTGTGGCATTCCTGTGGAGCAGGTCGAAATGCTGGCGCGTTTGTATGGCGAGATGGCGATGCGCGGCGAACCGGCCGCCATTCGACTCAGTTACGGCGTGCAGCGCTCGCGTGGCGGCGGCATGGCTGCGCGGAACATCGCCTGCCTGCCGGCGCTGGTCGGCGCGTGGCGCCATCCTGCTGGTGGCGTACTGCTGTCCTCAGGAGAGAGCTATCCAAAGCAAACAGCCCGAATGGAGCGGCCTGATCTGAGGCCGATCGACGCCACGCGGCCGGCGCGTACCATCAACATGAGCACCATCGGCGATGACTTGTTACGCCCGGCGTCGAGCGAGTTCGGGCCGAAGGTCGCGGCGGTAGTCGTCTACAACTCGAATCCGGTCGCCGTTGCGCCGGAGTCGTCAAAAGTTGCTCAGGGATTTGCGCGCGAAGACCTGTTTACCGTCGTGCTGGAGCACTTCCGGACCGATACCGTCGACTATGCCGATATTGTTCTGCCGGCGACGACTCAGCTTGAGCACACGGACGTGCATGCCAGTTATGGTCATCAGTACATCATCGCGAACAATCCGGCGATCTCACCGCTCGGCGAGTCCAAGCCGAACACTGAAATCTTCCGTCTGCTGGCGGCACGCATGGGATTTACTGACGATTGTTTTTCCGAGACCGATGACGATATCGCTGCGCAGGCCTTTGACGCGGCGCACCCACGAGCGCGGCAGTTTGACTGGGCGAATCTGAAAAAGCATGGCTGGATGAAGCTCGACATGCCCTCGGCACCCTTTGCGCAAGGAGATTTTCCGACGCCGTCGGGCAAGTGCGAGTTCTATTCCGAACAGATGCTGCACGCTGGCCTTGATCCGTTGCCCGCGTATACCCCGCCCTATGAATCGGTGGCCTCCGCACCGGAGCTGGCAAAAGACTATCCGCTGGCCATGATTTCGCCGCCGCAAAGGAACTTTCTCAACACCACCTTCGTCAATGTGCAGAGCTTGCGCGCAACCGAAGGGGAGCCGCATCTCGATATCCATCCGGAAGATGCGGCGGCACGCGGGATCGCCGACGGCGACATGGTGCGCGTGTTTAACCAGCGTGGTGAGTTGCTGGCAAAGGCGCGTGTCAGCGATGCGCCTCGCAAAGGGCTCGTGGTGGCCTTGTCCATCTGGTGGAAGAAGCTGGCGTCAGACGGAAAGAATGCCAATGAACTGACCAGCCAGCGCCTGACCGACATGGGCCGTGCGCCCACTTTCTATGACGTGCTGGTGCAAGTCGAGAAAGCTTAACTCTCCTGAGCGAGCATTTGAAAACTAAGGCATCTCCCGATTTCAATCTGTTCAAGCGAGCGCTGAAAGCGGGCAAGTCGCTGAAGAAAAGCTGGAGCCTGCTGTTCTGTGCCACTCTGCTGATCGCGGCGGGGGGATGCGCGCAGCTCGGATACTACGCGCAGGCGATGCAGGGACAAATGTCATTGCTGGCCAGCGCGAAGCCGATAGATGACTGGCTCGCCGATCCCAAGGTCGAAGACAAACTGAAAACACGGTTGCGGCAGACACGCGCAATACGTGCATTCGCAGCCAGCGAGCTTGGCCTACCCGACAACGGTAGTTACAAAAACTATGCCGATCTGAAGCGACCTTACGTGATGTGGAACGTGGTCGCCACGCCGGAATTGTCGCTGAAGCCGGTCAGCTGGTGCTTCCCGGTTGCGGGCTGCGTCGATTATCGCGGTTACTACAGCCCGGAAGCGGCGCAGGCCTTTGCCGACGAGCTGCGTACGCAAGGGCAAGACGTGCGAGTCTCCGGAGTGCCGGCGTATTCGACGCTGGGCTGGTTCAATGATCCGGTGCTGTCCACTTTCATCGCTTATCCCGAGGCCGAAATTGCGCGACTGGTCTTCCATGAGCTTGCGCACCAGGTCGCCTATGCGCCCGGCGATTCCCAGTTCAATGAATCCTTCGCCACGGCGGTCGAAGAAATTGGGGTTGCACGCTGGCTTGAACAACAAGGCGATGCCGCCATGCGCGAGCGTTACCGTGAATATCGGCAGCGCAAGAATGATTTTCTTGGTTTGTTGGACAGCCATCGCCGGCAGCTTGAGGAGAATTTCAGCCGTGCTGCGTCTGATGCCGAGAAGCGCGCTCGCAAGCAGCAAATTTTCGCGTCGATGAAGCAGCAATATGCGTTGCTGAAGGCGGAGCGGTGGGGCGGTTATGCAGGCTATGACCGCTGGTTCTCCGGCGAGATGTCGAACGCGCATTTCGCGCTCGCTGCCACCTATCACGATCTGGTACCGGCCTTCCGAGGGATGCTTGTTCACGAGGGCGATATGCGCCGTTTCTACGCGCGAGTCAAAGCCATGGCAAAACTCGGCAAGAAACGGCGCCGCGCCGCATTAGCCACTTATGCAGGGGCGGCTGCGCAACATTCACCCGCAATCGCACCTGCACCGTCAACGCAAACTGTTGCGGCCCAATAAACAGACAATGCCGGAGATTTCCGCTAGCATCGTTCGCAGAAGATGCCCGTCTGTCCACTGTCAGCGGACAGTTCCACCTGCAGCGCCGTGAATCCGTCGTCCCGGCGCCAACATTATCCGGGGTGCCGCATGGACAAATCTTGGTTGCGTTCGTATCCGGCTGGCGTGCCGGCGGAAATCGATCCTGCGTGTTATCGATCGCTGGTCCACCTGATGGAGGAAGCGTTCGCGAAATACGCGGAACGAAATGCCTATGTCTGCATGGGCTGTTTCCTCACCTATGCGGAAGTCGATGCTTTGTCCCGCCAGCTCGGCGCCTGGCTGCAGGCGCAGGGGCTGACGCCGGGTGCGCGCATCGCGCTGATGATGCCGAACGTGCTGCAGTATCCGGTGGCGCTTGCGGCGGTGCTGCGTGCGGGTTACATCGTCGTCAACGTGAACCCACTGTACACGCCGCGCGAGCTGGAGCATCAGCTGAGGGATTCGGGTGCCGAGGCAATTATCGTCCTGGAAAACTTCGCCCATACGCTGCAAAAGGTGATCGGGCATACGCAGGTCAGGGTGGCTGTGGTCGCCAGCATGGGCGACATGCTGGGCGGAGTGAAGGGTACGCTCGTCAACTTCGTGGTTCGCCACGTGAAGAAAATGGTGCCGGAATTTGATCTGCCCAACGCCATTCGTTTCAACCGCGCGCTGAAGGAAGGCGCTGCGCTGCAGCTGCGACCGTCGACGCAACAGCACTCGGACATCGCTTTCCTGCAATATACCGGCGGTACCACCGGGCTCTCCAAAGGCGCGATGCTCAGCCACCGGAATGTGATAGCCAACCTGCTGCAGAACGAAGCATGGTTGCAGCCGGCGCTCGCCAAGGAGCCGAAGGTCGATGCGTTAAGCTTTGTCTGTGCGTTACCGCTCTATCATATCTTCGCGTTGACAGTCTGCTGCCTGATGGGCACCCGGTTGGGGGGGCTGAACATCCTGATTCCCAATCCGCGCGACATTCCCGGGCTGGTAAAGGAGCTGGGCAAGTACAAATTCAACATGCTGCCTGCCGTGAATACGCTTTACAACGCGCTGCTGCACAATCCGGGATTCGCCAAACTCGATTTTTCCGCGCTCAAGCTTTGCAATGGCGGAGGGATGGCCGTACAAAAGGCGGTCAATGATCGCTGGCGCGCCGTCACAGGGCGCAGCATCATTGAAGGCTACGGCTTATCGGAAACCTCGCCGGTCGCCACGGCCAATCCGGCCGATTCAGACGAGTTCAGCGGCACCATCGGACTGCCGTTGCCGTCGACCGACATTGCGATCCTGGATGAAAAAGGAGCCGTGCTGCCTGCAGGTCAGCCGGGAGAGATCGCTATTCGCGGCCCACAGGTTATGGCGGGATATTGGCAGAAGCCTGAGGAGACGGCGCGCGTCATGACGAGTGACGGCTATTTCCGCTCGGGAGATATCGGCGTGATGGACGAACGCGGATTCGTGACCATCGTCGACCGCAAGAAAGACATGGTGCTGGTGTCCGGCTTCAACGTCTATCCGAGCGAGGTCGAAGCCGTCGTCGCGCTGCACCCCGGTGTGCTGGAATGCGCGGTGGTCGGTGTCGCCGACGCAAACACGGGGGAGGCGGTCAAGCTGTACGTCGTGCGGCGCGACCCGTCACTGACTGCTGACGACCTGATGGACTACTGTCACGAGCAGCTGACCGGCTACAAACGTCCTAAGCTTATCGAATTCCGTAACGAATTGCCTAAGTCGAACGTCGGCAAGATCCTGCGGCGTGAACTGCGCGAAGCCGGGCCTGTACCGGCGCCGGCCTGATGAATCATTCCGACGGCAACGGCGGCAGCGGGCGCGGCTTGCGATTTTCGCCGACCGCGACGTAAGTCAGCGTCGCTTCGGTCACCTTAACGATCTCGGCCTGAAGGCGATTGCGTTCGGCGAACACTTCCACATTGACAGTGACCGACGTCGTGCCGGTTTTCACGATCTTCGCGTAGAACGACAACAGGTCGCCGACAAATACCGGCTGCTTGAAGATGAATGAATTCACCGCCACCGTGCCGACGCGACCGTTGGCGCGCCGCACCGCCGGCAATGCACCGGCGATATCGACCTGTGCCATGATCCAGCCGCCGAACACGTCGCCATGAACGTTCGCGTCGGCGGGCATCGGCATCACGCGCAGGGTGGGCATGCCTTCAGGAAGTCGGGTGATTTCAGTGTTGCTCATGGTTGTATTTTCCAGCGCGAGGCTATCAGATGCTTCTCAAGCCGCAGGCGCTAAAATCACGCTGCGGCGACAGCCCTACAGAATAACCCAGCAGCAATTCATCGTCCTGAATCCCATGCGCCGATACGCCAGTAATTATCCCGAACCACCCGCTAACCAAGGCACCCGCAACGACTGGGCGACCTTAAAGACGCTGTTCCCCTACTTGTGGGCATGGAAGTGGCGAGTGCTGCTTGCACTACTCTGCCTGGTACTTGCCAAAGTGGCGAACGTCGCGGTGCCGATGGTGATGAAAGAGCTGATCGACGGCCTGACTATCACGCCGCAACGTCCGGCGACCCTGCTGGCGCTGCCGGCTGGGCTGCTGGTCGCCTATGGCCTGCTGCGACTGTCGACGACCGCTTTCACTGAATTGCGGGAATTCTTCTTCGCGAAAGTCACGCAGCGTGCGGTGCGTAACGTCGCCCTGAAAGTATTTCGCCATCTGCATGCGCTGTCGCTGCGCTTTCACCTGAATCGCCAGACAGGCGGTGTCACGCGCGATATCGAACGCGGTACGCGCGGCATATCGTCGCTGGTGTCCTATACCCTGTTCTCGATCCTGCCGACGCTGGTCGAGATCTCGCTGGTGCTTGGCTACCTGTCCGTCAAATACGACCTGTGGTTCTCGGCGATTACTGTGGTGGCACTGGTCGTTTACATCGGATTCACGGTAGTTGTCACTGAGTGGCGAACGCATTTCCGGCGCACCATGAACGAACTGGACTCGAAGGCGAATATTCGCGCCATCGATTCGCTGCTGAACTACGAGACTGTCAAATATTTCGGCAATGAAGAATACGAGGCGCAGCGCTACGACGAAGGTCTGCAGCGCTACGAGCGTGCGGCGGTACGTTCGCAGAATTCACTGTCGCTGCTCAATACCGGGCAATCTTTGATTATCGCGACGGCCGTGTCGATGATGCTGTGGCGTGCGACGCTCGGCGTGATCAATGGCAGCATGTCGCTGGGCGATCTGGTGCTGGTGAACGCCTTCATGATCCAGCTTTACATACCGCTGAATTTCCTTGGTGTGATCTACCGTGAGCTCAAGCAAAGCATGGCGGACATGGAAAGAATGTTTTCCCTGCTCGACCAGCACCGTGAGGTGGCCGATACACCGTCGGCAGCGCCGCTGCAGATTGCCAGCGCCGAATTGCGCTTCGAGCATGTGGATTTCAGCTACGAGGCGAAACGCCAGATCCTGTTCGATATCGATTTCACCGTGGCGGCCGGCACCACCACTGCCGTGGTCGGCCACAGCGGCTCTGGCAAATCGACACTCGCGCGCCTGCTGTTCCGCTTCTACGACGTCAACGAAGGCGCGATCCGCATCGACGGTCAGGACATTCGGCAGGTGACGCAGACTTCGTTACGCCAGGCGATCGGCATCGTTCCGCAGGATACGGTGCTGTTCAACGACACGATCGAATACAACATTGCGTACGGCCGGCCCGGCGCCAGCCACGACGAGATCGTCGCTGCGGCGCGCGCTGCCTATATTCACGATTTCATCATGAGCCTGCCTGATGGCTACCAGACGACGGTGGGCGAGCGTGGGCTGAAGCTGTCCGGCGGAGAAAAGCAGCGCGTCGCGATTGCGCGCACGTTGCTGAAAAATCCGGCCATCCTGGTGTTTGACGAGGCGACATCGGCGCTGGATTCGCAGGCCGAGCAGGCGATACAGGCACAACTGAAAGAGATTGCACGCGACCGGACAACACTGGTGATTGCGCACCGTCTGTCGACGATCGCGGATGCGCAGCAGATCCTGGTGATGTCGAAGGGACGAATCGTGGAGCGCGGCAATCATGCACAGTTGCTGGCTGCGCGCGGCATGTATGCCGACATGTGGGAGCGCCAGCAAGCACGTAAAGACGAAGCCGATGGCGAAGGTGTGGTCCACGCTGGTGAGGTTGCTTCCGCCGTGCGTTGAACCATGGGCGGTGCCGGCAACGGCGCCAGACCGTCGTCCTGTAAAATTTCACCCCTTTCGCAACCAACGTCGCTATTTCACGCCATGTCCAGCCCCAACTCGATTACCCTCACGCGTCCCGATGACTGGCATGTGCACCTGCGTGACGGCGCGGTGCTCGCGGACGTGGTTCCGCATACCGCGCGCCAGTTTGGCCGTGCGATCGTGATGCCGAACCTGAAGCCGCCGGTGACTACCACGGAAATGGCGGCGGCTTATCGCGCGCGCATCCTGGCGGCACTGCCGGCCGGCATGCGTTTTGAGCCGTTGATGACCCTGTACCTGACCGATAACACCAGTGCCGATGAAATCCGGCGCGCGGTTGACAGTGGTTTTGTGAAGGCCGTCAAGCTGTACCCGGCCGGTGCTACCACCAATTCCGATGCCGGTGTTACCGACCTGAAGCATTGCATGGGCGCGCTGGAGGCGATGCAGGCACTGGGTATGCCGTTGCTGATTCACGGCGAGGTCACCGATGCCGACATCGACTTGTTTGACCGCGAGGCCGTGTTCATCGACCGGGTGCTGCAGCCACTACGCAAATCGCTGCCGGGCCTGCGCATCGTGTTCGAACACATCACCACCAAAGATGCCGCCGACTACGTACGCGAGGCAGACGGCGACATCGGTGCGACCATTACCGCGCACCACCTGCTGTACAACCGCAATGCCATCTTCAAGGGGGGCATTCGTCCGCACTACTATTGCCTGCCCGTGCTCAAGCGCGAGACCCATCGCCAGGCGCTGCTGCAGGCGGCGACTTCTGGTAATCCGCGCTTCTTCCTTGGCACCGATTCGGCACCTCATCCGAAAGGCTTGAAGGAGCACGCATGCGGCTGCGCCGGCTGCTACACGGCGCTGCATGCGATGGAGCTGTATGCGCAGGCGTTCGAGCTGGCCGGCGCGCTTGAACGACTGGAAGGTTTCGCCAGCTTTTACGGTGCCGACTTCTATCGACTGCCGCGCAGCACTGACAAAGTCACGCTGCAACGCGTCGACTGGGTTATCCCGGACGAGGTGCGTATGGGCGACTCGACGCTGGTGCCGCTCGATGCGGGACAGTCGCTGCACTGGCAATTCGCCTGAATCACGGCAGGAGGTCATGGCGCTCGCCGCAATTGACTGGGAGTGGCCGTGGCTGGCTTTTCTGCGTACGCTGGGGGCGCCTCTCGCCGGGCGGGATGACTGGGTGACGGCGGCCAGCGAGCTGGCCGCGGCGCTCGGCGTGCACAATACTGACGGGCAGACGATTCGGTTTCTGCCGCAGGAGCAGCTCCCTGCTGGCACGCCGTATGAGGCGCACATTGCGGCAACTGGCGAGGTTCCGACTCGCGACAATCTGCACGATTTCTTCAACGCGTTGGCTTGGTTGCATATGCCGCGCATCAAACGCGCGCTGAATGCCTTGCACGCGAGAGCGCTCAAGCAGGCAGCAGCGGCGGGCACGCGCGGTGGCCTGCGCGATGCCGCCACGCTGTTCGACGAGAATGCGGCGCTTTTCATCAGCAGTGACGCGGCGTTGTTGCACGCGCTGCGTGAGCACGATTGGATGAAGGTACTTTTGAAATCGCCGAGCGCCTTTTTTGCTGATTGCGATGTCGTGCTGTTCGGGCATGCACTGGTAGAAAAACTGCTTGCGCCTTATAAATCCATCACTGCGCATGTCTGGACCGTGCAGGTGGAGCCGGCATGGTTCGGCCTGTCACAGCATGAGCGGATCGCTGACCTGGACCGACGCTTGCCTTCCTGTATTCAGGCAGGTTTTCGTAGCGCCGATTTTTGCCATCTGCCCGTGCTCGGCGTGCCGGGCTGGTGGCAGGGGCAAGACCAGGCCTATTACGAAGATGCCGAGGTGTTCCGACCAAAGCGGGTTCGCAAGCCGGCCGCTACGAACTGAACGGCTGCCCGGCGTGTACCGGGCGCCTGCGCTTCACGCTTCGTCAGAAGCCCTTCTGTATACCCAGAATAAAGGCATTCGATGAGCCAGTCTGGGCCAGACTTGGATTTGTTCCCGCATCGACGTTGCCCGAGTAGGACGACGGCACGCCCTCGGTCGCATGGTTGAATGCGGCGTAAAGATTGAGCGTCTTCGACATCGAATGGACCGCCGACACGTTGACGATGTCGGGATTGCCGGCACTGTCGTTGCGCGCGTAGTTGATGCCGACGCTGGTCGTCGGAATGACCTTCATCTGCGCGCCGATGATGTAGGTATTGCTTGACGCACCGATGGCGGGATTGAAGCGCACATAATTCGCAGCCAGCCTGACCGGCCCGACCGGCACGCTGGCGCCGATCAGGTATTGTTTGTACTGTTCGTCGCGATCGGAGCCGGCGATCACGACGTTCAAATCGCCGAACGCATAACCGAGATTGCCGGACACAAAGCGGTTTTGTCTCGGAGATCCCGGAACGCCGCCAAATGCGTACATCACACTGCCAGTGACGCCGGCGATCAATTCCGAAGGCAAGCTGTAGGTGACGGAATTCGGGATGAAGAAGCCGCCGGTCGTGCCCAATGAAGGGTCGGCATCGGTGCCGCCGGGGAAAGCCGGAACGGGAGAGCCGGCCGTGGTGCCGGTGCCGCTGATCACGCTGCCATCGCGATGCATCAGTAATGCGGGCACGTAAAAATTATTGCCCGCGAGGTCCAGCGTCGATGTATACGCTGCGATGAAAGGGGACAGGTTCAGGCCGGCAGTGACCGAGCCAAAGGGGCCGCTAATGCCCGCATTCGCCATTCTGCTGAACACCCCGGTGGTGCCGCCGTTGGCAATCGCGCCGGTGCCGGCGCTGAAGCCGCCCTCCAGCCGGAAGTGAGCCTTCATGCCGCTACCGAGATCTTCCGTGCCTTTCAAGCCCCATACCGACGGCGCCCAGTTGCCTTCGCCGAAGCTCACGCGGCGGTCTGACGACGGGCCGATTCCCGTTGCCGTTACGACGGACGCATCGAGGTTTCCATACAAGGTCAGCCCCGGCTCTGCCCAGACTGATCCGCTCGCCATGAGCCCCAGGGCCGCGCATGCAAGAAGCCTTTTGTTCATCGCATTTCTCCAGTGGTTGACAAAACTCTGACCAGTCTGGGGATGCGAGGTTTTTTCGGGGCCTCGAAAGACAATCTTGCGATGCGAAAGATTTGTGACGGCTCAATGGCGCCGAACTTTCGCTGAAATCGCTGGTGAGGATAGATGCCCTGCGGGCAAGAAGCCATCCTGTCGGATGGCGTTAGCGGACTATCGCTCGGGCTTCCGTTTGGAGGATGAAGCCGGCGATAGTCCGGGCAAGAGACTTAGAGCCTATCTCGGCAGGCCGCTGGCGGCGTTGGCAGTCCCTTGTCGTACGTTTGTACTGTCGGCGGGACTGCCGCCTTGCCACCGACCTAACGATACAGGCTCTTAGTGATTGACCAGCCGCGACGGCAGCTTCAGCACGAGCACGACACTGATCAGCAGCATGCCGCCAAACAGGATCAGGCTGTTCTGCGCGTTGCCGGTCAGGTCGGTGATCCAGCCAACGACCGACGTGCTGACCATGCCGCCAATGTTGCCGACGGAATTGATCAGTGCAAGGCCAGCGGCTGCGGCTGCGCCATTCAGGAACGTCGGAGGTACGCTCCAGAACGCCGCTTGTGTGGTGGAGGCGGCTGCGGCGGACACGGTGAGAATGACCATCGTCACTACCAGGCTGTCAAAGTGCATGCCGGCCAGTGCCAGCCCGATCGCTGTGACGGCGCAGGGTACGGCTGTATGCCAGCGGCGCTCACGGCGCTTGTCAGCCATCGCATTGTTGTAGATCGAAGCGACGATCGCTGCGAAGTAGGGGATCGCGGTCAGCAGGCCGATATGGACCGGATCGCTGACACCATTCTGCTTGATCAGCGTCGGTAGCCAGAAGATCAGCACATACACGGCGCTGACGATGCAAAAATAGGCAATCGTCAATTGCCAGACGATTCCGCTCTTGAAGGCGCTGGCGAAGCTTGAGTGCGCCTGATTGCGTTCAGCTTCGGCAGCGATGTCGGCCTTGACCAGGGCGGCTTCAGCAGCGTTCAGCCAGTGCGTGTCCTCCGGCTTGTCGCTCAGCATGCGCATCACGGCATAGCCGAGCAAAACCGACGGAATGGTTTCAAGCAGAAACAGCCACTGCCATGCGCGAAAACCACCGACTCCCGAAA
>JACCDQ010073907.1_pt1 | contig 14796 bp, 17 predicted proteins | sample 7446031 | NCBI WGS metagenome assembly JACCDQ01 (sample SAMN15323442, study PRJNA562643) | freshwater metagenome | isolation source: river surface water | place: USA:Blue River Watershed | collected 2017-08-17
AAACACCGATCGGTGACGATGACGACAGCCACTTGGGTGACTTCATCGAAGACAGCGTCAACACCGCGCCCATCGAGGCCGCCATGCAAGCCGGCTTGCGCGACGTGGTGAAAGACATCTTGGATGGTCTCACCCCACGCGAAGCCAAGGTGCTGCGCATGCGTTTCGGCATCGAAATGACCAGCGACCACACCTTGGAAGAAGTGGGTAAACAGTTTGATGTGACGCGCGAGCGCATTCGTCAAATTGAAGCCAAGGCCCTGCGTAAGTTGAAGCACCCCAGCCGCAGCGACAAACTGCGCAGCTTCATCGACACGATGTAATCGCCTTCCCTGCCCTGCGTTTTGTGGGGCAACAAAAAACCCCGCCAGTTCAAACTCGCGGGGTTTTTCTTTGGGGCTCAGGTTTATTCCTCCGTGGCCAATGCCATGACTCCCGTCGCGGTGTTCGAAATGGGAATGTGATAGTTCTGATGCACCGGCGTCACGTTGGCGCCCAAGGCGCCGCGCATGGCCAGCCACATCAACAGCTCCACGCCTTGGGTGCCCGTCTTTTCAACCAGCTCATGGATGCTGAATTGCGTGGCCCACTCGGGGCTCTGCTTGAGGCTTTCCATGAATTCCAAATCAAAGGCTTTGTTGATGTGACCGGCACGTTCGCCATCGAGCTGGTGGCTCAACCCGCCGGTCCCCAAAATCGCGACCTTCAAGTCACTGTCCCAGCTGCGAATCGCATCGCCCACGGCTTTGCCGAGGTTGTAGCAGCGCTTGGCCGATGGCAACGGAAACTGCACGGTGTTGATGCAAATGGGCACCGTCAACACGGGGCACACGTCATCGGGCCAGAACAACTTGAGGGGCAAGGTGAATGCGTGGTCCACCAACATTTCTTGGCAAGTCACCACATCAAATTCTTTCTCCACCAAAGTGTTGATGATGTGCCATGACAGATCAGGCGCACCTTTGAACGGGGGCAAGGTGGGAATGCCCCAGCCCTCGTCGGCATTGTTGTATTGCGCTGCTGCACCGACGGCGAAGGTGGGCATTTTGTCGAGGAAGAAGTTCAAGCCATGGTCGTTGTAAAACACCACAGCCACATCGGGCTTGACCTTGCCCAACCAGTCGTGAATCGGTGGAAAGCCGTCAAAGAAAGGTTTCCAGTACGGGTCTTGCTGAATGCCTTTGGCAATCGCGCCACCGATGGAGGGAATGTGTGATGAGGCGAGGCCGCCCACGATTTTTGCCATGTCTGTGTCTCCTGATGTTTATTGGAAAGCCGCGGCGCGCAGCTTGGCTTTGAATTCTTCTTTGGTCATGCCGGTTTGGGCGGCACCCAAGTCCTGCACATCCAAGCCCAAAATGCCAGCGAATTTGGCGAGGTAGTACACGTTGCCACCGGCGGCGATCAGGCCCAACACATTGCGGGTCCGGATGGCGTCAGCTTGCACGTCGTTGAGGCCGTAGTGCTTCATGTAGGCCTCTTCGTTCGCTTTGAACGTGTTGCGGTTATCGGCGCTGTTGAAGGAGTAGCACATCTTGTTCAAGGCATAGCCTTTTTGGGCTTGGTCACCATCAAACAAGGTGGTGCCAAAAATGGGTTCAGGCTTTTGGGTCATGAGGTCTCCGTGAAGCAAGTTGTTCGATGGATCGGAGTGTTGTCGGTTCAACCCATAAAATAAACAGCGAAATTCTCATTTATCTCATGAAAAAATTTAATCATTTAGATTTGGACGGACACCTGTTGTACCTGCTGAACACGGTGATCGCGCAAGGGTCGGTCACCGCCGCCGCCAATGTCTTGGGCGTGACGCAATCCGCCGTGAGCCACCAGCTGGACCGGCTGCGCGCCATCGTGGGCGATGCCTTGTTTGTGAAATCAGGACGTGGCATCGTGCCCACCGCACGCGCAGAAGCGCTGGCCGTGCAAGCGCAAGGACTGCTGGTCCAGATGCAGGGCTTTGTGTACAGCGGCGCATTCGCACCCGAAAGGGTGAACCAGTGTTTCACCATTGCTGCCAATGATTTGCAGCGCGATTTGTTACTGCCCCGCTTGCTGAAAAGCTTGCAAGCACAAGCCCCGGGGGTCACTTTGCGCGTGGTGCCCTCAGATGTGCCCAGTGCCGAGATGCTGCGGGCCCAAGACTGCCAACTGGTCATCAGCCCACGCCCACCCGACGCGACCGACATCAAACACAAGCGCTTGTTCGCCGACAACTACCGCGTGTTTTACGACCCTGCTGTGCGCAAGCCACCCCGCTCGCGCAAAGCCTATGAAAACGCCGAGCACATCACCGTGGTGCACCAACCGCGACGCAGTTTGGACATCGATGACCTGCTGCTGAAACAAGGACTACAGCGCCGCTTTGCCGCCACCCTAAGCAGTTTTGCGGGCGTGGCGGCATTTGTGTCTGGGACGGAACGCTTGGCCACCCTACCCGGTTTGCTGCGTCAAAGTCTGCTGCGCGGCTTGGCCGATGCCCCAGTTCCCGTGGATACGCCGGAGATGCCGATGTACGCCATCTGGCATGTGCGGCACCAGCACGAACCTGTGCATGTGTGGCTGCGACAACATCTGTTCAACCTTCTGTCTTGAACAGCTTCGTCAGGTTTTTTAAGCTCTTTTAAATAAAATTTCAGGCGTTTTTTCCATACCACCCCCGTGCTCGAACGTCTGCTCTACCGCTCGAAAGCTACCAATACCTTGGGTAGCTTGCACCTCTTCAACATGCTGAGTGAAGCACGTTCGAGGAATGCTGCCTTGGGCATCACGGGGCACTTGCTCTACACCGAAGAGGTGTTTGTGCAATGCATCGAAGGACCGACGGAGTCGATCTCCGCGCTGTGGGACAGCCTGCAACGCGATGCGCGCCACCATGACATCGAGCTGTTGGCGCGCGGGCCGATTCAAGAGCGTCGTTTTTCAGACTGGAACATGGCGTTTTCAAGCTACCCCAGCCTGAACCGTTTTGACATGCCTGGCTTCTTCGCCGTCAACAAAGAAGGCATGAGCGCCGAAGCCGAGCGCTGCGCGCAGGCTTAAGCGGCAAATTCCTCGGTATCTACCTCAGATGCATTGAGCGCGTTGTAACGCGGCCCCTTCACGGTCTGCGGGTTGATGAGCGTTTCTAAGCGCTGCATCTGGTCTGCCGACAACACCACCTCGGCCGCGGCGATGTCGTCTTCAAGATGGCGGATGTTTTGCGTCCCAGGAATGGGGATCAGCTTGCTGTCTTTGTGCAGCAACCACGCCAAGGCCAATTGCGCAGGCGTGCAACCCACTTCACGCGCGATGGATTGGTAGCCATCGAGCAAAGGCAAGTTGGCCGCATAGGTGTCCGCTGCAAAGCGTGGCATGGCGCGGCGAATGTCGTTGGCCGCCAAAGTGCTGACATCGCGCAACTCGCCACACAAGAAACCACGGGCCACAGGGCTGAAGGCCACAAAGGTGGCGCCCAATTCTTCACACGCTTGCAACACTGCCATTTCAGGGTTGCGGGTCCACAGCGAGTATTCGGTTTGCACTGCCGCAATCGGGTGCACAGCGTGCGCTTTGCGCAGCGTGGCGGCAGAGACTTCGCTCAACCCAATTTCACGAATCTTGCCGGCGCGCACCAGGTCGCTCAGGGCGCCCACGCTGTCTTCGATGGGTACTTGCTTGTCCCAACGGTGCAGGTAGTACAGGTCAATCACGTCGGTGCCCAAGCGAGACAAACTGTCTTCACAGTTTTTACGCAAGGTCTCGGGGCGGCCATCGATCACACGCTTCACGCCGTCGGGGAACGACACACCGGCCATACCGCCTTTGCTGCACAAGGTGATGTGGTTGCGATGCGCTTTGAGCGCACGGCCCACCAATACCTCGTTGGTACCAAAGCCATACAAAGCGGCGGTGTCAAACATCGTCACACCTAGGTCTAAGGCGCGGTGGATCAAAGCCTCGCCCACTTCAGGCGCCGGCGGTGCGCCGTAGGCATGGCTCAGGTTCATGCAGCCCAGGCCAATGGCTGAGACGGTATAGGGGCCGAGTTGACGTTGTTTCATACAGAGGCCGGTGGGCGTGTCCAGGCTGGCAAAGGTGCGGAGCGGTGCAACACGTTCTCGTGCAACCAGGTGGCACTCTTGCGTGCGCGCTCGGCCACGGTGGCCAAGGGCAATTGTTGGTAATCGTCGTTGAAGACTTCAAAGCTGTAGTCGCCGCGGTAGCCAATGCGGTCCAAGCGCAGCACCAAGTCGGCCAAGGCATCGCTGTGCACGCCTTCGCCGGGGAACACGCGGAAGGTGCGCGCGGTCGTCATGCGTTCTTCAAACGTGGGGGTTTCGTTCCACATGAAGTCCGACAACTGAACCAGGAAAATTTTCTCGGGGTCGAGGTCTTCAATCGCATCCACCGAGGTGTTGGCCGCAAAAATGTGGAACGAGTCCAAGCCAATGCCCAGGTTCGGGCAATCGGCACGGCAGACCACATCCCACGACGTGGTGAACTCATTCACAGTGCGGCCCCACGACAGTCCTTCGTACGCCACCTTGATGCCCAAGGGCAAAGCCAACATGGCGAGCTTCTTCAAATCGCGAGCGATGTGGTCCAAGTCATCGGTGGCATGGCGCGAGGTGGAGGAACATGCCAGCAACACCTTGCTGCCGGTGGCCGCACACATCTCGAGCATGGATTTGGCGATGTCCACTTTGTAGCCATGCAAGTGGCCCGACAAACCTTCGAAGTCGCGCAGCACCTGAAAGCCCGTGGGGCGCAAGCCACTGGCCTGCACCGCCGCCACGGCCGCCGGCACGCCACCGGGGTGGGTGACCAAGTCGCGCGCCATCAGCATGACTTGCGAAAAGCCTGCTTCCTTCATCGCCGACAGCTTGGCCTCTAACGAGCCCGCCATCGTGATGGTGTCCATCCCAAAGCCGTCGAGTAAGTTCATGGCGCGGCCTTTTATTTGTCTTGGTGAACCAACTCAAACGACACCGAACCCAAGGCGCTGCGAGTCAGCGCGCCGCGGTCTTCGGGGTGCAATTGGGTGGACTCCACAAACTCCACGCCACGCGCTTTGAGTGCGGTCACCGCCGCGCCCACATCGGGAGCGCCGAGGCCAATGCGTTGCAAACACTCAGGTGAGTCGTCACTGTCCATCCATGGATCGGGTTCGATCAGCTGCCACAAGAAGTTGCCGCAAGGGCTCTTCATCAGCTTGCCTTTGGGCAAGATGCCAAAGCGTTGGTCATCGGGCACAAAGCTGAAATCAAACATGTGTTCAAAGTACGCCAACCAGTCCGCGCTGCGGCCTGCGCCGATGTACTGCACCACGCCAAAGTAGCCCATGCCCGCAGTGGCAGGAGGATGCTGGTCGACGGTGGGGATGGGTTTGAAGTCGATGTCGTAAATCGAAAATTCTTGCCAACGATCGACAAAGTAAAAACGGCTGCCGCCCGGGCCATGGATGGCGGGAATGTGCAGCTCCATCGCTTGGGCTTGGCTGGTGACGTTCCATGCACCGAGGTCCATGCAACGGGTGTGGGCCTGCAAGGCGTCGCGCACGCGGAAAGCCACCGCGGAAATCACGGGCTCGCCATCGGTGGTGGCGCTGACGCGTGCGTCGTCGGGGCTGGCATTGACCACCAGGTTCATGCCACCTTGGCGGTACAAGGTCACCTCACGCGAGCGGTGACGTGCCACCGGGCGAAAGCCCATGTTCTCCAGCACCTGACCCAAGGCTTGTGGGCGGCTGGTGGCGTATTCGATGAACTCAATCCCGTCCAGTCCCAAACGGTTGGGCATGTCGGGCACGGACTCGCGGTGTGAAGAGTGCAAGGTCATCAAAGACTCCAAGAAAAATCAATCAAGCCAAGGTCAATAACTCAGTTGCGCCACATCGCGTAACACCTCGGCGGTGGTGGTGGGCAATCCGAAGTATTCCAGATACGCGGGGATTTGTTCAAACAACATGTCAGAACCCACTTGCACACGGCAGCCACGATTTTTGGCCGCTTGCAAGAAGGCGGTCATTTCAGTTTTCATCACCACCTCACCCACAAAGGCGTCAGGGGAAATGCGCGACACGTCCATCGGCAAGGCATCGCCTTCGTTCATGCCCATGGGCGTGGCGTTGACCACCAAGTCGTGGTCAGCGGGGTCGTTCGAGCCTGTGCGCACATCGATCTGTGGGTAGTTTTGTTTCAGGCGTTGGCCCAAGGCATCGGCCGAAGCGGTGTTGACATCAAACAGGCTGATCGCCGCAATGCCCGCCCCTGCCAACGAGGCGGCAATGGCACAGCCCACGCCCCCGGAGCCCACCACCAACACACGTTTGCCGGTGAGGTCGAACCCTTTGCGTTGCACGCCGCGTACGAAGCCAGCACCATCAAACATGTCGCCGACCAAGCGGCCATCGGCGAGCTTCTTGACAGCGTTACACGCACCCGCGACACGCACGGTGGCGGTGACTTCGTCAAGCAAACCCACGGTCACCACCTTGTGGGGCATGGTGATGAGCGCACCACAAATGTTGGTGAGGCTGAAGACCGACTTCAAGAACACCGGATAGTCCGGCGTTTGGCACCCCATGGGCACCACCACCGCATTGATACCCGTACTTGCAAAGTACGGGTTGTAAATCATGGGTGACTTGAAGGTGTGGGTGGGATAACCAATGTGGGCGATCAACTGCGTGTTGCCGTTGATCGAAATACCGTGTTTGCTCATGTTTTATTTGGAAGCTTGAACTGCAGACACGGCGGCACGCAAGGCCAATAAGTAGCTGTCGGCGCCGAAGCCACAGATTTGACCTTTGACAATCTCTGCGAAGACAGAAGTGTGACGGAATGGCTCACGCGCGTGGATGTTGGACATGTGCAATTCGACGATGGGACAGGTCAAGATCGCCAAGGCATCGCGAATGCCATAGCTGTAGTGGGTCCAAGCGCCAGCGTTGATCAATACCGCGTCTACGCCGTCAAGGAAACCTTGGTGGATGCGCTCGCACATATCACCTTCGTGATTGGTTTGAAAGCACTCCACCTGCGCACCCAACTCGGCGCCCAGCTTTTGCAGGTTGGCATTGATTTCGTCGAGCGTGATGGTGCCGTATTGCACAGGATCGCGCTTGCCAAACATATCGTGGTTGATGCCATGCAGCATGAGAATTTTCAAAACAATCTCCTGATATCAGTTCATTTCAAAACGAGAAACCCTGTGTTGCAGGGTTTCTCGTCATCGTGCCTTACTTGCGAAGTTTGGCCAATTCAGCTTGCAATTCGCCAACTGTGGCGGCGATCGGCTCGCCGTGCTTGGCAATCACAGGCTTCATCTTCTCACGAAGAATAGCCATTTCAGAAGCGGGCAAAGTGGTCACTTGCATGCCGTTTTTCTTGAGGTTTTCCAGCAAGCTGGCTTCCAAAGTGCGCGCGGTCGCGCGTTGGAACTTGGCAGACTCTGTCGCAGCGTCAGACAGGATCTTCTTCTCAGCTGCGCTCAGGGTGTCCCAGAACTTCTTGCTGATCACCACAGACTGCGGGTTGTATTGGTGACCCGTCAATGCCAAGTGCTTTTGCACTTCATACAACTTAGCGCCATTGATCGTAGCTACTGGGTTTTCTTGACCGTCGACAGCACCTTGCTCCAAAGCGGCATACACCTCTGGCCATGGCAGGGGTGTGGGGTTTGCACCCAAGGCTTTCACCCAATCCACGTTGATGGGGTTAGGGATGACGCGCAACTTCAGACCTTCAACGTCAGACACTTTGTTGATGGCGCGCTTGCCGTTGGTGAGGTTCCGGAAGCCGAGTTCGTAGTAAGCCAAACCGACCAAGCCTTTTTCTTCCAACTTGGCATGCATCTTTTTACCGAAGGCACCGTCCACCACGGTGTCAGCCTCTTTGCCGCTAGCGAACATGAAGGGGAAGTCAAACACGGCGAAATCTTTGACTTGGCTTGCGAAGATGCCAGAGTTCATGGATGCCATTTCCAAGGTACCACCTTGGATGGCCGACACGTTGGCTTGGTCGCTGCCCAAAGTGCCACCTGGGAACAGGTTGACTTTGAGTTTGCCGCCTGAGTTTTTCTCGACGATCTCTTTGAACTTCTCCATGCCTTGAACGATGGGGTGACCCGCAACGTTCTGGTTGGCGAACTTGATGGTTTTTTCTTGAGCCGAAGCGATGCCCATGGCAGCCAAGGCGACTGTGGCGATCACGGTCTTGATGAATACACGTTTCATGTCAGTGTCTCCTGAGGAACTTTGCGGTCGTACGCGAAAAGAAGATCTCACCGTTTGGCGTACCCGGACAAACGGTGAAAAGGGAAATCAATAGAACCAGCGTGCAGGCACCATCACCAATTGTGGGAAGGCGACCATGGCAAACATGATGATGAACTGCGCCACCATGAACGGCATCACACCGCGTGTGACTTCGTCCATGCTGACTTTGCCTACCCCTGCCACGGCGTTGAGAACCGTGCCCACGGGGGGCGTGATCAAGCCAATCGCATTGTTGATGATGAACAGAACACCGAAGTAGACAGGGTCAATGCCCGCGGCTTTGACCACTGGCATCAACACAGGCGTTAACAACAAGATGGTGGGAGTCATGTCCAAGGCGGTACCCACCAGCATGGTGATGATCATGATGGTCAGCATCAGCAACCTGGGGCTGTCTAACAAAGGTTGCAATAACGACACCAACTCGGCCGGTAAGTTGGCCACCGTGATCAACCAAGCCGAGACCATCGCAGCGGCGACCAAGAACATCACAATCGCGCTGGTTTTGGCGGAAGCCACAAATAAGGGATACAAGGACTTCAGATTCAGCTCTTTGTACACAAAGGTGGAAATCAGCAGGGCGTAAACCGCCGCCACCACCGCAGCCTCAGTGGGAGTGAAGACACCAAATTTCAGACCGAACACCACAATCACAGGGAGCACCAACGCCCAAGTTGCTTCACGCAAGGCGACGCTGATTTCGCCGAATGATTTGCGTGGCGGGACCTGCACCACCTCTTGGCGCGCCAACCACCACCAGGTGATCCACAACGAAGCTCCCAACAAGATGCCAGGGACGATGCCGGCCATGAACAACTTAGAGATGGATACGTTGCCAGCCACGCCAAAAATCACGAAGCCAATACTGGGTGGAATCACCGGCGCAATGATGCCGGCTGAGGCAATCAAGCCAGCAGATCGTGCGCGGTCATGTCCTGCTGCCACCATCATGGGCAACAGCAACGAAGCCAACGCTGCCGCATCTGCCACCGCCGAACCCGACAAAGCAGCCATGATCACAGCGGCCATGATGGTCACATAGCCCAAGCCCCCTTTGATATGGCCCACACACGCCATGGCGAAATTCACGATGCGACGTGACAGGCCACCCGCGTTCATGATTTCGCCGGCCAACATAAAGAACGGCACCGCCAACAAAGGGAAGCTGTTGGAGCCTTCAATCAAGTTTTGCGCCAAGATTTGCGCATCGAACATGTTGAGGTGCCACATTAACGCAGCACCGCACAACAGCAAAGAGAAAGCAATTGGAATACCCAACGCCATGGCCCCCATCAGGGAGAAAAGAAAAACAGCAATCGTCATGTCTTATTCCTTGAATGGGTTTAGTGGTTACCACCGTGAGGCGCTTCTTCGGACTCTTGGATCATCACCAAGTCGCCGTCACGCACCCGACCGGTGATCAAGCGAACAAACTCAACCAACAAGATCAAGCCCCCAAACACGGCAAACAAAATGCCAGGCAAATACAACCAGGCCATCGATGCTTCCATCACCGCACTGGTACTGCTTAAGTTGATGATCGCCTGATCGTATGCTCCCTTGAACAAGAGCCAGCAAGCAAACAACATCAGGCAATAGGAGGCACCCAAACAGAGTTTTTTACCGAAGGGGCCCAAGCGGCTCACCAACATGTCCGTGCCCAAATGTCCGTGCTCCTTGAGCGCCACAATCGCGCCCAAGAAAGTCATCCACACAAAAGCCCAACGTGACAGTTCTTCTGACAAGGTGATGCCAGAGTTCATCGCGTAACGCAAAAAAACGTTACCAAACACCAGCACCACCATCAGCGCAAGACAAAAAGCAATCGCCGCCTCAAGCACGCGACAACTACGGTCTAAAAAGTGGTTCAACATAGAAAAAATCCTTGATGCGTATGAAGCTAAACAAAATGTACAAAACAGTTAGTTTGCATTGTTTCAGTGTAAACCCGCATTTCAATAAGTCATATCGAACTACCTGTTATGCCTGATTTGCATAACTGACAAACCGCAACACCATGTCCACCACACTCTGACGACGAGCCGCCAAGGCCTTGGGGCTTTGGCCGTCGCGCTTGAAGATCAAATCAAAGGTGTAGCGATTGGACACGTTGAAAAAAGTCAGCGCAGAAATGGACGCATGGATGTCGATCGGGTCGAGGCCTTTACGAAACACGCCCTCCTTCACCCCACGTTTGTACAACTCGGCGATCGACCGTATGACAGACACGTTCAAGTCTTGAATCAGTTCGCTCTGCGCCAAATAGGTGCCGCGTTGCATGTTCTCGGACATCACCAAGCGGATGAAGTCTTGGTTGCTGTGGTGATGATCAAAGGTGAAGCCCACCAGCGCTTTGAGCGCCTCCACCGGCGACAAATCGGCCAAATGCAAATCAGCCTCGGTGGCGCGGATGCGGCGGTAAGCATCCTCGAGCACCGCCAGATACAAGCCCTCTTTGCTACCGTAGTAGTAATAGATCATGCGTTTGCTGGTGTGGGTCGCATCGGCAATCGCATCGATACGCGCGCCTGCCAAGCCCTTGGCCGCAAACTCTTGCGTGGCCACCGCCAAGATGCCGGCCATCGTCCGCTCGGGGTCGTTGGTCCGTTTCGGGGGCTTGCGCGCAGAATGTACCGTTTGGTTCATTCGAGAAGTATAAAACGCCACTCCAACTTCTGTGTCTCCTGAGGAACCCTAATACGCCCCTCCCCATCCACGCTGCTTAAACTCTCTCGGTACTCCATCACACCTCATGGCAATTGACTCCTACTTCGTCTTAGCAGGCTTGGCCTCGCTGCTGGTCGGCCTTTCCAAAGGCGGACTTCCAACGGTCGGCATGCTGGCCGTTCCCCTGCTCTCGTTGTTCATGTCGCCCATCAAAGCGGCGGTGTTGCTGCTGCCGATCTACATCATCTCGGACATGGTGAGTGTGTGGCTGTACCGCAAAAACTTCAGCGCCCCCAATTTGAAAATTTTGGTGCCCGCCGGCGTCCTGGGTGTGTTCATCGGCTGGCTCACGGCTTCCGTCACCTCGGACAGTGCGGTCAAGCTGATCATTGGCTGCATGGGTGTGAGCTTTTGTCTGAACACCTGGCTGCGCAAGACGCCACAAGACAAACAGTCGGTGAACCTTAAGAAGGGCTGGTTCTGGGGCACGGTGGCGGGCTTCACCAGCTTCATCTCGCATGCGGGCGGTCCGCCGTTTCAAATTTACATGCTGCCGCAGCGCTTACCCAAGATTGAATTTGCCGGGACCGCCACCTTGCTGTTCACGGTGATCAACGCCGCCAAAATTCTTCCCTATCAACAGCTGCAACCCTATTCAACCGACGACTTGATGCGAGCGGCAGATTTGATCCCCTTCGCCTTGATCGGCACCGTGCTCGGCGCTTACCTGACCAAGAAGATTGCGGATGTTTGGTTTTATCGACTGGTTCAAGCCAGTTTATTTTCTGTTTCCATCAAACTTATTGCGGACGTTGTTTTATGAAATCACACTACCACACGCCATTGCGACTCGGCATCTTGGGCTGCGCGAACATCGCCAAACAGTTTGTGCGCGATGTGGCAAAAAGTCCCAGCGTGTCAATTCAAGCTGTGGCCAGTCGGGATCTGAGCAAGGCACAAAGCTTTGCGCAAACTTTTGGCATCTCCCACGTACATGCCAGCTACGAGGCATTACTCAACGATGCTGACATCGAAGCCATCTACATTCCCCTGCCCAACAGTTTGCATGCCGAGTGGGCCATTCGTGCCTTGCAAGCCGGCAAACATGTGCTTTGCGAAAAACCTCTTGCCCTCAACTTGCCAGAGGTGACGCACATGTTTGCAGTAGCGCGCCAACACGGCGTGATGCTGCTGGAGTCTTATCCGTATTGGTTTCAACCTCAAACACGTGATTTACTGACCCATCTGAGCTCAGACACGCTCGGTCAAATCCGCAGCGTACAAGCTAGCTTTGGGTTCACTTTAGGCAGTCCGATGACCAACATCCGGATGAAACCCGAGCTCGGCGGTGGCGCCTTGCTAGATGCCGGCAGTTACCCCATCAGTTTGATACGTTTGGTCATGGGATGCGCACCCCAGCGCGTGATAGCACAAGCCAACTGGGCTGATACGGGGGTGGATATCAGCATGACAGCCACACTTTTGTATGCCGATGGCCGCAACGCTCAAATGTCCTGCGCCATGAACGCGGCCAATCATCGTCGAGCCACCATCGTAGGCACTGATGGGACGATTGAAACCGAATACCTCAACCACACCAGTGACACGACTAAGCACCCTTGGGGTTACTTACCCAGTCAGTTGCGTGTGCGTCGAGGCATTGCGAACTCCATCGCATTTGAAGATATTCACTCTGCAACGGGCAGTGGTTTTCAATTTGCAGCAGAAGCTTTTTCTCATGTGATACGCACGCACGACCAAGCTGCCGTGGATCGCGCGGCAGCAGCCAGCCACGACATTGCTGCCACGTTAGATGCTATTCGCACCAGCGCTCAAACAGGACAAGCTGTGACTCTGCCTTCAATACTTTGACGATGGGTGAGTTGCTAAACGCACCGACTGTTTGGTTTGTGCTGCCTTCACAATTGCCTCCACCACCAGTAAGTTCTGCAAACCATCTTGTGTACTGACGCGTGGTGGAACATTGTGTTGAACCATGTCGACAAAGTGCGCCATTTGCAACACCAGCGGATCTTCACGCTTCAAGGTCACCGTGCTGCATTGGTAAGGCGTGTACCACGAGCGGTCCTGCGCGTTCGCATAAGTTTTCAAACGCAAGGTGGGGATTGACAAGCTGCCCATGGTTCCCGCGACGACATAACAATCCTCGTCGTCATAGCTGGCGTAGGCCTTGTTCTCTTGGCTGGTCTGTTCCCAGCTGCGTGCGCTGGCCGAGGTGTCTGACACCAAGAACGTGGCCAACACCCCAGACGCAAAACGAAAGTTGATGGCAGCGGTGTCTTCCACCGCATAGCCACGCACCGCGTTGCTGCTCATGGCTTGCACTTCTTCGATGTCACCACACAGCATGCGCAGGTTGTGGATCTCATGGATCAAGTTGATCAACACCGGGCCACCACCCTCTTGGGTGCGCCAGGGCGCTTCAGCAAAGTAGCTGTCGGGTTTGAAGAACAGCGTACTCCCCATCACACTGACCAGGCGCCCCAAACGACCTGCGGCGATCACCGCTTTCGCTTGCGCCATGATGGGGCTGTGCGCACGGTGATGACCGATCAACACCTTGGCATGTTGTGCTTCCGTGGCATCGACCAAACGCTGCGCATCGGCCACCGTGTGGGCGATGGGTTTCTCCACCAACACGGGCACACCCGCATCGATGCATTGCAGCGCCTGTGGCACATGCATGGCGTTCGGTGTAGCCAAGATCACGCCATCCGGACGTGACGCAGCCAGCAACTCGTCCAACGTGGCAAACCACGCAATCCCCTGCTCTGCCGCCAGTTGCTTGGCGGCAGCACTGGGGTCAGCAATGGCACTGAGTTGGCAATCGGGGCGATCCGCGATCACAGCCATGTGGGCACGGCCAATCACGCCAGCTCCGGCGACTGCCAAGTTCAACATCGGCGTGCTTAAGCGGCAGTCGGGGCAGCAGCAGAGGTGGTGTGTGCACCACCCAAGAACAAGCGTTCCATTTGCGGATCCGCCAAAATTTCAGCGGCCGATTTGTACAACACCAAACGACCCGACTCCAACGCAATCGCGTTGTCGGAGTACTTGAGTGCGCTCTTCACGTTTTGTTCCACCATCAGCACCGTGGTGCCTTGGTCGGCCAACTTGCGCAAGAGCTTGAACACGTCTTGCACCACGATCGGCGACAAACCGATTGAGGGCTCGTCAATCAACAGCACCTGGGGGCGCAACAGCAACGCGCGACCAATCTCGAGTTGCTTTTGCTCACCGCCGGACAGCGACGACGCCAGCGAGTTGATGCGCTCTTTCACGCGCGGAAAAAACTCCAGCACTTCAGGAATACGTTCGTGCGTGGTCTTCATCCCCAGCGTGATGCCGCCCAACTCCAAGTTCTCGTAGACCGAGAGTTGGCCAAACAAGTTGCGGCCTTGCGGCACAAAGGCAATGCCACGTGCCAACAGTTCTTTTTGCGTGGCACCGGTGATGTCATCGCCATTCAAACGGATCTTGCCTTGGCGTGGCGTCAACAAACCAAACAAAGTTTTCAGCACGGTCGATTTGCCTGCGCCGTTGGGGCCAATCAGCAAGGTGATCGAGCCTTTGGGCACAGTGAACGACAGGTTGTTCAAGATCATGAAATCTTTGTAGCCTGCCACCACATCGTCAAATTCGATACACGGTGTGTCGCTGTTGTGTTGTGTCGTCATGATCAGCTTCCCAGATAAGCGTCGAGCACTTGCTTGTTAGCGCGAATTTCGGCGGGTGTGCCAATGGCCATCACCTTGCCTTCGACCATCACCATGATGCGGTGGCACAAATCCATCACAAAGTCCATGTTGTGTTCGATGACCACAAAGCTACTAGCCTTGCCATCTGCTCTT